>PVBE010402661.1_pt1 | contig 29394 bp, 30 predicted proteins | sample 1631181 | NCBI WGS metagenome assembly PVBE01 (sample SAMN08397723, study PRJNA350692) | Marine metagenome, whole genome shotgun sequencing project. | isolation source: water | place: Pacific Ocean | collected 2012-04
AGGTTCTCTAAGCCCGATTTTATTTTTAGCCAACGATTGAATGCGGTCCAGCGACCGTAAACTCTCTCGCTCCACTCGAAGGAGATGGTTTTCGCGAAGCAACTCCCTGTGTTCTTTGTTGACGCTCTGGTGTTCGTAAGCCAGACTGACCAGACGAACATTGCTCCAGACAAAAGCCATGGCTCCGACCATCAAACCTGCAACTGCCACCAGAACCATGCGAAACTCGCGCGAAGCTACATGAAACCGGGTTTTTATAAAATTTCGTCGCCATTCAAACATAGACCCTTTCAGCCACTCTCAATTTGGAGCTTGAAGCACGCGGGTTACGTTGCACTTCTTCGCTGGCAGGAGTGATCGGCCTGCGCGTGATAATTTTTAAACGCGCCTTGTGCCCGCATGCGCACATCGGAAGCCGGGGCGGACAAATACATCCTTTTTCTTCATCCTTGAAAAAATTTTTCACAATTCGGTCCTCCAGCGAGTGAAAGGAGATGACCATGATGCGAGCTGACGCGCGGAGGATTTCAATGGAATCGTTCAGTGCGGATTTTATGTGCTCCAGCTCGTCGTTAACGGCAATGCGCAGGGCCTGGAAGGTACGGGTAGCGGGGTGAATTTTGGCCGGGCGCGGAGTATGTGTCACGCCGGAGATGATGTTTGATAATTGAAGGGTCGTGGTGATGGGGTTTTGCTCCTGCGCTTTGCGGATCGCCCGCACGATCCATTTTGCATATCTTTCTTCTCCATATTCTTTAATCACCAGCGCCAACTCCTCATCAGAAAGCTTCACAATAAGGTCGGCGGCGGTTGTTTTTTGTGTGGAATCCATCCTCATATCTAGAGGCCCGTTTCGCATGAAACTGAATCCGCGTTCCGCTGAATCCAGTTGCGGCGAGGAAACACCCAAGTCTAGAAGTAATCCATCGACGTTCATTACACCGGCCTTTTTCAGGATATTTTTGATGTCGCCAAAGTTTCCATGGACCAGGGTGACTCGGTTACGGAAGGGAGCCAGTCTTTCCCCGGCTCGCTCAATCGCCTGCTTGTCCCGGTCGATTCCCAGAACACGGAGGCCCGGAGCGGTGTTTTTCAATATCAGTTCAGCGTGGCCTCCGTTTCCCAAGGTGCCGTCCACGATCAAACCACCCTCCCTGAGGTTTAGGTACTGGAGAATTTCCTTTGCCAATACCGATTCGTGATGCTTCGACATGTTTAGTTGGAGCCCTCCGAAACCGCCAGCGGGGCCATGCGGACGGTTCCGGAGAGCCACGGGTTCATCCGGATTCCTTTTCCCAGCGATCCGGAGCCCAAAGTTCAAAAGTCTTGGACATTCCTACAATCATGACTTCATTTTTAAGCCCGGCGGCTTCACGCTGAGCCGCAGGGATCAGGATTTTTCCCGATTTAATTTCACATTCAGTCGCACGGGCGTAAAACTCCCGGAGCTTGTTACGGTCTTCTTTTTCAGACGGATTGAGGTGGCTGAGCCGTTCTTCATTCGCACCCCACTCACGTTGCGGGAACACAATAAGAAACCCATCCATCACACACATCACCAATTGCGGGATGTCCTGTTCGAGCAGACCCTTGAATTTGGCCGGCACGTTGATGCGGCCTTTGTCATCGAGACTGACGCTGTAAGTTCCTAAAAACCCGTTCATATCCGAATTAACCCAATTCGCATTGATAATCCTGAATTAATATTACCCTGACTTTGACACTATATTACACTTTTCGACACTTTGCGACATAATCCTAACATATCGGGACAATCTGTCAATAGAGAAAAGCAAAAAAATATAAACAGTTAAGTGCTAACCGGTTGAATTTTAAGGATTCCACAGCGTGACACTTGAGGGAGATTTGAGGGGGTAAAAATGGGGTCGATTTGAATGAAATCTGACCTCTCTGGAGTTGATGTGGGAGAAAAAAGCTCGCCGATGGGATAATATGTTGAAAATCAATTATTTGTTGGAAAATTAGGGTTCGATAGGGTGGATTGGGGAGAATGGGCTCGCAGGTTGATAAGGAGGGCCTCTGACTGCCTGGAATACGGAATTTCAGCCAGCGGTTGGTGCATATGTTATGCAAGGTTTTCCCGAAGATATATCATCTTCATGTTTTGCAAGGATTTGCTTTGACAAGGTCAAATTTCGAGTGATAGTATGAAATAGCTCCAAAAGACAGTTCCATAAAGGTTTCATTTATTAAGCACTAATGGGTTTTAAAAAGCTATGGACCATAAAAAAGTCAAATTTGCTCTTGGCTCGTTGCTGATTGTGGGAGCCATCGGGTATCTCATTGCGACGGGAATCAACAGCACTTCCACATATTTCTTCACGGTCAGCGAACTGATGGAGCAGAAAGTCTCCTATCAGGGAACGGGGCTGAAGGTCAAAGGTAATGTGGTCGCGGGCTCTATTGAACGGGACCCCAACGATTACCTCAGTGTCCAATTTGCTATTGAAGAAAAAACCAGCAACCTGAATGTGGTTTATCAGGGGGTGACGCCGGACATGTTTCAGGATGGTGGGGAGGTGGTTGTCGAGGGGACGTTGGACAAGCAGGGTGTGTTTCACGCAAACACGCTGTTGACCAGTTGTCCTTCGAAATATGAAGCGGAAAAGGAAGCCGGTAAAATGCATCCGGGAAGTCTTCCTGACTATCAGTCAAAACCGGAACCGGTCCTTAATAATATTGATTCCTTGCCTAAGACAACAATTTAATTCCCTCAATTTTTTTCTCAGTGTGAAGGTGCCCCTCAGGTATTAATCAGGGAGGAGTGTTGCCTGATTGAGAATTGAATGAGACTAAGGAAGTTATGAACGATATAGGTGAATTTACTTTAATGGCGGCGCTGGCCACGTCTCTCTACGGGGCGGTGGCTTATGTCATGTCTGCACGCGGCAACCGCATTGACCTTTATTTGAGCGCGGACAAGATTCCGCTCATCACGTGGGCTTGTGTGATGATTTCTTCCATCGCTCTTTGGAAAGCTCTTTTCGCAAACGATTTCAGTTTGCAGTATGTATACGCGTACTCCAATATCGAGCTGGATTATTTTTACAAGTTCAGTTCGTTCTGGGGCGGGCAAAAAGGCTCGCTTTTATTCTGGACTCTTCTTCTCTCAACCTACACGCTGGTCGTGCATTTCCAGAACCGCAAGAAGAGCTTGATTGTTGTCCCCTACGCAATGGCTATTATGCTGGGGATAACCGTTTTTTTTCTTGTCCTGCTTAATTTCTCCACCAATCCGTTTGAGCGTATTCCTTTACCGCCTGAAGATGGACGTGGATTAAATCCGATGTTGCAGAACTATTGGATGGTCATTCATCCGCCCACTTTGTATCTGGGTTATGTTGGGTTTACCGTTCCGTTTGCTTTTGCGATGGCGGGGCTCATTACGAAAAACCTGGATGATGGCTGGATTCGTTTGACTCGAAAGTGGACGATTGTGTCATGGTTTTTTCTGTGCATGGGGAATTTGTTTGGAGCGAGCTGGGCTTATGTCGAGTTGGGGTGGGGGGGGTACTGGGCATGGGATCCGGTGGAGAATGCCGCCTTCATGCCACTCATTGTCTCGACGGCTTATTTGCATTCGGTCATGATCCAGGAAAAGAAAGACATGATGAAGGTGTGGAACATGTCCCTCGTTCTTCTCACTTTTGTGATGACCATTTTTGGAACGTTTATTACTCGGAGCGGACTCATTCAATCTGTTCATACCTTTGATGAGGCGACACTGGGGTATTATTTTCTGGGTTTTCTCTTTTTCATAATTGCTGTTTGTTCGGTGATGATCGCTTGGCGTTTGCCTCTGCTTAAGAGTAAAAATGAACTGGACTCGTTTCTTTCACGCGAAGCGAGTTTTTTGTTTAATAATTTGTTGCTTCTTGGAATCGGATTCGCAACGTTTTGGGGGACGATTTTCCCAATCATTTCCGAAGCGGTGCGTGGAGTCAAGATTACTGTGGGGCCACCTTTTTATAATCAGGTCAATGTTCCGATTGGTTTGGCATTGCTGGCGTTGATCGGCATTGGTCCTGTCATCGCATGGCGAAGGGCTACCTGGTCCAACCTGAAAAAGAATTTTCAAAAACCTGTGGCGGTGGCTTTGTTCGGTGGAGCGGCTTTGTATCCTTTGCTTCCGTTATCCAACCGATCAGAAATTTATACTTATATCGCGTTCATTCTTTGTATTTTTGTCATGTCTGCGATTCTTCTTGAGTTTTTCAAGGGAACCATTGCACGGCGTGACTCGCATGAGGCAACTACGGTGGCCGCTCTGGGTTCCTTGATCTGGCATAACAAGAGGCGTTATGGAGGATATATCGTTCATATTGGAGTGGTGATGATTTACGCGGGTATTGCCGCATCACAGTCCTACGGAACGCATGTCGAGAAGCGCGTTAAGACAGGCGACACAATTGAGATAAATGATTATATGTTGCGGTATGAAAAACTCGCCGCTGTGCAGGCTACTTCGGTCAAGACTCGCATCATCGCGCAACTGGCTGTTGAAAAAGACGGGAGACGTATCTGGACGGCGCGGCCGGAAAAAGAATTTTACAAAGGACAAAAACAGCCGGTATCGGAAGTGGATGTGAGGTCTACTCTGGCCAGTGATCTTTATGTGATTCTTGCGGATTTTTCAGAAGATGATTCGGCAACGATTAAAGTTTATTATAATCCGATGGTGAGTTGGCTGTGGATGGGCGGATGGGTTATCGCTTTGGGGACAATAGTTTGCGCATGGCCGGACAGATTGGAACAGCGCCGACGGCTGGAACGATTGAAACGTCAGGAGATCGTGTTTTCTCCTGCACAGGAGTGAATATGACACGTCGCGCTCAAAAAATAGTTTTGGTTTTTGTTGCGGTATTATTTATAGCCGTCGCGAGTGCGGGATCGGCCAGCGCGGGAGCCATTTTAGCAGATTTGGAAAACGCTTTGATGTGCAAGTGCGATGATAAGTGCGGCAAGGTACTCGAAAACTGCACCTGTTCCACAGCAGATAAAACGCGTAAAAAATTTTCCAAAATGCTTGAGTCGGGATTGACGGTTGAGCAAATTATTAAGCAACAGGTCGAGGAGCATGGTGAAACGATCCTTTCCGCTCCTACTAAAAAAGGGTTCAACCTCACAGCCTGGATCATACCATTTGGAGCGATCCTGGTTGGGGGGCTCGGGTTACGCAGGCTTCTCGGCGTTTGGGTTAAGAAAAAACTGCCGGATAATGAGATGGCTGAGGTGTCGGACGCGGACAGCGGCAAGCCGACTGATGCTACAGGGTCAAGTAAATATTCTAACCGGTTGCAGGATGAACTGAATCGACTGGAAACATGAACATAAGTTTTATTCATTTCATTGAACTACTCCTGATTGTCGGGATCATCGTTATTGTTGGTATTCCGCTATTCGGTAAATTACCCAGGACTCGTCCCTTCGCAGAGGTTGATCCTTTGGAAGAAGCGTTCAAACATCTTCTGGTACGAAAGGAAGAGGTTTTGCTGGCGATCAAGGAACTGGAGATCGATCTTAAGACTGACAAGGTATCAAATGAGGATTATGAATCCCTGCGGCAAAAGCTTGAAGAGGAGGCGATAATCATCCTTGAACAAATCGATGCGTTGGAAAAAGATAAGAGAAAAGGCGGCAAGTCGTCCGCAAAAAACCTGCTTCTTGCTTAGCGGAACTTCCTTTGAGTAAACAGTTGATAACCAGTAGTAATTATTTCAGGTGGCGGCTGCTAAACCCCACCTATTTTTCATCGCCAAGAGCCTTTGGCCTGCGATGGTATTCTGCATGAGCGAGCAAACCCACCCTGTTTCATCCGATTCCGTTATTAAGGTTCGAGACATCCGGAAAGATTTTGGATATCTGCGGGCTGTGGAGGGGATCAGTTTCGATTTAAACAAGGGCGAGTTTCTTACCATTTTCGGTCCGAACGGGGCGGGTAAGACGACTTTGATCAAGATCCTTTCCGGTCTCACCCGGCCCACTTCCGGGTCGGCTACTGTGGCGGGCTTCGATGTGTTGGGCGGCAGTGTGCGGTTGAGAAAGGAAATCGGAGTTATCTCCCATGCGACCTGCTTGTATCCGGACCTGACAGCGTTGGAAAATCTTTTGTTTTACGGTAAGCTTTACGGTTTGAATGATCCGGAGGATAAGGCAAACAAGGCCATTAATGAGGTGGGGCTCCAAGTGCGCAGGCATGACCGGGTACGGACTTTTTCCCGCGGAATGCAACAAAGGCTGACTATCGCCAGGGCAACTTTGCATGATCCATCGGTTTTGTTTTTTGATGAACCGTTTACCGGATTAGACTTGCAGGCGACAAATGTGCTTAAGGATCACCTGCATGAGTTGCATACGGGTAAACGAACTCTCATTATGACCACGCATGATATGTCTTGCGGACTTGAGATGTGTGATCGGGTGGCGATACAGAATAAAGGACGGTTTGCGATGCTGGAATCGATCGATCGCATCGACCGGGAAAATTTTGAAAAACTTTATACTGAAACTTTGGAACTATGAGATGTGAGCCGGGGGCTTTGTCAGCGCTATGAATGGATATCTTAATCAGGTGGCGGCAATTGTCTGGAAGGACTTTATTACGGAGCTGAAGACGCGCGAGTTGTTCAGCTCGATGTTTATTTTTGCGCTTCTCGTCATTATTATTTTTGTTTTTTCAGTTAATCTAAGTATTGTTGGGGCGAGGGAAATTGGACCCGGTGTGTTGTGGGTGGCATTTTTATTTGCGGGAACGATAGGGCTCAACCGTTCGTTTATGCTGGAAAAGGAGAATGGGTGTCTGCAAGGGTTGCTTCTCGCACCTGTGGACAGGACAGCGCTTTATTTTGGAAAGCTGGTCAGCAACTTTGTGTTTTTACTGATTATGGAGGCATTTATCCTGCCCCTTTTCATGATTTTTTTTAATATCGATCTGCTCCCGCATCTATTACCGTTACTTTATGTGATTTTAGTTGGGACGCTTGGATTTTGCGCGATTGGGACGCTTCTTTCTTCTTTGTCGGTGAATCTCAAAACGCGTGATATCATGTTACCCATTCTGCTCTACCCGCTAATGGTCCCTGTTGTTATTGGGTCTGTGCAGATGACGGGGCAGGTGCTGTCGGGTGAACCCTTATCGGGCATGATGAACTGGGTGGGTTTGACCTTGTGCTTCGATATTATATATATTGCAGTTTCTATCATGACGATCGATTTTGTTCTGGAGGAGTGAGTTGAATGAATAACCTGGGGTATTTGTTTGCGGCCAATTTATTTGTGTGGGGCGGGGTTTTCTATTACCTGTTTCGTATAAAAAAACATCAGCGGTCCTTGCAAAACGATCTGGACCTTATTAAAGAGGCTGTTGAAAAGGGAACCAAGGGTGAGTGACGAAAACAAACAGGATGGCTCGATTCTGATCTGGCTTACTATTGTTGCATTTTTGGTGGCGATGATTGCCATTTTTATTTATGTGCCAACGGAACAGACTGAGGGCGCGGTACAGCGCATCATGTATTTTCATATTCCTGCGGCGTGGCTGGCCTTCTTTTCATTTTTTATTGTTTTTCTCAGCAGTATTCTTTTTTTGTGGAAGAAGGAAAGGGAGTGGGATATTTATGCTCTGGCTTCTGCGGAAATTGGCGTGATTTTCTGTTCTCTGGTTTTGATCACTGGGCCGATCTGGGCACGACCTATCTGGGGCGTTTGGTGGATGTGGGACGCTCGTCTGACCTCCACATTGATATTATGGCTCATCTATGTGGCTTACCTGATGCTCCGCGCTCAGACCGATGCGGGTTCCATGCGCGCCCGTTTAGCGGCAGTTCTTGGTATTGTGGGATTCCTCGATATACCGTTCATTCACTTTTCTGTTCTCTGGTGGAACTCCGTTCATCCACAACCCAAGATGATATCGGAGGAAGGGTTGGGCAAGGGAATGGACCCTTCCATGGTGGCGACACTTATGGTCTCTCTGGGAGCATTCACTCTGCTTTATTTTGTGTTGATGGGGCAGAGGATTAAAGTTGAGAAGATGAAAGATGAAGTCGAGCGACTCAAAAAAGACCACTTATATTCCCATTAAAAAGTACGTCCTTCTTTTCGCCGTTCTTTTTGTCGGGGCCATCCTGTTTTTCTTCGAACATTTTATAGAAGCCCCAATTTCTGTAGATGATGTAAAAACCCAAAAGAATTTTAATCAGAAAAAAGCTGATGTCGGGTATCTGGCACCGGGTTTTACTTTGCGGAACCTGAAGGGGAATCACGAAAGCTTGGAAAAATATCGCGGGCAAGTGGTGGTGCTGAATTTCTGGGCAACCTGGTGTGCCCCTTGCCGTATGGAGATGCCATCGTTCGAGAACCTCTATCGCCGTTACCGTTCGGAAGGGATGACGGTGCTTGCTGTGACCATCGACAAAAACGCGTCTGCGCAAATAAAGTCTTTTGTCAATGAGTATGAACTTTCCTTTCCTGTTTTGCTGGATGCTAAGGGAGAGGTGGAACGGCTTTATCCTTCGGTGACGATTCCCTTCACTTATGTGATTGACCGCGAAGGCAGGGTTGTCGCCAGGGTGGATGGTGCCAAAAACTGGGAGTCTGAGGAAACTTTTGAAGCGATTGAGTACCTGTTGAAAAAACCGTAATCGTTTGAATTGAGTTTGTCACTACTCAAGATGAACGATCCCTCCTGACACCAGATTATCTTCCAGCGTCAATTTTCCTACGCAGACCGGTGTGTTGTGGCGATGGGGTCCTGCACTTCCCGGATTAAAGTACAGCGTGTCTCCCACCTTTTCATTCGCCGGTTGGTGGCTGTGTCCAAAGATTATGATTTTTTTAATGGGTATGGATGTGGACTGGCCTGAGTCGGGAATGCTGTGAAAAATATGCTGGAGCTTGAAGGTTCGACCATCCAGATCGAAAATAAGCTGATTAGGAAAAAGGTTTGCCAAGCCCACATCTACATTTCCCGCGACCGCTTTGACGGGAGCGATGGCTTCCAGTTCGATGACTACATCGCGACTCCCTATATCGCCTGCGTGCAGGATGAGGTCCACTCCCTCGAACACGTCATACACTCCGGGGCGAACGAGTCCGTGGGTGTCAGAAATAACTCCAATGTCCATTGTTTTGTATTCACTCCCTTAGAAAACAGGCGACATGATGACCGGGTCGCGCTTCCTTGAGTTGCGGGATGGATTCCTCGCATTGTTTCTCGCGAATGGGGCACCGTGTATGGAAGGCGCATCCTCTGGGCATGTCCATGGCGTTCGGAAGGTCGCCTTTAATTTTCATGCGTTCTTTTTTCGTTTCCGGATCAATGGATGGAATCGCCGCCAGCAAAGCTTCTGTGTAAGGGTGCTGTGGTTTATTGTACAGTGGTTCGCTGTCGGCAAGTTCAACTATTTTTCCAAGATACATAACCGCCACACGGTCACAGAAGTGTCTGACTATGGCCATGTCATGGGAAATGAACAAATAGGATATTTGCATTGATTCCTTGAGGTCGAGGAGTAGGTTGATCACTTGGGCGCGAATAGAAACATCGAGCGCGGAAACCGGTTCATCGGCAACGATCAAACTCGGATTCAATGCAATGGCCCGGGCGATTCCGATGCGTTGTAGCTGCCCGCCGCTGAATTCGTGAGGATATTTGTCTGCCTGGTCGGATGACAGGCCCACTTTGTCTAACAACCCTACGACACGTTCTTTTATTTTTGAGGGATTGGTGAACCCATGGATGTCAAAGGGTTCTTCCAGAATCTTGTCGATCCGCTTTCTCGGATTGAGGGAGGCAAAGGGATCTTGAAAAATGATTTGCATTTCTTTGCGTAAGGAACGCATTTTATCTGGTCTCAAGGCGAGCAGGTCTTGATTGCGATAAAGAATTTCACCGGCGGTGGGTTCGATCAATCGCAAGACAGTACGCGCGGCGGTTGATTTCCCGCATCCGGATTCCCCGACCAGTCCTAGCGTTTCTCCTTCTCGAAGGGTGAAGGAAATACCGTTCAGGGCATACACCGTTTGTGTCTCGCCGCTGATACCTTTGGCCTGGAAGTGTTTTTTGATATTTCTCACTTCAAGTAATGGAGCTTGAGTTGTTTTTGTTTGAATTGTCATGGATGCAACCAACAGCTCACGGCATGATCAGGAGCGATTTCCTTAAGACGGGGTTTGTCTGTACGACAACGCGTTTCTGCTGAAGGACAGCGGGGGTGAAACGGACAGCCGGAAGGGATTTGCGAAAGTGAGGGTACCGTTCCCGATATCTCACTCAGCCGGAAGTTTTTTTGCGGGGTAGCCTTCAATGCAGGGACGGAATTTATGAGTCCGCTGGTATAAGGATGAAGAGAAGCTCTGAACAGTTTACTGACTGGCCCTGTTTCAACGATGTCTCCAGCATACATTACCATGACGCGCTGGGCAATTTCTGCAACGACTCCGAGATCGTGTGTGATGAGCAGGATAGACATTTGTGATTCTTTTTTTATTTGTTTCAAGAGTTCAATGATTTGCGCCTGGATTAAAACGTCGAGCGCTGTTGTCGGTTCATCGGCGATGAGTACGCGCGGGGAGCAGGATAGTGCCATCGCAATCATTACCCGTTGTCGCATTCCGCCACTGAACTGATGCGGATATTGATCAAGTTTCTGTTCGGGGAAAGGGATATCCACCTGGTTCAACAGGTCAATGGTTTTCACTCGCGCCCCGCTACGGGAAAGCGGCGTGTGACGCAGGAGCGTTTCTATGATTTGCTCACCGATGGTGAGGACAGGATTCATCGAAGTCATAGGGTCCTGAAAGATCATGGCGATATCACGTCCGCGTCGTTCCCGCAATTCTTTAGCCTGGAGCTTCAGCAGGTCTTTGTCATCGAAAAGAATTTCACCGCTCAGTATTTTCCCCGGCGGCTCTGGGATCAGTCGCAGGACGGATAACGCACTCACTGTTTTTCCTGAACCGGATTCTCCAACCAATGCGAGTGTTTCACCTCGGTTGAGCTGATAGCTGATTCCATGGACGGCTATCAGTTCCTCATCGCCAGTTGTGAACGCCACTTTTAAATTTTTAACCCGCAATTCTGGTGTCGGCATAATTCTTTCATTCCTGTCTGTTAAGGGGAATTATAGTGTATGGCGTTATCATTGAACAAATTCTTTTCCCGTGATTGTCAGAATATTACGATCCACTGGAAAGAACGGGCTGGGATTGGGCGATGTTTTTTACTCGTTGGTTCATTCAGGTTTTTGTGAGAGTATATTCGCCCATGATCGGTTTTGTCGGGATCAATTTTGTCTCGGATATCAGCGGGCATTGTGCCTTGGAAATACAGGATGAATATGAAAATTATGAGTTGGAATGTTAACGGCATGCGTGCCGTTGTGCGAAAAGGTTTTATGGACTGGTTTCATGATGAGACGCCGGATGTGATGTGTATGCAGGAAATCAAGGCAACGCCCAACGACCTGACCAGGGAAGTGGCTGACCCCGCTGGGTATCGCGCGGTCTGGAATCCGGCTCAGCGAAAGGGCTACAGTGGTGTGGGGGTGTGGAGTAAAAAAAAGCCACGAGGAATTCATCTAGGTATGGGGATTGACAGGTTTGACGTGGAGGGGCGTGTCATCCGGCTGGAGTATAAGGATTTTGACCTTTTGAATATATATTTTCCTAACGGTACCAGTGGCCCAGAGCGGTTGCAGTATAAAATGGATTTCTATGACGCTTTTCTCGATCATTGCGAAGCGTTGCGTGCGGAGGGTAAAAAGCTGGTTATCACTGGAGATGTTAATACCGCGCACAAGGCGATTGACCTGCGAAACCCAAAACCCAATGAGAAAAATTCTGGGTTTCTTCCTGAGGAGAGGGCGTGGGTGGACAAATTTGTCGCACATGGTTATGTTGATACCTTCCGCGAGTTTTGTCAGGAGCCAGATCATTATACCTGGTGGAGTTACCGAGCCAATGTGCGCAAGAAGAATATAGGCTGGCGTATTGACTACTTTTTTGTCACCGAAGATTTAATGAGTAAAGTGAAAGATTCTTTTATCCGGCCTGAAGTGATGGGATCAGACCATTGTCCGATTGGCCTGGAAATTAAGGTGTCATGAATTTCCCAGAACCAGTTTAGAGCTTGTGGATAATATGAATCTATTGTGTTTGCAATAGCATCCAAGCGGTGCAGTGTTTGTTTTTGCAATAGAACGATACCGGGAAGCGTGCTTTTGTAGGAATATGAAAGGAAAATAATGAGTTTTGAATCTGGGGAAAGTTATTCAGGTTTTCGATTGAGTTTGCAGGAATCCATTTCCGAATTGAATTCGCTGGCTTTGTTGTTCACGCATGAGAAAACAGGTGCCGAGGTGCTTGTCATGGAAAACGATGACGACAATAAGGTTTTTAGCGCTACGTTTAAAACTCCTCCCTCCAATGATCGTGGGGTTGCTCATATTCTTGAGCACAGTGTGTTGTGCGGGTCACGAAAATATCCAGTGAAGGAACCTTTTCTTGAATTGCTGAAAGGGAGTTTGCAGACTTTTCTGAATGCGATGACGTTTCCCGATAAAACCATGTACCCCGTAGCCAGTAGAAACAAGAAAGATTTTTTCAATTTGATGGATGTTTACCTTGATGCTGTGTTTTATCCAAACATCACGGCCGAGACTTTCATGCAGGAGGGTTGGCATCACGAACTGGAAGCTGTTGATAAAGAGATTACCTATAAAGGGGTTGTGTTCAATGAAATGAAGGGCGTTTTCTCCAGTCCGGAAAGTATTCTTGACAGGCATTTGTCGCACTCTCTCTTCCCGAAAACAACTTACGGTTGTGAGTCGGGTGGAGATCCTGATGCGATTCCTGAACTGACTTATGAGGAGTTTAAAAATTTCCACGCAAAATATTACCATCCATCGAACAGCCGGATTTTCTTTTACGGTGATGGGGATACTCGTGAATACCTGGATTTTCTTCATCGGGAATATCTTCAGAATTTTGAGGCCATTGAGGTAGAGTCTGCGGTCGGTGTCCAGAGACGTTTCAGAAAGCCCAAACGTAAGGTCATTTCCTATCCTGTTTCAAAAGATGAGTCGCTTGAAAAGAAAACCTTCGTGGTGGTTGGTTTAAAGCTGAATAAATCTATCAACCATGAGCATTGCATGGCTTTTAATATTTTAAGTCATCTTTTGCTTGGAACTTCTGCCTCTCCTTTGCGTAAAGCGCTGATCGATTCTGAACTGGGAAGCGAGGTTATTGGCGGTGGATTTGATGATAACCGTTTTGAAACGATGTTTGCCGTAGGCTTGAAAGGAACAGAAGCTGATAATGAAGACAAAATTCTTGATCTTATATTTTCCACTCTAAAAAATCTGGTGGATGGCGGAATCGAAGAGGACATGGTGAAGTCTGCCGTGAATTCGTTCGATTTTAAATTACGCGAATCGAATTTCGGTGGGTTTCCCAAGGGCATTGTCTACAACATCCAGACTCTGGCTTCATGGTTATACGGTTCAGACCCTTTCGTGCATCTGAAGTACGACAAGCTCATGTGTAAGATCAAGCGCAAGTCAGGCGATAGATATTTTGAGCGTTTGATAGATAAATATCTTCTAAACAACAATCACCAGAGCATTGTGCTCGCTGTTCCCAAGGCAGATCTGGCGAAAAGGAAAGATGCTAAAATCCGAAAAAAAATGAAGGCTTTAAAATCTTCCATGTCTCCAGAGGCGATTGACAGTCTGGTCGAGAAAACCCGGATACTTCAGGCCGCGCAGATCAAGCCGGACTCGCCTGAGGTTTTAGAGAAACTGCCTAGCCTGGATCTTACGGATATCAAGCGAGAGAGTGAACGGTTCCCCACAGAGGTGAAGAGGAGGTCGAGTCCTGAAATTTTATTTCACGATTTATTTACCAATAAAATAGCCTATGTACAAATAGGATTCGATGCCATGGGAGTGCCGCCTGAAAAACTTCAATACCTTCCGCTCATAGGCAGGTTGGTGTTGGGCATGGGGACCCAGCGGCACAGTTATATGGAAATTTCGCAATTACTTGGTATTCATACTGGTGGATTGCGTTCCTGGCATTTCACCTCTGCTCTGGTTGATGATCATCGCAGTATACGGTCTCATGTTTTCTTCAATGGGAAGGCGCTCATGGAAAATGTGGGTAATCTTTTCGATATTTGGGAAGAGTTGATAGGTGAGTATAATTTCGACAGTCCAAAGCGTCTTGTTGAGATTATAAAGAGCGCGAAAGCTGATATGGAAGACTCGATCCTTTCTTCCGGAAATCATTTTGTCCTTTCGCGATTGCAGTCCTACCAGTCTCCACTGGGCCGTTACAATGAGCTTGCGGAGGGAATTTCTTATTACCATTTCCTGGAAAAGTTGCTGGTTTGTGCGGAGAAGAATCCCGATGAGGTTGCAGAAGAATTCAGAGGCGTTGCTCGGACTTTATTAACCAAACAGAATGCCGTAGCGAATATCACCGTTCCTGAAAGTGACTATAAGAAAATTGAAGAAAGAGTGATGGCATTGGTTCAAATCCTATCTGATGAAAGAAGGGATTCCGTACCGTTTAAATTTGAATCGGAATTAGAGAACGAAGCTTTTTTGACGGCCAGTGCAGTTCAATATGTTGGTAAAGGAGCTAACCTATTTGAGCTGGGCATGAAATACAGTGGAAAATTTGATGCCCTGAACTCTGTTCTTCGTACTTGTTATTTATGGGACCGGGTGCGTGTTCAAGGAGGAGCCTATGGAAGTCAAAGCTCCTTTGATTCGCTTAGCGGCGATTACGGTTTGGTTTCTTACCGTGACCCAAATTTATCAGAGACTCTTGATGTGTATGATCAAATCGCAGATTACCTTGAAAACCTGGATTTTTCCGAGAAGGAGCTGACGAAGATTCTGATTGGCTGTGTCGGACACCTGGACCCGCCACTCACAGCAGATCGTAAAGGGATGATCGCGATGGTTGAGCATATGGTTGGAAAGACTTACGAATTAAAACAGAAACGTAGGGATGAATTACTGTCCACCCGCCTGGAGGACGTTAAATCATTCGCCCCTTTGTTCAGGAAAATTAAGGACTCGGGTAACGTCTGCGTTTTGGGCAACGAAGAAAAAATTAAGAAATCTAAAAACAGGTTTGACCATCTGGTCAAGGTGTTTGATTGATACTCAACCTGCCAAATGTGTTGCCCACAGTTCCTTTAAGGGCTTCATCATTTCTTTCCGATAAAGAGTTTCCTCCTCTCACCGATCATCCATGCTTTCGAGCAGATATGTTTTTGCAGAGAATGTTTCTTTTCCCTTCAGGTCAAGGGGAGGGCTGGTCGATAGACTATGTATATGGGGCGTTTATCGAGGGTTGTCATGCTTAAACGCAAAGAAATTCTGGTCCGACTGAGAGAACTGGGTGTGAGCAAGGTGTCGGAGTTGAAATCAGGTTGTCGCGATTTTGAGATATATTATCGCTGGATGTTTAAAGAACCTGTCAAGCCAACTCGCCAGTCCAATATTAAGTCATAAGGAGCGGGCCGCATCAAAGGCTTTTTTCATATCAGGAAGTTGTGCCAATTCCTTGACAATTTCGAGGTGGCGAATAATGCCTTGCCGATCAAGGACCATCACAGCACGGGCCAGCAACCGATTTTCATCAATCAGTAGACCGCTTTGGGTCCCAAACTCAGCCAGCCTGTAATCTGATAGAAATTGAATATTTTTTATGTTCGCCTCTTTGGCGAACCGCTTCTGAGCGAAAGGGAGGTCCCGGCTGATCGTTGCCAGACGGACAGTTTTATCTAATCCGTCATTGTCTTCGCTGAGAATATGAGTCTGTTTTTCACAGGTGGGAGTATCCAGGGAAGGAACGACACTTACAATCGTCACTTTTCCATTGAAGGAATTCAAGTCGACCATGTTTAGAGACAGGTCGGGAAGTTTGACGTCTGGCAGTGTTTTTCCAATCTGCACCCTTTCCCCAATCAAGGTCAACGGTTTCCCGCGCAGGGTGATTTGATTTGTCGGATTTGCCTCCAGCAGGAAAGTCAGCGACAGTATAATTATCAGACAAGCTCCCAGGCCAAGCGAAGTCTTTCCAGTCATAACCTGATTCCTTCCTGAAAAATTTGTAACGGCGATGTTTGCTCTTAATATGCCAGTATCTCTAGTTCCGGTTTATAGATTCACGAGAATCTAGAATTCGACAACAGTCGCGCCATCTCCTCCATTTTCTCTTGAGGCGGGAGAGAACTCTTTGCATATTCCGGTTGACGACAGGTAATCTCTGACCAGGCTTTTGATTGTTCCCATACCGTGTCCGTGGATGATGGTCGCCTGTCCCACTCCGCTGACAATCGCCTGACTCAGAAAAGCTTCCATGGTAGCGAGCGCCTGCTCGGAATTCATCCCGCGTAAATCGCAGGTTGTTTTAACATTTGAGGTGGATTCTGTATGCACGTTCATACTGACTTGTCGGGGTAATTTCCCCGGCGCTCTCTTCTTGTTCAGGCTCCCTTTAAGTCGCCTGGTTTCGATAACCGTTTCTATATTGCCCAGCCCAACTCGAACCTTTTTTTTGTCTGCGGGGTTTTCCAACAGCATTCCTGTCGTTCCATAGTTTTCTATCAGAACTAGGTCGCCCTCGCGCAGTTTTTCAGAAGGCACCACCCACTCGGAAAGATCATCGCGATGAGCAGACAGCGGCATTCGCCCCATGGCTCCCAACTGACGTTCTGTTTTGCGCAGTTTTGATATTTCACTGGTTCCTTTCACCTCTTCCATCATTTGGCGGACTTGGTTTTTTGCTTCGCGCACAGCGGATTGAATTCGTTTGGACTTTTCAGATTTAAATTTACGGTCTTTTTCCCTCAGGCTTTCAGTGTGCGAACGTTGTTGCCTTGCCAAATCTTCCAATTCAAGATTCTTTGCCTCTAAAGCTTCTTTTTCCTTTTGCAGTTCGAGTCGTTGTTGGGTCAGGTCTTTCAGTACCGTGTCGGCTCGCGTGTCATGTGACTGATAGATTTCTCTTGCCCGCCTGGTGATTCTTTCATGAAGGCCAAGTCGCTCGGCTGTGTCGATAGCGGCGCTGTGACCGGGCACACCAAAAATAAGGCGGTAAGTGGGTGTTTGCGATTTGGCATCAAACTCTGTGCATGCGTTGAGGAATCCGTTACGTGTTTGTGCCATAAGTTTTAGCGCCAGGTAATGGGTCGAGACGAGAGTGGTCACCCCCTTGTTGTTTAACTCAGTCAATACTGATTCTGCCAGCGATGCTCCTTCATGCGGGTCGGTGGCAATTCCCAATTCGTCAAGCAGGATCAGCGAACCCGGAACAGCATGGTTAACAATATGGATTATTTTTTGCAAGTGGGCTGAAAATGTTGACAGGCTGAGCTCGATATTCTGGTCATCGCCGATATCAGCATAGACTTCCGGGTAGAAGGGGATTTGCGACCCTTCTTCTACTGGCAGGAACAATCCAGCGCGAGCCATGAGGGACATCAGGCCGACTGTTTTGAGGGTCACCGTTTTACCACCTGTGTTGGGTCCCGATATGATTATCACATGAGTGGATTCACTCCATGCGATATCGTTGGGTATGACATCTTGCCGGTTCAGTATCAGTTCCGGGTTGCGGGCTTTGTTGAGTTTCAATTCGCATTCGGATTCAATAGGGCATCGTCGAGCTTCCATCAGCTTGGCCAGTTTTGCCCGGGCGTATATGAAATCGAGTTCGACAAGCGTCTCCATATTTTCTGCCATGGTTTCGCCGGAATCTATGACCTGTCGGGTCAGTGACTGCAATATTAATATTTTTTCTCGATCCACTGCCAGTCGATTTATTTTAAGCTGGTTGTTGAGTGGGACAATAGATGAGGGTTCGATATACAAAGTTTGCCCGCTTCCTGAACTGTCGTGGACGATTCCCTCAACCTGCGAGCGTTTGTCAGATTTCACGGGAATGACCAACCGGCCTTCTCTTTCTGTGTGATAACTGTCCTGAATCGCTTCCTTGTAGTTTTCATTGGAAAACAGTTTACTTACTTTGGATTCCAGTTTCTGTTTTGCCGCCTGTACTTCGCGTATGGCTTGCCTGAGTTCGGGCGAGGCATTTTCTTTAATTTCTCCTTCATCATCAATGCACCGCTCCAATTCTTTGAAAAGGGAGGATAACGGATCGAGCCGCTCGTTTAACAATTTAAGAAGCGGAAAATCATTTTGTTTTGCTATCGAACGATGAACATTGCGAACAACGCGCAATAATTTTAGAACAGCAAGGCATTGTGCGGAGTCCAGCATTTGCCTTTCCAGAGCTTCTTCGCGAATAGGGATAAAATCATCGAACGGATTGATGGGAAAGGAATCGCCTCCGGCCAGGAGTTCAGCCATTTCCTTTGTGGTGTCGAGGGCATTGTTCGCGGACTCGACATCGTCATAAGGGACGAGTGAACGGCAAAGGTCGGATGTGACCGGAGAACAGGTGAAACTGGCGAGTGATTCCTGGATCAATTGCCACCCAAGAAGGTCGCGCGATTTTTCCAGCAGATGGATTCTGTCGGGTTGTGGAAGGTTGCTTGGCAGAGTCATGGCAAGGCGGCAAACTCGATAGCTTTTTCTGCGGAAACGGTGATCTTTGCGTCAAACAAGAAGCCCGGATCGCGAAACTCTTTGAATCCACGTAAAAGAACAGCAATGTCCTTTTCAACTTTTTCATGAAAGGCCACGAACTTTTCACCGGGAACAAGTTGTTTGCCCTCATCCCGGATGGCCTGAAATGTAACGACCACGGATTTTTCAAAATCTACGCGGTCAGATGAAAGATATATCTCGAATTCCAAAGTATTCTTCCCCATCGTTTCAAATCGATTATCCCCCTTGTCGATAGCGAATAACGTAGCTATTTTTCCGTCATGTACATTGAGCGGTTCCATTTCCGGGCCGGGGATCTGCAATGCGGCCAGTTTATAGCCGCGGGTCACACCGGTCCAGAAGATACGCTTCATGTGATTTTCTTCCCGCGTCATGCGCACCACTTTTGGGGCAGTGATTCTTTTTTGTTTTTTGAGCCATTCGACCAGAGCGGGAACTTCAGATTCTGGCAGGAAGTGTCCTCCATGTGCCGCGCCGCGCTCCTTGTGTTCGCGGAAAACTACCGGTGATTTCATGTCTGACAAAATTTTATGGGCTCGGCGTGCCAGTTCGATGGGGAAAACAGGGTCATGTTCACCCTGGATCATATAAGTGGGGGTATTGTTCAGGTTGACCAGGAAGTGCAGGTATCGTTTCGTGATGCTTCCGGCGATGGGTACGATCCCGGCAAAGTGGTCGGGATAAAACATTCCCATCAGATAAGCTCCAATGGCTCCGTTGGAGAGTCCTGCCAGGAAAACCCGGTCGGGATCAATGTTGTAACTCGCACCCGTTTCCTTGATTAAATTAAGAACCAGTTCTTCCGCGTTTTTCGACCACCATGCGCCCATGGGGTAAGTTGGGCAGAGGACTATAAATTCATCTCCCAGTCGTTCCATCCAGCCGCGGATCGTGTTGGGTCCATTTCCTCCCATGCCGTGCATGATAACGATCATCGGCATTTTGGCGGTAGCCGATTTGGGGACGTAGAGCGCGTAGGAATAGGTCTTCCCCCTCATTCTATATTTCATGTCAGGGTGAAGTCCATTAGGTTTGCGACTCGATGTTGGAAGCGTGCCCGACAATAGCGGTTTCAGCTGGGAAGAGTCCACGTTATTCGATTTCAAACGTTCAAGAACTTGAGCTTCTGTTTTCTCGTCAGTTGTGGCAAGAAACAGGTTTACATCAGCCACTGCATCGTAAGGCGGCGCAACGGTTTCTGGTTCCGGCACAGTGGTGCAGGAAACAACAGCGGATAGAATGAGTGCAAGGAAAACAGTCTTCACAATGGCACCATAAAGGAAATTGCATTTGTTGTAAAGTTATGGCAATGGGATAGGAAGTTTGTCTCATCAGGCTTGCTCTGGAGGATATTTTTAATCATTTCTCTGTGGACACCCCACTCCTGTTAAAGTACCATTCTTTTTAATGTTTTAACTGAAATGTGATTTTCATAGAAAGGTGAAACTTGTATGGAAAATGCTCCCGCCTCTATTATTGAAAACTCCCCAAAACCCGGCACCATCGTATTCGGACCCGCTCGTGAGAGTGGAGGAGAAGCGCTGATTTATTCCAGACTATTCAGATGCAGAAAAGATGGATTCGACTTTATGGGCCAGGTCAGGATCGACTCTCAACAGCTTACGCTAAAGATGGAAGTTTTTAATATGAATTATTTTGCGTGTTTCGATATTTCTGAAGAGGAAGTTACTGCCTCTTTGGAAAAGAAATTACTTTCCAAACTTTTATCTGAAAAGAGTCTGGCAGAAGGATTGAAGGAAACGGTTCGCGCTCTCTTAAAAGGTGATGAGGCGGCAAGCGAGTCTTCACCGGAACCAGAACTCATTGGCGATATCGAGATCGACTTGAAAGAGATATTTGACCGGCTCAACGATGAATATTTTTCTGGCAAGATTAAAGCAGATGTAGAGTGGGGCAAGCAGGTGAACAAGAAAAATCTTTCTTCATTCAGGTTTGGCTCTTATGACCCGGAAAAGAAGCTCATCCGAATCCATCCGCGACTGGATCAGGACTTTGTTCCCCGGTCTGTGTTGGAGTTGACAGTGCATCACGAAATGTGTCATCAGTCAGCGCCCATGAAACGCAAAAAAGGAATGTGGATGGCGCATCATCCCGAGTTCAAGAAAAAAGAACGCGAATACCGCCATTACGAAGAAGCCCGCGCCTGGGAAAAACAAAACTGGAAGAAGCTAATGGGGCCAGCCAATAAAAATAAAAGCAAAACGGAAACATCAGCCGAAGCTCCTAAAATCGAAGAGATTACCACCTTGGCAGGGTGACCTTCAATAGGTTGATTCAATAATGGATGAAGTCAAGTTCTACATGACCCAAGACATAATTAGCGTTAAGGCCACTGCTACAGAAGTGGCGCAAAAAATGCTTGATGCGGGGCAAGGGTCTGTGTTAATCGAAGAAGATAGGGAATACATAGGAATCGTGACCGAAGGCGATCTATCGTAAAGAGTCATTGCGCAATTGAAAAAAGCCCGTCGAGGTTCATGTCGCGTCTATCATGTCTCAACTGATTATTTCCATAGAATCGAATCCACTGATGGCCACAGCATTTTTGATCATGGGAAAAATGGTATACGGCATATCGCAGTAACAGAAAATAAAAAAACATTGGCATGCTTTCCGTCAGGGATTTTTCTGCATATTACGTTAGAAAATTTGGTAAGAAATAGGCATGACTCAAAAAGAAGAAGGAATAAATGTGAGCTAGAAGCACAATTAATATTCTCTTCATAGTTTATGATGCTTGCCAATTTCACCTAAAAAGGCTTACAATCTAGTCTCCATAAGGGGTTGTCTCGCATGTCGTATTAGTGAGCGATAAGGAGACGGATTGTACAGTCTTTTGTGCCAATGCTATGAAAAAAATACAATGTTACATTCAGCATAAGAAACTCGAAGAAGTGAGGGAAAAACTTTTCGAACTGGGGGTTCCGGGCCTTTCGGTCATTGACGCCAAAGGGATCGGAAAACCGTTGAGTCAGTTTGCATCCATGCCCGACGCCAAGGCTCCTCAATTCCTGCCCCGGGTTGAGATCACTATTGTCCTAGAAGACGAGGCGGTCGATGAAGTGGTCGATACTATCGCCAAGACAGCTTGTACGGGAAACCTTGGAGACGGCAAGATATTTATTCTTCCGGTTGAAGAGGCTATCCGCATCCGTACGGGTGAGCGTGGGAAACAGGCGCTTTACTGAGTCGGTTCCTCCTACCAAGGGTCTCGCCATCCACTTTGTCCAGATTTTTATTGTTAAGGTCTTTTAACAAGCCCGCCAATTTTATCCAGGTCATTTCGATTGATAGGGGCTTCCCTTGATTGCCAAAAACTTTGAACAGGTTCATCGTCATATTGTGGGCACGGCTGAAAGAGTCGGGCGTAACCCAGGGGATGTGCGGCTTGTTGCGGTGACTAAAGAACATGACACCGACACCATTGCCGAGGGCCTGCGTGCTGGCGCAAAGGTTCTTGGCGAAAACAAGATTCAGGACGCGCAGGGTAAAATAGAAACGCTTGGACATGATGGAATGGAGTGGCACTTCATCGGTCACTTGCAAAAAAACAAAGTTAAATTTATTTTTGATTTGTTTGATCTGATCCATTCAGTCGATAGCGCGGCACTGGCTGAAGCGATTCATGAAAAGGCTCAGGCTCGCGGAACTTGCATGCCCATCCTCCTTCAGGTCAATGTGTCTGGCGAAGCATCGAAATTTGGGATGGACCCTGATGATGCACCGGAAGTGATTCACAGGCTGGCGTCTTTTGGGGGAGTGAAGATCAAGGGGCTGATGACGATCCCTCCGTTTGATGCCGACCCTGAAAAGTCGCGACCGTATTATGTCCGTTTGCGAGAACTGCGTGATTCCTGTGCCAAGTTGGCCTTTCCTAATGTGTCGCTCGACGAGCTGTCCATGGGCATGTCCAACGATTACGAAGTCGCCATCGAAGAGGGCGCGACACTGGTTCGTGTGGGAACCGCGTTGTTTGGCCCACGCCCTTCTACAAAATAAACACAGCAGGTTGAATGATTCAGCCCTTTGCCTCATAATGGTTAAATAAAGATTATCCATAGCCGTATGGAAAAAGTGTGGACCAGCAATGATCGTCCATTAGCTATATTAAAATTGTCAGGAGAATATTATTGTGTTGACCAACAAGAAACTTGGATTCATAGGTGGCGGAAATATGACCGAAGCTTTAGTCAGGGGACTCATCACCTCGTCGTTTATTGAAGCGAAAAGTGTTTTTGTATCCGATCCGATTCAGGAGCGTTTGGACTTCCTGCACAAGGAATACAAGGTCAAGACGACAACGGATAATCGTGAGGTGGTGCAAAAATGCGACATATTAATTCTGGCGATCAAACCTCAGGTGGTAGGGAAGGCCCTGGAGAGTTTTAAGGATCTGGCCGATAGCAGCAAACTGGTTATTTCTGTAGCGGCTGGAGTGTCGATCAATATTATTGAAGATATTCTTGACGCGGATGGTAAGAAGAAAGTTTCTGTCGTGCGGGCCATGCCCAATACTCCGTCGTTGGTTCAGGAGGGAGTGACGGCTATTTGCAGTAGCGACCACGCGACAAAAACGGATGTGAAAATTGCCCACCGCGTTTTCGAGGCGGTCGGACAAACTGTTGATGTCGAGGAAGTTCACATCGATGCTGTTACCGGACTCAGCGGAAGCGGCCCCGCCTATATTTTTATGATTATCGAAGCCCTGTCCGATGCGGGTGTGAAGGTGGGGCTGTCGCGGGAAGTTTCTAATGCCCTGACCATTCAGACCGTTCTGGGATCGGCCAAGCTCGCGCGGGAAAGTGGAAAACATCCGGGTGAACTCAAGGACATGGTGACGTCGCCCGGCGGGACTACGATTTCCGGATTGCATACTCTGGAGGAAGGCGGATTGCGCACGACATTGATGAACGCAGTGGAAATCGCCACGCAACGTTCGGTAGCGCTCGGAAAAAATTCCGCTAAAAACCACAAGTCTTCCAGGTGACCTCCCCTAACCTCCCACGCTTCGCTCTGGACAGGTCTCCTTGGTAAGGAGGGGAAGAAGCTTTTTATTTATTCTTTCGTAGGGCAACCTTTTAGGGTTGCGTTGCAAGGCTAAAGCCTTGCCCTACAGCTAACCCGCATTTGTAGATCAATTCACTTCCCGCGAAATTTAAGCCATTCGCCCCAGCCCGCCACGACCAGGCCGAGTATTTGAATCCAGAATGGACGCAGGACGTGCTCCGGTTTGATGAAGTAGAGAATAAACATCATCCCGACGCCCACCATAGTGATGGTTATTCCGCTATAAGTGAACTGCATCCCCTTGACATACTTTTTCGGATCTTTGAGTTCTTTTTTAATTTCTGGTTTGAGTTCAATTTGCCACATCAGCGAATAACCTTTTCTCCGTTTTCAGCGTTACAGGTTTGCATGTTCAAAGCTTCGTTCAAACTTCCTGACCGATAACCCTCCAGATCGACTGTGACGTATTGAAAGCCAATTTCCCGCAGGCGACGATTAATTTTTTTTGAGAGTCCGTTTTTCAGCAGACTGGGAATATCTTCCCTGGGCAGTTCGATACGCGCCATGTCGCCGTGGTGACGCACTCGGACTTGCCGAAATCCTTCCGCGAGCAATACTTCCTCGGCTTGTTCGATCATCGATAACTTTTCGGGGGTGACGGGTTGACCGTAAGGTATGCGTGATGAAAGACAGGCCAGTGCAGGTTTTTCCCAGTTGGGGAGGTCCATTTGACGCGCCAGGTCGCGTACATCCTGCTTGTTGAATCCAAGCTCCGCTAGCGGGCTGATAACGCCGGCTTCTTTCGCGGCGGTGATTCCCGGTCGATGGTCTCCCAGGTCGTCTAGATTGATTCCATTAAGAATGTGGCTCAGTTTATGTTCTTCTGCCACTTTGGAAAGTTTGGCATACAATTCTGATTTGCAATAATAGCACCGGTTTGCTGGATTCTTCAAATAATCGGGCGAAGACATTTCTTCAGTACGAATGATCCTGTGTTTGACTCTTAGTGTTTTGGTCAGGTGTTGAGCGGTTTGCAATTCTCGCTCAGGAACGCTGTCCGACTCTGCCGTGACAGCCAGGACCCGGTCGTCAAGAACATTTTTCGCAACTGCGAGCACAAGTGTGCTATCTACCCCTCCCGAAAAAGCAACCAGAGCACTTTCCGACTCGGCTATTCTCGATTCCAGACCAAGGAGTTTCTGTTCCAGTGACATGATTGAAAGTATTTTAAGAAGTTTATGGTTGCTTGCAGACTAGCATAAGAAAAAGGGGAAAGAAAGAATCCGGGAACAGGCAGGGGAAAACAGGTCAGCCGCCTATAGCGTGCATGGCGCGTTGCGGGCGTTCGAAGTCATCGAGGTTGATCTTGTGACCGGGTTCTTTAATGAGCACAGCATCTCGAATGGCTTTTACAATGTCTTCATCGGACGCGCCGCCACGGATCAGTTCCTTGAGGTCAGTTTCGTTGGTGGAGAACAGGCAAGTGCGCAGTTTACCGTTGGCTGTCATTCGGATGCGGTTGCAGTGATCGCAGAATGGATTGCTCACGGCGGTGATGATGCCGATACGCCCTTTGCCGTCGGCGAAATCGTATTCACTGGCAGGACCAATTTCCAGAGAATTTTCGACTGGTACCAACTCGTGTTTTTCCTTGATGAGGTCGATGATTTCATGACCAAACAATACCTTGTCGCGTTCCCAGGTCTGATCAGAATCCAGGGGCATGAATTCTATGAAACGGATTTCGAAGCCATCAGACCGCCCCATTTTGATGAGCCGCATGATTTCCGATTCAGAGAAATTCCGCATTGCAACAGCGTTTATCTTAATCGATTTGAATCCTTCTTCCGCTGAGATTTTGATTCCTTCCAGCACTTCTTTAAGGCAATCCCGGCGGTTGACGTGCCGAAACTTTTCCGGGTCGAGTGCATCGAGACTGATGTTGAGTCGTTTGAGTCCGGCTTCGTTCAGAGCTTTTGCGTGGTCTTTGAGGAAAAAGGCGTTGGTGGTCATCGCGACATCTTCAATTCCTTCAACCTGCGTCAGCATACGAATGAGAACCGGCAGGTCCTTACGCATGAGAGGCTCGCCCCCCGTGAGCCGTAATCGTTTGATTCCTAGACCCGCTCCAATTTGAGCCACGCGGGTGATTTCTTCAAAGGAGAGTAAATTGTCTCGTGGCATGAATTCCACGTTGTCTGCGGGCATACAATAGGTGCAACGAAAGTTACAGCGATCTGTGACAGATATCCGCAGGTTCACGATGGTTCGACCCATTCCATCGACCAGTTTTTGCTCGTTATTTTCCGTTGAAGTCGTCACCAGCTCTCCTTAGAATAATCGTCCATCCGTCCATCAGCAACGGGTTTCAGGGACACGGTCTCACCCGCTGTGAGGAACAGCAAATCCGCTATAAAATGCGTGCTTTGAGGGAAATAATTATATCCTTTTTAATTGGATTATGCACACGATTAGTTTAAATTGTTGCTCACCCCGGTTTCAATGGATGCGACCTCTCAAAGTCGGTGGTGGAATATGAGCCAGGTTGTTAAATATAAAGAACTTTGAGGACTTGCGAGCATCTAATCAAAGATTGGCTTCGGGCAGGTCAATTTGAGTTTGTCTGTGCGATAACCTATAATAAACAAAGGTTTTTCCAAAGTCTGTAGGACTGAGGGCACGATTATGCTGAGTTTTCCGGTCGGGTAAGATATTTGTAAAAGTATGACGTAGAGGATGTCTTGAATGACAGTTGTCGAAGAAAAATTTTCCAAAAAATTTGATGAGGCCGCCACTCAGCCGAAGCATCGCGGAGCATACGATAAAGACGATGCCGGGGATAAGGGCATGGCCTTGGTGCAAGCCAAGTTTAAGGACACCAAGGCATACTGGCTGGTCGACAGGATTGAGGACCGTGTGTACAGCGCGAAGTTTTTTGCCTACGGGGGAAAAGTTTCGGTCGCAATCGGCGAAACACTTTGTTCTATGGTCAAAGGCCTCACAGTGGATGAAGCCTGTTCTTTGAAAGGCGAAGATGTTGAAGCGCTACTAAGAGACGAGCCGGAGGTTCCAGCGGTTCCAGAGTCGAAGAAGAAGGCGTTTGCAAATGTCGAAGAGTTGTTGAAAATAGTTCAGCTGGAATATCCTGCCGCTAAAGCGGTTGCTGAAGCTAGCGCGTCAATAAACAAGGATGATGTGAAAACCGCGTCTTTCGCTGAACTGTCCATGGCGGAACAGGCCTGGCTGGGGTTGAGCAAGGAAGATCAGATCACACAAATCAACATGGTGCTTGATGAGAAGGTTCGTCCTGCTTTGATGGCCGATGGCGGTAACGTTCAGGTTCTCGATGTTGTTGAGGGTGAAAAAGTTATGATTAAATATCAGGGTGCGTGTGGCAATTGTGGGTCTTCTTTGGGGGCCACACTTTCGTTTATGGAACAAGCCCTGCGTAAAGATATTTATAATGAACTGATAGTAGTCCCTAATATGTAGCTTGCACATATAATAGGCAGAGTACGAAACCAAAGCAGATATTTTTCTAAACACTTCAATCCCCCTGTTAAGAAGGGCGTGAAAATATAATGGAATCTAAAGACAACTCAGTCACTGAAGCTCTGGATAATGATTACAAGTACGGGTTCGTCACTGATGTTGAGTCCGATACTTTCGCCAAAGGTCTCAATGAAGAAGTGGTCCGGGCCATCTCCAAGAAGAAGGGCGAGCCGGAATTCATGCTTAACTTCCGGCTCAAGGCTTACGAGAAATGGCTGACCATGAAAGAACCTGAATGGCCTAATGTTCAGTATCCGCCGATTGATTTTCAGGACATATCATACTACTCAGCGCCAAAACCGAAAAAAAAGCTCGAAAGTCTGGACGAGGTGGATCCTGAAATTCTCCACACTTTCGAGAAACTTGGAATTCCTCTGGAAGAGCAGAAGAAGCTGGCCAATGTTGCTGTCGATGCGGTTTTCGATAGTGTCAGCGTTGCGACCACGCACAAAAAGAAACTGATGGAAGTTGGTATTATTTTCTGTCCCATTTCCGAGGCGCTGATTGACTATCCGGAACTGGTCGAGGAGTATCTGGGAACGGTAGTGCCGGTGGGCGATAATTATTATGCGGCGCTCAACAGCGCGGTGTTTACAGACGGGTCGTTTGTCTATATTCCACCTGACACTATTTCTCCGATGGAAATATCCACTTATTTCAGAATCAATACCGAGGAAACGGGGCAGTTTGAGCGCACGTTGATCATTTGCGCGGAGAATAGTTACGTCTCTTACCTCGAGGGTTGCACCGCGCCGCAGTTCGACACCAATCAGTTGCACGCCGCTGTGGTTGAACTGGTGACTTTGGACAACGCCGAAATTAAATACAGCACCGTGCAAAACTGGTATGCGGGCGATCCTGAAACGGGTAAAGGTGGAATTTATAATTTTGTGACCAAGCGCGGTAAGTGCCAGGGCGAAAAATCAAAAATTTCCTGGACACAGGTGGAAACGGGATCGGCCATCACATGGAAATATCCCAGTTGTCTCCTGCAAGGGGACGGCTCGGTTGGCGAATTTTATTCTGTTGCTCTGACCAATGGACATATGCAGGCAGATACCGGAACCAAGATGATGCACCTTGGCAAGGACACGCGATCCAGTATTATTTCAAAAGGTATTTCCGCCGATCATTCAAGCAACAGTTATCGCGGTCTGGTACGGGTGGGTAAAAACGCAACCAACGCAAGAAACTATACGCAGTGTGACAGTATGCTGGTTGGGGACAAATCCAGCGCCCACACATTCCCATACATCGAAACGGGGAACAGTTCTCTTCAGGTAGAGCACGAGGCATCCACTTCCAAGATCAGCGAAGAGCAGTTGTTCTATTTTGAACAACGGGGCATCTCGCGGGAAAATGCAATCGCCTCTATCATTAACGGGTTCTGTAAGGATGTCTTTAAACAGCTTCCTATGGAGTTCGCGGTGGAAGCGCAAAAACTCCTCACTCTGAAACTGGAAAACAGCGTCGGTTGACCAGTGATTTTATTATCATGCTTCGACAAGCTCAGCACGACACCTGCTTGTTGTCCTGAGCTGGTGGTGTTTGACCATCGCTTTCTTGCCTCGAAGGGGTATGTCGAAGGACACTTTATAAATTAGGAAATTATTTAATGTTAAGAATAAAAAATTTACATGCTGGGTTCGAGGGAACTGAAATCCTCAAGGGAATTTCCCTTTCGATTAACAAGGGAGAAACTCATGCCATCATGGGACCCAACGGTTCGGGAAAGAGTACTCTGGCGAAAATTTTATCGGGTCATCCCGCATACGAAGTGTTTTCTGGAGAAGTTGTGTTTGAGGGTAAAAATCTTCTGGAATTGAGTGCTGAAGATCGTTCTCTGGCCGGTGTGTTCATGGGGTTTCAGTATCCGGTCGAAATTCCCGGCGTGAACAACGCCGAATTTCTGCGTATGGCCTACAATGCCCGGTTGGTTAATGAAGGGAAGGATGAGGTCGATCCGCTGGACTTCGACGATATTCTTCAGGAGAAAATGAACCTGCTCGGTATGGAAAATAAATATAAAGAGCGAAACTGCAATGACGGGTTCTCAGGCGGTGAAAAGAAGAAAAATGAGATTCTTCAAATGGCTATCTTAAAGCCCGCATTGTCTGTTCTTGATGAAACCGATTCCGGTCTG
>PVBE010485937.1_pt1 | contig 29379 bp, 32 predicted proteins | sample 1631181 | NCBI WGS metagenome assembly PVBE01 (sample SAMN08397723, study PRJNA350692) | Marine metagenome, whole genome shotgun sequencing project. | isolation source: water | place: Pacific Ocean | collected 2012-04
ACCCGAATGGCATCTCTCCGAGTTCACCGGCGGCGTTGCGTGGCGCTTGTGATGTTCCAGCATCACGGCGCCCCACGCGTCTGGCCGGGTGAACTCGGAGAGTCGTCGTATGGGTACCATATGTCTGATTCAGGACACTAGTCCTTGGCCCAACTGGGCTTGCGCTTCTCCAGGAAGGCGGTGATCCCTTCCCTGCCCTCCTCGGAGGCGCGGATATCGGCGATGCGGCGCGCCGTTTCCGCCATCACCTCGGCGTCGATGGGGCGCCCGGCCACGAAGCGGACCAGGTCCTTGGTAGCGGTCAGGGCCAGCGGCCCGTTGCCGGCCAGGGCGCCAAGCATGCGCTCGGCGGCGGTGGAGAGGCCGGCCGACGGCACCACCTCGTGGACAAGGCCGATGCGCTGGGCTTCCATGGCGTCGAAGCGTTCGGCGGTCAGCGCATAGCGGCGCGCCTGGCGCTCGCCAACGGCGGCGGTGACGTAGGGGCCGATGGTCGCCGGAATGAGGCCGAGCTTGACTTCCGATAGGCAGAACGTGGAATCGTCGGCGGCCAGGGCGATGTCGCAGGCGGCGACCAGGCCGACGCCACCGCCCAGCACCGCGCCCTGCACCAAGGCCATGGTCGGCTTAGCGCAATGGCTGAGCGCCCCGAGCATGGCGGCCAGCCCTTCGGCGTCGCGCCGGTTTTTGTCCGGCGAATAACCGGCCATGCGCCGCATCCAGTTGAGATTGCCGCCCGCCGAGAAGCTCTTGCCCCGGGCGCGCAAGGCCACGGCGCGCACCGCCCGGTCGGCGCCCAGGCGCTCGAAGGCGGCGGTGAGATCGGCGATCAGGGCGTCGTCGAAGGCGTTGTGCACGTCCGGCCTGTTCAGGGTCACCCAGCCGGTGCCGTTTTGGTCGATGTCGACGAGGAGGGGAGCGTCGGTCATTGTGCCTTTCGAGCAAATTGAGCAGCAATGCGATCAGAATGAACCGTGTGGAAGGTTAGCCAGTCCTTTGCCGAGCCGAGAAATTCATGGGCCCAGTTTTGTGCCGGCTCGGCCCTGAACGCCTCCAAGAATTCCTTCAACGCTCCAAGCAGTTTTTGATGTTGTAACCTGTGGGTGCCGGAACCCGGGTATGCGAACCCCTCCAGCCAGACTTCCTCGTTGAGAAAATGTGTTTGCAGAAGGGCGATCAATTCGCCAAACGCGGTCTCGGTCGGTTCAACCTTGTATCCCGCCCTATCCAATATGTTCGACAACTCCTGGATACCCGCCGCGATTTCCAGGTGTTCCTCTTGCAAACGCTTCATGCCAAAAATCGAAGCCGCCCAAATAACGTTTTCGGTCATTCCGCGCCTCCTGCTTTTACCATTTATGCTGTGGAACCAGTGGGATTTATTGTTTTTTCGCCGTTGGTTGGCAAGACCAAAGGCTGGGGCCGGATTGAGAGAGGGAAACTCGCACCGGCCCCATTTGTTTTTTTTGCGCCACTTCAACTTCGCGCAAGCACTCCGCCGGCTACGCGGCCCGGATCTGGGTGAGGAATTTCTCCACCTCGGACTTGAGCGTTTCAGAATGCTCGTTCAAATCATTGGCGGTATTAGCGATTTTGCTAGCCGCCGTTCCAGTTTTTCCCGCGGTCGAGGTGACACTGGCGATATTGGTATTGACCTCTTGAGTTCCCGCCGCCGCCTACTCGGCATTGCGGGCGACCTCTTGTGTCGCCGCGCCCTGTTGCTCGACCGCGGCCGAGATCGCGGTGGCGATTTATTTAACTCGATGATGGTTTTGGTAACGTCCTGAACGGCGCCCACCAAACTGGTGGTCGCCGCCTGAACCTCGCCAATCTGACGGCTGATCTCTTCCATCGCCTTGGAGGTTTGGCTGGCCAGGTTCTTGACCTCGTTGGCAACCACGGCAAAGCCCTTACCGGCCTCGCCGGCGCGAGCCGACTCGATGGTCGCGTTCAAGGCCAGGAGGTTGGTCTGCTCGGCGATGTCGATGATCAGGTCGACCACCTCGCCGATCTTCTGGACCGAGTCAGCCAGTCCCTGGATCGTGTGTTCGGCGGACTCGGCTCCATCCTTGGTAGTGGACGAGACCTTCGACGACCGGGATACCTGATTGGTGATCTCATCGATCGAGGGGGAAAGTTCCTCGGCCGCCGATGAAACCGTCTGCACGTTGGTGGAGGCCTCCTCGGATGCCGCCGCGATAGCCGTCGATTGCTGGCTGGTCTGCTCGGCGGTCGCCGACATTGCGGTCGCCGAACTCTGCGTCTCGGTGGATGCCAAAGCCACCGCCTCGACGACACCACCAACGGTGCTTTCGAATTGATCGACCAACTTGTTCATCGCCGCCACCTTCTCCTCTTCGGAACGTTTTTCGGCGGCTTCCTGTTCGGCCTGCATTTCCTTGACCTTGAGGGCGTTTTCCTTGAACACCTGGATGGCCTGGACCATCTCGCCGATCTCGTCCGGGCGGTCCTGGGCGGGAATGTCGATCTCCAGGTTACCGCCGGCCAATTCTTCCATGGCGCCCGTCATCGCCGCCACGGGTTGAGTGATACCGCGCACGATGAAGAACACCAGAGCGGCGGCGGCCAGAAGGACTGCCGTGATCACAGCCAACATCACGAAGGCTTCGAACGATGACGATGCGATCGAGGCCGCGGTGGCTTCCAGGTTGGTGGCGATTCTATCCTCGACCTTTTTTAGAAGATCGATCTTCGCGGTAATGCTCTCGAACTAATGCCCCCCCCCGTGACGCCCTGCGTCGAACCGGTGGTCGGGCTGTCCATGGCGATCTTACGGAGCTGGTTGATCTCGTCGACGACCGGTCCGCTGACGGTGGGTTTCAGATACGCCTTCTCGTCCGCCGACGCGTAGAGTGCGAAGCGGCTCGGGTAAGTATCCTGCATGGCGATCAACCGCTCGAACTTGCGGTAAACATCCGGCGAGAATTTACCGGCGCTGAAACCGCCAGCGCCCATGGCCCGTTCGATGCCGGACCGTTCCTTTGATTGCAGGAAATACGTATAGGCAGCGATGATCTTGCTCACCTCGTTATTCGAGCTCAACTGCGCTATTGCCTCGACGATGCCCAGAAGCTTGGTGATAGTCATCGTATAGTATTTGGCCATCTGCGGCACCGTGATATCCAGACCGGTGATCTGAGTGCGCTTGTTGTCCAGCGCCTTCAGTGCATTCTGGGCCGTCTCGATTGTGCCGACGATGATAGCGCCAAAACTGGCTGCGTCGAATGCTTTGAATGTTTCCGCCAAGGTGGCGCGCCTCTTGTTCGTATCTGTTTTCCGGGGCGGCAGTTGCTGGATGAATTTTTTCCCTTGAACGAGATGAAGATGGCCGACATGCCGCGCTCCTTCTGCATTTCGTGGACCAGGGCGCTGATCACGGGAGGCACTCTCCCCAGTTCCGCCACTTTGTCCATTTCCGCGGATGCTTGATACTTGTCGATCATCGCGAACCCAGAAAACGCCGACACCCCGAATGCCGGTAGCGACAGCGCCATGACAATCCGCAAGCCAATCTTGGTATTTTTCAGAAAAGCAAACATGGGATTTAACCTCTCCCAAAACTTTCAACGACACCGCCCGACAGCGGGCGGATCTCGATGACCTGAACCGATATTTCCCCAGTGGTTATCAATTGGAAAAGATCGTGCCGTCCTTGCGCCGACCTTCTACCTCGCGGACGATCCCAATGACTTTGGGGACTCCCTCCCGCGGATACTCCGAAATATGTCGGTCGTGCTTGCTGCGATGGGGATGCAGCAGCGGTCTCTCCTCGGAAAAAAAGCGGCGACACCAGCACTGGATAGCACTCCCAAAGACGCGAAGATTCCAACAACTAGCGAAGATTGCCGATTGCGTTGCAGCAAGCCATCATCAAACAATTGGGTCTGTACGAAGGGGAGAACCAGCCCTACAAACGGCCTAAGACCTTTGGATTGCTGCCGCTGCCAAGAGGTTCCGATTCAAGCGCGGGCGAAATAGGGTATTATCCATCCGACATTCCCCGGCCGACCCGTGAACCGGGACGTGTCTTGGCCGCAATTCTTCGACCCGCTGTTCCTTGTTCCACGATGCGGCCTGCCCGCCTGGCTCGCGTTCCGGCGAAGCGGGATAATCGGAACTGGCGTGGAAACGGCAAACATGGTTGGGCGGACGGCCAACGGGGCACGCACCGCCCCTTCGCCGCCAAGGCGCTCGAAGGCGGCGGTGAGCTGGACGATCAGGGTGTGGTCGATCCCGGTGTGGAGGTTTTCGTTGTCAACGCTAAGGGATTACATCCTGAACACACCGAATTTGGTTTCTTCGATGGGGGCGTTGAGCGCCGCCGAGATGCCGAGGCCCAGCACCGCGCGCGTCTCGGCGGGGTCGATGATGCCGTCGTCCCACAACCGGGCGCTGGCGTAATAGGGGTGCCCCTGGTGTTCGTATTGGTCGAGGATGGCCTGCTTGAAGGTTTGTTCCTCATCGGCGCTCCAGGTCTCGCCGCGCCTCTCCATGCCGTCGCGTTTGACGGTGGCGAGCACGCCCGCCGCCTGCTCGCCACCCATCACCGAGACGCGAGCGCCGGGCCACATCCACAAAAACCGTGGGCTGTAGCCGCGCCCGCACATGGAATAGTTGCCGGCCCCGAAGCTGCCGCCGACGATGACCGTGAAGCGGGGTACCCGTGCGCACGCCACCGCCATCACCATCTTGGCGCCGTCCTTGGCGATACCACCGGCCTCGTACTTCTGGCCAACCATGAAGCCGGTGATGTTCTGCAGGAAGATCAGCGGGATGGATCGCTGGCCGCACAACTCGATGAAGTGGGCGCCCTTGAGCGCCGATTCGGAGAACAAAATTCCGTTGTTGGCGACGATGCCCACCGGATAGCCGAAGAGGCGGGCGAAGCCGCAGATCAGGGTGGTGCCGTAGAGCTGCTTGAACTCGTCGAACTCGGAGCCGTCGACGAGGCGCGCAATGACCTCGCGTACGTCATAGGGCTTGCGGATGTCGGCCGGTACGATGCCGTGAATCTCCTCTGGGTCGTACACGGGCTCGCGCGGTTCGCGTACGGATATTCCCGGGCTCTTGGTCCGATTCAGGTTGCCGACGGCGCGGCGCGCCAAGGCCAGGGCGTGCCCGTCGTCGAGGGCATAGTGGTCGACAACCCCAGAAACGCGGGCGTGCACGTCGGCGCCGCCCAGTTCCTCGGCGCTCACCACCTCGCCGGTCGCCGCCTTGACCAGCGGCGGGCCGCCCAGGAAGATGGTGCCCTGTTCCTTGACGATGATGCTCTCGTCCGACATGGCCGGCACGTAAGCGCCGCCAGCTGTGCACGATCCATGCACCACGGCGACCTGGGGAATACTCGCCGCCGACATGTTGGCTTGGTTGTAGAAGATGCGCCCGAAGTGCTCGCGGTCGGGAAAGACCTCGTCCTGCTGGGGCAGATTGGCGCCGCCCGATTCCACCAAATAGATGCACGGCAGGTTGTTCTGCAAGGCGATTTCCTGGGCGCGCAGGTGCTTCTTGACGGTCATCGGATAGTAGGTGCCGCCCTTTACGGTGGGGTCGTTGGCGATCACCATGCACTCGAGGCCCTGGATACGCCCGATGCCGGTGATGACACCGCCGCACGGCGCCTCGCCCTTATACATGCCGTAGGCGGCGAGTTGGGAAAGCTCGAGGAAAGGCGAGCCGGGATCGAGAAGCTGGCGGATGCGCTCACGCGGCAGCAGCTTACCGCGTTCCAGATGCTTGGCGCAGGCGCGTTCGCCGCCGCCCTTTTTGATCTCGGCGATCTTGGCGCGCAGATCCTCGACCAGCACCTTGCCAGCCGCGGCGTTATCGCGGAATTCGCTCGAACCTGCAACGACGGCGCTTTTGATGATGCTCATGACAGCCTCAATCCCTCGTCGTTGGCCGGGACATGGAGGACATTATTTTTTTTCTTCGGGTTTCTTTTTCTTGGGTCGTTCGCCGACCGCGCCGCCGGCGTCCCGCCATCCCGTGAAACCGTCGTCGATGTGACAGACCGGCTCTAGGCCCATGTTCCGCATGGCGTCGGTGGCCAGCGACGAACGCCACCCCGACGCGCAGTAAAAGACGAAGGTCTTGCCCGAGGCAAAAACCTCCCGGTGGTAGGGACTTCCCGGATCGACCCAGAACTCGAGCATGCCGCGCGGCGCATGCACGGCGCCGACGATCATGCCTTCGCGGTCGAGCTCGCGCACGTCGCGCAGATCGACGAAGACCACGTCGTCCTTGCCGTACATCTCCTTCGCCTCGTCCACCGAAATGGTCTTGATGCGGGTACGCGCGTCATTGACCAGGTCCATGTGACCTTTTTTCATCTTCATCGTTAACCTCATCTAGTAGATAAAATTACCAGCCGCCCTTCTGTATCCACTTCTTGACCATCCAAAGCCGGTCCGAGCCCCAGAACCCCTCGTCATCGACGATAACGTACGGGGAGCCGATGACGCCGCGCCCGATGGCCTCGGCGGTGCGCCGCTTGAGGTCTTCCTTGACGGCGGGATCCCGAACGGTCGCGTGCACCTCGTCCGCCTCGACGCCAAGCGGGGCCGCCACTTCGGCCACGGCTTGCGCCCCGGTGATGTCGCGGCCTTCGCCGAAATAGGCATGGAAGGCGGCCGTGGCGAATTTCTTGGCGAGGCCGGGGTCGCGGCCGTCAAGCTTATAAAACAGCCGCGCCGCGTTGTGGGTGGCGATGGGAAAGGGATCGGGCAACACCCAGGGCACGTCCATGAAACGGCCCAGGCGCGCCCAGTCGTTAGCGCAGTACTCGCCCTTGAGGGGTTGGTGGACGAGAGGCTTGTTCCCAGTCTCCTGGAAGGTGGCGCCGATGAGGAACGGGTGCCAGTTGACGGGGCGCTCGAAGCGCCGGGCGATGTTCTCCACCTTGAATGACCCAAAGTAACCATAGGGCGAGGAGAAATCGAAATAAAAGTCGATGGGATCGGGCATGGTACCTACTTAGAGCTTATCCGAATAACCGTTGGCGAATAAATTTTAACGCCGAGTACGTGGAGGAACGCGTTTAATTGCTCTCTCACGCGGCGCCTCGGTCTTCGGCCAGGATGGAGCGGCTGATGACCAGGCGTTGGATGTCGCTCGTGCCCTCGTAGATCTTGCACACGCGCACGTCGCGGTAGATTCGCTCGACGGGGAAGCCCTCGAGATACCCGTAGCCGCCGTGAATCTGGATGGCGTCCGAGCATACCGTCTCGGCCACCTCCGAGGCATAGAGCTTGGCCATCGAAGCCTCGCGCAGGCATGGCAGGCCGGCCTCGCGCATGGCGGCGGCGTGCAGAATCATCTGGCGCGCCGTCTCGATCCCGGTCGCCATGTCGGCGAGGCGAAAGGCGATCGCCTGATGCTCGGCGATAGGCTTGCCGAAGGTCTCACGCTCTTTGGCGTATTGGCGCGCCGCCTCGAACGCCGCGCGCGCCATGCCCACCGATTGCGCGGCGACGCCGATGCGCCCGCACACCAGGTTGGCCAGCGCGATCTTGTATCCCTCGCCTTCCTCGCCGAGCAGTAGATCGGGAGTCAGCTTGGCGTCCTCGAAGACGATGTGGGCGGTGTCCGAGCAGCGCTGGCCGAGCTTCTTTTCGATGCGCGCCACTGTGTATCCCGGCGTGTCCGTGGGCACGAGGAAGGCGGAAATTCCCTTCTTTCCCTTTTCGGGGTCGGTGACGGCGAAAACCATGGCCACATCGGCGGTCGAGCCCGAGGTGATGAACTGCTTGGAGCCGCTGAGCACGTACTGGTTGCCCTCTCGCCGCGCCCGGCAGCGGATGGCCCCGGCGTCCGAGCCGGCGTGGGGCTCGGTGAGGGCGAAAGCGCCGAATATTTCGCCCTGCGCCATCGGACGCAGGAAGCGCTCCTTCTGGGTCTCCGTGCCGTGATCGAGGATGGGCGGGCACAGCACCGAGTTGTGCACGCCCATGATGGTGGCGCACGCGCCGTCACCCGCCGCCACTTCCTCCATGGCCAGCGCGTACGACACATGGTCAGTCCCCGAACCTCCCCATTCCTCGGGGATCAGCATGCCGTGCATGCCGAGCGCCCCCATCTCGCGCACCTCGGCGTCCGGGAAGGTGGCCGTACGGTCCCTCTCCGCGGCAGTGGGCAGCAGCTTGTCGTGCGCGAAGCGGCGCGCCATGTCGCGGACGAGGATCTGCTCTTCGCTCAGTATCATGGAAGTCTCTCCGCTCTCATTCTTTGGGCAGCATCCGCTTACCAGGGTAATTCCGAGCCGTCATAATTGAAAAACCGGCCGCTGTCGGCGAGGCCCAGGCCGGCGATGACGGCGTACAGGCCGTCGGCGCTCTCGTCAACCTCGATCGCCGCACCTTGGCCTCCCATATCGGTCTTTACCCAGCCGGGATGGAAGACCGCGACCGTGATGCCGCGCGGGCGAAGGTCCTGCGACAGCCCCTTCATGACCAGGTTCAGCGCCGCCTTCGACGAACGGTAGGCATATTCACCCCCCGGGTTTAGCTCGATGGAGCCCATACGGCTGGTGATGGCGACGATGAGCTTGGTTTCGCTGCGCGCCACATGCCCGGCGAAGGCGTCGCTGATCTTGAAGGGCGCCATGGTATTGACGCGAAGGACCCCCGCCCAGCGGTCGTAATCGACCCCTTCCACCCGCTCCTTCGGCATGTCGGAGATGCCGGCGTTATTGATCAACACGTCGATGGCCTCGCCCTCGAGCTCCCCGGCGAGGGCGTCGACGCGGGCGAAGTCGGTGACGTCCAAACGGTGGATATGCACGTCGCCGGCGAACGCCTTCAGCCCATCGGCCTTGGCCGGGTCGCGGCAGGTTGCGAGGACGCGCCAGCCATCGGCGGCGAAGCGGCACCCCAACTCGAAACCGATGCCCCGGTTGGCACCCGTGATCATTACCGTCGGCATGTTCGATGTCTCCCTTGTGTTCTGATCTGAAACGACAAGACCCTACCCGGCCTCCTGGCGGGCCGCCTCGCGCAATTCGACACGGCGGATCTTTCCCGAGATGGTCTTGGGCAGGGCGTCCAGGAACTCGATCTCGCGGGGATACTTATAGGGGGCGGTGAGTTTCTTGACGAAGTCCTGTATTTCCCGGGCCAGTTCGTCGCCGCCTTCGAAGCCCTGAGCCAATGTCACGTAGGCCTTGACGATCTCGCCCCGCAATTCGTCGGGCTTCCCGACCACCGCCGATTCGGCGACCGCCGGATGCTCGAGCAGGGCGCTCTCCACCTCGAAGGGGCTGATCCGGTAGCTCGCCGAGGAAATGATGTCGTCGGCGCGCCCCACGAACCAGATATAGCCGTCGGCATCCCGCGTCGCCGTGTCCCCGGTGTAGTACCAGCCGTGGCGGAAGGACTTGGCGGTGGCCTCGTCGTCCTGGTGGTAGCCGCGGAACAGGCCGGGCGGCCACGGGTCGGTGACGCGCACCGCGATGTGTCCTACTTCGCCGTCGCCGACGATGGCACCATCGTCGTCGACGATGCCGATATCGATGCCCGGAAGGGGCTTGCCCATGGACCCGGGACGGATCGGCATGAAGGCGTAGTTGGCGACGACGGCGACGGTTTCGGTCTGGCCGTAACCGTCGTAGATTTCGGTGCCGGTGGCGTCCTTCCAGATGCGCATGACCTCGGGATTGAGGGGCTCGCCGGCGCCCAGCGAGCGGCGGATGGAAGAGAGATCAAAGGCGCCGAGATCGTGCTGGGCGAACACCCGATAGACCGTCGGTGGCGCGCAGAACGTGGTGACGCCGAGCTTTGCGATGAGGCCCAGGTGGGCATCGGCGTCGAAGCGCGGATCGGCGTCGTAGAGCACCATCGCCGCCCCCATCAGCCACGGCGAGAACAAGCACCCCCAGGCCGCCTTGGCCCAACCGGTATCGGCCAGCGTCCAGTGCACATCGCCCTCGCCCACGTCCAGCCAGTAGCGCCCGGTGAGAGTGTGGCCGAGGGCGTAAGAGAAGTCGCGCGGCACCATCTTGGGCATCGACGTAGTGCCCGACGTAAAATAGACTAGCATCAGGTCGTCGGCACGCGTCGGCGCCACGTCGGCACGGTTAAGCTTGTCGGAGACCGCCTCGCACGCCGCCTCCATGCTTACCCAGTCCTCGCCCTCCCCCTGGCCCTCGCCGCCGGTGACGATGAAGATTTCCAGGGTCGGGCAGCGGGCGCGGATGTCCTCGATCTTGGCGACGCCGTCGGCGGCAACGATGGCGATGCGGGCACCGGCCTTGTTGATGCGGTACTCGATGTCCTTGGGCATCAGCATGTTGGTACCGGGCATGGTCACCACGCCGAGCTTCATGCAGGCGATCATCACCTGGTACCAGGCGGAGACGCGTGGGATCATGACGAAGGCGAAGTCGCCCTTCCCGGCGCCCAGTCCGAGGAGCACGTTGGCCAAGCGGTTGGCCGACGCGTCAAGCTCGGAGAAGGCGTGGTGGACGACGTTTTTGCCGGCCCGGTCGACGGCGATGAAGGCGGTCTTGTCGGCGTCGCGCGCCCGCCTCTCGATGACGTCGAAGGCGAAGTTGTAGTCGGCCGGCGTCTCCAGGCGGAACGCCGCCCGTGCCGATTCGTAGTTCTTGTACGCCGCGCCTTCGGCCATCGGTTAGTTGACCCGCTCAATGGCCACCGCCACCGCCTCGCCGCCGCCGATGCACAAGGACGCTACGCCCTTCTTGAGGTCGTATTTGTTGAGGGCGCCCATCAGCGTGACAATGATGCGCGCTCCCGAAGCGCCGACCGGATGGCCCAGCGCGCAGGCGCCGCCATGGACGTTGACCTTGTCGTGGGGGATGTCGAGGTCGCGCATGGCGGCCATGGTGACCACGGCGAAGGCCTCGTTGACCTCATAAAGCTCGACGTCGCCCGATTCCCAGCCGACGCTCTCGAGCACTTTGTTGATAGCGCCGATGGGGGCGGTGGTGAACCAGGCCGGTTCCTGAGCGTGGGTGGCGTGGCCGTGCAGAGTGGCGCGCGGCGTGAGCCCCCGCTTCTCGGCCTCGGAACGGCGCATGAGGACGAGGGCGGCGGCGCCGTCCGAGATCGAGCTCGAGTTGGCCGGCGTCACAGTGCCGTCCTTGCGGAAGGCCGGCTTGAGCTGGGGGATTTTCTCGAAATTGGCGTTGAGCGGCTGCTCGTCGCGCTCAACCGTCTTTTCGCCCTTGCGGGTCTTGATGGTGACGGGCTCGACCTCGACGTCGAAGGAGCCGTCCTCAATGGCAGTCTTGGCGCGCTTCAGCGAGGTGATGGCGAACTCGTCCTGCTGCTCTCGGGTGAACTGGTAGGCCTGGGCGGTGTCCTCGGCATAGGTCCCCATGAGCCGGCCTTCGTCGTAGGCGTCCTCGAGACCGTCCAGGAACATGTGGTCGGCAGCCCGGCCGTGACCCATGCGCATGCCGTCGCGCGCCTTCTCCAGAAGATACGGCGCGTTGGTCATGCTCTCCATGCCGCCGGCCACCATGATGTCGTGGGTGCCGACGATGATGTTGTCGTGGGCCAGCATGGCCGCCTTCATGCCCGATCCGCACATCTTGGAAATGGTCGTGCAGCCAGCGTCCCAGGGGATGCCGGCGTTGTGGGCGGCCTGGCGCGCCGGGGCCTGACGAACGCCAGCGAACAAGCACAACCCCATGATGACGTCGTCGACGTCCTCTGGGCTGACGCCGGCGCCCTCCAGCGCCGCCTTGATGGCGACGCCACCAAGCTCGGGCGCCGTGGCGTCGGAAAGCGCACCCTGAAACCCGCCCATGGGCGTGCGGGCGGCGCCGACGATAACGATGGGATCAGTTTGCATGATAGGGGTCTCCTCGGTTTGATTCTTTATCTACTGGGGTTCAGTTCGATGGTTCCGGTCGGCGCCTGGGGCGTCCCACCAGCTCGCCGCCGCAGTTGGACCAAAGGTGATTCATACCCTCTGAACACGGCGCACAGAAGCTACATTCGTAGGAGCAGATGCGGGCGTCCGCCTCCCAGGGGAGTACGGTCCCACATTTTTCGCAGTTCTCGCGCATCTCAAGGGTCATGGCGCCTTTTATTTCTTCAATACGCCGTGCCGTCCTTGCGCACGAACTTGCGCACGCCGCCGAACTGGCGCGCCAGCATGTCGATGTCGGTGATCAATACGACCTCGCCTTCGAGGATGTAAACGAACTCGTCCTGGGCGCTGTGACAATGGCGTTGCGATGACCACACGCCGGGGGCCATGCGCACCAGATTGACGCCGAAATTCTTGAGGCCGGCGGCATCGCCCAGCGCCCGCTTCTGGCGCTCCGCGCACTCGGCCGCGAAGGTCTCGGGATAGGTGGAGCCCGTCCATACGTCGACCGTTTCGAGGTCGAGGGCGGGGAGCCTGGAGGAAGAAATATCGTCGGCCATCACGCCGTCTCCTCGAAAAGCTCGCGGCCGATCAGCCAGCGGCGGATTTCCGAGGTGCCGGCGCCGATCTCGTAGAGCTTGGCGTCGCGCAACAACCGCCCGGTGGGGGATTCGTTGATGTAGCCCATGCCGCCCAGGCACTGGATGGCCTCGAGCGCCATCCACGTCGCCTTCTCCGAGGCGTAGAGGATGGCCCCGGCGGCGTCTTTGCGCGTCGTCTCGCCGCGGTCGCAGGCACGCGCCGTCACATAGACATAAGCCTTGCAAGCGTTCATGGTGGTGTACATGTCGGCGAGCTTGCCCTGCATGAGCTGGAAGGAACCGATGGGCTGGCCGAACTGCTGGCGCTCGTGCACGTAGGGCACGACGTTGTCCATGCACGCCTGCATGATACCGAGAGGCCCCCCGGCCAGCACCAGGCGTTCGTAATCGAGGCCGCTCATAAGCACGTTGACGCCCCTGCCCTCCCGGTCGAGCACGTTTTCCGCCGGCACTTCGCAGTCCTCGAACACCAGCTCGCAGGTGTTGGAGCCCCGCATGCCCAGCTTGTCGAGCTTCTGCGCCACCGAAAAACCCTTGAATCCCTTCTCGATGAGAAAGGCGGTAATGCCGCGCGGCCCGGCATCCGGATCGGTCTTGGCGTAGACCACCAGGGTATCGGCGTCGGGGCCGTTGGTGATCCACATCTTGGTACCGTTGAGCACGTAGCGATCGCCCTTGCGCTCGGCGCGCAGTCCCATGGCGACCACGTCGGAACCGGCACCCGGCTCGCTCATGGCCAGGGCGCCGACGTGTTCGCCGGAAATGAGCCTGGGCAGGTAGCGCCTCTTCTGGTCCTCGTCGCCGTTGCGGCTTATCTGGTTGACGCAAAGGTTGGAGTGCGCCCCGTAGCTCAAGCCGACGGAAGCCGAGGCACGGCTGATCTCCTCCATGGCCACCACGTGCTCCACGTACCCCATGCCGGCGCCGCCGTATTCCTCATCGACGGTGATGCCGAGGAAGCCCAGGTCCCCCATCTTGGACCACAGATCGGCGGGAAACTCGTTGTCGCGGTCGATGGCCTCGGCGCGCGGCGCGATCTCGTCGGAGGAGAAGCTGCGCACGCTGTCGCGCAACAGGCCGGCGGTCTCACCGAGATCGAAATTAAGCGATGGAAGCTGGTTGGAAATCATCATCGTGGTCCGCCCTGCGAGCGTTCCGGCCCGTGCCGCAATTGCGCCGGAAACGAACAGCAATTGCAACGGCGATTATCACACCCCCCGGCGCCGGGTGTCATGGTCTATTTCGGCCACGACCAGAGGCTGCGCCGCGCCTACAGCGCGCCCGGGACTGCCCTTCACAGGCGCGCCGCGAATAGCCAGAACAACACCACCAGGGCGGCGCACACCACTCCGGCAAGGAGCAGCGGCCGCCGTTCCACGTACTCCGGGCCGAGAACGAGGCCCACCGGAAATGCAATCGCCTTGGCCAGCCAGACTAGGACGATTCCGGCGGCCAACACCCCGGACGGCACCATGGGAAGATGCATGACCCAAAAGTCGGCGCCCAATAGCAGGCTGTCGGTGCCCGGCACCCGTCCCAGCAGGACGGCGAAGGCCTCTTCGGCGGTCAGCTCCTGCGCGCTCGACAGCCGCGCGCCGAAAAGCAGCGCCCACGAGAGAACGCCGCCCGCCGCCACGCTGGCCACACAGCCCGCCGCCAACGCCAACGGCCGGGTGGTGCCCAGAGCCCAACCCATGATCAACAGCGTTGCCGCCAGCCCGGCGGAGGTGAACGCCATGCTGCTGAGCAAGTATTGCCAGGTCGGAGACAGCGACGACGACGCATCGATAGTGGCGCCGACGAACAGGGCAACGAAGGTAAGGACGAAGGCGGCGGGGAGCGCGGCCAAGAACCCGTGCACCGCGGCCACCCCGGCCCGCCGCGGTACCCCGTCAAGCCGCCCGAACACGAAGCCGTCCAGGGCAAACTTCGCCCCGTAGGCAACCAGATAACAAAGGGGTGCGATAAGGATGCTCTCGGGCACGGCGTGGGGGAAGACGTCGATGCGGGCGACGGTGGCGAAGGAGCGAAATACGTACAGGGGTATGACGAGGAACACCGAGGCCCCGAGGTATAGCACGGCGGCACCGTTGACCACCGCCATGCGGCGGCTTTCTCCGGTGAAGTTTAAAACCACCAGGACGACGAACAGCGAAAGGTAATACTTGGCCAGAAAAGGCGAGCCCCCGATCGCCAAGTTGAGGAGCGCCGCCACCGGAATGAGGACGAAGACGAGGCCGACGAAAAGCATGTTGAGGACGGTCCCCCTGTCGGCATCCTCGAAATAATCCCGGATGATGCCCTTCAGGGCGTCCACATAGGCGCACGAAAATATCCCCGCCAGCCCGCACCAGCCGGATCCGGTGACGACGCGCCACCCGCCCCTCAGCCAGTGGTGCAGGGGCTGACGCCCCCGCGCCTCGCCGAACTCGAAGGCGACAAACAGCAGGGCCGCGATACACGCCACCACGGCGAGCACGGTCAGGGCCGATTGTACGAACTCGAAGCTGCCCGATTCCATTACCGGCTAAGCTTATACCAACGGTCCTGATTATTGACCCCTTGTGACGGTGTTGGCACGCCTCACGCGGCGTCGCCCGGCGGGGAATTGATGTAGATGAGTGTCTGCAGGGACGCCGCGCATCGGGTTTCGGTCTGCCCCTTGAACACGAAGACGTCGCTCTCGCATACGGCGAGGGTGCGCCCCGCCTTGATCACCTGGGCATGCGCCACCAGCCGCTCGCCATCCCCCGGCGCCATGAAGTTGATCTTGTATTCCACGGTCAGCACCCGGGATTCCGGTGGGGCCAGGGTAAAGGCGGCGTATCCCGCCGCCGAATCGCCGATGGCGCAGATCATGGCGCCGTGGAAGTATCCGTCCTGTTGGGTGAGGCCGTCGTCGAACGGCAGGTGGATCTCGCAAACCCCGGGCCGAATGTCGCCGAGCTGGGCTCCGATGGTTGCCATCACTCCCTGGCGGGCGAAGCTTTGGCGCACCGCCTCGGTGTAGTCCGGGTTCCTGGGCTCGAATTCCGTCACGGCGCACTCCCCGCTAGTCCGCCGGGCCGTCGGGCCGGTCGGCGAGCCGCATCAAGGTCATCTGCGCGGTGCCGCACAGCGTCTCGACGTCGCCAGCAACCCCGAAGACGTCGGAACGGCAGACGCTCAGCGTCTGCCCCGCCTTGACGACATGGCCGCGGGCGACGAGGAATTCACCTTCTCCAGGCGCCACGATATTGAGCTTGAACTCTACGGTCAGGATGCTGTCGTCCTTACCCATCAGGGTGAACGCGGCGTATCTGCCGGCGTTGTCGGCCAGGGTACCGATAACCCCGCCGTGGAAATATCGGTGCTGCTGGGAAAGTTCGTCCCGGTAGGGCAACCGAAACTCGCAAGCGCCGGGTGTAAGCGCGGTGAGTTCGGCACCGAGATAGGACATGAACCCCTGGCGGCCGAAGCTCGACCGGGTTCGCTCGGCGAAACCAGGATTGCGGGGTGTTAATTCAGCCATCCCTGCCGTGCTCGTCGAGCATGGCCGGAGCGCACGCGGCGGACCGTTTCCTTTCCTCGAGAAGTTCGAAGCATTGCTTCTTGCGGGCCTCGAGCTCGTCGAGAGTAGCGGCGATGTCCTTGCTTTGTTGCGCGAGGTTGACTTGGCGTTCCTCGATCTTATTCACGAAAAGCAGAAGCTGGGCGACCTCGGTCTTATCCTCGTCGTAGAGGTCGACCATCTCGCGCACTTCCTCGAGCGAGAAGCCGAGCCGTTTTCCGCGCATGATCAGCTTGAGGCGCACCCGGTCGCGCCCCGAGTAGACGCGCCTCTGTCCCTGGCGCGCCGGCGTGATCAGGCCCTTGTCCTCGTAGAAGCGGATGGTGCGGGTGGTGACGTCGAATTCCCGCGCCAAGTCGCCGATGCTGTAGGTCTCGCCCATGGCCCTAAGGTACTTTACCTTTACGTAAAGGTAAAGAGAGCGTGTGGCCGGGGGAGCCGGCGAGGGTGGAGGTGTCCCCCGGCATGTCAGTACGGGAGACGCCTCTAGAGCGTTGCCCGATCAGTTGGAATCATGTCATTTCCACCCAACCCTCCCCCCTTGCGGGGGGGGGGTATCGGACTGGCGCCACTTGGCCGGGTAACGCCCCTACAGCAACAGCCAGGCGCCCAGACCCAGGAAGACGAAGAATCCGACCACGTCGGTGATGGCGGTCAAGACGACGCCGGATGCTATCGCCGGGTCGACACCGGTGCGCTCCAGCATAAGGGGGATGGTGGTGCCGGCCAGTCCCGCCACCACCAGATTGATGATCATGGCGAGCGCGATAACAATGCCCAGCGCCGGGCTGGCGAACCACGCCCAGGCGACGAGGCCAGTGAGCCCCGCGAACAGCACGCCGTTGAAGCCGCCGACCAACAGCTCCTTGCCGACCACCCTGAGCGCGTTGGTCGGCGTCAGCTCTTTGGTGGCCAACGCCCGCACCGCCACCGTCATGGTCTGGGTACCGGCGTTGCCCCCCATGGAGGCGACGATGGGCATGAGCACGGCGAGCGCCACCATCTGCTCGATGCTCGCCTCGAAAAGCCCAATGACCAGGGACGCCGTGATGGCGGTGACGAGATTGACCAACAACCAGGCGAAGCGCCGCCGCGTGGTGTCCACCGCGGCGCTGTACAGGTCGTCCTCGCGGACTCCGCCAAGGCGCATGATGTCTTCCTCGTGTTCCTCGTGGATGACGTCAACCACGTCGTCGATGGTGATGGCCCCGACCAAGCGCCCGCCGTCGTCCACCACCGGGGCGGAAACCAAGTCGCGCTGACGGAACAGGAAGGCCACTTCCTCCTGGTCCATGACCGCCGGGATCAGGTTCATCTCCGTTTCCATAAGGTCCGACACCGATACCGGGCGCCGCGTCCTCAACAGCCAGCTCAGCGACAGGGTGCCGGCCGGCCGATGCATGGGATCGACGACGAAGATGTCATAGAAAACCTCGGGCAGGACATCCTCGCCGAGATCGGCCGATTGGCGCATGTAGTCGATGGTTTCGCCCACCGTCCAGAAGGCGGGCACCGTGACCAGCTCGTGTTGCATGAGGCGCCCGGCGCTGTCGTCAGGGTAGGCCAGGCTTTCCTCGATGAGGGTGCGATCGCCGGCCGGCATGGCATCGAGAACCTCCCGCTGTTCGGGCTCCTCGAGTTCCTCGATGACATCAACGGCGTCGTCGCTGTCGAGTTCGGCGACGGCGGCGGCCACCGATTGAACGCCGAGTTGCGCGATGATCTCCTCGCGCACGGTGTCGTCCAGCTCGGAGAGGACTTCCGGGTCGAAGTCCTGGCGCATGGCCTCGACCAGGCCACGGCGTTCTTCGGCGCTCAGACATTCCAGCAGGTCGGCGACGTCGGCGGGATGGAGGTCCGCGACGTGCTCTCTGGCCCGTGCCGGGTCGCCGGCGGCAAGCGACTGGATGACGGCCTCGACGTCGCCGGGATCGAGCCCGTAGACCGTCCCTTCCGCCGCCTCGGCGGAACCTCGCGCTTCCGTCCTGTCAGCCGGATCCGCCACCAACGCCGCCTCCCGTCACCGGCATGCCGTGGACCGCGGGAGGAATCGGCGCCCCGCGCCGTCCCCCACGCTGCCTTCCGCCCTGTAGAAACCGAGGCCCGTCAACGGATTGGCGGGCCTCTTGCGATTTGGTGCGGTCGAGAAGACTCGAACTTCCACGGGGTTGCCCCCACAGCGACCTCAACGCTGCGCGTCTACCAATTCCGCCACGACCGCTTATTTTGTTGCAGCAACACCGCCGGTTGCCCTTACATGGTGCCGGAGATAACAAATAAGGGGGCGGCGATCAAGCGCGAGTGGACCGCCCGACCTTGGAACACCCCCCTGGACCACCGTGCACTCCATGAAAAACCAAGCACTTGTCGAGTGGCGCCACGGCCGGGGATTGGTCCCCTACGGAGACGCCGTGGAATTCATGGACCGACGGGTCCAGGAAATCCGCGAGGGACGGGCACCGGCCACCGTGTGGCTGCTCGAACACCCCGCCCTCTACACGGCGGGTACCAGCGCCGATGCCCAGGAGCTTCTCAACCCCGGCCGCTTCCCGGTCTATCTATCGGGACGTGGCGGCCGCTACACCTATCATGGCCCTGGACAAAGGGTCGCCTACGTCATGCTGGATCTCAAGGAACGCAGGGGCGACGTGCGCGCCTTCGTCGGCGACCTCGAGGAATGGCTGATCCGGACGCTGGCCAGGTTCGAGGTACGCGGCGAGCGGCGGGCGGGGCGCGTCGGCATCTGGGTGGCGCGCCGAGGCACCGGAGAGCGGCGCGAGGACAAGATCGCCGCCATCGGGGTGCGCATCCGTCATTGGGTCACCTTGCACGGGGTTTCCCTCAACGTGGACCCGGACCTCGGGCACTTCGAGGGCATCGTTCCCTGCGGCATCGAGGAACACGGCGTCACCTCGCTTGCCGAGCTTGGCGTCAAGGCCGGCATGGCCGATGTGGACGCGGCGCTCGAGGCAGAATTCCGGACCGTGTTCCGGACCCTGCCGGGCGTGCGAAAAGAGCTTGTCGAATAACGGACGTACAGGCCTTGAACAAAACGACCCTCACGCCACCCGCCGCCGTGCCCAGCAAAATCCTGGCCGAGCTCGACCAGGCCATCGGCGATCACCTAGTCTGGCTCACGGAATGGCACCGGGCCTTCGTTTGCAGCGATATGCCCAGCGCCCGGGACGTGGCGCGCGACACCCATCACCTGTGCCGCTTCGGCAGCTGGTACGTAAAGAACCAACACCACGGCCTGGTTGATTAGCCAGCCGTCCATGGCCTGGCAAAAACGCACAGGGACATGTACGACCGCGCCAAGAACCTGATGGACAGGGCGGACGCCGGCCATGCCGTGGCGGAGGAAGACCACACCGCCTTGGAGGAATTGGTTGCCCTCTTCATCGATCAGGCACGGCGCCTGGAGAAGGCCTTCGCGACGGCGGCCTCGGAGCCCGACCCTCTGACCGGGCTGCGCAACCGACAATCCATGGGCAACGACCTGGAGCGCGAACGGGCGCGCGTGTTGCGCAGCGGCCATCCGTGCTTCGTCGCCATCGGCGATATCGACCATTTCAAGAGGGTCAACGACACCTATCCGAACCGCTTCACATTGCTGGGATGGGAAGCTACTGAATGAACCTAGCTGAGTGGCAGTCCAACCCGGCGGAATGTTAGACGATTGGGCGCAAGCCGAGAACTAGGCAATGTCCGGTTTGGGTCCAGGCTGTGTGAAAACCGGTCTAGTTGTCGAGATAGCGCAACAATCGAGTCCAGGTGGCAGAGAATTTATATCGTTATTGCTGGGAATGAAGACACTGTTAATCAATCTTGCGCCGCTTAACCTCGAAATTTGTTTTCACACAGCCTGGGTCAAAACCAGATATCCGCTACTACCCTCCGAGTGTCCGCTTTCGGGGGCAAAACGGACATAAGTAATTTGGTATAATGGATCCCGCATTTACCGAGTCCGGACGTCCAAGCGACCTTTGCTCGGAACGCACGCCGATGTCAGCTGTTAGCCAAGAATGGACATTCACACGAATCGTTTGGTGATCGATCCGTAATAACGCCCACAGACCGAAGGCTCGGAATCCTGCTAACGTTTCCCGGTCTCTATTTTTCCCAGTCCGCCCAGTTGACGTCGCTGGCCTTCGGCACCAGCTCGTCCACCGTCTGGCGCAGGCGTGAGACCAGCACGCGGACGATCCCCTTCATCACCGGGTCCATGGACGCGACCAGGCGCTTGAAATGTCCCGCGACATGGCGAAAACCTCGGTGTCCTCGAGGGCGATGACCGTGGCGACGTGGGCGTGACCGTCGAACAGGGCCATCTCGCCGAAGATGTTGCCCTTGTCGAGCGTGGCCACGGTCCTCGGGTTCTCGCTGTGGAAACCTACTTGGCCTGCCACCCTGCCCTTGAGCACTAGGTAGGCGGCGTCGCTTACGGTTTCTTCCTTGACGATGACGTCGTTCATCTTGAACGTCAGGCGCTTGAATTTCGGCTCCTCGGCCATTGTCTCGGGCTCCGGCGCTTCGTCACCTCGATCATGGACGCTCCGGCGGGTTGTGCAATCGACGAGAAGTAAGGCGCTACGAGTTCCCCCCCCTAATCCTTTGTCGGGCAAGGCGCCGCTCACCCCGTCGGAAGCTGGTGAAAACCCGGCTCCATAGCGGCTTCCGCAGCATCCATGACATCCGTGGGGCGCGCCGCGACGCCTGTGACGCGCGCCGACGGCGGTCCCTCCCTGCATGCCTCGACCATCGCCTCGACGGCGTCGGCCGGCCCCTTGAAGAGGGCCTCGACGGTGCCGTCGGCGCGGTTGCGCACCCAGCCGTCGAGGCCACGCGCCGTGGCCTCCTGGGCCGTCCATGCCCGGAACCAGACACCCTGGACGCGGCCTTCGATACGAACGCGGACGGCGCTTTGGATCATCCCCACCACACCCTCTCGATCAACTGTCTGGCGCCGACGCTTATTCGAACGCAAGGATGGCCTGGCCGACGGCCAGGCTGTCACCCGGTTGGGCGCGGACGGCGGCGATAACCCCGTCGCGCTCGGCGCGCAGCACGTTTTCCATCTTCATAGCCTCGACCACGGCCAATTCCTCGCCGGCTTTGACTTCCTGGCCAGCCGCCACCGCCAACGAGACCAGGAGCCCGGGCATCGGCGACAACAAGAACTTCGAGGTGTCGGCGGGCTCCTTCACCGGCATGTGGACGCCGAGGCGGGCGACCCGGGGATCGAGAAGCAAGGCGTCGAGACGCGATCCCGTGTGGGTGAGGCAGTAGCCGACGTTGCGGCGCTCAATCTGCACGCACAGGGCCACACCGCCGATGGTAGCGCGGAACAAGGGCTCGCCGAAGCGCCAATGGTGGCGCACTTCGAAGGTCTCGCCGTCGACCGTCACGTCGAAGCCGCCATCGACCGGATGGGCGGCGACCTCGTGGTTGGCACCCCCCATGACCACCACCCAGTCGGTGGCCACCCGGCGCCGGTGGCCCGGCCGCTGGCCGCTGATCCGCGCCGCTCGCTCCTGGTAGGCCATGTGCACCGTAGCGGCGACGGCGGCAAGCCGGGCGGGGTCGTCGTGGGGCAGGTCGGCGGCGTGGAAACCGTCCGGGTATTCCTCGGCGATGAAGCCGGTGGTCAGGCGGCCTTCCCGAAAGCGCCGATGGGCCACGAGGGCGGCGAGGAATCCAATGTTGTGGGAGACCCCCTGGATCAAGAACTCGTCGAGGGCGCCCTGCATGCGTCGGGTGGCCTCGTCGCGGGTGTCGCCATGGGTGATCAGCTTGGCGATCATGGGGTCGTAGTGGACGGAGATTTCGCCGCCCTCGTAGACGCCGCTATCGACGCGCACGCCGGCGCTCTCCGTTGGTGGCGCGTAGCGCACCAGACGCCCCACCGACGGCAGGAAGCCGCGGGTCGGGTCCTCGGCATAGACGCGCGCCTCGATGGCCCAGCCGTCGAGCCTCACGTCGTCCTGGGTAATGGGGAGCTTCTCTCCGGCGGCAATATGGATCATCTGCTCGACGAGGTCGAGCCCGGTGACCAACTCGGTGACCGGGTGCTCGACCTGGAGGCGCGTGTTCATCTCCAGGAAATAGAAGTTGCCGCCCCCATCGACGATGAACTCGACGGTGCCGGCCGAGACGTATTTTACCGCCTTGGCCAAGGCCACCGCCTGGGCGCCCATGGCGGCGCGCTTCTCGGCATCGAGGGCCGGCGAGGGGACCTCCTCGATGACCTTCTGGTGGCGACGTTGGATCGAGCATTCGCGCTCGCCCAGATGCACGACGTTGCCATGGTTATCGGCCAGCACCTGGATTTCGATGTGGCGGGGCTCCTCGATGAACTTCTCGGCGAACACCCGGTCGTCGCTGAAGCTGGAGCGCGCCTCGTTGGCCGCCGAGCGGAAGCCGTCGCGCGCTTGCCTATCGTCGCGCGCTACGCGCAAACCCTTGCCGCCACCGCCCGCCGAGGCCTTGAACATGACCGGGTAGCCGATCTTGCGGGCCACGCGCACCGCTTCCCGTGCGTCCTTGATGACCCGGGTATGGCCGGGGATGGTCCTGATCCCGGCTTTCTCGGCCAGCTTTTTTGATTCGATCTTGTCGCCCATGGCCATAATGGCGCGCGCCCCGGGCCCGATGAAGGTGACGCCGGCGCGTGCCAGGCGGCGGGCGAAGCGGGCGTTTTCGGCGAGGAAACCATACCCGGGATGGACGGCGTCGGCGCCCGCCTCCGCGACCGCCGCCATAATGCGGGAAATGTCCAGGTAGCTTTCTGCGGAGGGCGGCGGGCCGATGGCCACCGCCTCGTCGGCCATGCGCACGTGCAGGGCGTCGCGGTCGGCCTCTGAATAGACGGCGACGGTGGCGATCCCCAGGCGCCGCGCCGTGCGTGCGACGCGGCATGCGATCTCGCCGCGGTTGGCGATGAGAATCTTTTTGAACATGCGCCGGTCCTCTATCTACTGCCGCTCCGTTCGGGTGGAACGGGTTAAGGCATTGATGATATTGTCCTTATTTCGGCGCGTTGTGAAGGGGTGTGGGGAGCGGCCGCCTATTTTCGCCGCCCCCACCCGAACAAGCCCATGGCGTAAGTGGCGTGGAAGGCGAAGACGGCGCCCCACCCGACGACGGGCAGGAAGATCCACGTCTGTCCCGGCGTGAACACGATGCTGACGACGACGAATACGGCTAAGGCGATAAAGTAGGCGGCGAGATGACCGGCCAAGCCGGCCAACCGTTTGGCCTCGGCCCGCGCCGCCTCAGTTCCGGCACGGTCGCCGAGCCCATTGAGGGTCGTGGCCAGGGCGCGGTGGTTCCACGGGCTTTGACGCCGCTCGCCGGCGCGCTCGACGAGGAACGAACGGGCTTCGGCGAAGCGTCCCGCCTCGAGCGCCGCGGCGATCAACATCTGGGCAAAGAGGTCGCGTTGGGCGTGGCTGCCGCCGATGCGCCACACCTGATAGCGCACCGGAGCAAGGTGCTCAACCGTGGCATCGTAATCGCCGGCCTCGTAGGCGGCGATAGCGCAGCCCAGCGCCAGCCCCACCCCAGCATAGACGGCAGCCTCGGTGGTGTCGCCAGCAGCGCCTTCTGTGGCCGCCCCTTCCATGGCGGCGAGCAAGGCTGTGGCCTCGTCGCGGCCGCCGGCGGCCAGCGCCATCATGTAGTGAGCGTCGACGAAGACGAGCAGGTTGTCGCGGGTGCGCCGCGCCGACTTATCGGCGAGCTCTTCCCAGCGTCCGCCGATATCGACACCGACCGCCTCGAGGCGCCACAACAGCGCCGCCCCGTTGCACATGTCCAGGTACTCGTCGCTCTTGTCGCCGCGCACGCCCGCGTCATAGAAGGCCAGCGCTTCGCCGTACTCCTCGAGCTCGACATGGTGGAGACAGCGACGCCACCAGATGTGATAGGAAAAATGGTTGCACGCCGTCCAGCCATCCTCGTAGGCGGCAAGGATGGCGATGCCCTGGTGCCAGCGCCCCTCCATCTCCATGACGTGGGCCAGGGCGTGCATGGACCAACTATCGGCGCCGTTGATGTCGAGCGCCTGGCGGCTTAGGATCTCAGCCTCGGCGTACTCGCCGGCCTCCTCCAGCCCGAAGGCGCGGATGCCCAGGAAGAACTCGTAATCGGGCACCGAAGGCCCCCACGCATGGGCGGCGCGCGCCGCCTAATCCTTGATTACCCGGGGGTCGCTGAGATAAAGGTGGATGTAGTGGGCGAGGCGCAGCGCCACGATATCCAGGGGATGGTCGACCAGCACCGCTTCCAACCGAGCGGCGGCCCCGGCTAGATCGCCGGCCCGCCAGGCGCGGAGCGCCGCCAGGTGCCCCTTCTCGCGCGCAGTAGCGCCACGCATCGAGTTCGAGGCCGCAGCGGCGGCGATGCATGCTTCCACGGCGGCATCGAACTTGCGGTCGGAAGCAAGCATCAGGAAGGCGTCCTTGAGGCAGTGAGCCAGGGCCATGCCGGGGGCGGCGGCGAAGACGTCGGTGCGCATGCCGAGATAGGCGCTGGTCAACGCGTCGAAGGCACCGACCGCGCCGGCATCAGCCGCCGTCAGCCCGAGCCCGCGGTGGTCATGATGAATTCGTTCACTCATGTCTCGTCCTTTGTGGGATTGATCCATCTACACGCGAGCCAAGCTCGCTGCTCAGGATGAGGACTTCATGCTGAGGAAGCGCGAAGCGCCGTCTCGAAGCATGGGGCCGCGGTGATCTAAAGCGGAATATTCCCGTGCTTCTTCCACGGGTTTTCCAGCTTCTTGTCGCGCAGCATACGCAGTGAGCGGCACAGGCGCACGCGAGTGTTGTGGGGCATGATGACGTCGTCGATGTAGCCGCGGCGCCCGGCGATGAAGGGGTTGGCGAAGCGCTGGCGGTAGTTCTCGGTGCGCTCGGCGATCTTCTTCTTATTGCCGATGTCCTTGCGGAAGATGATTTCGACGGCGCCCTTCGGCCCCATCACCGCGATCTCGGCCGAGGGCCAGGCCAAGTTGACGTCGCCGCGCAGGTGCTTGGACGCCATGACGTCGTAAGCCCCGCCGTAAGCCTTGCGGGTGATCATCGTGACCTTGGGCACGGTGGCCTCGGCGAAGGCGTAGAGCAGCTTGGCGCCGTGCTTGATGATACCGCCGTATTCCTGGTCGGTGCCGGGAAGGAAGCCGGGCACGTCGACGAAGGTGACGATGGGAATGTTGAAGGCGTCGCAGAAGCGCACGAAGCGCGCCCCCTTGAGCGAGGATTGAATGTCCAAGCACCCGGCCAGCACCATGGGCTGGTTGGCGACGAAGCCCACCGTCGAGCCCTCCATGCGCCCAAAGCCGGTGACGATGTTCTTAGCGTAATCGGGCTTGAGCTCGAAGAAGTCCTCCTCGTCCACCACCTTGGTGATCAGTTCCTTGATGTCATAGGGCTTGTTGGGGTTGTCAGGAACCAGGGTGTCGAGGGAGGGCTCGGTGCGCTCGGGTACGTCCGGGGTGGGGCGGACAGGTGGTTTTTCGCGGTTGTTGGCGGGCAAGAAATCGACGAAGCGGCGCAGGTAGGTCAACGCCTCGATGTCGTTCTCGAAAGCGCCGTCAGCGACTCCGGACTTGGTGGCGTGGGTGACGGCGCCGCCAAGCTCCTCTTGGGTCACCTCCTCGTGGGTCACGGTCTTAACCACGTCGGGGCCGGTGACGAACATATACGACGTGTCCTCGACCATGAAGATGAAGTCGGTCATGGCCGGCGAATAGACGGCGCCGCCGGCGCACGGCCCCATGATCACCGAGATCTGCGGCACCACGCCCGACGCCAGCACGTTCCTCTGGAATACCTCGGCGTAACCGGCCAGCGAGGCGACCCCCTCCTGAATGCGAGCGCCGCCTGAATCGTTGAGCCCGATGACCGGCGCGCCGACCTTCATGGCTTGGTCCATGATCTTGCAGATCTTCTCGGCGTGGGCTTCGCTGAGCGAACCGCCGAAGACCGTGAAGTCCTGGCTAAAGACGAACACCACGCGCCCGTTGATGGTGCCGTAGCCGGTGACAACGCCATCGCCAGGGGTGAGCTGTTTTTCCATGCCGAAGTCGGTCGAGCGGTGCTCGACGAACATGTCCCATTCCTCGAAGGTGTCGGCATCGAGCAGCACCTCGATGCGTTCGCGCGCCGTCAGCTTGCCCTTCTCGTGCTGGACGTCGATGCGCTTCTTGCCGCCGCCGAGACGGGCGCGCCGGCGCTTCTCTTCGAGTTGGCGGATGATGTCGTGCATGGCCTTCCCTCAAAGGACGGCGAAGCAGTGCAGATACCACGAATGGCGCCGCTTCGCAAAAGCCGCCGCATCGCAAGTACCGATGGGCGGTGCCTTCCCCCGCCGCCGGGCGGGCGCTATCATCGCCGCCATGAACCAGTGGCTGCGCCTCGCCCTCGACCTGGGCCCGCTTCTCATCTTTTTCATCGTCAACGCCCGCGCCGGGCTGTTGGCGGCCACCGGCGCCATCATGGCGGCCATCGTCGTCTCCGTCGCCGCCACCTTTTGGATCGAGCGCCGCGTACCCCGCGTGCCGCTGGTGCTCGCCGCCTTCGTGCTGGTCTTCGGCGGGCTGACCCTGGCGCTCGGCGACGAGACCTTCATCAAGATGAAACCGACGGCGATCAACGCGCTGTTCGCGATGGTGCTGTTCGCCAGTCTGGCTTTTCGCCGCAACCTCTTGAAGGTGGCCTTTCAGAAAGCCTTTAGCCTGGACGACGCGGGCTGGCGCGTCCTCACCTGGCGCTGGGCGTCGTTCTTCGCAGCCATGGCGGTGCTCAACGAGGCGGTGTGGCGCACCCAGAGCACGGATGTGTGGGTGAGCTTCAAGGTCTTCGGCATCCTGCCCCTGACCCTGGCCTTCGCGCTCACCCAGGTGCCCTTCATCCTCCGCCGCCAGCTCGAGGGGGCCACAGGAGCCAAGGGGGAGTAAGACACCCCTACCCCCGGACGAGCTCCAAGAAGGCCGCCGCGGCAGCGATCTCGGCGCACAGGCGGTCGCACCGGGCCACCGCCTCGGCATCGGCACCCCATTTCTCAATCTGGTAGGTTTCGTCGAGTTGGGAAAGCGCGTAGGCCTCGCCGGCGCCGATGCGGCCCGCGGCCAGGGCTAGGGCCAGAACCAGCGAGCCGCAGGCGGCGGTGAGACTGGAGAGTGCCGCCAGTTCTAGGTCGCCAAGAGCCTCCACTGCCGCGCCCAGGGCATCGAGCGCCGCCGCCGGCTGGTCGACGGGCGCAATCCCTTCGGTCACCGCGAGCGGCGCGCCGAGGGCCTCGCCCGCCCAATCGAGCAGGGGTTGCCACTCGGCGTGCTGGCGCCGAGCGAGTTCGGGCTGGTTGTTGGCGCGGTAGCACAAGAGATCGGTAGCGGCGTATTTCACGGCGTGCTCGACGACGGCGCGCCGGTCCGGCGCGACGCCATCGACGGCGGAATTGGCGAGTCCGGTGAAGGGCATGGTGTGGGGACGGATTTCTTCGCCCTGGGCCGCCCATTCGGCGGCGACGGCCGCGGCCAGGGCGCGCCCCGGCAGGGTCAGGGAGGCGCCGCCCGGAGTCAGCGCCGGGCGCCCGTCGAGGGTGACCATGAAGCCGCCTTCGGCCGCGGTGACGGCGGCGGTCTCGAAGAGGCGCTTGACGCCGGCCTTCTTCATCGCCGCGCCATCAGGTCTTCGACGGCGGCGGGCAGTTCATGGAAGGCGCCGGCCACGGCATGCGCCCCGGTGGCCAGCAATTCCTCGGTCTCGTGGTATCCCCAGGCGACGCCGACGGCGAGGGTGCCGGCGTTCAGCGCCATCTCCATGTCGAAGGTGGTGTCGCCGATCATCACCGTGGCCCGCGCTTCGGCGCCGGCCTCGGCCATGGCGCGCAGTAGCATGTCGGGGCTGGGCTTGCCGGCGGCGGTGTCGGAGGTCTGCAGGGTGACGAAGCGCTCGGCAAGGCCGTGCTCGGCGAACGAATCGAGGAGCCCCTTGTGGGACTTTCCGGTGGCGACGCCGAGCAGCCAGCCGGCCTCCTCGAGGGCCGCCAATCCCTCTAGGACACCGGGAAACAGGGGTTCCGATACGTCGCCGGCGTCGCGCAGTCTGTCGAAATGGTCCCGGTAGAAGCCGGCGATGACGGCATGGGCCTCGGCATCCTGGTCCGGCCACAGGTGGGCGATACCCAGCTTGAGCGGCAGGCCGACGATACGCTTGACGGCTTCCGCCTCGGGCCTCGGCAGGTCGTGGGCGTCACACGCCGCGTGCACGCTGGCCAGGATGGAGAACTGGGAGTCGACGAGCGTGCCGTCGCAATCGAAGACGGCCAAGCGTATGGGTTCGGAAACAGACATTGCGCCTAAGAGATACCCCGTCGGCAGCCGATATTCCAGCCGCCGGTGGGAACGCCCTCAAGATTCAGGAGCGCCCGTCGCGCGAAGCGGCCTTGAAACGAGGCGGCCTCGGTGGTGTCATGGGCTAAGCAACGGGTGACGGCGACGCGCTGGCGGATTTGCTCGACGTAGATGCTGAGCTGGTCGCCGCTGAGCCGCAGGTTGCGCGATTTGATGACGACGCTCTTGCCGCGGTCGCGGACCTTGGTCATGCGGCTCAACTGGCGCTCCCATTTCTTGACGTAGAGTGCCCAGTCGCCCTTGTACTTGCGCGTCACGTATTTCCGCAGGCTGTCGTGGGAGACCTTGTTCCACCAGGCAACGTCGGGGACCGGCGGGCATTCGGCGGCACGCACCGCTTCGCCGGCCATCGCGGACATGAAAACCTTCGAATGTTCATGGCAACATCCGACACCACAACCATGCACATTTAGGTTAAGCGCATCACCTCCCCCTATCAACAGAGCGAAACGCCCTTCCGATCACAATTCTTCGAGTCACGGGGAAACCCCTCGGGAAGTCCCCAATGCATTCTGGGAAACCCTTAAAAACTCGGTAATTCGGGTACGGTGATGGTCGAGTCTGAGAAGTGCTGGATAATTTGGTTTGGTCTGCATTGGCCGAGGTTTTTGGCACGAGGCCGTTTCGGGCCTCGTATTCGTGATCTAACTCCTTTCTGACAGCCTCCATCTGGCGGCGCTCGAAGTCGGTGACCCTGATTGCCCGCCAGCGTTCGGCAGTGCGGATCATGGCGCTGAACATGAGCTTGAGGACGGGCTTCTCGCCGAAGGCGTTGGGGATGATCTTCAAGCGCCGGCGCTCCTCGACGAACAGGCGTTCGAGCAGGTTTGTGGTGCGGATCGCCCGGCGGTGATCGACGGGAATGCGCAAGTGCGCGATGCAGGTCTCGATCGCCTTGATGATCCCAGGCGCACCGTCCGAGACCACCAGCAGCGGATCACCGAGGCCGCGGG
>PVBE010524264.1_pt1 | contig 29378 bp, 25 predicted proteins | sample 1631181 | NCBI WGS metagenome assembly PVBE01 (sample SAMN08397723, study PRJNA350692) | Marine metagenome, whole genome shotgun sequencing project. | isolation source: water | place: Pacific Ocean | collected 2012-04
CATCAGGTTGCTCACCGTTGCCTCGCTTGTTTCTGCCGTGCCGAAGGAGGTAGCCAAGCAGAAGGAGTCGGATTGGCGAGACGGGCGCCGGGGATGTTTCCCACAACCAGCGAGACCGCCTCCAGGTGCTCCACGCCGGTGAAGTAGATATAGGTGCGATCGCCGCGGGGGTCGTTTTCGAGCACCCGGGCCAGCCCCCGCCGCAGGATGGGGGCGCTGGGCAGCGGCGGGTGAGGCGGCCTGATGGCCAGGGGGTTGAGCGGCAGCCAGAAGCCGAGCAGCTGGCTGTGGGCGATGCCGGCCAGACCGAGGCTCGGCACGGCCGTGGCCAGCAGCACCGCCGCGCCGGCCACGCCGAAGAAGCGCCGGGGCAGCCGCGTCAGGGCCAGGGCGGCCAGCAGGGCCACCGCCGGCACCGCGGGCAGGATGTAGCGCGCCTCGCGATGCACCCCCACGGCGCAGCCGACGACGCCGCCGAGGATCCAGGGCAGCAGCACCAGCCAGACCGGGCGCCAGGCCGCCGGCGAGGGGCGACGACGCCAGGTCCGCACCCCCAGCATGACCCCGGCCGCCGCCGCGCAGGCCGCCACGGCCAGCCCCGCCTCGGTGGCCAGCTCCCGGGGGTAGTAGGCCAGCCCGTAGAGCAGCCCGGGGTTGCCCCGAGGCGCGATCTCGTTGGGGTCGAGGTGGGCGGTGCTCGCGCCCCAGATGATCTCCAGGTGGCCGTACCACCAGGGGCTGCTCACCGCCGCCGCCACCCCCGCGGCCAGGCCGAGGTGCAGCAGCACCCGCAGCCGCGCGGCCCACGCCGGCGCCCGCCACAGGGCGTGGAGCGCCACGGCCATCGCCGGCCCCGCCACGAAGAACGAGGCCTGGACCCGGGTCAGCAGGCAGAGCCCCCAGGCCAGCCCGAGCAGCGCCGCGGGCCCCGGGCGGTCCAGGCGCCGCGCCCGCGTCAGCGCCAGGTTGGCCCACAGCACCACCACCGCGGAGGGCAGGTCCATGGAGACGTAGCGGATCATGGCGGTGACGCCGAAGGAGAGCACCGCCAGCACCGCGGCCAGGGTGGCCGCGCGGCGCCCCACCAGGGGCCGGCCGAGGAGATAGACCCCGGCCAGCATCAGCGGGATGAACAGCACCCCCCACATGCGCAGCGCCTGGGCCTGTTCGCCGCCCAGGGCGCCGAGTACGCCGTAGAACAAAAACGAAGCCGGGGGCCACTCCACGGGGCTCGCGCGCAGGGTCTGCCACAGCCCCTCCGGGCCGCCGACGCTCAGGGCCCGGGCGTAGAGCTGGGCCAGTCCGTGGTGGTAGATGGTGTCGCTGGTGGAGAGCAGGGAGTGATCGACCCGGATCCACAGACCGGTGACCAGCATCAGCGCTGCGCCGTAGCCGGCGAGGACCCACGCGGGTCTGGGGCGGTTAGCGAGGAGCATCGATCCTGATGATGTAGTACGCGGCCCCGTCCGGATCAACAAACTCCCGCACCACCTTCATCCGCTTGCGGTGGATCGCGAGCCAGCGGTAGAGGTCGCTCATTTCCACGTCTTCCTCCTCGGGGCTGTCCAGGGTGAACGTGGGCGGGTCGGTGGGGCTGCGGTCCTTCTGGGGCAGCATGACGTACACCGGCTCGCCGCGGCGGTGAGCCGCCAGGGCCTGCGGCAGGGTCAGGTCCGGCGGGCGCACGCCCCGGCGGTACCAGAGCGCGGGCAGCGCGATGTGATAGGACAGCGGGCGCAGCACGCGCCAGCCCCGCTGGCGGACGAGGTCCACGGCCCGCACGTAGGCGTCATGGGGCCGGGTGTCCGGCGAGACGATGCCCGCCAGGTGCACGCGGTCGTGGATCATCTCCTTGCCCGCCGAGAGGTTGAACCAGAGGTACTGGCCCAGCAGCCCCGCGCCCAGCAGGCCGAGCACCGCCCAGCGCCCGCCCGGCAGCCGGCCGTCGAGCCAGACCAGCGCCCGCCCCAGGCCGAGGGAGGCCAGGACCCCGGCCACGGGATAGACCGGCACGATGTAGCGGGACCAGGGATCGAAGACCAGGATCAGCATGGCCACCGACGACACCAGACAGAGCACCAGGGGCAGCAGCTCGGCGCCCCGGGCCGCGCCCCCCCGCCAGGCCAGGGCCGCCCCCGCCAGGCCCGCGGCCAGCAGCATCCCCGAGCCGGGCAGCGCCAGCAGGTAGAGCTGGAGCTTGTGCATCGGCGGCGCCGGGTAGCGCCCGGTGGAGTCGGTGAGGTACTGCTCCAGCAGGCCCAGGGTGGGCACGGCCCACCAGGCCACCACCACGGCGGCGGCCAGGGCCGCCAGGCCGAGGTTGAGCGCCCGCCGGCGGTCGCGCAGGTTGCGGATCAAAAACCACACCCCGGGGAAGAGCAGGAACATGGGGAAGGTCATCTTGGTCAGCACGCCGAGGCCGATCACGACCCCCAGGCGCGCCGCGCGTAGCGGTCGCTCCGCGCCGTCGAGCAGCAGCAGCAGCGACGCCACCACCGCCACCGCCACCAGCGGCTCGTGAAAGTCCATGCGGAACCAGCCAAACTCCATGGGGAAGGCGCCGCAGATGGCCACCGCCGCCAGGCCGAGCAGGTGGCTGCCCGACAGCCGCACCGTCAGCCGGCAGACCAGCCAGAGCAGCACGCCGTGGGCCAGGACGCTCGTCAGGCGCGCGGCCAGCAGCCAGTCGTCCACCAGGGGCTCGAGCAGGCAGATCAGCAGGGTGGCCGCCGGCCCCTTGACGTAGCCGCTGGTCAGCCACTCGCCGAGGCTGAACTCCCGCAAGAAGAACTGCAGCCGGTAGTAGTCCACCAGGGTGCTGTCGCTGGTGTCGGTGCCCAGGCGCTGGTCGGCCAGCACGGCCCACAGGTCCCAGGCGAGGAAGAACAGCAGCAGCGCCGCCAGGCCGAGCTGGGCGGTTCGCCGTGGGAGGCGCAGCGCGGGGTGGAGGCTGGTTTGAGATTCGGGGGCCATGTTGTGGCCGCCAATATATCAGGGTGAGGGGGTGAGTCAGAGTCAGAAACTCTCGACTCTCAACTCTCAACTCTCAACTACTTGGAGGGGTACATGGCGTCGATCTCGGCCTTGAACTTGTCGCTGACGATGCGGCGCTTGACCTTCAGCGTCGGGGTCAGCTCGCCGGTCTCCTGGGACATCTCGGCCGGCAGCAGGTGGAAGCGCTTGATCTGCTCCCAGCGGCCCAGGGGCTCGTTGACCGCGTCCACGGCGGCCTGGTAGAGGGCCTTGACCTGGGGATCGTCGTTGAGCTCGTTGTGGTCCGTGGGCAGCTCCTTGCCCAGGGTGTTTTCCAGGGACTCGAAGGCCGGCACCAGCAGGGCCACGCAGTACTTGCGCGTGTCGCCGATGATCACCGCCTGCTCGACGAGGGGGTGCACCTTGAGCTGGTTTTCGATGGGCTGCGGCGCGACGTACTTGCCGCCCGCGGTCTTGATCATCTCCTTTTTGCGGTCGGTGATGAAGAGGAAGCCGTCGTCGTCGATGTGACCGATGTCGCCGGTGTGGAACCAGCCGTCGTCGTCGATGACCTCCTTGGTGGCCTCCTCCTTGTTGAAGTAGCCCATCATGATGTTCGGCCCCTTGGCCAGGATCTCGCCGTCCTCCTTGGCGATCTTGATCTCCACCTCGGGCCAGGGCTTGCCCACGCTGCCGACGCGGATGGCGCCGGGCTGGTTGGCGCACAGGATCGGCGACGTCTCGGACAGGCCGTACCCCTCGAAGACGGTGAGACCGACGGCGTTGAGGAACTCCGCGATCTCACGGGCCAGGGGCGCGCCGCCGCTGATGGCGTACTTCAGCCGCCCGCCCAGCTTGGTGTGCAGCTTGGAGAAGACCAGCTTGGTGGCGATGCCGTACTTGAAGTTGAGCCACCAGGGCGCCTCCTTGCCCTCGAGGCGGTAGGTCGAGTGCTCCTTGCCCGTGGTGATGGCCCAGGTGACGAGGGTCTTTTTGAAGCCCGAGGACGCCCCCTCCAGGACCTTGCCGTACAGCTTCTCGTAAATGCGCGGCACGGAGATGAGCATGGTCGGCCGGATCTCGCCCATGTTGTCCACCAGCTTGATCACGCTCTCGGCGAACGCCGTCTTGAAGTTGTAGTGGATGCTCGTGTAGTAGCCCACCGTGCGCTCGAAGGAGTGGGACAGCGGCAAGAAGGAGAGCATCTGCTTCTCCTCGCCGAGATCCAGGTTGTCCATGACCACCGTGCCGCCCAGGACGTTGCTCACCAGGTTCTTGTGGCTCAGCATCACGCCCTTGGGCTCGCCGGTGGTGCCAGAGGTGTAGATCAGCGTGGCCAGGTCGTCCTCGCTGATGTCGCCCCTGCGCTCCTTGATCGGGTCCTTGGCGTTGGCGTTGCGCTTGCGCACGTCGGCCAGGGAGAAGACCCAGTCCTCGGGGGGATCCATGTCGTCGAAGACCACCACCCGCTCCAGGTCGTCGATCTTGCCCTCGTCCCGCACCTTGCGGATCTTGTCCAGCTGCTCCTTGTTGGACAGAAACAGCAGCTTGGCCTTGCAGTCGTTGAGGATGTAGGCGATGTCCTTGGGGGGGTTGGTGGGGTAGATCGGCGCGGTGACGCCGCCGAGGCTGAGGGTGGCCAGATCGGCGAACCACCACTCGGGCCGGTTCTCGGCCAGGATGCAGACCTTGTCCCCGTTCTCAACCCAGTCAGACACGCCGCGGGCGATGTCCCGAACCGAGCTCTCCACCTGGCTCCAGGTCTGCGCCTCCCACTCACCGTCCACCTTGACCTTCAGGGCCTCGTCGTCCCCCGACTCCTTGACGCGGTTGAAAAATATATCCGGAAGTATCTTCAGTTCTGCGCTCACGATGGACCCTCCTGTGACTGGGCTTTGTATCGCTGTGTCAGCGTTCATTCGGCCTGAGAATGCCGAAGTTTAGGGTCCAAACCATGACCGGTCAATAGCGTCCGCGCCGCTTTCGAACGGCGGGTGAATGTGCTATGGCTGCATTCGTGAAGGCCCTGCAGAAATTCGTCCGACAACACCTGAGCAAGGGGCAGCGACGCTTCCTCAAGTTCTGTGTGGTGGGCGCCAGCGGCGTGCCGGTGAACCTGATCTTCATGTGGGTCGCCTACAACTGGATCTTCTATTCCATGGCCGAGAGCCTGCGCGTGCCCTGCGCCTCGGGCTTCGGCTTCGTGGTCTCGGTGCTGACCAACTTCCTGCTCAACGACCTGTGGACCTGGAGCGACCGGCCCAAGAACAAGGGCGGTTTCGCCTGGCGGCTGCTGCGCTTCTACCTCGTCAGCTCCGCCGGGGGCGCGATCCAGATCGGCTGCACCACCGGCCTGAGCCACGTGGGGCTGCACTACATGCTGGCCCAGCTCTGCGGCATCGCCCTGGCCACGGCCATCAACTATGTGGTGAACAACCTGTGGACCTTCGGTGAGAAGTCGAAGAATAAAAAATAAAGAACAAGAAATTATAAATGGGCAATGAGGCTCTGGATCGACCGGTGTAGATTGGTACGCGCCTGCGCTTCGTATAGATCGTGGAATAGCTCGGTGAGGTAGATCCGCTCCCGGGCCAAAAACCCCTCCAGAACTTGGGACCTGCCAGTTACGTACGCCGCCCTGGGTACCCAGGCGTACTCCTCGCGGATGGCCGCGTCGTAGGCGTCGAAGCGGTCCGCCGGCTGGCCGAGGATGGCCAGGTCGCAGTCCACCATGATCCTGGCGTCGTCCGTCTCGGGCACCACCGCTCCGTGACAGGTGGCCATGATCAGATCAAACACCTGCGCGGTCAGTTCGTCCGACGCGCCTGCCTCGCGCAGCACGTCCCGGGCCAGCTCCGCGCTCTTCAGCTCGTTGTCCTTCTGCCGGCTGTCCAGCACCGCGTCGTGATACCAGACGGCCAACTCCACGGCGTCGGCGTCACCGGCCAGGTGGCGCGCCCGGTCCAGCTCCTCGAGGCAGTGGGCCACGTGGGTCAAGTCGTGGTAGGCCCGGGTCGGCGTGGCGTAGTGGCGGGTCAGCTCGGCGTACGCCTGCTCGACATCGAGGGCCAGGCCCAGGCGGCGGCAGAGCGTGGCGAAGCGGGCGGCGAGTTCAACCATCGAAGCGGACCAACAGCGCGTCGAACACCGGCTCCGGTACGTAGGGCTCCACCACGTCCTGCCAGCCCTCCGGCCCGATGAGGCCCTTGACCAGGCTGGAGCTGATCTCGGACAGGTCACGGGGCGGAAAGAGGAACACGGTGGTCAGGTCGGGGTCCACGTCGGCGTTGATGTGGCGCATGCCCCGCTCGTAGCCGTAGTCGGCCTCGCTGCGGATGCCGCGCAGCAGGAAGTGCGCGCCCACTGACGAGGCGTAGTTGACCAGGTACTTGTTCTCGAAGCTGTCCACCTCCACGTTGTCGTGGGGGATGGACTGACGCAGCATCTCCAGCCGCTCCTCCAGGGTGAAGGTGTACCGCTTCTCCGGGTTGCTGCCGATGGCGACCACCAGCTCGCCGAAGAGGTCCGCGCCGGCCTGGACCATCCACAAATGTCCGTTGGTGATGGGGTCGAAGCTCCCCGCATAGACTGCTCGTTTCATTCCATTTCTCATTTCTTGTTTTGTATTTTGAATTCTTTATTTCTTCGGGATCGTCGGCACGCCATCCTTGTCCCACATCGCGCTGCCGAGGAAGTGCGCGCACTGGGCCTTGGCCTTGGGATTGCGGAAGAGCACCTGGTGGTCGTCGTAGGTGCCGTCCGAGGCGTACTCCGCCACGCCGATGGTGGTCTTCTTGCCGCCCTTTTGCCAGTTGCCCTTCACCGGGGGCACGTCCGTGGGGAAGATCAGCGGGCACTTGGGGCAGTCGCCGGGGCAGTTGCGGCAGGTCTCGCCGCTGCCGCACTTGCCGTCGCCGCAGTAGGCGTCCTTGGAGCACTCACCGCAGTCCTGCTTGCAGGTCTTGCAGTTTTCAGTGCCGGTGCACTTTGTGTCGCCGCAGCGCTGGGCGTTTTGGGCGACCTTGCGCATGCCCATGGCCCAGATCAGCGCGTCGGTGGTGCCGCCGGGGGTGTAGCCGTCGGCCACGCCCCGGGTCATGAAGACGTGCTTCGGCTCCTGGCCGGACGGCGGCGTGTTGAACAGCGCCTTGGCGTAGTTGACGCCGTCCACCTCCTCGTAGAACAGCTGCAGCAGGTTGAGCAGCGGGTGGGTCGTGCCGAGGTGGGGGTCGGCCAACACCAGCTTGATCAGCCCGGCCACGTTGCGCGGCTTTGACTTCTCCAAAAACGTGCCGATCATGTAGCCGCCCGCGCCGCTGAGCACCGCGCCGCGCACATCCGGCTCCACGGCCAGAAACGGCAGGCCCTCGTTGGAGCCCTGTGAGTGGCCGAGGTAGTAGATGTTCTTCGTGTCGAACTTGATCGCCTTTTGGGTCGGCGAGGTCTTGTCGTCAATGGAGAAGTCCTTGATCAGGCGCACCAGCTGGAGCTTGTCCGCCACGCCCTGGACCACGTTGTCTCTCGACGCCCGCGGGTTGAGCAGGTTGAAGACCACGTCCTCGGGGCTGTCGCTGGTCTTGGTCCGCCGCCCGTGCAGCGGCGCGTCGACGCCGATCATGGCGAAGGCGGCGCTGTCCGGCCCGCTGGCGTCCTTGACGTCCGTGAGCAGGTCCGCGGTCTTGTTGAGGATGAAGCTGCGGTAGTGGCCGCCGGTGCCGTGGGCGTAGATCACCACCGGCCAGCCATTGGCCGGCATGGTCCCCTTGGGGATGGTCATGGTGACGCACAGCTTCTCCTTCTCCTGGATCACCGGCTTACCGTCGTTGTCATACTCGATGTAGCCGAGGTCGCTGGTCTTCTTGTAGGGACGCGTACCCTTCTGCAGCACAGGCATCTCGATGCTGGCCTGCAGCTCGTCGTAGAGGCTGGACGGCGACTTGGGGCAGGCGTGGGTCTTGAGCTTGGCGTCGTCGCACGGCGAGGTGAGCTTGCCGTCGCAGATCACCATTCCCGATGGCTTGGGCGTGGCCATCTTGGCCTCGATCTGCGCCCGCAGCTTGGCCAGGCGCGCCCTGGGATCCATGGTGGTGAACACGGCGGCGCCGATGAGGGTCTTGACCGGGATCTTCTTGTCCGTCAGGTAGTCGCGCAGGGGCTTGTAGGCCTGCCAGGCGGTCTTCTCTTCGCCGGCCATGGGCTCGCCTGGCTTGAGCACCAGCGAAAAATCGGTGTCCGGCTCGGCCTCCTTGCCGGCCTTGGTCTTGATGCCCCGGCGCAGCAGCACGGCGTAGGTGGTCTTCGGCAAAAGCGGCGAGCCGATGTTGGGCCGCAGGGCGATGACGTTCTGGCAGATGTACTTGCCCCGGGCCGTGGTGGCGAACATGGTCATGCCCACGCCCTTGCCGTAGCCGGGGGAGCTCTTGTCGATGTTGAGAAACTGCACCGTGGGGTTGAGCCCGATGAGGGTCAGCGAGTTGAGATCGAAGCTGTGGCTCATGCGCAGCAGCACCGCGGTGTTTACCCCAAAGCCGGTGACGTCCTTGTTGATCGCCTCGTAGAAGTTCTTCACCACGTCCTTGTACTCCGTCGGCAGCGACAGGCCGGGGTCCGGGTGCCCGGACACGTCCACCCGGCCACCCTTGCGGCGAATGTCGTTGGGGAAGGGCAGGCGGTAGAACTCGGTGACCTTCTTTTTGGCCCGCGGGATCTCGAACAGCGCGCGGAAGGTGCCGTCGTCCTTGCCGCAGGTGGCGCCGGCCCAGTAGCTGGGCGAGAGGCACTTTTGCCCCACACAGACCAGGCCCTTGACGCAGTCGCTGGTCTTGTCGCACTTGACCCCGTGGCCCTTGGCCCCGGCCTTGCCCAGGGTGGCGCACTTGCCGGCCGAGGAGCAGACCAGCCCCTTGTCGCATTCGTGGGGCGCCTTGCACGCGTCGCCCTCCCTGGCCGCGCCCGGCGTGACGCAGGTCCACTTGGACACGTCGCAGGCGAAGTCGCGCTGGCAGTCGACATAGGTGGCGCAGCGCTTGCCGATGCCGCCGGTGCCGCTGGCGCCCAGCTTCTTGCAGGTGCTGTAGCCGCTGCAGACGAGGCTGCCGCGGCACTCCACCGACGCGGAGCAGGGCGCCCCCTCGGCCGCGCCGCCGTCGGAGACCACGTAGGGATCCTTCTCCTCGCAGGCCAGCGTGAGGAACAGGCTCGTGAGGAAGAAGAGATGTCGAAGGTATGAGGTGGGTCGGAGAGGTTGAGAGTTGAGAGTTGAGAGTTGAGTGGATCTTCTATTCGCTGTTGTTGCCCGCTCGGTCCTGTGCGTAGTCATCGTGGTCCTCGATTGATCGCCTTCATCGCGACGGCGCTCGCCTGTTCATGTTTATGGTTTCATTTTGGATGATCCGGTGGAGAGGCGCAAAAATCGCGATCAGTAAACTACTCATCGGCCGGGGCGGCGACGGGGCACTTTCTTGCTGATGGCGAAGGTAACAGCGCTCTGACCATGCCCAGGCGTGAGTTACTTGCAGGAATTGAAAGGAACTCGCTTCTCGACAGGTCGAGACAAAGGTTGCTTTCGGAAAACGAAAGTAACTCACCTCCGGGTTTGTCCACACTGGAGTTACTTTCCGAGTGGACCTCCCTGACCCCACAGACGCCTCGCAAATGTCGGAAAAGGAGCCCAGCTGGCAAGAAAGTCGCTGGTGACACGCAACCTTTTTGCTTCACCGTTCGATAACCTCCGCGGACACCATACCCACCGGCGCCGTCCCCCGGGAGCGCGGCGTGGTGGGCTGCCCGTACGCCGATGACGCGGGAGCAGCTCCAGCCGACCAAACATGGAGGACGGGAGGGCTGTGTCTGGAGTGTATTGGCGGGAGGGCCCGTGGGGGCCCGGGGGGTGGGTTAGAACGCGTAGCCCACGCTGAAGACGAAGCCGTGGAGGATGTCCAGCGCGCCGCCGGCGGCGCGCTTGTTGGCGGAGACCCGATCCTCGGCCTCGGTGAAGGCGTAGAAGTAGCGGGTGTAGGTGTACTCCAGCGAGGCGATGAAGCCCTTGTAGGCGCCGTCGATGCCCAAAGCCAGGTTGATGCCGCCGGTGGAGGAGGGGCCGTACCAGTGGTCGCTGTCTTCCACCTCGCCGGAGCCGCCCACCACGCGGTAGTCGAAGTTGAAGTGCGCGCCGACCATGGAGTGGAAGGGCCAGTTGACCCCCGCGCGGATGAGGAAAAAGCCGTAAGAGGCGTCGGGCAGGGTGTGGGGGGGATCGCTCTCCCAGTCGATGGAGAAGTCCATCATGCCGCCGCCGATGCCCGCCACCAGGTGCGGGCTGGTGGGCTTTTTGAGGATGTTCCAGTCCACGCCCGCGTCCATGATGAACTCCAAAAACGAGGTGCCGTAGGTCTTCTCCACGCCGTTTTCTTTGGTGAGGGACTGCAGGCCGAGGGTGGTCTGAAACTGCATGCGCAGGTAGAGCCAGGAGGCGAAGCCGTCGGTGAAGAAGGCGGCGGGGCGCGCCTTGGCCGCCAGACGCAATGCGAAGGCGGCGCTGGAGTTGTAGCCCGGGTGGTTCCAGGGCTTGCCCGTGCTCGGGTTGGTGGTGCGGGCCGGGTCGTGGAGGCTGAAGTCGCGGATCCAGGTGCCGAGGCCCACCACCGCCAGCAGGCGCGGGTAGCCGTCGTGGGCGATGACCTTCTTGGTCACCTTGGCGTCGGTGGTCTTCCTCGTGCCGCGGTCCGGGTCGCTGTCCCCCGGCTTGTAGCTGCCGCCGTCCAGTGGATCTTCATCGGGGTTCACCCTGGCGGTCTTCTTCGGCGGGCGGTCCACCGGGTCCGGCTCGAAGGAGAAGTCCCCCTTGTCGCTTTCGTCCTTGCTGTCGGGGTCGAACTCCAGGCCGTCGTCGGGCTCCGGCTCGTCCACCACCCGGGGCTTGGGCCGTGGCCTCGGCCTCGGCTTGGCCCGCGGAGCCCTGCCGCCGGACGGCACCTTGCGCAGGCCGGCCTGGACGATGGAGAGGGCGTCGCGCAGGTCCGCCGCGGACAGCCGCCCCTCGCAGACCACCGAGCCCTTCTTCACGACCTTGCCGGTCTTGCCGGAGAAGATCACCAGGCTGAGGATGTCGCCCCCGACGGCGCCGCCGATGACCGCCCGGGCGCCGGCCCGCTGGGCGCAACGTGCCAGCTTGCGCCCCCGGGACATGGAGATGCCGAGCTCGTCGCAGGCGTCGAGCACCTTGTCCCCGTGGATCACCCGATACTGCCCCTTGAGGGAGGAGACCAGGCGCTTGCGCGCCGACGCCCCCTTCTTGCCGCCGAAGGCCAGCACCGCGATGGTGCTTTTGGCCATGGCCTCGCCGGGCAGCAGCAAGGCCGCCCCCAGCAATATTGGAAAGACTCTGTGGATACGTTTTGTCACCGCAAATACCCTGAATCTAAATTTTCGGTCCGCAGGCTCCTTCGGAACCTTTGCGGGGTGAAGCCGAAAATACCCGCCCGAGCGTCTCGGATCGAGCGGTGCGATGGTAACACGGCCCACGAAGGGCCAGCAATTTCGGTGCGCGAGTTCCAGCGGAACCGTCGCGCAGGCAAGTCATAACCCCACTATCTGACCTTCGGGAAGGTTGGCTTCTTGGGTCCACCCTCCTCCAACGGCTGACAATACCGTCCATTACAGGTCCAACAGGTCATTTTTTTGCCCTGCTCCGTTCCAGCCCCCACAATGGGGGTATGAAAACATCCTACCTGTCGGTTTTTGTGGTTGTTTCTTTTCTGCTGGGCCCCGCCCCGGCCCAAGCGGACACGCCGCTCAAGGTGCAGGCCACGCTGATCGAGATGCCCAAGAGCCCGCCGTGCAAAGACCGCGAGGTTCACCGCGTGGTGGTGCGCTACCGGGTGGACCGCGTGCTGTCGGGCAAGCTGGAGGGCAAGCACCTGTTCGTGATGCATCGCTGCCCGCGCATCCCCCGGGGGCCCAGCCGCTACGGCCGCGGCGACGCCGGCTCCATGCGGCCCGGCCGGGTGCACGTCCTGACCCTGGTGCCGCTGGTGACCAGGCACAAGGTGCTGGACCGCTTCACGGAGGACAGGCCTGGCGCTCGCCGCAAAGCCGCCGCAGCAGGCGTGCAGACCAAACCCCAGCGCTACTGGGCCAAGGTCACCGACCCTGCGCCCAAGGACATGCCCCGGGTCACGGTGGTCGTCAGCGGCGGCGCCGGCACCAGGCACCGCGTGGACTTTGACCGCGGCCAGGTCACCGTGGGCCGGGCCTACACCTCGGACATCCTGCTGACGGACCGCACCGTGGCCCCGCTGCACCTGCGCCTTGTGATTGACGGCGACAAGATCTCGGTGCGCCCGACGGCCGCGACGAACAAGGTGAAGATCAACGGCAAGCGGATCAAGGGCCCGACCAAGATCACCTTCAAGGACCGGGTCAAGGTGGGCGGCTACGAGCTACGCGTGGCGCTGTTTCTGTCGCCGAGGCCCGAGGCGTAGCTACTCTTCTTTCAACCGTTGCAGCACCGAGTCCTGGATCGCCTGGCCCTTTTCGTCGGCGCTGGCCAGGGCGGCGTCGGCCCGGGCGCGGATCTCGCCGGTCCACTTGGCGTCCTCCATGCCGGCGAGGTTGATCAGCACGTTGTAGTAGGCGCCGTAGGCCGCCGACCGCCCCATGAGGCCGGCCACTCCGGCGTCGGACAGAGAGTTGACGTTGCCGTGCTCTGCCACCCGGGCCGCCAGGTCCAGCACCTCGGGGCAGGCCTCGAGCACCGACAGCGGCACCAGCGTGGCCCCCTTGTTGGCCTCCTCGATGGCCTCCAGGCGCGCCGCCTTCTGCTCCTCGGTCTTGCGCGGCAGACGGAAGCAGGCCATGACCTTGTCGAAGGCGTCGGTGTCGGCGTCCATGGCCGCCAGCAGCTGATCCTTGAGCACCTGGGACCGGGCGCCCAGCTCGTCCATCAGCTCGTTGTGCTCCTTGTAGCCCCTCTTGTTGTGGGTCAGCGCCGCCACCATGCTGGTCAACGACGCGGCCATTGAGCCGCAGAGCGCGGCCACCGAGCCGCCGCCCGGGGCCGGCGCGTTGCTGGCCAGCTCCTCGTTGAAGCCGGTGACCGTCAGCCCGGCCAGGCGGGCCTCGCTGGCCACCTGGTACTCGATGATCTTCTCCTCTGGCGCAAACGGGGCCACCTCGGAAAAACCCATGCTCATGGCCGTGATGTCGATGAGCTCGGCCTCGGACACGCCGGTGGTCATGTTCTGCTTGCGCAGGTAGTGGCGGCCGGCCTGCAGCAGCGCCTCCTTGGGCACCAGGCCCACGATCTCACTGCCGGTGACCCGGGCGCCCAGATCCCGGGCCAGCTGCTCCACGCGGTCGAAGACGATGTGCGCCGGCGTGATCTCGTAGTTGGTCAGGTTCATGGTCACCTGGGCGCAGCCGTACTCCTCGATGAACCAGCCCGTGGCCTTGCAGCAGGGGAAGCCGGGGGTGCGGATCAGCTTGCCGTCCGCGTCGCGCATCTTCTTGTTGTTTTCATCCCGCGTGGCCCGGCCCTTTTCGCGGATGGTCAGGCCGATGTCCTTGGCGATGCGCGCGTTGCGGGTGTTGAGGTTGATGTTGTAGGCGATGAGGAAGGGGCGCACGCCGATGACCGTGGCGCCGGCCGTGGCGTTGAACGTGGCCGGGCCGAAGTCGGGGGCCCACTCGGGCCTGGTCAGCTTCTCCTCCAGCGCCTCGTACTCGCCCACGCGGATGTCCTGCAGGATGCGCCGCTCGGGCCGCGTGGCCGCCAGCTCGTAGAGGTAGACCGGGATCGACAATTCTTCGCCCACCCGCTGCCCCAGGCGCCGGGCCAGCTCCACGCACTCCTCGGCGGTGACGCCGGACACCGGCACGAAGGGGCAGACGTCGGTGGCCCCCTGGCGGGCGTGGGCGCCGCTGTGCTGGCGCATGTCGATGAGCTCTTCCGCCCGGGCGATGGCCGCGAACGCCGCCTCCACCGCCGCGTCGGGTTCGCCGACGAAGGTGACCACCGTGCGGTTGGTCGCCTCGCCGGGGTCCACGTCCAGCAGGGTCACGCCGGAGACCTGCTCGATGCGCGCCGTGATGGCGTCGATGACGGCGCGGTCACGCCCCTCGGAAAAGTTTGGTACGCACTCGACGAGTCTGGTCATGGCTCACTCCCCCTTCTGCTGGTTTGCCTCTTCCGCTGCGATCTGCTTGCGCACCTCTTCCATGTCCAGGCCCTTGACGTTGGTCACCAGCTCCTCGAGCGCGGTCTCGGGCAGGGCGCCGGCCTGGGCGAAGATGGCGATGCTGTCGCGGAAGGCCATGAGCATCGGGATGGAGCGCACCTGGAAGGTGGCGGCCAGCTCTTGCTCCGCCTCGGTGTCCACCTTGGCGAACACGGCGTCGGGGTGGGCCTCCGAGACCTTCTCGAACACCGGCCCGAACATCTTGCACGGGCCGCACCACTCGGCCCAAAAATCGATGAACACGATGTCGTTGTTGGTGATGGTCTCTTCGAAGTTTTCGGCGGTAAGGGTGATGGTGGCCATGCGTGTGTCCTCGGCTGAAAAATGGAGTAGCATTCTGGCATGAGTGACACGGCCGTTCAAACAGTAGATCTGATGCTGGTGGGCCACCTGGCCCTGGACCAGGTGGTTGTGATGGACCAGGAGCGCCGGCGCCTGGGCAGCGCGGTCTTCTTCGGCGCCTTCGCCGCCCGGGCCATGGACGTCGACCTGCTGGTGGTGACCAAGCTCAGCCCCGCCGACGCCGGCGAGCTGCGGGTCTTCGAGCAGGCGGGCATCCCGGTGCACTGGTCCGAAAGCGCCGCCACCTGTGGCATCCGCAACATCTACACCACCGCGGATCAGGACCGGCGCACCTGCGTGCTAATCCACGCCGGCGACCCCTTCACCGAGGCCGACCTGCCCGACGTGCGGCCGCGGCTGATCCACGTCGGCCCATTGCTCCAGGGGCAGATCGACCTGCCCCTGGTGCAGACCCTGGCGGGCCGCGCGCCCCTGGGGCTCGACGCACAGGGCTTCACCCGGGTCACCGAGGGGGATCAGCTGCGCAACCGGCCCTGGGCCGACGCGGGGCGAGTGCTGCGCCACGTGACCTACTTCAAGGCCGACGCGGCCGAGGCCGAGGCCATCACCCAGGAGACCGACCTGGACCGGGCCGCCGCCGCCCTGGCCGCCCTGGGCCCGGCAGAGGTGGTGCTGACTCACGCCACGGGGGTGCGGGTGCAGGCCGGCGGCGAGCTGTCCTTCGCCCCCTTCGACGCCCGCACTCTCAGGGGACGCACCGGCCGGGGCGACACCTGCATGGCGTCGTATCTGTCGGCCCGGCTCCAGGGCCACGACCCGGCCTGGGCCGGCCGCTGGGCCGCGGCGCTGACCTCGATGAAGATGGAAAAGGATGGCCCCTTTGACGAGCCCCGGGAGGCCGTGCTGGCCCGCATGAAGGGCTGACTGCAGCTTACTCTTTGGAGGCTGGAGACCTTGGTCTCCGGGGCCAGAGGGCGTACCATCGGGGCATGTGCGCCCGCGAGCTGAGCCCCGGTGACCCCTTCGGCCGAGTACCTCCAGGGCGAGAGCCTGGACGAGCTCGGGTTACTTTTTGGTGGTCATGCCGAGGGTCCTGACCCCGGCCCCGCGGCAAATGTCCATGGCCTGCACCGCCGTGCCGTAGAGCACCTTGTCGTCCACGCGCACGAACATCAGCCTGTCCCTTCGTTTGGCCAGCAGCGAGCGCACGCGATCGGCCAGGTGCCCCATCTGCACCGGCTGGCCGGCCAGCAGGATCTCCCCCTTGTCGGTCAGGTGCAGCACCAGCTGCTGGGCGGCCACGTCGGCGGTGACCTCCTCGTCGGCCTTGCGCGGGATGGTCACGCCGATCTCGCGCAGCATCAGCGGCGTGAGCACCATGAAGATGATCAGCAGCACCAGCACCACGTCCACAAACGGCGTGACGTTGATCTCGCTGACCGCCCCTCGCTTGTCGCCCAGTTGCATGCCCATGTCAGTTGCCCTTCTTCTTGCGATCTTCGGTGGCCAGCGACACGCTCTCGGCGCCGGCGTGGTGGCAGGCCTCGAGCACCTTGCGCACCGGCGCGAAGTTGATCTTGCGGTCGCCCTTGACGAAGATCGGCGGCTGGGGCTGCTGCATCATCATCGGCCGCAGCTGGTCCTCCAGGCGCTTGAGGTCCACCCGGTCCTGGCCGAGGAACACCTGGCCGTTGCGATCGACGGAGATGAAGATCTGCTCGCCGGTGTCCTTGCTCTCCTTGTGATTGTCCGACAGCGGCAGCAACACGTCCACGCCGCGCTGGAGCATGGGCGTGACCACCATGAAGATGATCAGCAGCACCAGCACCACGTCGACGAACGGCGTGACGTTGATCTCGCTCACCGCGCCGGTGCTGGCCTGCACCGCGCCGCCCTGCCGGTGGCGGCGGTGGCGCCGGCGGGCGGCGGCCTTGCGGGGGTTATGGGTGCCGGGTTTCATGAACGCCTTTAGCTATTAGCGGTTGGCTGTTAGCTACTCCTCCTCGTCGTCTTCAGATGCCGTGTCGGTTTCGTGGCCGGTGGAGAGCACGTGGGACACCACCTCGCCGGACACGTCGTTGATGTCCACCACCATCTCCTCGACCTGGCTGGAGAGGTAGTTGTACAGGGCCACCGCCGGGATGGCGACGAAGAGCCCGAGGCCCGTGGCCACCAGGGCCTCGGCGATGTCGCCGGACACCGCGCCCAGGCCGCCCGAGCCGGTCTTGGACATTGAAGTGAAGGCGCCGATGATGCCGACCACCGTGCCGAAGAGGCCGACAAACGGCGCGGTGGAGCCGATGGTCGCCAGGCCGGAGAGGCCGCGCTTGAGCACCGACACCTGCCGGTCCCGTACTCGCTCCAGGTTGCGGTCCAGGGCCTCCACCAGGTCGACCCCCGCCTTGCCCGCGCTGGCGATGCCCTTGGAGTAGCCGCTGACCCCCGCCGCCACCACATGGGCTACCGGGCTCCAGGCGTGGGCGTGGGCCGCCTCCACCGCCTTGTCCAGCTTGCCGTCCTGCAGCAGGCCGCGCAGCTTGCCGACGTATTCCCGCGAAGCGGCCCGGGCGCGGCGGTAGCGGATCAACCGCTCCACCACCAGCCCCAGGGAGTAAACAGACATGATCACCAGCAGCACGAACACCCCTTTGCCCACAATCCCTGCCTCGTGCCACACCTCGATCAAGCTAAATGACATCTGCGTCTCCTTCGTCGACGTCTCGTCTCATCATTGTCGGAACCTGAACACGAACTTCACCGGGAAACACACCGGCGTGGCCTCGCCGTCCACCTTGTAGGGCTTGTAGCGCCAGGTCTTGACCTTGGAGAGGATCTCCTCGTTGAGCGCGTCCAGCCCCTTGAGGATCTTGGTCAGCTTCATGTCCGCCCGGCCGTCGATCCTGAGGCAGAGCTTGACGATGACGATCCCCTGAACCTTGGCCATACGTGCCGCGGGCAGATACTCCGGCATCTGCCCCGAGATCTTGAACTTCTCCACCACCTGCCGGCGTACGAACACCGGCTTCTTCTTCTCCGGCTTCAACTTCGGCTTCTTCGCCCTGGGCGCGGGCACGCCCCCCGGCACGCCGCCCTCCACGCCGCCCTCCACGCCCTCGGCCTCGCCGGTCTCGGGCTCGGGCTCGGGCTCGGGCTCCTTGGCCTTGTCCTTCTTGGGCGGCGGCTTGTCCGGCGGCTGCACGTCCATGGGCTTCGGCTTGGGCCGGCGGATGCGCTTCTTCTTTTTCTTCTTTTTGACGACCGCCGGGGCCTTGGGCGGCGGCGGCGGCGGCGGCGGCGGCGCGACGGAGAAGAACGTCACGGTCACCGACGGCTCGGGCAGCTCCTCCACATGAAACAGCGACATGAAGATGAGCAGGCCCACGCCCCCGCCGTGGAGCAAAATGGACAGAGTCAGCGTCAGCGCCCTCGAGCGCAGCGACCGCTTCTTCCCTCTATCCAGATAGCTTTCGAACATTCTTGGCTTTTCGCCCCTAGCCCTTGGCTATGGCTCTCCTTTGACTCACTTCGGTTTTGCCTTCTTGGCCGCGGCTGACCGCGCCTTCATCAGCTTCAGCGCCTGCTTGTGGTACTTGCGCGCCTCGGCCATGTCGGCCTCGCGCTTGGACTCGTCGTTCTGCCCCTTGGACCGCTCGCGGTAGAGCAGGTTGACGTAGGTCAGGGCCTCGGCGTACTCCGGCTGCAGCTTGAGGGCCTGGCGCAGGGCCGCCAATCCCCGGTCGGCCAGGGTCACACGCTGGCTGTCCGAGATGGTGTTGTTTTTGTACAGGTGCTGCCAGCAGAGGGTGCCGATGAGGTACCGCGCCTTGGCCTCGGTGGGGAGCAGGGCCGCCCGCTTTTCGTACCACTTGAGGGCCTCGTCGAATTTACCCGCCTTGGAGCTCACCGCCCCGAGGCTGGCCACGATCTTGACGTCCCGCGGGTTGGCCTGGTGCTGCTTTTTGAGGAAGGCCAGGGCCTCGGCGCTGCGACCGGAGTCCAGCAGGGTCTGCAGGTAAAAGCGGGGGCCGCGCTCATCGGTGGGCTCGAGGGCCATGTAGCGCTTGAAGCCACCGATGGCCTGCTCGGCGTACTGCTTGCCACGGGGGGCGGAGCGGAATGCGGCGAACAGCGCCATGTTGGTGTAGCCGAGGTGAAGCTGAACAGTGGGAAAATCGGGATCCAGCCTGGCCGCCGCCTGGAACTTCTCCAGGGCTTTGGCCAATTTGCCGGCCTTGTACAGGGCGTTGCCCTCCTTGGCCAGGCTGCGGGCCTCCACCCTGTCGCACCCCGCCGCGGCCAGGCTGGCCGCCAGCAACAGCAACAGCGGGAGGAAGCGACGATGGACCATGGCAATTTATATCACCCCCGGATCGGAAAACGAAAGCCGAACGTGAGGATAAGTCATGGTTTTGGGTGGCCATCGATAAACAATTAATGAGCGCGCGGAATATATACGCGCGCGCGTGCTGTTGTTGAGTCCAGGGTTGCGCTCGGTACCGGGTGTGGGGTAGGAGACAAAAGGGGTTTTCTGGATTTCCGGTCCGCGGGTTCTACGAACCCTTGCGGGATGAAGCCGGATTTCCGGTCCGCGGGTTCTACGAACCCTTGCGGGATGAAGCCGAAAATCTTGACCGGCCTCGAGCGGAGCGATACCGTAATTATGGTGAACGATAGCAAATTTCAACAGTTACCTCTCAAGACCAGCGGCGTGGGGGTGGCGCGATGAAGTCGACGCTGTTGCTGGTGGACGGCGACACCCAGAACCTGCGGGTCCTGGAGGTCAGCCTGAAAAACGCCGGCTACGAGGTCTTGACGGCCGAGACCGGCGAGGAGGCCCTGGAGAAGATCGAGGAGACCGTGCCCTCCCTGATCATCTCGGACACCAAGCTGCCGGGCATGGACGGGTATTCGTTCTGTAAGCAGTTGAAAAAGAACGAGGACCTGGCCTCAATCCCCTTCATCTTCCTCACCACCCAGCGCTCCATCGAGGACAAGATCCACGGCCTGGAGCTGGGCGTCGAGGACTACCTGACCAAGCCGATCTTCGTCCGCGAGATCATCATCCGCATCCAGATGCTGCTGCAGAAGCGCGCGCGGGAGCTGCTGGCCCGGGACGATCACAAGACCACCTTCAAGGGCAACCTGGCCGATATGGCGGTGGTGGACCTGATCCAGACCATGGAGCTGGGCAGCAAGTCCGGCATGATGAACTTCCAAAACGGCACGGGCCAGAAGACCTCGCTCTACTTCACGGACGGCCAGATCGTTCACGCGATCATGGGCAGCCTGGAGGGCGAGGCGGCCATTTACCGCCTGCTCGGCTGGACCGAGGGCGGCTTCCAGGTGGAGTTCGGGCCGGTGGACGTGGAGCAGACCGTCGACCGGCCCAACCAGGCCCTGCTCATGGAGGGCATGCGCCGGGTGGACGAGTGGGGCCGGCTGGTGGACGACCTGCCGTCCATGGACCTGCCCTTCGAGGTGGACTTCTCTGCCCTGGGCGAGCGCCTGGCCGACATCCCCGACGAGATGAACACGCTGCTGCGGGAGATGGACGGGCAAAAGCCCCTGGTCCAGGTGCTGGACGAGGCCGGACTGGACGAGCTGGACGCCCTGACCTTCATCCACCAGCAGTACCAGAAGGGGCTGGTCTACGTGGCCGGCCACGGCCCGCCGCCGCCGCCCCCCGAGGAGGACGAGGACAAGCCTCAGCTGGAGGTGATGGACGAGGGCAAGACCCAGGAGGTGCGGGACTCCCAGCTGATCATCTTGGATGATTTCGAGGAGCCGCCGCCCCCACCCGAGGAGGAGCAGGAGGAGCCCGCCGAGCTCGAAGAGCCGCCGCTGCCCCCCGAGGAAGAGCAGGAGGACGAGGAGCCCGAGCCGGAGCCCGAGCCGGAGCCGGAGCCCGAGCCCGAGCCGGAGCCCGAGCCCGAGCCAGAGCCAGAGGCCCCGGCCGAGCCGCCCGGGGAGCAGGACGACGCCGAGGAGGAGCAGGGCGGGGAGGCCGAGGACGGCGAAAACGAGGACGAAAAGAAGGAAAGCCCCTTGCAGGCAAAAAAGGACAAGAAGAAAAAGCGCCGGGGTCGTAAGGCCAAAAAAAGGGCCAAGAAGGCCAAGAAAGCAGCCGCCGCCGAGGCCAGGGCCATGGAAGCCGAGGAGCAACCCGAGGAGCTCGAGGAGGAGCCCGAGGAGGAGCTCGAGCAGTCGGAGCCCGAGGCCGAGGACGAGCCCGAGGTGGAGGCCAGCGCCGACGCGGACGATGAGCAGGAGCTGGACGACTGGCTGGACGACGGCGTGGCCGCCAGGTCCGGCGAGCGCCAGGGGGACGTGATCCCCTTCCCCAAACCAAAGCGCGCCTCCGAGGAGGTCACCGACAGCGGGGCCGTGGTCGCCACCGACATGGCCGAGATTGTCAACGGCGAGGCCGAGCGCGCGGCCCGGGAGTCCGGCATCGTCGACCCCAGCGACGCCTCAATCAACATCCACGACGAGGAGTTCTTCAACGCCGAGTTCGAGGAAGAGCCCATCGAAGAGGAGTTCGACGAGGACCCGGAGCTGCTGGAGGACATGCGGCAGTTCTCGGCCCGCAGGTGGAAGGCGCTGGGCATCATCATCCCCCTGCTGTTGGGCTGTGTCGCCGCCGGTTACTTCATCATGTCGTCCCCCTACTTCGGGGACGGGCCGAAGCACCTGCGCGTGGACCGCACCGCCCTGGCCAAGCTGCAGCAGGATGAGCTACGCCGCCAGGCCGCCGCAAAGCGCCAGGCCGCCGTGGACCAGGAGGCCTTCACCAAGGGCAAGAAGCTGGAGGCCAAGGTGGCCGCGGTGACCCCACCGGCCGCGCCGGGCAAGGGCCAGCCCCCGCCAGCGCCGGCCACAGAGCCGCCCAAGGCCGCGCCGCCCGCCACCGAGCCGCCCAAGACAGAGCCGCCCAAGGCCGAGACGCCGCCCGCCGTGGCCAAGGCAGAGCCGCCCAAGGTAGAGCCCAAGGCCGCGCCGCCGCCTCCGGCCACCCCGCCCAAGGCCGCGCCGCCGCCACCGGCCACCCCGACCAAGGCCGCGCCGCCCCCAGCGGCGGATCCCGGCGCCGAATACACCAAGCTGGTGGCCGCCGCCATGAAGCAGCTCAAGCGCCACCGCCGGGCCAAGGCCTACCGCATCTTCCTCAAGGCGGCCAAGGCCAACCCCAAGGGCTGGGAGGCGCTGCAGCAGATGGCCCTCTACAACATGGAGCGGGGGCGCATGCGGTCCGCCAACAACTTCTCGAGGAAGGCCCTCTCCGCCAACCCCAACGCGCCCTACGGCCACCTGGTCAAGGGGGCGTACCTGGACGAGCGGGGCAAGTCCGGCGCGGCCAAGCGCTCCTACCGCACCTTCCTCAAGCTGTGCCCCAAGTGCCGCTACGCCGGTGAGATCCGCCGCGCCGTGCACTGATCAGCCCGCCGCTTCCACAGACATGTTGGTCCTCGGCATAGAATCCTCCTGCGACGAGACCGCGGCCGCGGTGCTGCGCGGCGAGCAGATCCTCTCCAACGTGGTCTCCTCCCAGGTGGAGGTGCACCGGCCCTACGGCGGCGTGGTGCCGGAGCTGGCCTCGCGCCACCACATCCGCAACATCGTCTATGTGGTGCGCCAGGCCCTGGCCGATGCCGGCGTGACCCTCGCCGGGCTGGACGGCCTGGCCGTGACCCGGGGGCCCGGCCTGGTGGGCGCGCTGCTGGTGGGGCTACAGACCGCCAAGGGCATGGCCTTTGCCACGGGCCTGCCCCTGGTGGGGGTCAACCACCTCGAGGGCCACCTGCAGGCCTCTCGGCTGGTGGAGGGCGCCGCGCCGCCCCCCGAGCGGTACGTGGCGCTGCTGGTCTCGGGCGGACACACCGCCCTGATCCTGGTGGAGGGCTTCGGCCGCTACCGCATGCTCGGGGCGTCCCGGGACGACGCGGCGGGCGAGGCCTTCGACAAGGTGGCCAAGTTGCTGGGCCTGGGCTACCCCGGCGGCCCCGTCATCGAGCGGCTGGCCGTGGCAGGCGACCCGGCAGCCATCCGCTTCCCCCGGGCCCTGCCCCGCCGGGACGAGCTGGACTTTTCCTTCTCCGGGCTCAAGACCGCCGTGGCCAACCACGTGCGCAAGCACGGCGTCCCGCAGGGTGACGCGGTCAACGACCTGTGCGCCAGCTTTCAGCAGGCCGTGGTGGACGTGCTGGTGCGCAAGGCCTGCCGGGCGGTGCGCGACCGCCGCGCCCGGGCCCTGGTGGCGGCCGGCGGCGTGCTGGCCAACTCCGCGGTGCGCGCGGCCCTCACCGGGGCCGCCGCCGAGGAGGGCTTCGCCCTGCACATACCGCCGGTGCCGCTGTGCACGGACAACGCGGCCATGATCGCCTGCGCCGGCATCACCCGCCTCGAGGCCGGCGAGCGCGCCGGGCTGGATCTCAACGCCGAGCCGCGGCTGCGGTTGTAGAGATTAACCCTACCGCTTGAGGGTCACCACGTCCTTGGGGCCGGTGGTGGCGTCGTGGGGGTAGACCTTGAGGGTCATCTTCGCGCCGTCGATGGTGATGTGGCAGTAGTGGTGCCAGTTGCTCAGCGCGTTGGCCAGGATGCCTGGCTCCGTCCCCTTCTTGGTGCAGTGGTAGGCGTCGGCCCCCGCCTTGGCCTCCTTGGTCACGTCCACCTTCGTCGTCTCGGCCCCGCCGCCGCCGCTGGTGACGTAGACCACGCCGCCGGTCTTGCACGCGCCGCCCACCATGGGGCAGGTGCGCTCGTAGGTGTGGGCGTGGCCCAAAAACACCACGTGGAACTTGTGCTTCTCGAACAGGCGCACCCAGGGGACGCCCTCGTCGAAGGGGTGCTTGTAGTTGCAGGGGTAGACCGGCTTGTGGAAGAAGGCGAACCGCCAGCCGGCCTTCTTGGCCTCGGCGCTCTTTAGCAGCTTCTCCAGCCAGGCGGTCTGGGCCTTGGACGGGTGGTCGCTGTCCAGCACCACGAACAGGGCGTCGCCGTAGGTCACCGAAAAGTAGACGCCGGCCTTGCTGTTGACCCCGAGGCCCTTCTGCCCGGACAGGTAGGTCGTCCAGTTGTCGTGCCAGTTGAAGTCGTAGGCATCATGGTTGCCCAGGGCGGCGAGGTAGCGGATGTACTTGGGGTCCCACCCCTTCAGATCGGCCCTGACCTTGCCCCCGCCCGCCTGCTTGAGGTTCTTCATGTGCAGCTTCCACTGGACCTCGGAGCCCATGGTGGTGATGTCGCCGGTGTTGAACAGCGCCACGGCCGCCGGGTCCAGCTTCACCATGCTGCCCACGACGGTCTTGAACGGCGTGGGGTAGGTGCGCGTGTCGCCGTAGACGAAGAAGGTGAACTTCTTTGGCGCGGCAGCGTCGGGCCGCGGGGCGTCGACGGTGAAGTTGGCGTCGGGCGCGCCCCCGCCAGAGTCTTTGCGGTCGTTGTCATCGTTGCTGCAGGCACAGGCGGCCCACAGCAGCAAGGTGGCCAGGGTGATGGTGAGGCGGCGATTCATGGGTCCTCCAGTGATCCGCCATCATATCATCTACTGCCCGCCGGTCTCTTTTGCATCAGCGGAAAAAGGTACTACGCTTTGGGGTTCCCCACGCGCCGCGGCTGCAAACGAAGGATGAGGAGGCGACCATGCGAGGTATCTGCTGTACGTTGACTTTGGCCCTGTTGGTCTTCACTGGATGCAAGAAGGAGGCGCCGCCCCCGGCGCCGGCAACCGCGGAGGAGCCTGAATCGGCGGACTCCGACGAGGAGTCCAAGGAGGAGGCCCCGAAGAAGGAGGCCTCGCCGACGGCGGAGCCGACCAAGGATGGCGAGTACCGGGTGGAGGCCGTGGTGACCAAGGTGGCCGCCGAGTGGTTCCCCAAGGAGGAGGCCAAGGACAAGGCGTGGCTGCGGACCAAGGTCGAAAGCGACGCGGGGGCGGTGGACGGCAAGGTCCGGATCAAGCTCTACAAGCCGGGCGCAGATCTCGAGGAGTCCAAGCCGCTGCACTCCGGCTGGTCGGATCGCTACCTCAAGGTGCCGGCCGGCACCTACGACGTGCTGGTGGCCTACCAGGAGTCGTCGCTGGCCAGGGCCTCCGGGTGGATCCGCGGCGTGAAGCTGGAGCAGGGCAAGCTGCTGCGGCTGCGCGTGTCCGTCGATTACGCCGTGGGCCGGGTGCGGATCAAGCCGAGCAGCCAGGAGCAGGACGTGTCGAGCAAGACGCGGGTGGCGGTCTACAAGGCGGGCGCCGACAAGGAGGAGTCCAAGCCGTTGATCACCTTCTGGGCCGGCCGGGAGACCGTGCTGCCCGCGGGCAAGGTCGACCTGCTGTTGACCTACGAGGAGTCCAGCCTCGTGCGCGTGGAGCACTGGCTGCGAGGCGTGGAGGTGCCCGCCAAGCGCGCGCTGCTCAAGAAGCCGGTGACCCTCGTGCTCGCCTTCTCCAGGGTCAAGGTCAAGGTGACCAACCTCGGCGAGGACCTCGGCGGCAAGGTGCGGCTGCGCTTTTACAAGGCGGGCGCCGACCCGGAGAGCGACAAGGAGGTGCTCGGCTCCTGGAGCGGCCGCAGCCTGCCCCTGCCGGCGGGCAGCTATGATCTGAAGCTGTCCTACGATCTGCCCCACGCCAAAAAATCGCTCTGGAAGAAGGCCGTGGCGCTCAGCGGCAAGCGGGACCTGGTCAAGGTGGAGGCGGATATGAAGTTCCCCCTGGGTCAGCTGGAGGTGACCGCGAGCCAGGGTGGAAAGCCCCTCGGCGGCGCCCGGGTGGAGGTCTTCGCCGTGGGCAAAAAGGACAAGCCCCTGGCGGCGTCATGGACCGGGCGCAAGGTCCAGCTGGAGGCGGGGACCTACGACGTCAAGGTCAGCCACAAGGGCAAGTCGGCCTGGACCAAGGGGGTCAAGCTGAAGCATGGCGCCAGCGAAAAACGGGCAGTGCCCCTGCCAAAGTGAGGCCCGGCGCCGCCGTCCCGATAAAACTCTGCGTCCTCTGCGATCTCTGCGGTTAAACTCGGAGGCCTGATGTCCCGCGCCTCCCCCGACTCACCGGCCGCCATCCTGCGGCGCCACGGCCTGCACGCCAAGAAGGGCCTGGGCCAGTGCTTCCTGCATGACCGCTCGGTGGTGCGGCGCATGGTCGAGGAGGCGGGCATCACCGGCGCGCACACCGTGGTGGAGATCGGGCCGGGCCTCGGCATCCTCACCCGGGCTCTGCTGGGCGCCGCCGGTCGGGTGCTGGCCGTCGAGCGGGACCCGGACATGGTGGCGGTGCTCTCCGCGGAGCTGCCGGCGGCGGAGGTGCTGCAGCTCGACGCGCTGGACATGGACTTGTCCCGCGTTATCCAGGACCTCGACGTGGAGCCCCCGCTGCAGATCATGGGCAACCTGCCCTACAACATCACCAGCCCCCTGCTCTTCGGCCTGCTGGACCAGCGCCGGCTGTGGTCCGCGGCCACCTTCATGGTCCAGCGTGAGGTGGCGGCGCGTCTTTGCGCCGGCCCCGGGGACGGCAAGGTCCACGGCGCGCCCTCGATTATCTGCCAGCGCCTGGCCCGGGTGCGGCTCTGCTTCGGGGTCGGCCGGGGCGCCTTCCACCCCGCGCCCCGGGTGGACTCGGCCGTGGTGCACCTGGCCCTGCGCCAGACGCCGCGGGTGGCGGTGGACGACGCCCGCTTTGCCCGGGTGGTGCGCGCCGCCTTCAACCAGCGCCGCAAGACCCTGCGTAAGGCCCTGGCCAGCGCCTTTGACCGGGACGCGGTGGCCCTGGCCCTCGAGCGCAGCGGCGTCGACGGCCGCCGCCGGGGCGAGACCCTGACCATCGAGGAGTTCGGCGCCCTGACACAGGCTTTGGAGTCGTGAGCCTCCACTGGCTCCCCCTGGCGCACCACCGCCGGAACCAGGCCCACCGCTGCGTGCACGTACCATTGCCCCTGGGCCAGCGACGCCTGGCGCTGTGCGCCCGCTGCCTGGGCCTGTACCCCACCCTGGCCGCTGCCCTGGCCCTGCAGGCCGCCCTTGGCATCGGCGGGCTGGGCGCAGCGGACCTCTATCTGGTGCTCGGCCTGTCGGCGCCGGGGCTTTTGGACTGGGGCGCGGGGGTGGTGGAGCCGGCCTCGGGCAGCAACGCCCGCCGCGTCATTACCGGGATCCTGCTCGGCGGCGCCCTGGGGCGGTCGCTGTGGCTTCACTTCTCCGATCCGCGCCACGAGGTGCTGTGGGTTCAGATTTTGCTCGTGATCTTCACGACCTTCGCCGTCCTGCTCGTCAAGCGGATCCGCCCCGAGGAGGGAATGTAAACTTTTTGATTCACCCCGCAAGGGTTCCGGAGGAAGCCGCGGACCAAAAATCGTAGCGTCCAGTGCAACTTTCCAACAACTTTCCCACCCCCCGGTCGTTTGTATTCCCTGTGAGTGGAACAATTGCCCCGAAGGTGGCTCTGGGCTAGCATCATCGGCCAGGGTAACAAAAGGGGATCCAGTTGGCGCTGGAGCAGCAAAGCGACGAGGCGCTCATGGAGGCGTATCAGCAAGGAGATGCGAGAGCATTCGAGCACCTCCTGCGTCGTCACCGCAAGCCGGTGTACAACTTCTTGTACCGGCAGGTGGGCACCAGCGCGCTGGCGGAGGATATGTTGCAAGAGGTGTTCCTGCGGATTATCCGCGGGGCGCCGCGGTACACCAGGAAGGCCAAGTTCACCACCTGGATGTACACCATCGCCCGGAACCTGTGCGTGGACCAGTCGAGGAGAGCCAAGCATCGACAGCACCCCTCACTGGACCAGCCCCTGGGAAGGGAATCCCAGGACAAACGTACATTGGGCGACCGAATGGCCTCACAGGGTCCAGCTGTGGATCGGCAGGCCATCGGTACAGAGTTGAGGGATCGGCTGACAGAGGCCATCGCGAACCTCAGCGACGAACAACGGGAGGTCTTCCTCATGCGGGAGTACCACAACCTGCCCTTCAAGGAGATCGCCGAGATCGTCGGCGTCCCCGAGAATACGGTCAAGAGCAGGATGCGCTACGCCCTGGAACGACTTCGCCAACAACTTGAAGAATACAGGGACTTCGCCCAAGCTATACAGTAGCCGGGCGCGCCCAAGAGGCATTAACAATGGACTGCAGCCGCATCGACGACCTCCTGGTGGACTACATCTACCAGGAGCTGAACCCCTCCCAGGTGGAGCTGTTTGAAGCCCACCTCCAGGGATGCGATCGCTGCACCCAGGAGGTGTCCGCCCTCGAGGGCACCCGCTCCATGTTCGCCAGCCTGCCCGAGGAGGATCCGCCGGCCCAGATCAGCGCCCTGCTGCTGCAGGAGGCGTCCCGGGCGGTGCAGCCCCCGGAGCCCGGCTTCTGGGAGAGGCTGCGGGTGGGGCTCCGCTCCCTGGCCATGCACCCGGCCACCACCGCGGCAGTGACCCTGACCCTGGTGCTCGGCATCAGCTTCTATGTCTACAAAAACAACCCGGCGCCGGGCGACTCGGCCAAGGTGGACCTGCCCACGCCGCTGATGGGCGAGGACTCGCCCACGGCCACCATCTCCTCCATGAGCGAGGGCAAGGGCGCGGCCGCGGTGAGCGAAAAACGCATCGCCGACAAGCGCCCCGCCCAACCGACCGAGGGCATGGTCGCGGCCAACGAGGACGAGGCGGCCCGCAACGAGCTGGACAGCGTGACCGTCGGCAAGTCCGGCCTGGCCCGCAAGGCAGACCAGCAGCGCGCGCCAGAGGTGGCCACTCGCGGGCCGCGGGCCAACGCGGTTGGCAGCACACGAGGGCGCCTGCAGGCCCGCCAGGTGATGTACAAGGACGGCCTCGACAAAAACCGCTTCAGGGGCGTGGGCTCAGGGACCGGCCCCACGGACTCCGTGGCCCAAAAGCCCGTGGTCATGCCCCCGCCCCCGGCGGCCACTCCGGCCCCGGCGGCCGTGGCAGCCGCCCCGGACAACGCCCCGGTGAAGCCCACGGTCAAGCTGCGCAAGCGCGCCCGGCGCATGACGCGCAAGGGCCCTGGCGTGTGGGACGACGACGAGGTCAAGGGCGAGACCCAGGCCCGCGTGCCCAAGACGCCGCCGGCGCCCAGGGCGGACCTGTCGCGGTCCCTGGCCAACAAGAAAGAGTCCGAGCGGGACGACCGGGCGCAGGGCGAGTCGGCCAAGCGCAAGGGCCGCACGGCGCGCTACGCCCACGCCAAGTCCAAGCCCCGTGCCCGGCCCACCCGCGTGGCGCGGCGGCCGGCCGCCCCGATGAAGTCGCCGCCGCCGGTGAAGAAGCCTGCGCCGCAGCAGGCCAGCGCCGGCAAGAAGCAGGCGGCCAAGGCCAAGGACGGCAAGTCCAACGCCCTGAGCTTCCTCTTCCTCGGCAACAAGGCCGCCCAAAACGGCCGCTGCTCCGCCGCGCTGGACCACTTCCACAGGGCGCTGCTGCAGGACCGCAGCCTGCGCACCCGGGTCTCCTCGGCCATGCGCAGCTGCACCAGCAAGATGAACCTGAATCAGCTGCTGGCGGCCCAGCGGCGCCACCAGATGCTGGCCGGCCTGCTGGAGTCGGACATCAAGCGCGCCCGCCAGGTGCAGCAGTACGCCGCGCGCAAGCGGGCCGCCAAGAAGAAGACCAAGGCCAAGAAGACGACCCAGAAGAAGGCCCGCAGCAAGGGCAGCGTCAAGTCCATCGAGGCCGCTCCGTCTGCGAAGTAGGGGACGCGCCGTCGACATTGGCCGAGCCATGGCTCGGGACGGGCTGGTGAGGGGATGAGGGGATGAGGGGGTGAGGAGAGCCGCGAAGCGCTGTCTTTGGTGAGCGGATCGTGGCGCGGGACGGGCGGGCTGCTGGGACGTGCGCCTTTATATATATATATATATATGTCA
>PVBE010650942.1_pt1 | contig 29377 bp, 25 predicted proteins | sample 1631181 | NCBI WGS metagenome assembly PVBE01 (sample SAMN08397723, study PRJNA350692) | Marine metagenome, whole genome shotgun sequencing project. | isolation source: water | place: Pacific Ocean | collected 2012-04
CGATTTCCCGGGCGTCCTGTTCGATCGCCCATGTCGCGAACGTGTGCCGGAATCTGTGCGGGTGGACTCGGGAAACGCCGGCGCGATCTCCGAGCCGGTACAGGAGACGCCCCAGACCTCCGGTGTTGATGCGCACACCTGGCTGCAGGCGCCGGCTCCCGTTCGATGCGAGGAAGAGCGGCCCCGGGGCAATGCCCCGATGCTCCAGATATGCCAAGAGCGCCTCTGCGCACCCCCGCGCGAACGAAACGACGCGCTGCTTGTTCCCCTTGCCGGACCGAACGAGCAGGCGTCGTGCCTCGGGATCCCAATCGGAGAGATCGAGGGAGACGAGTTCGGAGCAACGGACCCCCGTGTCCAGGAGAGTGAGCACGACGGCACGGTCTCGCACGCCCGCGGGCAGATCGGCATCGCAGTGCACCAGCAGCTGCTGGATATCCAGGGCGCTGTATGGAGCTACGACTCGCTGGGGGAGGCGGACGTTCTTCAACCCGCGAAAAGGCGAGGTCTCAAGGAAGCCGGCTTCGATGCACCAGTTGAAGAAGCAGCGGACCTCGCGGAAGTACCGGTGCCGAGTGTCCAGGGCGAGGTCAGCGTGGCCGTCGCAGTATCTGATGACGTCAGCTGTGGAGACGGCATCAATACGGACCGGCACCCCGGCGTCGCCGAAGGAACGCATGAACCGACCCAGGGTCTCCTCGTAGGCGCGGGTTGTCCGAGGTGACTTGCCCTCGATTCGGCAGCGCGCCAGGTAGAGGTCGACAATCTCGGTGAGAGAATCCGGGTCCTGCATGGACCCATGGACGCTCTTGTCTGCGTGCAAGTCAAGCAGGAACTTACAGGCTCCTGGGGCACGCGAAGCGCCCGAGTCTCCGTCAGTTCAGTCGACAAGGAGAATCTATGACTGAGGTTGAACAGCTTCGGACACGCGTGGATGTTCTTGAAACCGTCTTGCGGATGGTCATCCGAGAACTGGTCAGTAGGCCTGAGCGGAATGGGATCCCAGCCTGTGGGACCACAATATTCGGATCGTTAGACGTCTACCAGATAGGAGGCGGGTCGGATTGGGTTTTGGGCCGGCACAGGGACGGTGTTGGCCTTCGGACCAGACCGAAGCGGGCATCGTCGCCGCCCTTTTCGCGGAGCCGCGGGGCTTGGAATCGGGCTCACTGAAATCCCGGCAAACTGATCGGGCTTCACGCATGTCGACTCTGCGAAGACCAGCAACAGTCATGCGAGCCTTGCCACCAGGAGCGCCGGACCGTCCATCGCGCTCCTGGAGGACTTCGAGCGCGCGAGCGATTGGTCGCTGGCCGCGCCCGGCTGAGCCGGAAGGATCGCAGCAGGCAATTCGTCTATCACCGCCCCGCAATGCGGGTGACCCGCTTCGGCTGGCCCCCGGCACGGATGAGAGGGCGCGACGATGGATGCGGTACAGCTCAAAGCAACGTTGGGCGAGGGCGGTCACGTCTTCGGCTGCATGATCTCGGCGATGGCCTCGACGCGCTTCGGGCGCGCGTTTGGGAGCAGCTCGTTGGATCTTGTCGTGATCGACAGCGAGCACGGCTCGCGCGATCGCGCCGAGATTCAATCGTTGGTGGGGATGCTACGCGAGGCATCGATCAGCCGATCGTGCGCGTGCCGGTGCCGAAGTCGGAGTGGGTGGCGATGGCGCTCGACGCGAGGGCGGCAGGCGTGCTGGCGCCGTACTGCGAGACGGTGGAAGAGGTGCAGGAGGTCGTGGCGACGGCCAAGTGGCATCCGCTGAAGGGCGAGTATCTGCGGCGAGCCGTGCGCGAGGGGGTCTTCCCCAGCGAGGCGTCGCGCGAGTACCTGTAAAAGCGGGACACCGAGTCGATCGCGATCATCGGGATCGACTCGCGCCCGGGGCACGAGAACTTGGAGGCGATTCTGGACGTCGATGGGATTGACGGCATCTTCATCGGCCCGAACGACATGTCGACATCGCTCGGGATCCCGGACGACTACGCCAACCAGGAGTACCTGGCCGTGCTGGAGGACATCATCGCCAAGTCCGAGGCGCGCGGCGTACCGGTCATGATCCATCAGCAGACGATCGAGACGTCGAGCACGGCGATCAAACTGGGCGCGCGCTTCGTGATGCACTCGACCGACACCGGGTTGCTGCGCAGCGCCGCGCCGGAGCAGATGAACGCGCTGCGCGAGGTGGCGGGGGCGGCGTCGGCGCAGGCGCGCAACAAGGTGGAGACGGCCTAGCGGGGGGACTTGGGAGCCGCGGCCCCTGCGCGCCACTCAACGGGGCGTTCAAGAATGTGAACATCTGCCGCCAGGACCACGGGGCCTTGGGATGAGTGGTGACGTTCCAATGCAGGACGCAGCGCCGATCGTGCCCGATCAGGAAGAACACATAGAAGGTCTGAAGGTCAACGTCTGCACGGCGAGAAAGTCGGCGGCCCAGATCTTTGACGCATGCAGCCGAAGGAAGGTTCGCCAGGAGGGCGACGGAGCGGGGCGGCCACGATAGCGTGCGACCGTCGCGGCGCTGACCGGGTGTCCCAGCTCCACAAGCGCGGCCGTGATCTTGCGCACGCCCCAGGTCGGATTCTCCGCGGCAATCCGCATGAGGAGCTGCCGGGTCTCGGGGTCGATGCCCGGACGACCGAGACTCGCGCCCCGGTTCCTCCAGCGCTAGTAGTGCGCCAGGCCAGACGATGCCAGCCCACGACCGTCGCGGGTTGGACGAGCTGGAGATGGGTGCGCCAGGCGTTCCAGCTTCGCGCCGTGACTGACCAGAACCGCCGATCCCGACGGGCGCCGCCCGGACCGCTCCCAGACCGCCAACTGCTGACGCAGGATCAGGTTCTCGAGCACCAAATCGCGGCGTTGCCGACCGAGGATCGTCAACCCGCCGAGCCACATGCGCTTGCCGCCGCCGGGAGGCTCGCCGCCAGACGCGCCTCACTCAAGGCCGATAGAGTTTTGAGAAACCACAAGCATGTGGCCGATGTCAGACGGCCAGCAGCGCGCTGCGCACGCCGATGGCGATCAGGCCGACCGCGAGCAAGCGTGTCAACGTCGACTGGCGACTCCGACGCTGGAATCGCCACCCCACACTCCCGCCGACTAGCGCGCCCGCCGCAAGCGGTGGGACGGCCCACATGGGCTGTTCGGCGCTGCCGAGCGCAGCATGGACGGTCACGGCGGTCAGCGCCATGCCAGCGATCACGGCGTAGGCCGTCGGCGCCGCGAGGGCGTGGGGCATCCGCATGACGCTCGTCGCCATGGGCGTGTAGAGTAGGCCGCCCCCGATCCCTGTCAGCGATGCAACAGCCGCCGTCGCAGTTGTTGCCATGACGGAGCGGCGCAGCGGCAACCGGTAGGCGACTCGATTCCCTTCGCCGTCCCGGAATCGTCGTGGCCATCCGTGGCGTAGCGGACCACCGAAGTGATGCACAGGACGCCAGATCAGATGCACACCCACGGCGATGAGCAGGGCGGCGAAGATCGCGGCGAAGGCTGAGCGCGGGAGGACCGAGGTACCTAAGGCGCCGATCAACGATCCGGGTAGGGCGGCCGCCAGCAACACCAGGATGACGGGGTAGTCCAGCAGCCGGGCCCGGGCCGCGAGCGCGGCGGCCGCAGCGCTGTTCAGCGCGACCACGGAGAGGGCGGCCATGGTGATCGCCGCCGGGTCCGCGTCCTCGTACCACAGCAGGAGCAGTGGCGTGAACAGGAAGCCACCGCCCGCCCCCACGCTGATGGCGTAGATCGAGATCCCGGCCCCCAGCAGCGCAAAGATGATGGCCTGTTCAGGACTCATCAGCCCGGGATTGGGCACCGGGCTGATGAGCCCAGCGCCCTCACCCTTGATCCGCCACCTTCCCCGGGAGGGCCGGTCCGATCCCTGGGCGGCTACAACGAAAGCCCACATTGCTGGTGCTGCTGTCTGGTGGGAGGCCCATGCACGCGGCAGGGCGGTAGCGCGCGCAGTAGCTCGCATGGCAGAGGAAGGAGCCGCCCTTGAGCACGCGCAGGTCGCCGTCCGACGGGCCGGTAGGATCGACCGAGTCCTGGGAGACCGACGCGTTGACGTCGAGCCAATCGGCGCACCACTCCCACACGTTGCCGGTCATGTTGCGCAGACCGTAGTCGTTGGGCGGGAACGTATCGGCGGGGCAGGTGCCGTACCAGCCGTCGTCCTGCGTGTTACGCGAGGGGAAGCCCCCCTGCCACACGTTCATCCGATGCTCGCCGCCGGGTTCCAGCTCGTCGCCCCAGGGGTAGCGGCGACGGTCCAGCCCACCGCGGGCCGCGCACTCCCACTGCGCCTCGCTGGGTAATCCGCGCCCCGCCCAGGCCGCGTACGCTGCGGCATCCGCCCAGCTCACGTGCACGACGGGATGGACCTCGCGCCCTACGACGCTCGATCCCGCACCCTCAGGATGCGACCAACTCGCGCCCTCCACCTGCCGCCACCAGGGCGCGTCCGCGGCGCCTCGCGTTGGCGCGAAGTCGTCCGGCAGCAATCCCCCAAAGACGAAGGACCAGCCCTCGCGCTCGGCCTCGGTGCGATAGCCCGACCGCTCGACGAAGATCGCGAACTCAGCGTTTGTGACGGCGTGGACATCGATCTCGAAGGGCGACAGCGTGACCGGCCGGGCGTGATGATTCGCCTGCCGTTACTTCAGCAGAACTTCATCAAAACTGCCTAGGAATCAGGGGTCGAGGCTAGTCGCAGCGCGTGTTCGGCAGGCGAAAACGTGGCATGTCGCTGGGCTGCCTGTTCGGAGCAGTAACTCGAAGTGTAGCGACGCACCATCTCCGGCCCGGCGTGTCCGAGGAGGTGCTGGACGTCAATCTCACGGGCATCTTGCTCGATCGCCCAGGTGGCGAATGTGTGGCGGAACCGGTGCGCGTGGACTCGGGAGACTCCCGAGCGATCACCAAGCCGACGCAGGAGATGCCGTAGACCACTAGTGCCAATCCGTACGGTGGGTCGCAGTCGACGGGCCCCGTTCGAGGCACAGAAGAGTGGTCCCGGCTCGTGCCCGCGATCGTCCAGGTAAGCGAGCAGCGCGTCTGCACACCGCTCTGCGAACGGGACGACGCGTTGCTTGTTCCCTTTGCCCGACCGCACAAGGAGGCGTCGGTCGCCGGGGCCCCAGTCGGCGAGATCCAACGAGACGAGCTCCGCACAGCGGACGCCCGTGTCGAGCAGTGTGAGGACCACAGCGCGATTTCGCGTGCCCACGGGCGTCGCTGGGTCACAGTGCGCCAACAGCTCTTGGATGTCCTTCGCGCTGAACGGAGCGACAACGCGTTGGGGCAGGCGCACGTTCTTCAGACCGCGGAACGGTGAGGCGTCGAGGAGCCCGGCTTCGATACACCAGTTGAAGAAGCAGCGGATTTCACGAAAGTAGCGGTGGCGGGTCTCCAGGCTGAGGTGGGCGAACCCATCGCAGTATCGGATGACATCCGCCGTCGAGACGGCATCGACGCGGTCCCGCACCCCCGCCTTATCACAGGAGCGCAAGAATCTCCCGAGTGTTTCCTGGTAGGCGCGGGTGGTCCGAGGCGACTTCCCTTCCACACGGCAACGAGCCAGATAGAGATCGACAACATCGGTCAAACTGACGGGGTCGGGCATGCCATCATGAACGCTCGTATCGGGCGACGAGTCAAGTCGATCAGGGCTAGATGGACGCGGGAGGCGGGTAGCCCCACGGCGAGCCCACGCACGGTCTGCGCGCGACACCCTGCCGCCACCGCGAATTTGCATCCGCTAGCATCGGCGGCGAACCTGGGGATACTGTGCGGCACGAAAATTAGATCGTGCGCCATCGCGTCGTCTGGGGTCCCGTCGGCGGCGAAGAGGAATCTGATAGGCGGCTCAAGATGGAGTTTTGAGACACCACAGGCACGGCCACTAAGTCCCGCGCTCAGACACCACTCGGAGTGCTGATATCCGCTATGTTGTAGGGCGCGAGATTGGAGGCGGAACGATGCCAACTTTGGAGCAAGAGATCGAGGCGGTGGCAAAGGCACGCGGCGTGGACCTCGTCGGCATCACCGACAAGGAACGCCTCGCCGACGCACCCCCTTCCGGGGACCTCAGCTATGTCCTCCCCAACGCCCAATCGGCGATCGCCCTCGCGGTCGGCCTGGATCTCGAAGCCGCGCGCGCCTACATCGCCAAACAAGACCTCTGGTGGTTCAACGCAGGACACCAGGAGTCGTACCGCAAGCTCAAGGACGCCAGCATCGCGCTGGAAGAGCTACTCGTCGCACGCGGACACGATGTTCATGTCCCCTACGCCAACTTCGAATACCGGCCAGACCCGCCCGACCCGCTCGATATGCAACCCCCGCTCTCCCATCGCTATCTGGCCGTGGCGGCCGGCGTCGGCTGGATCGGCTGGAGCGGCAACCTCCTGACCCGTGAGTTTGGCGCGCTCGTCACCCTGAGTACCGTCGTCACCTCGGCCAAGCTCGAACCCTCGCCGACGGTCTCCGAGAACTGGTGCGACGAGTGTCGCCTCTGCGTCTCCACCTGCCCCAGCTACTTCATGTCCAAGCAGGAAGAGTCCTCGGTCACGATCGCGGGCGCTGCGACGGTCTACAACAAGAAGCGCTCGAACATGCGCTGCATCGTCAGCTGCGGCGCCGCCAACGGCGTCCGCAGCCCCGACGCGCGTTGGTCGACCTGGTCGCCCAAGGTCCTCGACCTACCCAAACCCGACGACGGCGAAGCCGCCTTCGCGGAGCGCATCCATGAGCTGGCGGAGGAGCCAGAAAGCTACCGGCTGCGCGGCCTCTTGGGCATCGGCGACACCATTGTCCACAACTGGGACGACTACGACCGGGTCGTCGACACCATCAAGCTCACGTGCAGCACCTGCCAGCTCCTCTGCTGGCCCTCCATGGAGGATCGCCGCGAAAACTACCGGCTGCTCCTCGGCTCCGGTCGTATCGAAAAGGGCGATCCGCGCCTCGCGCCGCCGGTCTCGCCCCTCGTGCCGTCTAACAAACGAGCCTGAACGCCGCGTGGCGGCCCTTCCCCACCACTACCACGTGTCGAGGAACTGTCGGCTTGTGGGGCACGAAAACTAGATCGTCTGTCATCCCTATCTCGTACGCAGGGCGAGGCTCGGGTCTGACGCTGGCTTCAGGAACCTCGTCTTCGTACCGGTTCGATGACCGTCGGGGCCGCAGAATCGCGGTCGCGAACCGCCCGTTGCGGACCTGCTGCTTTCCAGCCCGTCGGTCCAGGGGCGATTTTCGCCAAGAACTGCCGACACATGCGGCCCGTGCATATGAGCAACGGACTCTTGATCGTCGGTCATGATCTTCAACCTGTCACGTCGTCGGGGGGCAAAACTCCATCCACGCATAGAACCGGGTGATCCGCGACTATCCGAGGTCGGGAGGATCGCCATGCTGCTCCATCTCTACCTCGTCGTCAGCACGCTCCGACGGTCTGGAACACCTCGGCGGGATCTGCTTGGGAAGCAGGGGGGGAGCGTCCACATGGCGAAAAACCGCCCGAATGATTGCATCATCGGCGCCGCCAGTCTGAGTCGCATCGGGACTGTACGAGCAGCGTATGACCTCGCACACCTGAAGGGGCGAGTATGTACCGGGCTTCCAGTCGGCGGGCATTGTTCTCGATTGGCCAGATAGCAAAAGTGTGCTGGACGTCGCGGATTCGCCTGACCATCGGCACGCTAGCTGAGGCTCCATGAGTGCGGGGAAATGGGATGTTCAGGAGCCTCGATGAATTGGCATGACGACCGTAACTCTGACGCTCCGCACTGAGCCGCTAGGCTGGAGTTGGCGACGAGAAGGGCAAGCTACATGGCCGATCCCGAACTGATCGTGAAAGGCAGCGACCTTCACGACGCCCTGAGTTCCTTGCGTAAGTTTTCCCGAAGGCTCAAGGGTTTCGATGCGACCCTGCCTAGAGTCAGCGCTCCCACTTCGAGTCGCTCAGAAGATCGCGATGGAGGCACGATCCACACATCGTGGGCACGGCGATGTCAAAACGCGAACAGGAAGCCGCCGTCCCACTCCGATCACCCAGACGCCGCCACTCACGCCCTATCTGCGCCAGCCATCTCGCTGATTTCAGTCTTGAGTTCGAGCGCCGCTCGGATTGGAACGACGACGTGATAGTTCCCACCGACGACGGCGACCGTGATGAGTCCCTCGCCATACCAAAGGAGCGGTCCCCACGGATATCCGAACTCACCACACTGAGGGTGCACGCTCGTCCCACGCCGCGATGAACTCGCTGGCGAGTCCGTCGAACCGTGTACTGACCGTATTTCCGATGAGATGTGACAAACAGTTGGAGAGGTGCTGCAGCGACAGCATTAAGAGATGCACGTCATCGGGAAGACTCGTGCGATCACCTCGGCCGGCGGGTGCCGGCTCCGAGAAGTCATTCAGACGTTCGATTGTTTGAATCCACCGATACGCGCGTAACGCCAGCGCGCTGATCTGCTGTTCATTGAGTTCCATCGGATATCCCCGCGCGCCACGAATAGCAGATCGCACGAGGACGCGTGTTAGCCGAGCCCGCGCCAGCGGTTGTCGATACGCCGGACACCCATCGCACGGGCCTGCGCCACGGCAGTCGTCAGCGATCTCGATGCTCGCTTCCCTTGTCTCCCAAACGCACGACTGGATCGGCAATACTGCCGGGGCCAGCTGGGAAGGCCCGACCGGGCGGCGATTCGGGATTCGATTGAGGTGTCCCACGCATTGTGGAGGCGCCGCCTCCCCCTCGCCAATTCCTGAACAACCGCCGGAGTTCGGAGCGCCATGCCAGAATCGACCGCCGAACTCAAGGGACCACTCGCCGGCGTCACGGTCCTCGATCTGACGCAGTACATCGCCGGTCCTTACGCGACCAAGCTCCTGGCCGATGCCGGGGCCAACGTGATCAAGGTCGAGCAGCTCCAGGGCGACCCGTCGCGGCGGCTGGGACCCTTCAAGGACGACCGGCCCGACCGCGAGACGAGTGGCACCTTCTACTATTTCAACACCAGCAAACGCTCGCTCGCGCTCGACCTACGCCACCAAATGGCCCCAGAAGTACTGGGGCGACTGATCGACCGGGCGGACCTTGTCGTGGAGAGCCTGCGGCCCGGGCGACTGGACGAGCTGGGGCTGGGCTGGGCATGGGTGCACCAGCGGCGACCGGAGGTATCCATGGTGTCGGTCACGAATTTCGGGTTGACCGGCCCCTATCGCGACTACCTGGCCTCGGAGTTGGTGCTGTTTGGCTTCGGCGGTGAGATGTATTCCATGGGCACGCCAGACCGGGAGCCGGTGCGCATGTTCGGAACCGCCGCGCTCGTGGAGTCGGGCTCGGCGGCCGCGGTGGCGGCGATGGCAGCGCTCACCTCGGGCGCGCTGCATGGCGCGGGGCAGCACGTCGACGTGTCGCTGGCCGATAGCCAACTGGGCGGAATCGATCGGCGCCACGCCTGGATCATGTCGTACGAGTACGCGGGCAAAAAGGGCTTGCGTGGCTCGGGCAGCGTCGGGACAGGAAGCGCCGTCTATCCCTGTGCGGACGGGTACGTGGAGCTGACCGGCGTCCAGCTCCGGCTCGACCGCTTGCAGGACATGCTGGGCCATCCCGATTGGCTTGACGACGCGCGCTGGGGCCAGCCTGGAGCATTCTTCGACCCGGATCTCGTAGGCGAGTTCCAGGCCCTCCTGACGAGCTGGTTGATCGAACGGACGAAGCGCGAGGTCTGGGCGGAGGCGCAACGGGCGCGGGTGCTGTGCGGCCCGCTCTTCACGGTTGCTGAGCTCTACGCGGATGAGCATTTCCGTGAGCGTGGCTTTTGGCAGAGGAACGATCATGCCGCGCTGGGGTCGCTGGAGATCCCCGGCAGACCGTTCGTGATGGGCGCCTCGCCCTGGCCGGGGGCTCGGCCGGCGCCTCTTCTCGGCGAACACTCTCGCGATGTGCTGCGCGAGGCGGGGTTCGGCGTGAACGAGACCGAACGGCTCATCGCGACCCGCGCGGTGGGCACGTCATGACCCCGCTCCCACTCGAGGGCGTCCGGGTGCTTGATTTCTGCGTCGTCTGGGCGGGGCCATTTGGCACGATGCTGCTCGGCGACCTAGGTGCCGAGGTAATCAAGGTTGAGAACCCCTTCGTGATGCAGCCCATGACGCGCGGCACACGAGCGCACCCAGATCCTGCTTCGATCCAAGCACCCGCCCCGGCTGGCGCTTGGCCCGGGAACGAGCTGGGGCCGCGGCCCTGGAACTACACGACGACTTTCGTGAACGTCTATCGCAACAAGAAGAGCGTCACAATGGACCTGCGCCGCCCCGAGGGGATGGATCTGCTGGCGCGCCTCGTGGCTCAGTCGGACGTGATCTACGAGAACAACGCCACCGAAACGTTGCCGAAACTCGGGATTACCTTCGACTGGCTGCGCGCGATCCGTGAGGACATCATCATGCTGCGCGCGCCGGCCTACGGGAGCAGCGGACCCTACGAGAATGCGCGGGCGTTGGGCGTGCACCTCGAATCGGTCATGGGGCACACGCTCCTGCGGGGGTTCGCCGACCATGCGCCCACGGAGACGACGCCGATTTATTCAGGCGACTACATGGCGGGAACCCAGGGGGCGCTGGCGGTGATGATGGCGCTCTGGCATCGGCGGCGCACGGGGGAGGGCCAGCTAATCGAGTTATCGCAGGCCGAGAACGCAGCCGGGATCCTGGCCCAGGCGTTCATGGATCACACGATCAACGGCCGCGCGACCGAGCGACGCGGGAACGATTCGTACTCTGACGCCGTGCCGTATGGGGTGTATCCCTGTCGCTCGCCGGGCACGGCGGAGACCGGTGACGATCGCTGGATCAGCATCAGCGTTCTGAGCGACGATCAGTGGAGCGCGTTGGCGGGGGCGATGGGCGAGCCGGTTTGGGCAACGCCCGACCTCGAAGAGCTGGCGGGGCGGCAGGCCCGGCGCGACGAGATCGACCGCGAGCTGGCGGCCTGGACAGCCCAGTTCGATGACTACGAGCTCTTCTACCGGCTGCAGGCCGCGGGCGTGCCGGCCGCTCCAGTGCTGGAGGCGTCGCGCGTGCACGACGATGCACAGTTCGAAGCCCGGGGGATGTTCCAACCCCAGGATCTCTGGGACGACATCGGCCGCTATCGCTACCTGGCGCCCTTTCTGCGTTTCTCCGAGACACCACTCACCGTGCGCCAGCCGCCGGTCGCGATGGGTGAACACAACGAATACGTGTACAAGCAGCTGCTTGGAGTCGACGACGATGAGTACGCCCGCCTTGAGGCGGAGGGACACATCGCCATGGACTTCGATCTGTCCGTGCCGTGAGCTGGGATCCCTTGGGCAACTATTCGGGCAGACAGCAGACTGGGCGTTCGAGCGCCTCTGAGGCCGTCGCGGCGAACAGCAACGTGCCGCTGACTCGCCTCCACGATCCCGCCATCGTGACGGGGCCAACTCGGAGCCCGGCTAGCGGATGGGCGGGATCCGGCCATATCGCCGGGCCATCGTCGGATCCTCTGCGGCGGCGGCCGTGCGTGCCTCGGCGAACTGGGTGCGCAGCATTCGGATGCCAGCCTCGGTAGACATGTCAATCTCCGGCGGCTCGCCCTCGGCGCCGTTCGCCATCCATTCCATCCAATCGCGCTCTGCGGGAGTGAACTCAGGCGAGTCTGAAAGTTCCTGGGGGGCCAGCGTACTTCCGATAAACCGGAGCGCATCCAATTGCCGGCCCGCTAAGGACGGCCCAACGTGGTCACCGCCGAGGACGAGACGATACTCATGCGGGATGTCCAAATCCCACAAGGTTCGGTGCAAGTACTCGGTACCATCGTGCAGCGTGAGCAGATCGGCGTCGCCGACTTCTAGGTAGATCGCCAGGTCGCCGCTGCGGAGAGCGTCCGCGTTCGCGGCGGCAAGGTTGGCCGGGTTCTCGCGCGCAAACGCCGCCTGCCCCGCCCCAACTAGCGCCTGGGGACCCACGCCGAACCACCAGCTGCCGCGGCCTGCCAGCTCGTCGACGTGCTGGGCGGGAAACACCGCCGGTTCCATTGCAGCGACCGCGTGGAACGTACTCGGCCGCCGGAACGCGATCTTGAGGGACCCGTAGCCACCCATCGACGTACCCATGACAAGCGTCGACTCACGATCCCTGCCCACATCGAAGCGCGCCCGCAGGTGCCCCAGAAACTCCTCCGCCACGAAGGTCTCCCACCGGACTGACCCGTCAGCGGCATCCAAATAGAAACCCATGGGTGCGGTCGACGGCGCGGCGAACACGACAGGGGGAAGATCGCCCTTCGCCCAGGCCGCGTCGTAGAGCGGCTTCGACGCCTCCAGTTGATCTCTGCTACCCCCGCCCCCGTGCAGCGAGAGGCACAACGGGAACGGTCCTCCCGCGTCGTAGCCAGGCGGCAGCAGGACGGCGTAAGGGACGGGGCTTGGGACGATTTCGCTGGGGAGGTCGTGGAGCTCGACGCGGGATTCAGACATGCGATCTCTTCCTTTCGCGGGAGAGGAGTCTAGGAGTCCGTGGTGCAAGCAGGGGAGAGTAGACGAGAGACATCCGTTCCGTCCCCACGATGACAACATCGTGGGCGGTCTCCAGCACGAAGCGGCTTCGTCTTCCGGTCTGCGGGCAGGTCCCTCGGGTGGCACGCGGAGAGGGGGAAGCCGAGTCATCGGCCGCGGAGTAGCATCCTGAGGACGGAGGTGCCGAATGGCCACGATGACGAAGAAAGATCGCGTGCGAGCGGCCCTCGCCGGAGAGCCCGTGGACCGCGCCCCGGTCTCGATGTGGGGCCACGATTTCTTGCGAGAGTGGTCCGCGGAGGACCTCGCCGCCGCAACCTTGGAGCAGTATCGGAGCCACGATTGGGACTTCATCAAACTCAATCCACGCTGGACATTCTTCGCGGAAGCGTGGGGAAACAGCTATGAGCCGCCTGCCGAACAGCGCAATCCACGTACTCTCAATCTGACGGTGCACGGCATCGCGGATCTCGCCGCGCTCACCCCCGTAGATGGCGCCGCTGGCCCGTTTGCGGAGCAGCTCGAAGCGCTTCGGCTGCTGCTCGACGAAGTTGGCGCCGAAGTCGACGTGATCCAGACGTTGTTCTCGCCGCTCTCGGTCGTCGGGCTGCTGACGGGGCGGCCCGCTGATCTCATTGCGCTGGCAGAGCAAGACCCGGCGGTCGTGCATCAGGCGATCGCGGCCGTGACGACAACATTGATTGACTATGGGGCAGCGACTCTGGGCGTCGGTGCCTCCGGCGTCTTCTTCGCCCCGTTGACGTGGGCCAGCCACGACGTTTGCACGGAGGAGTTCTATCGCGAGTTCGGCCGCCCGTATGACCTGCAGGTGCTGCAGACCGTTCGGCACGCCGACTTCAACGTCCTGCACGTGTGCCGCGACCACAACATGATCGATCTCTTGCTGGACTACCCCGTGGCCGCCGTGAACTGGGCGGACCAGGGTGAAGGGAACCCGTCGCTCGCAGAGATCTGGGGCCGGACGGACAAAGCGGTGATGGGCGGGGTCGATCAGACGCGGCTGGACGACATGGCCGCCCCGGAGGTCGTCACGGCTGCTCGCGATGCGGCATCGGTCGGGGCGACCCGAGTCTTCGTAACAGCAGGCTGCTCCATCCCCCCCACGACGCCAACTGCGAATCGCTACGCGCTCGTCACCGGTGTTCGAGGCTGATTCACCCACACGTCTGCGGACGGTTCATCGACGCGTCGTCACACGATCGGGCCATTGTGTCACTGGGTCGATGCTGTACGCAGCGGAACGAGGACTGAAGCTACCGGCCGGCAGTCTCCAGCGTGGGGTTTCCAACGGCTTCTGCGCTAGCGCGCTGAGGGGTCGGTAGTCAGGCGCCGGAAGCACGGGAGGCATCGAGAACTGAGCCCGCTACCATCTGCTGGTCCAATCGCGAGAGGAGTCGGAGCAATGAGCACGTTCGTCTTGGTGCATGGCGCGTTCCACGGAGCCTGGTGCTGGTACAAGGTGATCGCGGCGCTGGAAGCCAAGGGCCATCGGACGATCGCACCTGATCTGCCTGGGCACGGGCTGGATCGGACTCCGATGGAGGAATGCACACTCGACCGGTACGTGACGACGGTGGTGGCGGCGATCGAGGCGGAGGGGGAGCCGGTCGTGCTGGTGGGGCACAGCTTGGGAGGGCTCACGGTGACCCAAGTCGCTGAGCAAGTCCCGGATCGGGTCCGCAGTGTGGTGTATCTGACTGCGATGCTGGCTGTGGACGGCCAGAGCGGAAGTGATCTGAATCTAATCACCGAGGACAGCCCGTTGGCGCAGTACGTTAAACTAGGTGATCTCGCAATGACGTTCCGTGCAGACGGGCTCAGGGAGACGTTCTACCACCAGTGTCCCCCAGAGGATGTGGCGCTGGCGACGCTGCTGGCATCGCCCGAGGCCAACGTGATCACGGAGACGCCAATGCGGACGACGGCATCACACTATGGCCAGGTGCCACGGGTGTACATCGAGTGCACGGATGATCAGGCCATCCCCATCGCGAAGCAACGGGAATGGTATGGAGCGGTGCCCTGCCAGCGGGTGATCACGATGGAGACGGACCATTCGCCGTTCTTCTCGGCGCCCGTCGATCTCGCCGCGCATCTGGAGTCGATTTAAAAAGAGCGGGAGGCCGAGGCCTACGGCTGCGGGCCGCACGATGAGCGGATCGTGGGCACTCTGGCTCGACCGGGTCCGATTCAGGCAGAGGTGATCCGGAACCAAGCGAATCGCGCCAGGGTTGACTATCCTCCCAGCGAATCCTGAGGAGCGGATCATGACCCACACTGCGACCACGTCGTACGGGAAGCTGCGAGGCCACGAGGAGCGTGGCGTAACGTCGTTCAAGGGCATCCGGTACGCCGCGCCCCCCGTCGGTCCAATGCGATTTTGTGCGCCGGCAGAACCCGAGCCGTGGAGCGGCACTCTCGACGCGAGTGAATTCGGTCCGATTTCACTCCAGCAACGCGTCGCGGGTGGCGGCGTATTGGGCGGTCGGGAGGAGCCCCAAGACGAGGACTGCCTATTCCTCAACATATGGACACCCGGCGTCGACGCGGCCCGCCGGCCCGTCTTGATCTGGATTCACGGCGGGGGCTTTAGTGCGGGCTCTGGGTCGACCGCGATGTACGACGGGGCATCTCTCGCTCACGACCACGACGTGGTCGTCGTGACCATCAACTACCGTCTCGGCGCGCTGGGATTCCTCAGCAGCCCAGACTTCGCGGGCGCTCCAGGTGATGCTACGGCCAACTTCGGGCTTTGGGATATGGTGCAGGCCCTGACCTGGGTCCGAGACGAGATCGGCGCCTTCGGCGGCGATCCATCGAGCGTTACGATCTTTGGCGAGTCGGCCGGCGGCGTGGCCGTCAACATGCTGCTGGCCTCGCCGGTCGCCGTCCCACTGTTTCATCGCGCGATCTCACAGAGCGGCACCATCTGGCCGGCGAGCCCGGAGCAGGCGACGGAGACGGCCGAGCGTCTATTTTTGGAGCTAGGGCTTCAGGAGCCCACGGCCGAGGCGCTTCGAGCGATCCCCGCTGAGGAGATGGCCGCCGCCAGCGCAAAGGTGGACGCTCTAGGTTGGGCGAGTTTCAGTCAGAATGGGCCGCTCGACTTGCCGTACCGTCCGGTTGTCGACGGACACCTCCTGGACCGCGCCCCCCTGGACTCCCTCCGGGTCGGCGTTGCCCGAGACGTGCCTCTCCTGATCGGGAACAACACGGGAGAGATGCAGCTGTTCCCGGCGATCCTGCCGGGCTATGGCACCGTCGAGGATGCGGAGCTTGTCCCCTATCTTGAAGCCGAGCTGGCAGCCCTTGGAGTGGACGGCGCTGGGCAGGCGGAGCGCGGCGTGGCGATCTACCGTGAGGTACTCGAACACGGAGAAGCGCCGACTGCCTCCGACATCTTCTTTGCGATCGGAACCGACGCGACGTTCCGCCACGCCGCGGATCAGGTCGCACTGACCCAGGCGTCGGTGCAGCCCCAGGTGTTCAAGTACCTGTGCGACTTCCAGTCACCGCTGCTGAACGCGGCGGTCCACGCAGTGGACGTTCCATTGCTCTTCGGCAGCTTCCGTGAGGACGCCGACCTGCAGCGCTTCGTCGGCACTGGGCCGGAGTCGGAGTCGGCCGCTGCGATCATGCAGGAGGCGTGGGCAAGCTTCGCCCGAACCGGCTGCCCAACGATCCCAAGTGGCCCCGCCTGGCCCGAGTTCGAGAACGGCGCACGGCGCACAATGATCTTGGACTCGCAACCGCACGTCGTTGAGCATCCCGATCGCAGTCGTGTCGCCTTCTGGGAGCAGGCGACGGCGAGGATCACGACTGCCTAGCGCGATCCCTCGGTCCGGCACGATGAGGGCATCGTGCGCTCGACACCCCCGGCCAGGGGCGGAAGACTGAACCCGCGCACTGAGATGAGAACGGTCAACTAGACTGTCTGGCGGCCCCGCATCGACCCCGAGTGTGATCATTGTCCCGGAGGGATGTTATGGCTGACCTGAACTGGGCTTCCATCGAGGAGCTTGCGGACCTGATCCGGAAGAAGGAGCTTTCGCCCGCCGAACTGATGCGGCACACCCTGGCCAGAGTGGCGGAGCTGAATCCGAAGCTCAACGCGATCGTCGCGATGGATGCCGAGCGGGCGATGGCGGAGGCCACCAAGCAGACGGAGCGCCAGGCGAGCGGTGCCGACTTGGGGCCGCTGGGCGGCATCCCTTTCGGCGTCAAAGACCTGGAGAATCTGACCGGCTTCGTCACGACCAGCGGCTCACCCATCCACAAAGACGACCCGCCCGCGGACCACGATGACATCCACATCGAGCGGCTGCGTGCCGCCGGGGGGATCGCCATCGGCAAGACCAACACGCCAGAATTTGGGCTGCTTCCCTTCACCCACAACGAGGTCTTCGGCGCCTCTCGCAATCCATGGGACGTCGAGCGGACCCCGGGCGGCTCAAGTGGGGGCTCGTCGGCGGCGATCGCGAGTGGAATGTTGGCGATGGCGACGGCGTCGGATGGCGGAGGATCAATCCGTGTCCCCGCCTGTTACACGGGCCTGTACGGTCTCAAGCCGTCCCACGGTCGCGTCCCGATCGGCCCCGGCGAGGTGGATGCCTGGATGGACACCGGCGTCTACGGTCCGCTGACCCGCACGGTGCGCGACGCGGCCCTGCTCCTCGACGTGATGGCCGGGCCCCACGACGCGGACCGGAACTCACTCCCGGGTATCGACTTCTCCTACCGCCGGCGCGTGGAGGACGATCTGCCGCGGCTGCGGATTGCCTACAGCCGGACCCTGGGGGTGACTCGCGTACAGCCGGACGTGGCGCGGGAAGTCGATGCGGGCGTCAACGCCTTCCGCGAAATGGGGCACGAAGTGGAAGAGATCGACGACACGATCGAGGACCTCGGCGCTTGGTGGGCCAAGATCAGCGCCTGGAACACTGTGGCGTCAAAGTGGGAGCTCTTCTCAACCCGTCACGACGACTTCGGCAAGGCAGCCATCGACTCGATGGACCGCGGGCTGGCAACCAATCCATCGGACTTCGGCACTTTCAACCGGCTGCGCCGAGAGCTCAGTAACTGGACTTGGCGTTTGTTCGAGCGCTACGACCTGCTATTGACCCCCACTCTCCCGACCGAGGCCTTCGCGGCCGAGGGGCCTCTCCCTATGGAGCTCGATGGCGAGCGGTTCAGTCCCATCGCCTTCACGTACCCGTTCAACTTCACCGGGCATCCGGCCGCCTCCGTCCGGGCCGGGCTCACCGACGCTGGACTCCCCTGTGGGTTGCAGATCGTTGGGCCGCGGCACCGGGACGATGTCGTGCTGCAGGCGTCCCGCATGTACGAGGACATCCGGCCCTGGGTCGGCGTATGGCCCCAACTTTAGGGTCGATCTGGCCCCGCGCTGATCCCGAACTCGATTCAAGCATCGATGAGCAAAGAACAGGACCGCTCGGATCGACTCGCCGTCAAGGCGCTACCAATGGCCGCGCCTACCAAGAGGTAGGGAAAGGTAAGTGATCGAGCCTACCAACCACCCTGACCAGCAGAGGTGGCCATTAGTTACTGCGCCGCCCGCGGCGAACGCGAGTTCGGGCGCAGGTCCCACAATGAACTGATCGTGGGAATCTACGACTCGCAGGATCAGCGCCGCGCGGCCGCGGCGCTGATCGCCCGTTGAGCAAAGACCTGGGCCATCAGAGCTCGGTACTCCGCCGATGCATGCAAGTCGTCATTGACGTCCAGGATGCCGTCAGCTGCACGCGCAGAAGCGGCGGCGATTGCCGAGTTATTCAGTTGCCTGCCGGTCAACGCCTGCTCCACCGCGGACAGTCGTTGTGCGTGCGAAGCCAGCCCGGTCACGCCGACGCGAGCGGACTGACACGCGGGGCCATCGAGGTCAAGCATCGCCGCCACGCCCACGATGGCGTAGCGCGAGGCGCGATGGTGCAGCTTTGCGTAGGCCGCCGTCTGCACCGCAGGAAGCGTGACTAAGGTTAGGATCTCGTTCTCCCCTACGTCGACTGTGAAGAGCTCCTGGAAGAAGTCGCCGGCCGCCACGCTGCGCTCGCCGGCCGTACCTGCCAGGTCGAATTGCGCTTCGAGCGCTACCATCACCGCCGGCATGTCGGCAGCGGGGTCGGCGTGGACGATGCTGCCTCCGAGAGTGCCTCGATTCCGGACCTGTGGGTCCCCGACGAGCGAGGCAGCCTCGGACAGGACGGGCAGGTGGGACTTCAGAAGATCCGAGTCCGCCAGCTCCGCCTGTGTCGTGGTGGCGCCGACGCGAATTATCTCGCCCTGCTGACTGATGCCGCGTACAGGTCGTCGTCCTCGGCAATCGGCTCCCCTGCATTGATTCCGACCTTGACTCCGAGATCCGGGTTCTCGAGCTCGTTCACTGCAGATTGAATCGCGCAAGCACAGTCGATCGCCCCAGAGGGAGCCGCGAACCATGCCATGATCCCGTCCCCCGTATGTTTGATCTCCGATCCTCCGTGCCGCGGGACCTGTGGCCGGTCTGGAAAGCAGCCGCTCCGGAACTGAGCCGTCAGAACTGCATTCAGTCGCCGGGAACGGCGATGAAGAGGCCAGGTCATGTTCGCGGGCCCACGGTCTGACCTAGACTGGGCCGGTGCCGCGCGGCGCGACCGTCTACGTGAGGGGTTCCCCGTGATCCGTTTCGTTCACCACTTCAACTATGCCAATGGAGTTTCACGAGAGGTCGGCGACGCCTGGTATCGGAACCAGCACGTTCCCCAGGTGCGAGACCTGCCCGGCGTCACGGGCTATCTGTCCTGGCCACAGATCGACGTGGACATCCCCTACCCGAGTCCAGGCGCACCCACCCCCCACGACCAATTCGTGCGGCGAAGTGAGGTGCGCTTTGACAACCTCGAAAGGGCCGTGGCTGCGGTGATGGGGAACCCGCAGCTGTGGGAGCCGTCCGATGAAGGGGTGCCCGGATTCCGCGAGTTCGAATGCATGTTCCTGCGGGAGGACCCGCAGTACGACTTGCTTCGCGACGCGCCGCCTGAGCAATACAAGTACATGACGTTGCCCTTGCGGTGGCCGAACGGTGAACCCGAGGTGGATCTGAGCGCTGAGATCTTCATGAACTCGTACGCTATTAATTATCCAGAGGACATTCCCCTCGCGATCGGCGAGGACTGGTACGTCGGCCACCATAACCGAGAGGGGAAGCAGCTCCCCGGCATGAAGCATTACAAGACCTGGCTAACGATCCCCGTCCCAGAGAACGGCGGTGCGTTGAAGCCGAACAAATGGCTGCGCCTCACCGAGCTCGGCATGAGTCCGGAGGCCTACAAGGCGACGATGGTGAACGAGGAATCGCGTATCCGATTCACGCCGTCGCCCTATGGACGGGTGATCGGGGACTGGCTGAACATCTCGATCAAACTGGACGTCGTCGACGATCTACTGACCCCGTAGCTGGTGGCTGGATCGCGATCGTGGTCCCTTGTTTCGGGCCCCGCAGTTTTCCAGTCCGTCGGTCCAGAGGCGACTTTCGCCAAGAAACGCCGACACGGAGAACAAGTGTTCATGAGTGACGTACTTTTCATCCGTCGGTCCAGGGTTCGAATCCCTGAGGGCCCATCTTGACGTTCATACAGCGGCCTAGCGTCCGATCTAATTTTCGTGCCGCACCGTGTCATTAGGTCACCCCGCCTGTTAGCTTCCAGGCAACCACAGAGTTGTGAGGAGTACGAGATGAGCCAAGCACGCTGCGCCCAGGTCATGCGGACGTACCTCGAAGAGGCGGTCGGGAAGGGGAAGCTCGACGTCATTGATGAGTTCACCGCCCCGGATTTCATTGACCACAGCCAACCGGACGCACGCGGACCTGCGGCCCTCAAGGCGCACGCGGGCGGGTTCCGCCAGAACTTCCCGGACGTGGAGATCGAAGTCCTGCACGTCATCGCGTCGGACGATCAGGCCGTTGGTATCTGGCATCTGAAGGGCACCCAGACGGGAGAGCTCTTCGGCGTTGCCGCCACGAACAAGGTGCTGGAGTTCACCGTGGCGAGCGTGTTCACATTCCGGGACGAGATGCTCGTGGACTACTTCGTGGAGAGCGGGCTCGTCCAGGCGCTCGCCCAGATGGGCGTCAAATTCGAGGTGCCCGCCGAGACGACCGCGAGATAGACGCCAGCGGCCGCAGGGCTGGATGACATCGTTCCTGTCAGCCCAGGGAGTTTGCATGGCGTCGCCGGAGTTCCGTGCGTTCCTCAATCAGGTGCGCCAAACTGACGCACCTTCACCCGCGACCCTCTCGGTGCTGGAGCGGCGGAGAGCTTACGAGGCGGAGGCCTTCCCGATCCCGGAGGGACCACGGTCATCCCAGTCGACGTGGACGGCGTTCCCGGCGAATGGATCGTGCCGGCGAACGCCGTCTTCCACCGGCGTCTCCTCTACCTGCACGGCGGTGGGTATGTCATGGGGAGCCTCAACACGCACCGGCATCTCTCCGCCGCGATCGCTCAAGCCACAGGCTGCGCCGTGCTGACGGCGGATTACCGGCTCGCGCCGGAGCACCCCTACCCGGCCGCGGTGGACGATGCATTTGCGGCCTACTGCTTCCTCCGCGAGACGGGGTCGGATGGGCCGGGCCGCGGTGCCACGCCCTTCATCGCCGGGGACTCCGCGGGAGCAGGATTGGCCGTGGCCGCGATGCTCACGGCCCGGGACGCGGGCTTGCCCCTCCCGGCAGCGGGGATCTTGCTGTCCGCTTGGGCCGACCTGACGATCGCCGGCGAGTCCTATCAGACGCGGCGGGAGGCGGACCCGTTCGTGCGGAAAGAAGGGATCAGCCAGCTGGCGGCGATGTACTTGGGGGACGCTGACCCGTGCGCTTCGCTTGGCTCGCCGCTCTACGCCGACCTTCATGGGCTGCCGCCGCTGTTGATGCAGGTGGGCGACGCCGAAGTGTTGCTCTCCGATACGACCACCTTCGCGGAGCTGGCGCGGGCTGCCGGTGTGAACGTCCAAGTCGAGATCTGGCCCGAGATGTTCCACGTCTTCCAGCACTACTACCAGGTGTTCCCCGAGGGCCGACAGGCCATCGACCGGATCGGGGAGTTCGTCCGCTCGTTGTCGCCGTCCGAGGATCCGAGAGCCTGGCCGGGCTGACCGTAGTGTCTAAGAACTCCACCACGCCGAGCCCAGTGGGAAGCATGATTCAGACGGCTGAGCATCGCGAGAACTGCCGGACAATCCAACCCCAGGTGCTCCGCAACCGCGTGCAGCGCTGACACTTCCAGATCCACGGACAACACACCCCCCTCGCGGAACTGCCGGGGACTCGTGCCGCACCGTGTCCGGAGCGCAGAAGAGTTCAGTCGAGGACGTCGCCCGCGTCCACATCCATGATGGCGCTGATGCTGCGGCGTGCGATGTTCTCGACCAGGGTGTTCCCGGCGGCGAGGTAGTCGTCGAAGGCCTGGAGATCCTCAATGCTTGCACCCTCCCCAGGGGGGGCGACATCCTGCATTCCGCGATTCGTGGTAATGGGGATCCAGATTGCGCTGAGGAGTCCCAGTCGATAGTCATCCCAGCATTGATCCCAGGAGTAATCGTGCACCCCGTTCGAGACAAGGGTGCCGTGGTACAGCTCAACCAGCTCGCGCTCCAGCCGCCGCCGCGTGGGCCGGTCCAAGCTTTGTCCGATGAAATATGCCATGTCGCGCGGTCCCGAGCCGATGCCGGTCAACTGCCAGTCGACGACGACGATCTCATCCGCGCTGCCGGGCATGCCGAACAGGAAATTCTCGATCCGATAGTCGCCGTGCGTGAGCGTAGACCCTGCCGCGACGCCTCGCTGGAACACGGATACGATCTGGTCGACGAGGCGCTCCCCCACCGGCAGGAACGCCGGATCGACGATGGGTACCCAGCGTTCCGCGAAGGCGGTCCAGAAGTCCGTGACCCAGGGAGCATAGAGAGCAATCTGGCGATCCAGCGAGGGCAGCCAGTCCGCCCGGCGGAGCTCGTCGTTGTACCACCACCTGGCCTGTGCGCGCGCCAGTCCCTCCACGATGGGGCGCGCCTGCTCCGCCGAACATGAGTCGTGCTGGCTGAGCGTGTCCAGGTGGCCCAGATCCTCCATGAGCAGGCCGTACTGGTCGTGCGAACGGAAGCCCCCCCAGTAGGTCGCGGGCACGCGCAACGGGCAGCCGGGGGCGGCATGCTCGTACCAGCCGATCTCGGCCTGGAAGAACGTCGCCATCCCTGGGACCAGCCAGTCGGGCATCTCCACGAACGTCGGGACCTTCCCGACGATCGAACGCGGGGCTCCCTCCGCGGGTCCCTCGTAGGTGGGGATGATGCGCACGGTCTGGCTGAGAAAACCCCGGCCGACGCCCAAATCGCCGACCTCGACGTCCGTGACCCGAGCCTCTGCGGGCAACGCTCCTCCAGCGTGCAGCGCGTCATCCAGCCAGGAGACCGTGATGTCCTCGATCCCAGTTGGTATGTCCATCGTGATCGACCTTTCTTATGGTCAGGAGGCTACCCGCTCGTCGACTGACTCTGCCCCCGCACGGGCGGGTCTCGCCGTTTTGGCTTGACCCCTACGCAAGATCCATCAGCGCGAGAATCTGAGCATCTCGTTCCCGATCGGGCAGGTCTCTGAGCTGCTCCCAATCGGGGAAGTCGTGCCCCACGCCGTATCGAGTGCTGGGGTTCGGCGACGTGGCGGCCGCTACGATCACGTCCGCAACCTCCCGCGGCTCGGTGGGCGAGTCCACGCCGCCCGCGACGAGCTCGGTCATCGCGCGCATGAGGGGTTCGTACATCAAATCCGGGCCGGCATCATCGGCGCCGATGGCGTCGATGATCTTGTCGTGGATCGGCGTCCGGATCTGACCTGGCCGCACGACGATCACGTCGACTCCACACGAATGCATTTCCATCCGCAATGCGTCTGAAAGCGCTTCCAGGGCAAACTTGGACGCGGCGTAGCCGCCTCCGCCGGGCACCGCCACGAAACCGGTGACGGACGTGACGTTGATGACCCTCCCTTGTGCCTGCCGCAGCAAGGGGAGGGCTTTGCGGATCATCGCCCAGGAGCCGAAGACATTGACTTCGAACATCTGGCGCATGAGGGGCATGGAGGCGGCCTCCACGGCGCCCGCCAGGGAGATCCCCGCATTGTTCACCAGGAGATCAAGCGAGTCCGTCGGGAGACGGTCCAGGACGGACTCCAGATCCGCCTTGCTCGTCACATCGAGCTTCACCGCGGTGATCCGCTCATGGAGTCGGTCAAGATGCTGCAGGTCCGCGGGCGATCGGGCGCCCGCGAACACACGAAACTCCTTCTCGGCAAGCGCCTTCGCCGTTTCCAGGCCGATTCCTGTGCTGCATCCAGTAACGATCGCCGTCTTCATCTTGCCTCCGACCTCGTTCTGCAGCGCGGGACCCGGGCGCACGCGTGCTAGGCGGGCACCCCGACGAGCTCCCCCGCTTTCGCGTGCATGATCGTCTCGATGTTCCGCGACGCCATCTCCGCGATCAGCGCCTCGCCCGCATCCATCACTTTGCGATGGCTCTCCCAGGCTTCTTCACCCGCGTCTGCTGCGGGCTCCGCCACATCCTCGAAGCCGCGCGTCCCCAGTAGAGGAATCCACATCGCGATCAGCAGGCCGAGACGATAGTCAGTCTCGCAGCGCGCGCGGCTGTAGCCGCGCACCCCGTGCGCGACCAGGGCGGCGTGGTATGCGTCCAAGAGGTCTGGCTCGGCCGCGCGACGTGTCTCCGCCTCCAGGTTCTGTCCCAAGAAGTACGCGAAGTCACGCAAGCCTGATCCGTGGCTGATGAGCTGCCAATCGAGGATCACCACCTCGTCTTCTCCCCCGCGCTCCCCCATCAGCACGTTTTTGAGCCGGAAGTCGCCGTGCACGAGTGTCGACGCCGACGCGGCGCCCTCTCGCAGTAGATCCCCGAAGCGCTCCACGATCCGCTCGCCGATTGGGACAAAGGCCGGATCGACCCGCGGTACGATTCGCTGTGCGAACAAGTCCCACGCGCGTTGCACGATCGGCTCGATGCGCTGGACGCTCTGTTCCACCGATGGGAGCCAGTCCAGCTCGCCCAGCCGCGGGTCCTCCCACCAGTGCGCTTGCGCACGTGCGAGATGCTCCACGATCAACTGCGCCGTCTCGGCGGAACACGCGTCCGTCTGGCTGAAGTGCGTCAGCGCCCCGCAGTCCTCCAGCCGGAGCGCGTGCGCCTCGCGCGACTCGAACACAGACCCAAACCGCTGCGGAGCCCGAGCGGGGAACCGCGGCTGCTCCTCGCGGTACCAGCAATGCTCAGCGTGAATCATGTCTGTCATCAGAGGCATGAACCGGTCGGGCCACTCCATGAACGTCGGCACTTTCGCCACCATACTGGCCGGCGCACCATTCGCGGCCCCCACGTAGGTCGGGGTAATCCGCACCGCCTGACATAAATACCCGCGTCCGACCCCGACATCCTCGACCGCGACCGCCTCTACTGCCGCTTCCCGCCCCAAGACCCCCTCCTCTTGCAGAAGGCTAGTGAGGAAACTCGCAGTCAGTCCGTCCTTCGATCGCGGCGCTGCGAAGCTCATGGCGGATCTGCCCCCCTGACCGATGCCGGATGCGGCCCCGCCACAGAGAGCCCGCCGAGACGAAGGGCAGCGATCAGCCCCAACGACTTGTCTTGGACGTCCTGTCGGACGATGAGCTGAGCTGTCACCGTCTCGGCCTCGTTCCGTTTTCGCGGGAAGACGTCAGTTCTCGCCTCGTGGTGCACCCTCTTGTCACCCCACCCGACCGCCGTACACGCGGTCAGTCCTCTTGCGAAGAACGCGGCGTGGGGTGTCAAGCCTCCTCGGCACGCTCGGTCCTGGACATGATCCAGATCAAAGCACGGCGCGCCTGATACAGACGATCGTCACCCCTGTGGTGCTCAAAAACCCCGTCGGCCTTGAGTGATCCGCCTGCGGCCACGAGCGCCCTCGCGCTTGAGCCTTCCGTTGACCTGTCGAGACTGATCTGCCGGAGTCGGCTTTGGGCGTGCGCAGTTCGTCTGGGAATTCCCCGAGTACCGAGAATGGCTTGTTGGCCTCGGCGGCGCAAACTCGTCTATCTCGACCGCTGCGGATCAGGGTTGTCCGGGCAGGACGTGCGAACCCTGATTGTGGAGGATTCACCGTGGGAGCGGGCTCCACCCACGCGTCAAGGTGAGCACGAGGGCGTCGCCTTCAGCCGAGACGGCGTCACGGGCATCCGCGACCATCGCCAACCCTTGGAGAGTGCCCGCCTTCACCTCTATAGACTGTCGCGACTTGGGGGCGAAGGAGAGTTCCGATGCGTGCCGTCTTCTCGCTGATGCTTGGTCTTCTCTGGCTGACGACGCTGCTCGTCCATGCACCGACGCTCGAAGCGGCCGCCTTCACAGTGGATACGACCGACGACGCCGTGGATGCGACTCCGGGGGACGGTGTCTGCGCGACAGCGGTTGGGGAGTGCTCACTACGCGCCGCCGTCCAGGAGACGAACGCCACGGACGGCCCGGACGTCATCACGATCCCTAGTGGCACCTACACCTTGACGATTCCGGGCGCGGGCGAGGAAGACGCGGCCACGGGCGACCTGGACATCCATGATGACTTGACGATTGTGGGGGCGGGCCGTGACGAGACGATCATCGATGGTGGGCGCATCGACCGGGTCTTCCAGGGCGGTGTCGGGCAGCCAGAGCCTTTGGTGCTCACGCTCCAAGATCTCACCATCCAGAATGGCTTGGCGGCGGACACGGCCGACGGCGGCGGCTTGGACGTCGGACGCGGGATCGTCACGATTGAGCGCGTCGCCTTTATCAACAATGAAGCGACGAGAGAAGGCGGTGGATTGGACATAGGCGGAGGAGGCAGTGCGCTGACCATCCGCGATTCGGTTTTCGATGGCAACACCGCCAGCAAGATCGGCGGCGGGTTCTCCTCGGCAGTGGGCACGACCGTGGAGGCGAGCATCGTTGTCAACAACACCGCACGGAACACCGGAGGTATCCGGATCAACGACGCCGTGCTCACGATCACCGATTCCACCGTCGCGAACAACGCGGCGACCCAAGGTACCGGCGGGATCAATATCTTCCGCAGCGGCGGGCTGCTGGCGACGAACGTCACCGTGAGCGGCAACGACAGCGGTGTGACCGGGCAGGGCGCGGGGATCGCCGTCCCGGGCGAGACCTCCGTGCTTACCCACGTTACGATCGCGAACAACGGCCCCGGCTTCGGGATCGGCTCGGGATCCAACACGATCACGATCCAGAACTCAATCGTGGCGGGCAACGCGCAGCAGGATTGTGCGCCTGTCGGGCTCACCGTCATCGCGGAGGGCGCGAATCTCGACTCCGACGCGACCTGTGGCTTCTCGCTCAGCGGCGACCCGCTCCTATCCGATCTCGATTACTGGGGCGGTCCTGCAGGGATGCTGACGCACGTGCTTCAGGAGGGGAGCCTGGCATTCGACGGGGCGGCATCCTGCCTGACGCCGCTCGGGCAGCGCGGAGCCGTTCGGCCGCTGAGCGTGGCCTGCGATCTCGGCGCAATAGAGGCTTACGCCATCTCGGCGCGGACAATCGATCTCCAGCCCGGATTCTCTCCGCTGGGCTGGACCGGCGGAACGCTGCCCCCAGAGGCAATCTTCCAGCCGGTGATCGAATCCATCGAGGCGGTCTTCGCCTGGGACGGCGTGGCCCAGCAATTTCTGACCTGGCGCCCCGGAGCCCCCGCTCTACTGAACTCGTTGCAAGAGATCGTGTTCGGGATGGGGCTGTGGGTCCTCATCGGCGATCAGCCGCTGCGATACAACATCCCGGTCTACCTGCCTGGCGATCAATTCTTGCCGAAGTGTCTCCCGGGCAACCAGTTCATTCCCGATATCAGCCCCAATTGCTTGCCCGGCGACCAGTTCCTGCCCGGCGACCAGGTTCTACCCGGCGATCAGTTCCTGCCGGGTGATCAGTTTCTACCCGGCGATCAGTTCCTGCCGGGTGACCAGTTCCTACCGGGTGACCAGTTCCTACCGGGCGACCAGTTCCTGCCGGGTGATCAGTTCCTGCCGCAGGGATTCAACCTGGTTACATGGACGGGCTCCGACGCCGACGCCGAAGCCGCACTCGGCACAATCGACACTTTGATTGGTGCGTGGCTCTGGGACGCGGCGACGGGGTCGTTCCTGGCTTTCTTCGCGGAGGGGCCCGCGATCCTCAATAGCCTGGAGACGCTCGCCTACGGGGATCTGTACTGGATCAGCGTGTCAGAGGACATCTCCGTCAAACCGACGCCCAAGATGTGAGTAGCCGACTAGTCGTGTCTCCCATGAGTGGGCTTCCCACCGCGGTCGCGACCTCGTTCGTGAGCAAGAGCTTCGAGGAGCCGGCGCGGCTGTTCGAAAGGGGGTGGGGAGTGAACGAATAGCACGATCGACGCATCGTGGGGCCGGGGACAACCGCGTCCCTCAGGCTGCTCGTTCAGATCCTGGCGGCTCACCGCGCGGCTTCCGTAAGCCCAGCCCGATCAGCCCCACCAGCAGGGGAGGCCCGCATAGGTAAGGCACGCGCGACGCGAGCATGGTTGGCAGAAAGATGTCGGACACTCCAGCGCGCTCCGCGCCGAGACGGTCGACCAGGCTGCTGAGCGGGCAGCGACCTCGAAACAGGATAAAGATGGCGACCTCCGTGAGTGCCAACCTGAGGGCCAGTTCTGTTTGGCGTGAACCGCCCGTGAAGACGCCGGCCCAGAACAGATGGGCTATCGCCAAGCTGTTCACCAGGAAGATGCCCGAGTGCACCGTCTTGATCGCGATGATCGCCCAAGCCCGCCAACGGTTCATCAGCGCAGTCTGGCTGCTTCGCCTCCGGAGGTGAAGAGCGAGGCACGACGTATCGAATCAACTCACCCCGGCCCCACTATGGCAATGTCGTCGGTAGAGGTGATTTCCATGATCGGCGCCATCGTCGCCCAATCCGAGGCGCCCGACCGTTGGGAGCAAGCCCTGTATGCGTTCCTCGCCGAGAAGGAACGGCGCTCCGGATCGGTCCGGACGGTGCAGTCCTACTCGCGAATGCTCCGCTACTTCTTCGGCAAGCTTGGGAAAACGCCCGACCTAGTCACGCCACCCGACGTACTGGCCTTCGCCCATAGCGTGGGGCTGTCCGGGAAGGAGCCTTCCGCCATCACGATCGGCGCCCGCATTGCCTGCGTCTCCTCCTTCTTCAAGTTCCTGATCCGGATGGAGTTCTTGGAGAGGAATCCCTGCGATGCGCTCGAACGCCCCAAGACGCCGCAGAGCACCCCGCGCGGGCTCACCGCCGAGGAGGTGCAACGACTCTTGGCAGTGATTCCCGAGACGCCCGTCGGTCTGCGTGACCAGGCGATCATCCTGACGTTCGTATTGACGGGGCGGCGTCGGTCGGAGGTCATCAACCTGACTGCCGGCGACATCGAGCCAGGAGAGCCCGCCTTCTACACCTACCGTGGCAAGGGCGGGAAACAGGGGCGGCGGGAGCTCCCACATCCGGCTTACCTGGCGATCGTCGCCGCGCTGACGGCATTCGATCGTGATCTCGCGGCGTTGGAACCCAACGACTCGATCTGGCCCACGGCGGCGCACACGGGCGGCGTGTCGAGCGGATCGGTCTACGCGAACTTCCGCCGGTATCTGAAGGCGGCGGGTCTGCCGGGTTCCGGACTCCACGTTCTTCGACACACGGCCGCGAAACTACGGCGGGAGGCAGGCCAATCC
>PVBE010865940.1_pt1 | contig 29376 bp, 24 predicted proteins | sample 1631181 | NCBI WGS metagenome assembly PVBE01 (sample SAMN08397723, study PRJNA350692) | Marine metagenome, whole genome shotgun sequencing project. | isolation source: water | place: Pacific Ocean | collected 2012-04
CACCCGGTGCCATGAGAACGCCCAGGCCTTCCCAGAAGACTGGAAGAATCCCGTTATGAGTTTCCCATGTTTTGGAGTATGACGTCTTCCGGCTCTTCCTGCTCGTCTTGGAGGATGACGTCTTCCGGCTCTTCCTGCTCGTCTTGGAGAATGCCGTCTTCCGGCTCGGCCGGTTCATCTTCGATGATGCCGTCTTCCGGCTCGGCGTGTCCGTTGGCGATGATGACGTCGACTTGCTCGTGTTGGGGGCGGAGGTTGTCTGGCTCGGCGTGTCCGTCGGCGATGATGAGGTCTGCGGCCCCGGCTTGGTCGTCTTCGATGCCGAGGTCCTCCGGCTCGGCGTGCCCGTCGGCGATGATGACGTCTTCCGGCTCGGCCTGCCCGTCTTCGTCCGATCTGTTGCCTGTCATCACGTCGGTCAGTAGCACGCCGGCTGGCTCGGGACCCGCCGCTTCGTGTGTCTCCGGGTGACCGTGAAGGGCCTGTCCTTGTGACTCTGGCTGGTCCGTCTGTTCGGCGCTGTCGCCTTCCAGTGAGATGTTCGCGTGTTCTTCTGTAGCTGCGCTGAGGTCCGCAGCCTCCGTTGCCTCCTCTTGTTCGGTGGGGGGTAGCGGTTTGCTGGAGCGCTCCTCGTCGGTGGGCTCCGCGGTGCTGTCTCCACCCAGCGCAGTGAGCAGTTCTTCGAGTTCGGCAGACGCTTCGTCGTCGTCCGTCGAGGTGGATGCTACGACTGCATGCGGCTCTGGAGGGTCGGCGTCCACAGCGGCCTCATCGACTCCATCAACCGGCACGTTGCCTTCGACACTCTCCGGTGTACCGATGTTGGGTCGCTCCGGCCCCGGCTCATGTGGGTCTTCGGGGGCCGCAAGGGCGCGTTCGCTCATCTCGGCCGCATCGTCCGCGTCGCCGAGCTCGGTCAGAAGTGTGTCGAGTGCGGAGCAGTCGGCTTCTGTTGTGCCCACCCCGTCGTCCTCGGCCGCTTCCGGCTGGCCGCTCAGGGTGTCCAGTAACTCGTCCAGAGGATCCGGGAGCTCGGCGGTCTCGGCTGAGGTGGGCGGGAACCCCCCGGAATCGGATGGTGCGCGTTCCATGGCTTCGGACTGCTGCTGGTCGTATGCCAGGGCAGCGTCATCGATCAGCTCGTCCAGATCGATGCCGGTGGGAGGCTGCAGCACTTCACCGGCCAGCGATGCTTCGAGCTCCTCCAGTTCTTCGCTCTCACCGCCAATTTCGGCGAGCAGCCCTTCGACGATATCGGCGTCGGCCGATGGATCCGTCGGCACCGCGGCTGTTGCGGCCAGGAGATCCAGTCGCGATTTGCTGCGTTCGAAACCACTCTCTTCGCGACCGCCAGGCAGAACGACCGCTTCTTCCTGACGCAGGACATAGTTGGTCAGGGAGCGTGTCTTGGATTCCCGGTATCCGACGAGCAGATCTCTGGAATCGGGAAGGGGTTCCTCGTCCGGATGTGCCCGGTTGTGAATGCGCCGGAACATCTCACCCAGGTTCAGCGATCTCATTACTTAAGTGGCCGAATACTTTCTTTGCTCGATGAAGTCCGTGCCGCGAAAATCCTCCACGGCCTGTTGCACGAGTTCACCACTGACCTCGTTGGCTTCCTCGCCGCATCCGATCAGAAGAGACAGATCGCAGATATTGTTGATCTCTCGGGGAAGACCACGTGCGTAGGTGTGAATCTCCTGGATCGCTTCTTCAGAGAAGATGCCGTTGGACGATCCCGCCACCTCCAGTCGGTGCCGGACATACTCCTGTGTCTCTTCCAGCGAGAGCGGGGCCAAGCGGTAGCTCAGCCCGAGCCGCTGGTTCAGCGGCGGAATCCGCCGGATCCGTTGCCACAACTCGGGCTGGCCGACTAGCACGATGGTCAACAAGTATCGCTCGTCGATTTCGTGGTTGAGCAGCAACCGGATCAGTTCAAGGGTTCGCCGGTCGCTGATCAGGTGCGCCTCGTCGACGATCAGCACCGTTTCGCTGTTGCGCTTGCGGGTCTGCTCGAGGAACTCGATCAGGTCCTGCCAGGCCTCGACTTGCGATTTCCCCCGATATTCCATCTGGAGTTCACAGAGGATCTGCTGCAGGAACTCGGTGGGGTTGAGATCCGGCGTGGCTGGCATGGCCACGCGGTACCCCTTTTCGAGCAGTTCCTTCATGAACATTTTGCAGACGTAGGTTTTTCCGGTTCCGATTTCACCGGTCAAGACCATCAGCCCCTTCGATTCGCTGACCGCGTAGAGCAGGCGGACAAGGGCTTCATCGTGTTTCTTGGAGTAGTAGAGGTATCGCGGATGGGCTGTGTTGCGAAAGGGCTGTTCATTGAGTTGCCAGTACCGTTCGTACATGTTGTACATCTATACCCGCGTGAGACACTGCTGTCAAACCGATCAGAATGGGCTTTGCAGTGCAGAAGGGGCTGCTAATCTGGCATTCGATGTCCGGGGCGAATGAGAACCGCGTACCTCCCGGTCAGTCACGGACTGAACGCTGGCCCTTGCTGCATGTCGGTGCGGTGCCGCCGTTCGATCCCGCGACCTGGCGGCTCGAGATTTCTGGAGACGTTCAGCGTCCGCTCAGTATCGATTGGGGGGAACTCACGGGCCGACCGCAAATGACCTCGCAGGGGGACTTTCACTGTGTCACCGGCTGGAGCCGGCTTGATAACCTGTGGGAAGGGTATCCCGTTCGCGATCTTGCAGGGGAGGTAGGAGTCCGGTCCTCAGTTCGATTCCTGATCGTCGAGTGCGACGGCGGCTACACGACGAACATGCCGATCGAAGCAGCGCGGGCACCCGATTCATTACTGGCCACTCGGCACGATGGCCGGGACCTGTCCCCAGAGCACGGCGGTCCGCTTCGGCTGGTGGTGCCGCAGCTGTATGCCTGGAAATCGGCCAAGTGGGTTCGACGGCTGCAGTTCGTCGCCGAAGACCGTCCAGGGTTTTGGGAAAACCGGGGCTATTCCAGTATCGGCGACCCCTGGACCGAAGATCGCTATGCCTGAAGGACAGGGCCTGGAGGGTACGGTCGTCCGGATCGAAGGGACGGCTTACAAGGTCGATCTGGCGGACGGCTCCACGGACGTGACCTGCGTCCTGGCTGGCCGTCTGAAGAAGGGTCGCAAGCGCCACAAGCAGCCAGTCGTGGTCGGAGATCGTGTGACGCTGGCGGCTGGCGAGGACCGGACCGGGGTGATTGGCGCAGTGGCTGAGCGGCGGACAAAGCTGTCGCGCCGCTCAGCGGGGCACGGACGGTACGAGCAGATCGTGGTGACCAACGTGGACCAGCTGCTGGTCGTGGCCTCGTTGGCCAGCCCGCCGTTTCGTCCGGGGCTGATCGACCGGATGCTGGTTGCCGCGGCTCAGGGACACCTCGACCCCGTGATCTGTCTGAACAAGATCGACCTGGCTGCCGACCGAGTGGATGCCCTGGCCGAGCCCTATCGGCGTCTCGGCTATCGGGTCGTGGCCTGTTCGGCGACTCACAGTCAGGGCCTGGATCAGCTGGAGGATGTGCTGTCATCCAAGAGCACGGTTCTCGCTGGCCATTCCGGCGTCGGCAAGTCCTCGTTGATCAATGCCCTCCAACCTGGCCTGGAGATCAGGACCGGAGAGATCAGTCGCTCCAGCGATCGGGGCAAGCACACGACCACCACGGTCAGTCTGCTCAAGCTCGATTTCGGCGGCTATGTCGTCGACACACCAGGTATACGCGCCTTCTCCATCTGGGATCTGGATCCGGTCGACCTGGACATCTTCTTTCGGGAGTTCGAGCAATACATCGATCGCTGCAAGTACCCCACCTGTGCACATACCCACGAGCCGCATTGTGCCGTGAAGGAGGCGGTGGACTCGGGAGCGATTACGCGGGAGCGCTACGACAGCTACTCAGCGATCTATACCTCGTTGATCGAGGATGACGCCCGTCGCCGCTGAAGTGCGTCCGAGAACACCTCGAGGTGCCGAGTGCCCCACACTCGCGGGTCGTCCAGTGGGCGGCGGCTCGGCGTACCGTGATGCAGGGTCCCTTCGACTGCGCGCACCAGGGAGCTGACATCCGGGGGGACGGCGGCTTGGCCCAGAAGCTCGGCTAGCCCGCCGACCGCAGTTCCGACCACGGCTCTTCCTGCGCACAGAGCTTCGGCGGCCGACATGCCCAACCCCTCGCGACGGGAGGGCACCATCAACAGGTCGATCTGGCGAAAGAAAGCCGGCAGATCACTGACCCAGCCCAGAAATGTGACCGGTAGTCCGGCTTGCCGGGCTCGTCGTCGAGAAGACGGTCCCTCCGGCCCTTCTCCGGCGACGAGGAAGGAGAGTTGCGGATTTCGGGCCGCGAGCCGAGCCGCACACTGTAGAAACAGGTCGATTCCCTTGACCTTGTCCAACCGGCCGAGGAAGCCGATGCGTTGCAGCGGTCCGCAGGGCAACGGCAACGACTCGAGCCCTGGCTCGCCTGCCACCCCCGGAATGATGGACACGCGCTCTCCCGGCACGCCCCAGTTTGCCAGGCATGTCGCAACAGCCGGGCTCACGCTGATGAACCGGTCGATTCGGGTCAGTGCCCGACCGTAGGTCCGCCACCAGAGAGGCCGATCAGCCCAGGGCTCGAAGTCGCTGTGCCGCGTGCTGACGTGAGCCACGGACAGTCCCCGGCAGGCCAACCCTCCCACCAGGTCCGCACGGGCCAGATGGGAGTGCACCAGCTCGAGTCCTGTTTGGAGTAGCCTGCGCCGGAGCCGCAGGACCGGTCGTGGGTCGAACGGATTGCGGCCTCGTAGATCCAGGATGGAAAATCCGGCGTCACGGAGCTGAATGGCCGTTCGGCCTCTGGATTGATTGAGGCAGGCGACTCCGACGGTGTGGCCTTGGTCACGCAGTTCGAGGCACAAGCGGAGCAATTGTTGTTCCGCTCCACCGCCACCGAGACCGTTGATCAACTCCAGGATTCGCATTCGGCTCCGATTCTACCAACTCGACAGCCTGGCGTTGGCGTGGGCATACCCCTTGGCATTACCGACGTCGTCTGGTTCACCATCCAGCATTGCGCCCATCAGCAGGCCGTCGCGAGCCATGGTGCGCAGAATCGGTACGTCGTGGAGTTCCTCTCCGTCCGGGATGGTGGCCAGAGCTTCCGTTGCGACGTGGAAGAAGGCGGAGGTCAGCACCTGCCTGGGAAATCCCTTCAGCAACGTTGATAGATCGGGGACGACCAGTTCTCCCGTTCGTTTTTCCGAGATTCGCTCGATTCTCAGGTCTGGGCCGTCTGGGACGAGCTCGACCAGCCCGCAGTTGCCGAATAGTCCGGAGTGGGCGGGAGACAGGCGGACGACGCCCAGGGTGTCCTGGCCGTGGCAGGCGTGAGAGGACAATACGCGGCGAATGCCTTGGGCCGGCGGGTCGAGGATTCCGTCCGGCAGAAGCAGCGCCCAGGGGCCCGGACCGAGCGCCTCGGCACCGATCCGCAGGGCGTCGTACAGGCCTAGCGGCGTGGGCTGCTCGACCCAGAGTACGCCGCGGTGCTGCTCGACGTGTTTCTTGAGCAGTGGCTTGTCGGGGCTTCCGACGATGGCGATCGGCTCCAGATCAGCCTCCTGGGCTTCTCTCAGCGCATGATCGATCATCGGACGCCGCGCGACCGGGAGCAGCTCCTTGGGCACCGTGCGGGTCGCAGGTAGCAGCCGTGTACCCGGGCCGCCGCAGGGGATGATCGCGCCAATCGAGTTGGGCATTATGGTCTTATCGCCGCTCCGCGTCCGGGAATCAAGACCGACCGGGATAGGGGGAGTCACGGGAGGTGTGAGGGGTGCGTTGTGGGGGGGGCATCGCTTCCGGGGCAGTGGGCCCTCTCAAGCGCAGGAGCGGTAGAGTGCCTCGTAAGCCGACGCGGTGCTGTCCCAGCTGTATCCGCAGGCGCGTTCACGAGCGGATCGTCCCAGATCGGCTCGGCGCCTCGGGTCGCCGAGCAGCGCGAGCACTCCTTCAGCCAGCGCCGTCGGATGGTGGGTCTCTACCAGCAGCCCGGCTTCTTGGCCGATCAGGCGGCGGGCGCCGGGGCTCGGGGCGGCGACGATGGGCAAGCCACTGGCCATCGCCTCTAGCAGCGCAAGTCCAAAGGACTCCGTGATGGTAGGGTTCACGTAGAGATCCAGGCCGGCCAGAAATTGGGCCACGTCTTCGGTCGGTCCGCACCACTCGACGGGAGCTCTCATGCATCTGGCGCGTCGTTGTAGCCTGCGCCTCAGCGGGCCATCTCCCGCAATCCGGAAGCGGGCGGACTGACGCAGACGGGCTGCCATCTCACAGAAGCGCTCCACACCGCGTTCGGCAGCCAGTCGGCAGACTGTGCCGATCACGGGTGGGTCCCCGTTGGGCCGATCGGTCGGCGCGAACCGATCGCAGTCCACGCCTGGCGAGATCAGCACGGCGTGGGGGAGGGATGACTGAAGTGTCGGTGAGGCGGTGCCCACGGGCACTTCGGTGGTGGTGGAGGCGGTCACCCAGTCGGGCACGAAGCGTGCTACCCGAGCCAGCAGTGGCCTGCGCTGGATCAGCTCGGTTTGCCAGTCGCCGTGAACGGTGCGCACCACCGGCAGGCCGGTGATGGCCGCCAGGTGCCCCGCCAGAGGATGGTGGGCGTGGATCAACTCGGGTTGCTCGTGGCGGATCGCTTTGCGCAGCGCGCCCCGGAGGGAACTGCCGACTCGAGCGTGGTAGAGCCCGACGGGCCAGTTGTGCGGGCGCAGGCGAGCCCCGCAGAAGCGGACCTGATGACCACGGCGTCCGAGCGCGCGAGCCAGCTCGAGGACGAACCGCTCACTGCCGCCCAGGCGCATCGACGGGAGCAGGTCGGTCAGCATCAGGATTCGCATCGGTGCCCCGCCAGCAGTTTGAGATGGTACAAGTGATCGCAGAGCGCCTCGAGGCCGATCAAGCCTGCCAGGAACACACCCGGCAAGCCGTCGCGAATGCCTCCACGCCAGACTAGCGACTCGATCACGGCGCGAGCCGGGCCGCCGAGTAGCTTCCATGGGCGGAATGGACGACCCTCGTCCAGGTAGCGGTGGGCGCGACAGCGCGAGTAGTGCAGGATGCGGCGTCGGTAGGCCGCCAGCGTGGTGGGGCGGTGGTGCAGCAGCGGTTGCCGAAGTTCGCCGGCTGGGCAGTCAACTCGCAGCAGTTCGTGGATGTCCTTGCAGTCGAAGCGCCCAAATCCGCGGCGGAACAGGCGCAGCTGGCGATCGGCTCCCCAGGGTCCGTGTCGCAGAACCTGTCCGAGTAGAACGTGGAGCCTGGGCAACCAGAATGCCGAGGCAGCTGGGGTGGCCAGCTGCTCGAGGATCTCTCGAGAGAGTGCTGGAGAGATCTCCTCGTCCGAGTCGATCGAGAGGATCCAGTCGCCGGTCGCGGCCTCGAATCCGCGGTTCTTGTTGATGTTGAGCATTTGCGGGTTGTCGCTGCGGATGATCCTCCCGCCCGCGTCTGCGGCGATCTCGAGCGTCCGGTCCGTGCTCCCGCCGTCGACCACGATCAGCTCGTCGACCCAGGCCAAGCTGCGTAGACAGCGGGAAAGCAGAGCCTGGCTCTGGTAAGTCGTTACCACCGCCGAGACGCTCAACGAGTGGCCTCCCAGGTCGCGGTGACATCGCGCCAGGCGGACAGGGGCCCGAGCGCTAGATCCAGGAGCAGCAATTGATGGCGGCCAGCCAGCAGGTCTTGCCTGAACATCGAGCAGGCAGAGCGCAGGCCGACGAGCACGCTGCGCCAGCAGCAGGACCAAGTGATCGGCAGCCGATGTCCGTAAAACCGGTGGTGCCAGTAGTTGGCGAGCACGCCGGCCGACCGGTCGCGGCGGAGGTGAGAGACGACGGCTTCGGGAGTATGTGCGAGACGATAGCCCGCTTCGGTCAGTGCCTGCCCGAGCCAGTAGTCTTCGGCGTTGCGCACGTATCTCTCGTTGTAGCCGCCCACGGCCGCGAGCGCGTCGCGGCGCAGCAGGCTGTTCGCTCCATAGAGGAAAGATACCTCACGTCGTTCCGGGCCCCAGTCCTGTGCCAGCCATTGGCGACGCCACCGATCGGCAGGATGCCGACCCTGCTCTTGCAGCCGGCCGCCGACGCCGGCTAGCGTGTCGGAAAGCCCTTCGCGCAGCTGCATCAGCCAGTCGGTGCGAGGTGCTCAATCGGCGTCCAGCGCCGCGACGAGCGGCTGTTCGAGGGTCCGCCAGCCCACGTTACGAGCCGCGGCCAGGCCTCGTCCCGGCTCCAGATGCAGCACGCGCGCTCCAGCCCGACGGGCGATCTTGCAGGTCGTGTCCCGCGAGCCGTCGTCCACCACCAGCACCTCGGCCGGTGCCGGGTCGAGTGCGGCGATCGCCTCCAGGCAGCGGGTGAGCGTCCGTGCCCCGTTGCGTACCGGGATGTAGAGCCCAACGTCGTCCAGCCGACTCATACCACGCCGTTTCTCGACTCGATCAAGTGGGTCATCTCCTCCAGGTGCTGCTCGCGCCGATGATGCGCCAAGACGTGCTCCCGGCCCGTCCGGGCCACTCGGGAGGCCTCCCCCGGATCGTCTAGCAGGCGCTCGACCCGCTGGATCGCACCCGCCACATCACCTGGTTGGTAGAGGTAGTCGGATAGCGACTCCGGAATGGCCTCCGGGGTGCCGTCTACCGCAGTCGCCACGACGGGCGTGCCGGCGGCCAGTGCTTCCAGCAGCACGAGTGGAAGTCCCTCGTAGCGGCTGGTCAGTAACAAGAGCCGATAGCGAGCCAGCCGCTCTGGGATGTCGGTTTGCCAGCCGACCAGTTCGAGTCGTCCTTCCAGTCCGAGTGCGTGAGCGTGGGCTTTGACCTGGGCGCGGAGTTCGCCGTCTCCGACCAGTTCGAAGCGTAACTCGGGGTGGTTTCTTGCCAGGTGGGCCGCCACCTCGATGAACTCCAGTGGCGCTTTTTGCGGCTTCAGACAGGCTACGCAGCCGATCAGTGGCTCCTCGTTGCGCTTCACGCTAAAGCGGCTGGAGTCGATGCCACAGTAACTGCGCGCGTACTGCGAGCGGCGACCGATGCGCTGGTCTAGACCCCGGAGGATCGTGGCCTGACTGACTCCCACGATGTGGGTCGAACAGCGGGCGGCCAGCTGCTCGAGTGCCACATAGGCTCGCTGGCGGAGAGTCGACTGGGCGGAGTGGAATCCCCAGCCGTGGGCCGTGTGTAGCACCACCGGCGTGCCGGCTAGCCGAGCGGCCAGGCGCCCGAGAATGCCGGCCTTTGAGGTGTGAGTGTGGAGCACCTGGATCCGGTGGCGTGCGAGGTGGGCCGCGATCTGAACCACCGCCAGCGGATCATGCAGTGGGTGGAGTGGGCGGGTCAGAGCGGAGAAACGGACGACGGGACAAGCGTGTCCCTCGACCCAGTGCTCAGCGTTGCCGCCGGGACCACCCCCAATCATCACATTGTGGCCTCGCTGGGCAAGATGATCCGCCAGGTTGATGGCGACTGCCTGTGCGCCGCCGGCATCGAAGCGGGTCATCAGCTCCAGGATGCGGATCAGGGATGCTCCCCGAGATTGGTGTAAACGGGGAAGCTCTCGCAGAACTCCCTGACCTCGCTGCGCACGCGCTGAATCGTCGCCGCGTCCTCATGATTGGACAGCACCTGGTGCATCCAGTCGGCGATGCGAGACATCTCGTCCGTCCCCATACCCCGGGTGGTGACCGACGGTGTCCCGGGACGGATCCCGCTGGTGACCATCGGCGAACGGGTTTCTCCGGGAACGGTGTTCTTGTTGACCACCATGCCCGCCGCTTCGAGGGCATTGGCTGCGTCTCTGCCGGTGATCTCGTTGGGCGTCAGGTCGACCAGCATCAGGTGATTGTCGGTGCCGCCGGAGACCAGCTTGTAACCATGCCTGGTCAACCCTTCGGAGAGGGCGGTCGCGTTGGCCACGACCTGCTCTTGATAGGGTTTGAACTCGGGTGCCGCGGCCTCCTTCAAGCCGACCGCCTTGGCCGCTAGAACGTGCATGTGTGGGCCGGACTGCAGGCCGGGAAAGACGGACCGGTCGATCGTCTTGGCGTGGGCTTCCTTGCACATCAACAAGGCGCTGCGCGGACCGCGCAAGGTCTTGTGGGTGGTGGTTGTCACGCAGTCGGCCAGCGGGACAGGATCGGGATGCAGCCCGGTGACGACGAGGCCGGCGATGTGAGAAATGTCGGCCAGGAAGTAGGCTCCGACGTCCGCCGCGATCTCGGCAAATCGGTTGAAGTCGATCGTTCTCGGGTACGCGCTGGCGCCGGCGACGATGATCTTCGGCTTGTGCTCACGCGCCAGCTCTGCCACGGTATCCATCTCGAGCCAGCCGGTGTCGTGATTGACGCCGTAATGCGTGGCGTTGAAGTAGCGTCCCGAGAAGTTGAGCCGCATGCCATGGGCCAGATGCCCGCCGTGGGACAGGTCCATCGCCAGGATCGTGTCGCCTTGCTCGAGCAGGGCGAAATAGATCGCGGTGTTGGACAGTGCTCCGGAATAGACCTGGACGTTGACGTGTTCGCAGCCGAAAAGCGCCTTGGCCCGGTCGATCGCCAGCTGTTCGACGGCATTGACCTCTTTGCAGCCGTTGTAGTACCGCTTTTCTCGGTAGCCCTCGGCATACTTGTTGGTCATTACGCTGCCGGTGGCTTGCATCACGGCGCGGCTTGCGTAGTTTTCCGAGGGGATTAGCTGTATCGTATCTTGCCAGCGGGTGCTCGAGCGACGACATCTCGGCGGTCTCCTTATGCGCGGGGAAACAGGTAGCAGTGCCAAGATAGGCACTCGTGGTGGTTTTTCAACGCCATTAACGGATAATGGTCGGTAGTTTAGATCCAGCAATCAAGGTAGAAAAGAACGTGAAACAGATCATACAAACACAAGAGGCGCCGGCTGCGATCGGCCCCTACTCGCAGGCAGTCCAGGTCGATGGCTGGCTGTTTCTCTCTGGTCAGATCGGACTGCACCCGGACACCGGACAGATGGTCGGGCCGGATGTTGCCCAGCAGTCCCGTCGGGTGCTAAATAACCTCAAGGCCGTGGTGGAAGCATCCGGGGGAAACCTGGGCGATGTGGTCAAGACGACGATCTATCTACACGAGATGGAGGATTATGCGGCGGTCAACGAAGTCTACGCCGAGTTTTTCAGCGAGAGTCGGCCGGCCAGGGCCGCGGTCCAGGTCGAGGCTTTGCCGAAGGGCGCCCTCGTCGAGATCGATGCCGTGGCCAAGATCGGATAGTCCGGAGTCTAAGGAGAGGTGATGAAACACATCCTGTTGCTGACGGCGCTCAGCGTGAGTTGGTTTGCTGGTGGGGCATGGGCTGACGGTGAGTTCGACCCGCAGGAGGCCAGAAAGCACCTCGAGATGCTCAAGCTGGAGGCCAGGCACCATGAGTTGATGTCGCGTCGTCACCAGCTGGAGGCTCGGGTCAGCGCGCTGAGGGCCGAGATGCTGGAGGTGGAGCTTGCACTGCATGGCGTGGAGCAGACTCGTCGTAAGCTGGGGAATGTGAGGGCGCAGCCAGCCGGGGGCAAGAAACGCACAGCCGCACGGCGAGAGCTCGTTCGGGGGGCGGCTCTGGAGAAGCAGAGGGACCCGCACGCTGCGCTCGCGGCCTATGAAAAGGCAATCGAGCTGGATCCTAGGCTGGCGGAGGCGTGGGCCCGCCGGGGCAACCTCTATCGGATGATCGGCAAGCTGGAGTTTGCGCTCAAGGACTACGAGCAGGCGCTCCGGCTCGATCCGAAGTCATGGACTTCATGGAAGGCCTACGGGATCGTGCTGGCTCGCACGAGCCAGAAGCCCAAGGCCTTGGACGCTCTGCGCCGGGCCCGCTCGTTGGCTCCGAAGAGTGCGAAGAAACGGATCGACGACATGATCGTCAGCTTGAGCTACGGGCGGTAGGGCACGACGGGATGGCCACCAAGTACATTGCCTTCGAGCAGGCCGCCAAGGTGCTGGGCGTGGCGCGCGACGAGCTGATCAAGATGGTCAGTTATGGGACGATCCGCGCCTTTCGAATCCAGGACCAGATGAAGTTCCGTCAGCGGGATATTCATGGTCTTCGGCGTATCAAGAAGCTGCTGGGCAGGGCACTGAGCACGGCCGAAAAGGCGGGCGGGAACGGTCCGATGGCCGACCCCGATCCCTTGCTGTGGGAGCGCTTTCAGAAAGGCGAGATCATCGACTTTGAGGCGCTACAGGATCTGGCTGACGAAGAAGCGTTCGACCCGCTCGATTCGCTGGGGGAGTCTGTCTTCACCGAGGCGCTGGCCAGCCACGGCGGCTCGGTCGACGCGTTGCTCGAATCGATGGCGGAGGAGCCGCTGCTGGACTCGGTGAAGGAGGAGATCCGGGAGCTGGCGCAGGAACTCAAGGGCGGACAGAAGTCCGTTCCCCCGTCCGCTCGGCTGGAGCAGCCGAGTGAGTCCGATTCCGCAATCGAGCCCGCGGCCCAGCTGGAGTCATCGTCTGAGCCGGAGCCCCAGGCGGAGGCTCCACGGCCGGGCAAGTCGGCTCGGGTTGCTCCGCCCGAGCCGTTTCTGGAAGAAGACGAGCTGGAGGAAGGAACGCCGGCGATCAAGATGGCGGTCTTCATCGCACTGCTGTTGTTGTTTGGCGGGATCCTGTTCTGGCAGCTGAAGATGGGGGAGACCAGTGATGAGCTGCCCCAGTTGCTGACCGGCCAGGTCAAGAAGATCGAGTTGCTGCAGGTGGTCACGGCCAGGGGAGTGCTCAAGGCGCTGCGGCAGGTCGAAGTGAGCAGCGGTGTTCGCGGCGTCGTCGAGTCGATCGAGGTCAAGCTGGGTGACCAGGTGATCAAAGAGCAGGCGGTGGTGGTGCGGCTCAAGGCGCGTCAGCTGGAGGAAGCCTATGACGTGGCCAAATCGGAACTGGAAGCGAAGCGGGCGGCGCTGAAGGAGGCCCAGATCAACCTGCAGAACGCCAAGAACTTGATCACCAAGGAGGAGCGGTTGATCAAGAGTGGCGCCGAGCAGCAGATCCGCCAGGCTCAGACGGCTCTGGATCAGGCCCAGAGTTCTCGCAGTTCAGCCCAGAAGCGAGTGGCGGAGCTGGCTGACGAATTGATGCGGATCAAGGGACTGAGCGAGGGCTCGGAGCCCGAGATCAAGATCAAGAAGCTGGAGCGGGATCTGGCATACGCTCGCGACGAGGTCACCCGGGCCGAGCGCAAGGTTGGGGTGTGCACGACCGAGCAAGAGACCCAGAAGAAGCTGCTCGACCTGACCCATCCGACCAACAAGGCCCGGCTGGATCCTCTGCGCGACAACCAGAAGAAGGCGGAACTGGCGATCAACCGCCTGCAGAAGGAGATCCTCACCGTCACGAAGAAGCTGGTGCAGGCGACCAATAATCTCAAGGACCGGGTGGTCCGCGCGCCGATCAGCGGTGCGGTCACCGAGATCAAGGTCAAGATCGGCGACCACGTCTCGCCGAATGGGGTCCTGGCCGTGATCTCGGACCGCTCCAGGATGGTGGTCGAGGTGCCGGTCGACGAGACCGACATCCTCAAGATCCGGCTGGGGCACAAAGCGTCGGTCAGTCTGGATGCCTATTCCGAGCGGCAGTTCACCGGCAAGGTGACCCGCATCGCGACCCGCGGCCAGAAAAAGGCGGGCACCGAAGTCTCCTATTTCCCCATCGATATCGAGCTGAACGGCACCGTTCACGGCTTGCGGCCGGGACTGACTGCCTTCGCCAACATCACGGTCAACTCCGTTCCCGACGCGCTCGTCGTGCCGATCGAGGCGGTGCAGCAGCGGAAGGCCAAGGCTGGCGCTCCGATCAAGGTGGTCTTTGCCGTCAAGCTGGACGGCGAGCACACCGTCGCGCGCCAATACGAGGTGATGACCGGCCTGTCCGACAACCAGGTCGTCGAGTTGAGCTACCCCGGCGGATTGAAAGAGGGGGCGAGGATCCTCGTCGGACCCTATCGGCTGCTGGAGAAGCTCAAGGACGGTGACGCGATCGAACTGGTCGCGCCGAAGAAGACCAACTGACGGCAGGCAGAGCCACGCTACCGGGCTTTCTCGGCCAGCTTCTTGCGCTCCACGTCGGCGGCCTGGCTCAGCGCCTTCACCCGCTGCGCCAACTCGGGCACCTTGCGCTGGAGGTAGGGGTCGAGCATCCGGGCATCGCGCAGCAGCTTGTTGACGGGCCAGTACTTCTTCGGGACCTTGACCTTTGCTCGTTCGAATTCTTCCCGGACCGCGCCACGGGCACGCTCCTCCGACTTGTCGAGCAGGTTGATCAGCTGGGCCATCTCGGTCGGCTGATAGGTCACCGACATCTGGTCCAGGTAATCACGAGCTGGCCTGCCCAGCCCGGTGAGTCGGGCCAGCCAGCGGTCATACGCCTTGGCGGCCACCTGGGGTAGGTATTTCTCGTTGTCCAGCAGCAGCAGGTTGGCCTGGCCCAGCTGCCCCAGCTCGACCAGCTGCAGGGACAGCTTCGCCAGTACGTCGCGCATCAGGCGAAGCTCCGAGAGTCGTGCCGTGACCGCCTCGAGGGGCGTACCGAGCATCCAGGGGTGCGTCACGTCCAGCTGTTTGGGGAATCGAGCCAGTTCCTTCGCCAGCTGGTCCAGCTGACCTCGGCGCTGGAAGCGAACAACGACTTCGTAGTGACCCGGTCGCAGCCGAGTGCTGGATAGACGAAAGGAAAACCGGCCCTGCATCAGATAGGTCTTTCGCCACTGCAGCGGCTTGCCACCGAAGCGGATTGCCGCCGAGAGTCGGGTCCCGTGCGGAAGATCGCTGGTCCCCCGGAGCAGCAGCGTCTTGGCTCCGGCTTGCAGTGTGAACCGGATCGGCTCAGGCGCGCTCTTCTCGTCGGCAAGGCTGGGTGTACAGACGATCAGCAGAAGGGCCAGATAGCGGCTCATGGCGAGGATTCTAGCATGGCGGATCAGTAACGCCGTTACGTTTTGTAACGAGCGCCATGAACGTAAGTCCTTTATCGGGCTAGCTCTGTTATTGGCATGTGGTTTGCACACATGCATTCTAACCATGTCAACCACCGCCAAATTGAGACCCACCTTCGGGCGAATCGCGATCGACAAGGGGTACGTCCGGCCCCAGGCGTTGACCGAGGTACTGCAGCAGCAGAAGCGGATGGCCGATCGGGACGTCCTGGCCCGCCTCGGCGAGTTGATGCTGCTGGTTGGACAGCTCAACGTCGAGCAGCTGTTCGATGTACTGGGAGAGCAGGTCAAGACAGTCCGGGTCTGTCGCCATTGCGAGCGGACTTTTCGGGTCGCCGTGCCGAGCGGTAACAAGAAAAGACCTCGCTGCCCCGAATGTGGCGAGCGGATGGAGAACGGACGAGCGCCAAGCCTGACGGACGTCAAGACCGACATGACCCGGCTCAAGAGGCGGCTGTCCCAGGTCGACCGCCGGGAATTGCGTCGGATCAAGCTGGAGCAGGAGTGTTTTCGTCGTCCGAGCAACACTCCGCTGAGGCTCTCCGCGGCCCAATCCCAGGCGCGAAGCGCGGGAGGCTACAAACCAGCGGCCGCGAAGCAGAAGGTCAAACGGCTCGAGCGGCGGCCGAAGATGGCCAACCTGCCGAAGAAGCGGCCGGTGCGCAAGCCCTCGACGCGTTTCAGCCTCAAGCAGGTGCAGGCTCATCGAGGGCAACGGCGCGGCACGATCCCGTCGCCCGTTCTGGTAGAAGCCGAGGGTTCGGGTCGCTGGAAGCTCCTGGTCGGCATGTTGCTGCTCCCGGCGATTGTCGCATGCCTCTGGAGTTATCGCTCGGCGTCGCCGTCGGCGGGTCCGCCTGTCGCTGCCGTGGCCAGGCCGGCGCCCGGGCCAGCGGTCGATGTGCACGCCTGGGTGGTCGGGCGCCTGGTGCTGATCGAGGAGGAGCTGGCGCTGGATACGGGCAGCAAACGGGTTTGGCTGGCGGGAGAGCAGCCCGAAGCTTTCGCACACATGAGACGCTTTATCAGGTCCGGTCAGAAGACGGTCTATCTCCAGGTCTGGGGGACGCTGATCTCCGAACAGGGCGAGCTGGTGATTCAGGTGGCGCAGTGGCAGCGCACACCCGCCCAGCAGGCCCGCCTGGTGATCGAAGAAAGGTCGAGTCGATGAACGCCAACCGACGTGGTGTTGCGCTGCTGTTGAGCCTGGGAGTTCTCGCGATCCTGTCGGTCCTCTCGGTATCATTCGTGCAGCTGACCAACCAGGAGCGACACGGTTCGACGAACTATGTGGCCCATGTCCGAGCCGAGATGCTGGCATCCGCGGGCGTGGTGCGTGCGATCAGCGAGATCTCCTCGAGTGCGTTCCTCAAGCCTTACACCGACCTGCAGGCCGACCGGTGGCTGTTCCGCACCGACGACGGCAAGGACGTCGGGTACTGGCCCCACACCACGCTGGAAACGGCGCGTTACCCCTCTCTGCCCTACGACCGCAACAACAACGGTGCCTTCGAGAACGGGACCGGCGCGATGAGTGGCGCCGACCTGGTTTACGGTCGCGCCCTTTCCGGGGTCATCGACGACGTCCCGCCTCATGCCAAGGCCAAGCATGGCTTGGTCAAAAGCGACAACTATGGCAGTAGCTTCGAGACGCTGGGCAACAGCTACGTGCTCAAGATCCGCGACTGTTCGAGCAAGCTCAATATCAACAGTTCGCAGGCCAATCTGGCCGGATTGCTCGACGTGTTGGGCAAGGCGATCGCCGTGGACGTCTCCTTTTTCGATCCGATCGCGGGGCGGGGGGCGGAGATCATCGCTTTCCGGAACGCCCGGGCCGACAAGCAGCTGCGTGAGCTAGAGGAGCTCGAGCCACTGCTGGGAGAGAAGGCGGTCCGCCAGCTCAGGGAGTTCGTGACCTGTCACGCCTGGGTCGATCCGGCGACGATCGAGCCCGATCCACAGAGTGATCCCGGCAAGATGCCGGCCCGGGTCGTCGAGCCCCGCAGCCCGGTCAACATCAACACGGCGGCCAAGCCGCTGCTGCGCGCTTTGCTCTCCGGGCTGCGCGGCTATGAATTCACCTTCGTCGAGACCGACGACGTCTATCTGGGCTACGCCACGGTCGTCGACCAGAAGAAGGCGACCGCCGCGATCACGTTCGACGAGGCGGGCCATATCGCGGACGAGATCATCGCCGAGCGTCGAATCGAGTCGTTCAAGACCTGGGATCAGTTCAAGAGCTTCGTGCTGCTGCTGCCGAGCCGCCGCCCGGAGCTGTCGGGGCTGACGCTGGGGCAGCTCGACTGCATACGTGCCAACTTCAACCCCAATACCCTGCTAGCTCGCTTCAACCCCAACCTGGTCCGCGCCCATCGCGTCTCCAAGCTCGATCTGGTCAGCTACTCGACCGAGTTCTGTTTCGGCTCGGGAGGCACCTTCGAGATCGAGTGCCTGGGATTGGTCACGGCGCTCGGCGGCAAGGTGATTGCGCGGGCGACTCGCACCGCCATCGTGCGGGTTTACGATATGCTGCGCCACACGACTCAGGAGGATTTCGAGAAGAACCGTGTAGAGAACCGCAATACGGTCAGCTATCCGGAATCGCTGGCCGACCTGAGAGGCAAGATCGCTCCCAAGGAGGGCAGCCCGTGGGATGGTCAGATCGAGATGTTCAACGCGCCGCGCAAGGACGGGGTGTTCAGCGCCCTGTTCGTCGACTCGTTTCAGGCGGAGGGTGGGGCGGCGAAGACCCCTGGCTGGGACTCCGATCCCAAGGAGGAGGATCGCAGCCTGTTCGAGGGCAGCGACCTGCTGCCGGACGGCATGCTCTGTTCGCGCTCGCTGGCCGAGGAGCTGCATTATCCGACCACGGGCAACATCCCGGTCGCAACGGGGTCACTGGAGTTCTGGGTCAAGCTGGTGGGGGACGCCGAGACAGGCAGCAACGAATCGTTGTTCTACATGGTTCACGTGGGCCAGAGTGAGCCGCTCGAAGGCGTGGCCAACAAGCTGATCCGCTACGGCAGCACCTTGGTCAACACCCGGTTCTACTGGGGGTACCCACACAAGGCGCGTTCGCCCTTTCCGCTCTGCTTTTCCGAGGCGAAGTTCGACATCACCGGCTGGAAGGCTCATGAGTGGCATCATGTGGCGATCGTCTGGGAGGGGGCCGTCGGACAGCGTTTCTATGTCGATGGCAAGCTGGCTACCACCACCTTCGAGTTGACGAGCACCGAGAACCGGTTCCAGTTGGCTTCCAACAACCCGAAGGACGAGACGGCGATCGGCGGCTACGAGTTCCTCAGCAGCGAGGAATCGATCATCTACCATGGCCCGATCGTGGTGAAGGGGCGCAACGACCGTTTCACCAACGCGACGATCTCCGGGTTCAAGGTTCGCGGGGACGCGGGAGGCTTCACCAGCGCGAGCTTCCCGATGCCGGACCGGTTCGAGTCCCACCCGCTCGCGCCCAGCCAGTGGCGCGGTCGATTCCGGCTGGACGGTATTCCGCGTGGCGCCCGAATCGGCAGTCTCAGCTGGACCGAATACCAGCCCAGGGTTTGGCGCACCAGCACGTTCAATGGCGATCCCACGCTGCCCGACACGGACGTCGGAGTGGAATTCATGATCGACTCCGGCACCTGGACGAGCGTGCCGACGGCGCCGGCGAAGGGCGGAGACGGGCGGGGTTATGCGATCGATCGGTCGATCAATCCAGCCGAGGGGTCAGGACGCTATCTGGAGTACCGATTCACCTTCCGCAACCCTGGCGGCATCTCTCCTTTTACGGTGACGCCAGTGATCGACGACATCACGATCACCTTCCAGACCCAACCGCAGATCTTGGTCTGGCGCTAGAGGTCCGCCGGGACGGTCAGCGGGCGGCTTTCGCGGGACCATTCGTGGCTGACCGCCTGGCCGAGTGGCTCGCAGAGCTTGCCGAGCCCAGCTTGCGTTACTGGCCGAGGAACTTGCGCATCAACTCCAGATCGGCCGGCGTTGGACGGGGCGCGATCGGGGGCGGCGACTGGCCGTTGCTGTTGACCAGGGCCAGTGCGTTCTTGGCCAGCTTCAGTGTCGCGCTCGCGTTTCGGGTGACGTAGGCCGGCTTCTTGCCCGCTCTGAGGATTGCGTCGAGACACTGCTTGGCCCGGGTGCGGACCTCGGCGTCTTTCGACTCGAGCACGGCCTGCAGGGGGCGGACAGCGGGTTTGCCGATCTTGATCAGCGCTTTTGTCGCCGCATTGCGGGTCTTCCATGACGAGGAGGATAGCTGCTTGATCAGCAGGGTCACCTTGGCGCTCGGTTTCTCAGCCTTCACGGGCTTGACCTTCTTGTTCGGGCTGGCGTATTTGACCGCGGCCCGATAGTCGGCGGCGGCCGCCTTGAGCTTGCCCTGCTGGTGGTTGATCGTGCCCAGGTTGTAGTAGGCTTCGGCCAGTTTCTCGTCGCCGGCCAGCGCCAGCCTGTAGTCTCGGCGAGCGCTTTCCAGGTCGCCGGTGGTCTGATGCGCCGTTCCTCGGTGGAGGTGGATCCGCGCGGCTTTGCGGGTGAGCGTGATGCCTCGGGTGTAGTCCATCAGCGCCCGGGCGGACTGGCCCATCCCCTGCCAGGCGGCACCGCGGTTGCAGAAGCTGAGCCCGTTGGCCGGATCGAGCCTGACTGCGCGGCTGTAGTCCGCCACCGCTCGACGTAGATCTCCCTGCTCGTGGTGGCAGACGCCGCGATTGAGGTAGGCCGTTGCTGCCCTGGGATTGATCTGGATCGCCCGGCTGTAGGAATTTACCGCCTGCTGGTAGCGGCCGTTGGCGTGGTGCGCAAGTCCTTGCTGGTAAGGACCACTTGGTTTTTCCTGAGCCGTGGCGGGTAGCGCCAGGAGAAACGTCAGGGCAGTCGCTGTGAGTCGTGTCATGCGTGTTTGGATGCCTCGTTGGGCCAGTAGTTCCTTGAAAGTGGACGAGGCGTCGGTTTTTCGCGCTGGTCCCGCATCGACGTCGGTCACGACCCGAGGGTCATCGATCACAGGCCGTCAGTCTGTCGTCTTCGGTCATCTCACTGGGCCTGCCGCTACATTAAATTGAAACGCGCAAGCTACTGTCCTGCAGCAGCTTGCGCGTTGGTGACCCCTAGGGGATTTGAACCCCTGTTGCCGGGATGAAAACCCGGTGTCCTAGACCCGACTAGACGAAGGGGCCGACGGTATTTGGCGATTTTATACCCAGAGGATGGCACAGCGTCAAGCGGGGTTGGTTCAGGAGTTTCCCCGAACGGACCGCTGGGCGTCGTCGACCCGCTATGTTCTGTGCGGCTCTTGTTGCGGACAAGGCCGGCTTGCAAGGCTATCCCACTCGATCCGATTTTTCCGTTTCGAACAGCGTATCGAGCCGTTGTCGACAAACGAGTTCGAGCTGACGGTTGTGATTTGCTTGCCGGTTGCGTATCGAAAGCGGCGCTATAAAATGACCGGCCTTGCCCGAGACCGGTTATATGGAGTATCAGCTGGCCTGGGGCAGGGAGCGACGGGCATCGTCGCGTTGATTTGTGTGGGCCCGAACGGGCCCTCGTCACATAATTTGGGGGCGTAGCTCAGCGGTAGAGCAGCGGCCTTTTAAGCCGTTGGTCGAAGGTTCGATCCCTTCCGCCCTCATTCGTTGACACCGACGACGTATCCAGTTGACGATGCGCGGCTTGCGTCGTCCGAAAAACAGATGTCCCGGGTGCTGGATGCTCGACCGGATCCACGACTTGCCGGACGATCCCGCCATTTGTTAATCTCGACTGTTAAGCTCGACCCTGATGCCGATCAGGTGGCTGTGCCGGGATGAGTGACCCATCGACCTGCCAGTGCGGGGAGCGCCTCAGTGTCGACGGTGTCTGCCTGCGTTGCCTGGCCGCGGTTGCCCATGACGTCATCAGCGAGCAAGAAACTCTCCCTCGGTCGGCTGCCGTTCCTGATCGCAATCGGTTCGACCGGGCTCGGAGGTGCGATGGCGATCTATGTTCGGCTCACGCGTCAGCGTTAGATCTGGTGCCCCAGGCAGGTCGAGCTGTAAGAGCGCTTGATCTCTTCAGTTCTCATCGGATCAGTGCGTGATGTTGACCTGCGGTGGGGCGTGCTCGAGGAAGGCCTTGAGTGCCCGGAGTCGTTTTCCGGTCTCCCGCGTCATCAGGCTGACCATCAGTGGGTCGAGCAGCCAGGCGAGGATCCGCGGTTTGGCTTCGAAGTAGAAGATGTAGGTCAATTCCGACCCTCCCCGGTCGAGCGGACGGTGCCGGATGCTGGCAGCAAACCGGCGGGAGAAGGGCGGGCGGTTGGTCAGCTTGACAGCGGCCACCCGACCTCGCTCGAAGGTCACATATTCGGTCTCGACGCCCATGCCGCCGGTCGCCCATTTTCCAGCGCACCGGGATCGGGCCCCGCGCTCCGCCCGGGTCGCGCCGTCGAGGAGGCGAGCATCGCGGAGTAATGTGTCCCATTCGAGACGGCGCTGATAATCGTGAACGAGGTCGAAGACCTCCTCGCAGCTTCGATCGATCTGAATGGAGACGGAACGCCTAGGCATGCTTCCTCTATTTTATCGGACCATGCGATGAGTTTGCTAGCCACCTGGCTTGGAATCTTCGAATGAAGGACGCAGGGTGCTTGCTCCCGCACGAGAGCTACCCTCCCCGGCCCTCAGGGCACAGCGGGGCCGGGTAGGCGCAGGGACACTTCAATCTGGTCTTTTACTGATGGCCCAGCGTTTCTGTTCCAGGCGGAGCAGACTCCTGACGGAGCAACGTGCTGAGTGTGTTCGAAAGGGCCGTCCGGTGTGCCACGCCGGGAGGTCGGAGCATTCTCCCGCGGCCTCGGGTATGATGCTGGCCATGCGAAGCTGGATTCCTGCCCTGTTGATGCTGCTCACCGCCTCTGCTCTGGCGGCCGACGAGCAGCAGGCCCAGATCGATCGGTACCGAGCTGCACTCAAAGAACTGGCTCGACGGCGCGCCGTTGAGGCTTTGGGCTACAAGACACGCAGCGAGCTGGCCCGGCGGCAGACCGGCGGGAAGCCGGTCGATCTCGTGCTGCGAGATGGGGCGGTCGTGCCTGGCAGCCAGGTGGTCCAGCTCGGCCCGCAGGGCGTACACGTTCTGAGCGAGAGTCGGAAGAGAACTCTGCGCTGGAGCGAGCTCAGCCCGGCCAGCTACGTGCTGCTGAAACGACTCGGCCTGCCCGCGGGTGATGCGACGGGATTTCTGGCGCTCGGACGTTACTGTGTCCGCCATGGGCGCTACGACGAGGCGGCTCGCGCTTTTCGACATGCTGTCCAGTCCAAGCCGCAGCTCCAGCAGTGGCTGCCCGAGTTGGCGCAGTTCCGGTCTCCTCCACGGTTGTCTTCAGGCCAGCTGACGCGCCAGGAGGGGCGCATCACGGTCGACCTGCCGTTCGACACCGAGGAGCAGGCCGACGACCTGGCCTCTTATTATGATGAGGACGAGGTCTGGCACGAAAAAGGGCAGCTGCGGGTCGCCTCTGATCTGGTGATGTACCTGCCGAACTGGATGGATCGGATCGGGGCGCCGATCGTCTACGATCTGCTGCCCGGAACCTACGGTGACGGCAAGTTCCTGTGGGTCATGCTCAGCTACGAGCAAGGTGTTCAGACCCGTTGTGTCTATCTGTTGCTGGATCATACACGTCGACGCTACCTGTTGAGCGATTCGGCGGAAGACCCGGAGAAGGCACTCGAATCACTGGCGGGCAAGGTGGCTCGCGGGGGGCTGGCGCTCCAGCCGCTAGCGGGGCCGGCCGGCCGGATACGGATCCGCGTCGAACAGGCCAGGCTGGTGCTCAGCATCGGTGAGAAGGTGTTGCTCGACAGAGTGGGGGCGGTCAGTGAACCGCTGCTTTCCTTCGGCGGCCTGTCGGAGGATGAGGAGGATGAGGCATCGATCGGATTCGACCGATTGGTTGTTTCAGGGCGCTTCTCTCGTGAGCGCCAGCGCCACACGCTGGCCGAGAAACGAAGCGACCGGCGGCGGCAGCTCTATGCCGAGTTGATGGAGGAGCCCGAGCCTGTCGAACTGCCGATGCTGGCCAGCTCGCGCAACGCCTCCCTGTCGGCCGACGGCAAGCAACTCTACGGCCGCCTGTTGACCCGTCTGGCGGCCGTCGCTCGGCAGCCGGGAGAGCTGGGCGAGCGGGTGCGCCGCCGCGCGGTCCGTTTGCTGGCCCGGTTTGGTGAGAAGCACCCGCGGTTTGCGCCGTTTTACTTCTGGCGTGGCTGGTTTCGCTCCGTACAAGGCGAGACGCATCAGGCGCTGGAGGACTTCACCCGAGCGATCGAGCTGGACGGTGGATTCGTCGAAGCCCATGCCGCGCGGGCTCGGGAGTTGGCAGCGATTGGTTTGCTCAAGCGGGCGGAGAAGGCGGCCCGCCAGACGATCGAACTGGCGCCGTCCAATGCGCTGGCGCGGGCAACCATGGCGCTGGTCGCTTTCGGCCGGCGACAGAGTGTGAAGGAGGCGCTGGCCGCTCTCGATCAGCTGGAGGTCGCAACCATTCTGGCGCCCCGGAACAAGGAGCTGGCGCTGGAGTTGAGGCAGTGCCGCCAGGTCGTGGCCGGGCCGCCGTGGCCCGGCGGGAGTCCGCCGCCGATGGTCCGGTCGCGCTACACGTTGTACAGCGACCTGCCCGTGGCTCAGCGCAAGCGCTTGCTCGAGGAGCTGGGGCGCACGCGCAAGCTGTTTGATCAGTTCATGCCTCCTCGGGAGCAGCCGATTCGTCGTGCCGAGGTCTTTGTGTTCTCTCTGCGGGCCACATATGCGATCTCGAGTGCGTTGATCGGTGATGAGGTGGACGAGGAAACGGAGGGCCATTTCGAGCGGACGTTCCAGACGCTCTACCTGTATCGGAGTCACGACGACATCGATACGGGAAAGCTGGCTCATACGCTCGGGACGCTCCGGCACGAGGCCTGGCATCAGTATGTCGCCAATCTGATCCCAGATCTGCCGGCCTGGGCCGACGAAGCGCTCGGCGAGCATTTCAGCTCGGTGCGCTTTGGTGAGGACGGTCCTCGTTTCGGCATTCAGCTCGAGCGGCTGAGGTCGATCGTCAGCTGGCTCGAGACCAAGCCACACATGCCGTTCGAGAAGCTGATGCGCAGCTCCGACGAGGCGTTCATGAACTACGAGGTCTCCTACGCTCAGGCCTGGTCGATGGTCTACCTGTTCCTGATGCACGCCCCGGCCAGGCACCGGGCGAGATTCAGGGGATATCTGGACCTGTTGCGCCAGGGGCGGTCGCGAGACGAGAGTTTCCGGGCGACCTTCGGCAAGGTCGATCTGACCGCCCTCGAAAAGGAATGGAAGGCGATGCTGCGTCAGCTGGCCAGCAAGCACCTCAAGTAGCGATGCAGGAGTTCCTCAACAAGGCGATGCTCAGCCTGGGTCTGACCGACGTAGAGACCAAGGAGGCAACCGGCTATTTGATGATGATGGTTCAGCACGGAATGGAGGAGCCGGTCTACAAGGCGCTGGTCGCCGGGCTGCGCAACGGGCACCGAATGGTGATCGACCTTCCGCAGCCCGCGCCGGACTCGGCCGAGACAGCTTTCCAGGTGGCGCGTGAGCGGCTCTCCGCGGCCGGATTGGTCGAGCGGCAGATCCACTCCTTCATCTACATGTTGCTCGATCATCTCGCGGCCCGCAAGGGACCGCAGGCGCTGGATGAGCTGCTGACCGCCTTGCCTGCGTTGGCCCCTTACCGGACCCCTTGACGTCGACCCTGCTTTCGAGGCGCCTTGCTGGGTGAGCCCTGGCCGAAGATCTGGAGGGTCGTGTTCCGTCCGGCGCGGCTATAGGTCAGCGCCGCCTCAGTGCCTCGGGTGCACTTGCGCAGCGCGGCCGACAGGTCTTCGAAGCCCTCGATCTGGCGATCGCCGAGTCGCGTGATCACGTCTCCTACCTTCAGGCCGGCTCGGGCTGCCGCGCTGCGTGGGCTCACGCGAGTCACCCTGACTCCCCGGGGCTGCCTGTTCTGTTCGCCGAGTATGCCCAGTCGAGGCCGGTTGGCGTCGTCGGTCGAGGGCTGTTCGTTCCGGCGCTGCTCGATCAGCAGCTGGATTCCCGAGCGAATTCCTCGCAGCAAGCTGGGTGGGTGGAGCTCTGCCCAGCGGTGTCGCGGTCGGCCCTTGGCATTGCACAGTCGGCTCGCGACCTCGAAGGTGAAGCGGGCGATGCACAGCGCGTTCTGCTTGTTTATTTTCTCCCAGTCGTCCCCCGGGTTGTGATAGTCGGCATGGGTGCCGGTGCTGAAGAACAGCACGGGGATGCGTTTCGTGTAGAAGCTGGTGTTGTCCGATGGTGCGAACCCAAACGGCATCGAGTTGATCCGGTACTTGTGCTTGGCGTTCACCTGCTGAATCAGGCGGTGGAAGCCGGGAGACGTGCCTGTTCCGGAGGCCGTGAACTTGCCGGTCTTGCCGCGGCCGACCATGTCCAGGTTGATCATCGCTGCGCACTGTGTGAGCGGCAGGAGGGGATTGTCCGCGTAGTGCTTCGAGCCGAGCAGGCCGCGTTCCTCGCCGCTGAAGAGGATGAAGAGGATGCCGCGGTCCAGCCTGCTCCGCTCTCGGACGTAGGCGCGAGCCAACTCCAGCACCACCGAGGTTCCGCTGGCGTTGTCGTCTGCGCCGTTGTGGATTCGGTTCTTGCCGCGCTCGTTCCAGGTGCTACCGAAGTGGCCCATCCCCACATGATCGAAATGTCCGCCGATGATGATGTGCTGCCCGGGCTTGTTGCCCGGCAGGTAGGCCACGACGTTGCGGGTCTCGAGCTTGCCGATGGAGAATGGCTGGAAGAAGCTCCCGCCTTTGCCCAGCCCCTTCAAGCCGAGCTTCTTGAAGTGGGCGGCGATGTAGCGCGCCGCCTTGAGTTCCCCAGGGCTACCGGAGTCCCGGCCCCGCAGGCTGTCGCTGGCCAGGTACTTGATGTGAGTCATGATCCGGTTCGCTTCGAGGGACTTCTGGGCCTGTACGGGGGAGAGAAAGGCTGCCAGGAGGGTGATCCAGGCGATGTGACGCATCGAGAGGCTCCTTTGTCTGGGTAGCAAGTCAGAGTAACTATACGGGTGGCTGGCGTGGTCGTTGGCCGGCTGTTAGAGTCCCACCGTGAAGCGAGATCCGCGTCTCTGGGAGGCTCTGGCAGTTATGACTGTCATCCTGCTTGCCGGCTGGGCGATGGTCGCTAGTGCCCAGCGCAAGAACGCGGCCACCGACGAGGCCGAACAGCTCTGGGCGGGGTATGTGATGCTCCGTCGCGGGGACTACTCGATCAACCCCCATCCTCCGCTGACCAAGCTGCTGCATGCGATCCCGCTCTACTTTCTGGGAGCCGACATTCCGCAAGATCATCGCCCCCAGCCGACGTTCTCGGATCTGCCGGGTGGCCGGCGCTTTCTGTATCAGAACGGGGTGGGTCATCAGCGCATGCTGACGGCGGGGCGGCTGGTCAACATCGGCCTGGCACTGGCCTTCATGCTCTGTGGTTATCTACTGGCCCGACGGATGTACGGCGTTGCGGGTGGAGCGCTGACGCTGGGAGTTCTCGCGTTGTCACCCAACCTCGCAGCGCACGCGCGTCTGGCCACGACTGACCTCGGTGCGACCGCCTTGCCTGTCGTCAGCCTGGCCCTTCTGGGCTGGGCCCTGGAAGTTCCGACGCGTCGCCGGCTCGCACTCGCCGGCTTGGCGATCGGGCTGGGACTGGGTACGAAGCTGAGTGCCATCTACCTGGTTGCCGTGGTGTTGATTTGCACCGTGCTTGCCGATGAGCGGGGTTGGGTGGGAGGTCTGCGGCGGGCGGTAGGTGTGCTAGGCGTGGCTGTGGCCACGCTCGCTGCGCTCTATTCGGTGGCTCATCTGGGGGACTACCTGCGGGGGTTTTTCTTGGTGACCGGGAATCGCTGGGGGCAGCCCTTCTACCTGATGGGAGAAATCTGCACCGATGGCTGGTGGCGACACAACGTGATCGTGCTGGGCGTCAAGCTGCCGCATGCGCACCAGGTACTGACGGGCGCCGTGATCGTCAGTCTGTTCCTGTGGCGCCCGAAACCAGCTGAGCTGCCCCTGGCCGTCGGAGCCGGGTTCGTGCTGGTTGGCCTGCTGGTGACGCCAATACATTTCGGGGCGCGCCATGCCCTGCCGGCAATCTGCATGTTGGGGCTGCTGTCCGGCCGGTTGATCAAGCAGCGCCCCCGGTGGGCCATCCCCCTGGTCTTCTCGTTGGTGATCGGCTCAGGTCTCGGCATGGTCCGCTGCTGGCCGCATTACCTGGCCTACTGTAACGAGTTGGCCGGCGGGCCGTCGGAAGGTCACCGGATCCTGATCGACACCAACCTGGACATGGGGCAGGATCTGGCCGAGCTGGCTCGGTGGGTCGAGCGGAAGAAGCTCCCGGTGATCTATCTCTGCTATTTTGGGTCGGGCGATCCGAGGGCACACGGGATTCCGTATCGTTGGGTGCCGGACGACCGCAACGCTCATCTGTCACCGGGCTACCCCGTACCGGCGCGGTTGGCTCGGCGATTTCTGGCGATCAGCGTGATGAACCTCTATCTACACCACGACCGGGGATTCTCCTGGTTGACCCGGCGGAAGCCTGTCGCGACGATGGGACACACGATTCTGGTCTTCGACATCACGCGTGATGCGGAAGCCGCCGAGCGGCTGAGCACGATCTATGCTGCCGGGGGATATCGGGAGCAGGCCGATTACGAGCTTCGTCGATCTCAGCAATTGAAGAATCGACGGGGGCGTTGATTTCATTCGACAACAGTCTAAATTGAACCTTCCGATGCCCGACGAGGTCGATATCCTTCTGGCCCATATTGCGCTTGACGAGAAGTTCGTCACACAAGAGCAGTTTGCCTACTGCCTGCGCAGCATGGTCACGCTGGAGAAGGGGGGGCAGCCGGCGGCCCTCACCGGAATCATGATCGAGCACGAATTCCTGACCGAATCACAGCTCGTGAGGATCCGGTCGATTGCGGACGAGCGGGGCCAGCAGCATCTGGTCGACGGTTTCCAGGTCACTGGTGTATTGGGGCAGGGCGCAATGGGTTGCGTCTATCTGGCCACGCAAATCAGCATGGATCGGCCGGTGGCGCTGAAGATTCTGGCTAGCGAGCACACCCAGGACGAGAACTGGGTCAAGCGTTTCGTTCGTGAGGCGCGCGCGACAGCCAAGCTCAACCATGTCAACATCGTTCAAGGGATCGATGTTGGCGAGTCGAACAGTCTGTATTACTTTGCCATGGAGTTAGTCCCCGGTCACTCACTGGGGGAGCTGCTCCGGGTCAAGGATCAGTTCGGCGAGCGCGAAGCGGCCCAGATCATTCTCCAGGCGGCCAAGGCGCTGGAGCATGCCTGGGAATTCGGCATCGTCCATCGGGACATCAAGCCGGACAATCTGCTGATGACCGATCAGGGTGTGGTCAAGTTGGCCGACATGGGCTTGGCCAAGCTGACCGACGTGGGTGTGGTCTCGCAGCAGAAAGAGGGGAGCAGCGTGACCAATGCCGGGTCGGTGCTGGGCACGCCGAACTACATCTCTCCTGAACAGGCCCGTGGCCAGCGAGATGTCGACACTCGCAGCGACATCTATTCGCTTGGCATCACGTTCTGGCGCCTGCTGGCCGGTCGCTTGCCGTTCATCGATCCCAATCCGGCAGTCGTGCTGAGCAAGCACATGAACGAGCGCCTGCCTCCATTGGCTCGTAGCCGTCCGGGTATTACCTCTGTCGTGGAGGAGATCGTTCATCGGATGACGGCGAAGAAGCCGGAGTGGCGATACCAGACCCCTAGCGAGTTGATACGTGATCTGGATGGCTACCTGGCCGGAAAACTGGACGGGAGCAGCCAGGGGGTCTTCACCTCCAGCGAAACGATGGTGTTGGACGGGGGCGCGGGGAGTTTCAAGTTCTGCCACGTGCCCTCCGAGGCGGAAGTGTACTTCCTCCTCATCGCGATGAAGAACGAGATAATGAACAAGGATCAGGTTTCCAAGGCGCTCGATTACCAGGAGGCGCGCGCCGCGATCGGCGCGGTCCAGGAGCTTGGTGATGTCTGCGTCGAAAAGGGATACATGACCAAGCGGCACCGCGCGAAGATCAGGGAAGCACAGCAGCAGCATCAGGATCAGGCCCGCATGGCCCACTTCGGCGAGATCGGGATCAAGCTCGGTTTTGTTTGCCGGGAAGAGCTCGATGAGTGCCGGGCGATGCAAGAGGACTGGGTCGCTGACGCCCGGAAGCAACCGCTAGGCGATTTGATGGTGTCCAGGCAATATCTCTCCGAGGAACAGAAGCACGAGATTCTGGCGGAACAGACCCTGATCCGGCGTTCG
>PVBE010772453.1_pt1 | contig 29374 bp, 20 predicted proteins | sample 1631181 | NCBI WGS metagenome assembly PVBE01 (sample SAMN08397723, study PRJNA350692) | Marine metagenome, whole genome shotgun sequencing project. | isolation source: water | place: Pacific Ocean | collected 2012-04
GACGTCGTGCATGCCAACGAGTATGGCGAGCAGATCCTCTGCAAGATCCTGACGGCCTTCTGGCAGGCGGAGTAGGCGCAAGCGGATGGCTGCCGGCTGAGCGTCCTCAATCGCACATCAGCCGACTATGCCCCCCGCTCCGCCTCAGACCGGTCGGCTGATGCGTCCAGCTCAGCCAGCGCTCGGCCAAACGCATTGGTCATTTGCCGATCCACGCCCTTCTTCAGCCGGCCCTTGAGGCAGAACTCTACCACTGACCCATCCACCTCATAGCCGCCCTCATCGATGTACCGGTCATCCGGCACGTAGGCAGTGGCGTCCCCGTACCCGATGAAGAAGACAGTGCGCTCGCAGAAGGCCTTCAGCACATGCTGCTTCACCGGCCAGGTGACCTCGCCGCAGAGGTATGCGATGTGGACATCGGATCCCAGCCGAACGATGGCTGCATGCAGGTCGATCTGGTCCGGGGCGTCGTCGTATGTCTCAAGGACCAGCCGGGCCTCGTTCTTGCGAGGCGAGTCCGACACATTCGGATCGTCGACTATACGAGCGAAGTACTCCTTAGGCCGCGCTTCGGTCTCGAGCGTCACGACGAACTGACGAGCGCCGAGATCCAAACAGAAGGGCTGCAACTTGCCAACACGGATCGCCCGCTCAACGGCACGTGCCATCGCCGTGGACATCTCGTCCACCTCGCCGAAGTCACACGCCTTCCACCCGTCAGCGCCCACCGCGATCTTGGGGCGCGAGCATCCACCTGCGGCCTGGAAGAACATCGCGGTGCAGCCGTAGAACTCAGCCTCGAGCAACTGGCATGTGCGGCCGGGGTACTCTCCGGAGATCCAGAGCGTGTCGCCCAGCGTCACGGGATGGCAGGAGTAACTCACGAGGAGCGCTTTCTCATTCCCATCGAGATCACGGACCCGCAGTATGCTGAGGCTGGTGTCCTTGTCGCCCTCCGGGTTCGGGGCGTTGATCCACCGGCCATCCACCAGCTTGCGCCGGCACATCGTCCAGTCGCCTTCGATGGCACCGTGTTCGATTGTCCCCTCGAACGTGTTGACCAACGCCCGGTCGACGCAACTCTTGATCCGCTCCGCCAGGAAGGCCTCGTAGTGGTCCGAGTGTTGTCCGGGGTCGTATCCCCTGACAGCCGGACCGGCATGGTTGTGGGTGTACGACAAGATGAGATTGTCTGAGGGGATACCGTGTCGCTCCTGGACGTAGTGACCGATGCACCGTGTCAACTCGTAGTCGTGGAACAGCAAGTCGAGCGAGATCAGCACCACCAAGGTCCGACCGTCGTCCACGACCAGCGTCTTGACATACAGGTCGTCGTGGATCCCGACGAATTGCTCCTGGTATAGGCTACCGTACCCGCCCATGTGTGTCTTGGCATCCGGTGTGATGATGTCTTTGGCGACCCCGAACCTCATTGCTCTCTCCTCGTTGGGTTGGCAACCCCCACAGGGGTGCGACGATCGGGCACGGAACGCGGGCCTCCGAGTCATCCTCTGGCCCCAGGCTCAGCGACGGATCGGCCTATTCAGCGGGACAACTCCCTAGCAGCCGCGCGGCTCGCCTCCGGGCCTCCGAGAGGAAGAGCGCCGGGTCCTGGAACTCGGAGTTGGCGATGCAGGCCTCCAAGAACAGATGGCCGGAATAGCCGGAGGCGCGTAGCAGCTCCATGAGGCGGGGCCAGTCAGTGTCGCCCTCATACGGCAGCGTATGGGCATCGTCCCCCCGGTTGTCGTGCAGATGGAGAGTCAGGAGCCGGTGCCCGTACGTCTCCAGGTCCCGAAAGCCTGCGCGATTCACGTTCTCGTGGCCGGAGTCATAGCAGAACCCGATCGGCTTGCCGGCGAATTCCGCCATGATGCGGTCCAGCATCATCGCATAGGGCTCCCCCCAACTGTTCTCCACGGCCACGCGCACGCCTCGCGTGAGAGCGTGTGTCGCCAGCGCCTCGATGCTTCTGAGCCCCTGGGCCATCATAGCCTCCATCACTGCCGCATCGGGGCTGGCGTTGAGGTGGATCACGACGATGCCCACCTCCAAATCCTGCGCCGCCTCGATGGCGATCTGGCATTGGCGCAGCGACCCGAGGCGCTCGGCCTCCTCCAAGGAGCAGAGCCGGTCACCCTCAGGGAAGGGCGCATGCACCGAGTCGATGCCGAGGCCAAGGGAACGAGTCAGTTGTCTGATCCGGCCCCGGCCTTCGGGCGTGTGGTACTCGGAGTGCTGCGGCCGGGCCCCCAGGGAGATGACCTCAAACCCCGCCTCACCGATCAAGGGCACAATGTGGTCGAAAGGGATCGCGTAGTCGATCGCAGCGCACATCGCGGACTGCACAGGCATCACCTCCCCGGGCGGGTAACCATCAACGATCTCTACCTCACGCGCGCGTCTTCGATCCTGGCGCAGATTCCAGACGTGTCGGAGCCTACATGCGTCGGCGACTGGGCGAGAGCCTCCCGCAGTGACGCTGGTATCCCAGGGCTCACAGCAGCGTGATTGGGGGGGGCCGATGACGGAGCCATCGTGTGGGCGCAAACTCACCCCGCCAATGCGCCGTCGCTTACTCGGTCCAGAATGAGTACAGCTTCGCAGCCTGAACGTAGAAGCGAAGGCGCACCGTCCTGCCGGCGAGCGCGTCGATGGCGGCCGTCCCCTTCCACGTGATCTCGCGGTCTATCATGTCGGCCATCTTCAGCGGCACGCAATCGGCACGCGAGAAGCCTTCGATGGGCTCGCCCTCCGCATTCAGTATCTCCGCGGTAACCGTGCCCGGGCGGGCGAGTGCATTCACGTGTAGGGTCTCTCCCTGCAGCAGGAGCGGCGTAGTGGTGACGCTGCCCTCGGAGTTCTGCGCGTCCAGGGAAACGAAACCGTCCGGCCGGAGGAAGCACAGGCCGATTCCGCCAATGTGACCGAACGGCTCCTCCGCCCAATGCAGTGTCTGCCTCCCTTGATAGAAGATGTACAGCCTGTTGCCAACACGAATGGGCGGGTTGTGCGATGGCGCGACCCACGCCTGGTCCCACGCGCCTGGTGGGCCCCAGTCGAGGAACGTCTGCCGGTCGCAGGCCCGATGCCAGTCGTAACCGTCGCGGCTGTATGCCAACTGGCAGTTGAGCTTCCGGATGGGAACATGAAACACTTCCAAGAACCCCAGGTGCAACCCCGACCACGGGAACTGGATCATGCCGTAGAACTCGTCCCTGTCGGCGTCTGCGTCGTCAGGCGCCGCGATCTCACCGATGTACGCGAACTCCTTGCCGTCATCGCTTTCCCACAGCCCGCAGGTGCGCATGCCCCGACCGGGGACTCGCGTGATGAGTCGGAACGTGCCGCTTGAGGCATCGTATGAGACGGTGTTCCGGTCGCCCGCCTCCACCACCACGCCTGGTAGGGGGTTCCACCGCAGCCCGTCCGGCGAGGTGGCGCACCGAATGCCTCCATGGGCGCCGGAGTGCCAGTACATCCGCCACTGCTGCTCCGGCGGCGCGTCCGGGACGTGCACAACACTTGGCGCATCGAGGGTGCCTTCGTCAGCCGTCAGCACGATGTTGTTGGCCTTCGAGCCGCGATAGTCCACCAACCCCAGTTCTGGCTTGTCCCATGCAACCCCATCGGGAGAGGTCGCATAGCAGATCAGAGTCTGCTCTCCAGGCGGACCGTACTTGTCGTAGGCTTCGTACCAGATTCTGAATAGGCGCTCATCTTCATCGTAGATCACTGATCCCCATGTGATGACGCAGTTGCCCTCCCACGGTCGGTCGTAGGTGATTACGGGATTGGCGTGATGACGGACCGGCTGGTTCACGACCCACTCCAATCTCTCAATGGACGCGATCAGCTCGTCATCAATGAAGAGCCGGTGAACGGAGTCCACGATCCGCGGTCCCTCGGCCGCGTCCTGCATGGCGCTCCCCTCCGGCGGCTCGTACTTCACTGTCTGCCAGATGCGCACTTCGTCCAGGCGGCCGGCGAATGTCGAGTCGTCGATATGCGTGCAACCCCCGATGACGAGCGGCTCGTCGGTGCTGTCAAGCTTGCAGGGCCGGGAAGCGGTCAGCGCCAGGTTGCCGTCCACATAGAACCGAAGGGCCTCCCCATCGAAGGTAACCGCAACGTGCGTCCAGCGCTCCAGGGAGATCTGTGGGCCTCCGAGCCATCCGGGGCTGCCCCAGCCGCCGCCGGAGGAGACGGCGGCCCGTAGCTGCCCGTCGAGCAGGCCCACCTCCCACTCATGCTCCTTGGTGGCGATCAGGGCGTGCTGCTTGTGCGTCGTGGGATACACCCAGGCTTCGACCGTGAACTGACCGTCCGGGAAGGCGAGGGTGTCGGAGTGGGGGGCGATCAGACTCCCATCCTCGCCATCGAACTCCATCCCTCCGGCCTCCCTCCCCTCACACCAGTGCGGAGAGCCCCCGGCCGAGTTCACCCACAGATCGTGGTGTCCTTCAGAACCGTCGTAGACGAAGCCACCCTCGGCCTCCTCGAAGGCATACGCGGACACAAGGCCCTCTCCCTCGGGAGTCGACACCTCCATGCGCGCCGCGGCCGCGGCCCGCTCCTCAGCCGAGGGTCGAGGGATGCTGTCAGGGGCGGCGACCTCAGGCCGGGCAAGGCGCTGCAACTCGGCCTCCAGTGTCGGCAAGTACGTCTCTCCGTAGACCAAGTCAGCGTCGCCCTCGTAGAACCACTCGAGCGGGAGCACCTGGACGCGCCAGTTGTACGCATTCTTCTTGGTCATCGACTTGCTGTAGCTGATGATCGCTCGGTCGCCCTCAGCGAAGGCCACGTTCGCCATGGTGATCTTCCCGCCGAAGTCGGTTGCGCCGTCCAGGTGCCGCACGTAGGAGAAGGTGTTGCCGTCGTCCTGAGAGATCGCTGTGCTGATGAAGTTGCGCGGCCAAGGACCGTCGATCTCGGACAGGCGAGCCCAGTTCCATATAAGTAGGATGTCGTCGTTGGGTAGACGCTTTATCGTGGCCATGGCGCCGGGCGACGGGATGCCGCTACTGACGGGTTCGGACCACGTCTCGCCGCCATCCGTCGAGTGGCACTTGTAGATGGACTTGAGATAGGTCCGCATGGTCATCATTAGGCGACCGTCACTGAGCTCGATGATCATGGGCTCCTCGGCCGCCGGGTCGGTCTTTCGGCCGGCTGAGCCGGCGGGCGTGCTAATGAGGTCGGTCTTCTGCCATGTCTCCCCGCGATCGTCCGACCACAGGCAGTAAGCATGGGTAGACGCCAGAGAATCCGCGCTCACCCAGCACGGGAGGACAATGCGGCCAGTGCCGATCTGGATGGCCCGGTCACTCGCCAGCCCGCCGTACCCGATGTACGGGAGCTGCTGCAGATCGCTCCACGTCTCGCCACTGTCGGTCGACCGCTTCACCCAAGGGCCGCAGTCCTTGATGCTGTTCTTGACGTTCGCGAAGAACAGCAACTCCCCGCTGTCGAGTCTCAGCAGCGAGGCGGCCATGGTGTTCTCATCGCCGACGTTGCTCTGCAGCACCTCGGCCTGCTCCAGCGGCGTCCACGTCAGACCGCCATCGTGGGAGTGGAACGCGATGATCTGCGCCTCGGTGTTGTCATGGCCTCCCAACCCGAACACTGTCACTGCCATCAGCAGATGCCGCTCGCCGTCAAGGTTGATCGTGGAGCCTTCGGACCAGCGATACGTCTCGCCATTGGAGGAGAGCAGCGTCGTGTCGAGCAGCTTCTCGGTCGCGCCGTGCGAGGAGGAACTGCAGAGGGCTCCGAGAACAAGCATGGCCACCAGCGTTGGCAGGAGCGACTGAGGTGTCACGGTATCCCTCCGGTTGCGGCGTGGCACGCCGCTGTCTGAGCATTCGCTCCGGGCGTCCGCTCACCTGTTCGGCGCCACTTGTTGTCGCCCGCTGTCTGCGTGAGGAAATGCCAACCCCGACGCGTCGATACGGCGGGCGCGAGCACTGCGGGATGGTAGCGGCAACGGCCTAGGCGCGACGTGGCGTCGCCAAGCCACAGCCATCGCCGGAGCCAACTGAATGTTACCCATCCGAAGGGCTCCCAGGGCTGCTCTCGGACCGGGGACGTAGCGCCTAACATCGTCAGCGGGGAGTGAACCCCACCCGGCGTCCAAGCCCCAGATTTGGGCGTGGATGGGGTTCTTCGGAGGGACAAGTACTCGTTGCCGGAGTCGGAGACATACGAGGTCTTCCACGAGCCACCGGCGGATTGGCCCTCCAAGAAGCCTGGGCATGTCGACATCCAGCTCGCCTACAGCCGCGACGGCGTCAACTGGTCTCGCCCTGTTGATCGCTCCCCCATTGTTCCCAATGGCGAACCCGGATCGCCCGACGCCGGGACGACATTCGTGCCCTCGGCGAACCCCTTCGTCATCGACGGCGACACCTACATCTACTACACCGCCGTCCGGTACGAGCACAGCGAGCGCACCCAGACCGCGTACATGGAGGCGCATGACCACGACATGCGGGGCGCCGTGTCCTGCATGCTCGCGAAGATGCCCGAGGACCACTGGGTGTCGCTCGACGCGGGCACCCACGAGGGTTGGGCACCTGCTAGACCGTTCGTCTTACCGTCGCAGTTGCTGGTCAATGCCGACGCCGAGGGCGGCTTCGTCGAGGCCGAGTTCCTCACCCCATTCGGCCAACCGGTCGAGGGCCTCACCCGCTCGGCGTGTATTTCGGTCACGGCAAATGGTAAGGACCAGGAGATTGCCTGGCGCAGCGGCGTCTGCCCTCGCGATCTGGCCGACGCTCATCGCGGCGGGCTCTGCCTGAAGCTCTATCTCAAGAATGCCAAACTCTACTCCTACACCCTCGTCGAACGCGATCCTGACGGGGCCATAGGACGTTACTGGGACAACGCTCACTGGAATGAGGCCATCATGCACCGGTCGGACAACTGGGGTCGCGCCAGCAACGAGCCAGCCGGCGGAGCACCTCAGCCGCCGGGCACCCAAAACCCGTCCGGCACGCGATTCGGCCCCAATCCCCGTGCCGAGGCGAAATGGTCCTGACGGCCGGGCGGGTGGTCACGCCTCGACCCGGTTCTGATCCGAGTGACGTCCGCTCGCGATGGCTCAATTCCCGCCCTCCGGGTCCTCGGAGCCTTCCGCAACTCGCAGGGCGACCTGACGCAAGCCCCACGGTCGAAGCGCAACCGTGACGCCGTTCTCCACGACAGGCAACCGGGCCCCCCTCGCATCTCGCAAGTCCGTCAGGAAAGCCTCCTTGACCTCGAGGCACGCGCGCACCGTGGCTTGCACCTCTTGGTCCGCTGTGTTCGCCAGCCGAACGAGAAGCCACTCACCTTCATAGCGACACGAGAGCACCTCAACGTCGGGGGAGTCGACGGATACGAACGAGACGACAGAAACCCCCTCCGCATCCGACTCGGCCGTCGGGTTGGCCCGAACATGCGCGACGAAGATCGGCTCGACCCACGCGCGCGCCTGCATGATTGGGTTGCCCTGCGCAAATCCTGCCCCGCATGTGAACTCCCGGGCCGGCTCCTGCTCGAAAACCAGTATGTTGCTGATCTCCCCGTCGCGACAAAGATAGAACTGGTTGCCTTCGTTGATGAACAGAACGTCTCGCTCAGCGCCACGTGCGAGGAGGAGGTTGAGGCTGAACACGCGCTCAGCCGACGCTGGCTCAAGGACGTTCGCGTGGCAGCGCATGATCTGGGGTGAAGCCTCGGCGAGGTTGAACCTCACGCCCAGGTGGTTGTGCCACTGGTCGCCCCGGACTTCCGGGCAGCGGAGAATCTTGTCCTCAAACCTCAGCACCGACGCGCCGGCGTCGAGCACGGCTCGGGTACGAATCCGACTGGATGCCCCTCTTTTCTCGCCGACGCTGACCTCGAATTCCAGGCCTCCTCGGAGCGGGCCTTCCATGGTGACTCGAGCCTTCAGGCACCGCTGGCTCTCGTCGCCCGGGAAACAGAAGCTGTGGCTACCATCGTCCAGTAGGTCCCGTCCGTCGGCCAAGCGGATCAGGCGTCTGATGTTGCCTTGGGCCAGGTCGAACTCGGCACGCAGTAGGCCGTTGTCGAGGTAGTCGTCCCCGACCGACACGGCGGCATCGGGACGGGGAACGTCCTTCTGGCCATCCTCGGTCGCCTCCAGCACGACGAACCCGCATGCCGGTAGGGGAACCAGAACCAGGAGGTCTCGCCCCACGTCTTGGACGGGTAGCCGCTCGCCCCCTAGCGCCAGTCCCTTACCGGCAGCGCGCCGGACGGTGACTGCTCTTGTGTGGGCGGGACCGGGGTTGTAGACCACATATCGATCGCGTAGCGGCGATGCGGGGGTGAGACGTCTGAGGTGGCGATGGATCGAGCGTCTGGCACCCTTTTCCGAACGAGTCAGATCCTGCAGGCTGCGCTCGATGACGGGTCGGAAGTCCCACGGTCCCGCGTAATCGGCGACATTTTGGATCGCCCGTCCCTCGAGCGCAGAGCGATGGTTTGACACGCCGCCGAGGAATCCGCCGGCGGAATGGTACGGTGCGAAATACACGTCATGTCCCTGATGGACGGCGAGTGCTGTCCAGCTCCAGCGATCGGCCGAGGGATTCCGCGTCTTCACGCCTTGCGCGGCCAGGGAGGCCTCAAGCATCTCGGCCGCACAGAACAGGTGCGACGTGGACAGCGACCGCATGCAGGCCGTATTGTTGCCGCCCGTTACCGGGCGATGCGCGCTCCAATCCCCCTCGATCTCCATGAATGCGGCGCGGCAGTCGAAGTCCTCCATCGTGAAGCAGTGCCTGCGCAATTGCCCGGGGCGCGGCTCGGCGAAGTACTGGCTCCACGTTTGGAACCCGCCGAAGACGGGGGCGTAATGGCAGACTCGCGCGAGCTCCTCGCGGAACGGGCGGTAGTAGCTGATGTCGCCAAGGCCGCTGAACACGGCGAAGTCCAGCCCCGTCTGTTGGTGCGCAAAGAGCTTCAGGTGCAAGTTGTTGTAGGTCGCGTCGTTTCGCTGCTCTGACTTGTAGGGGTGGGATGGCACTGCCTCCAGCGCGTCCTGGCTTGGCGCCGCCCAGAGGATTCGCTCCTCGCGCAGCGTGGGGGCATCGCCCATGTTTTGGACCCGAAGCACGGCACCTGCGTAGCCCTGCTGGGCCAGGATCGAGGCCAACTGCGGCGAGAACCCGAATTCCTGGGATGCGTAGATCCGAGCCGGTCGCCCCAGAACTCCCTCGAGCGCGGCGTTGCCGTCCGCGAACTGGCGGATCTGGCTCTCCAGCGAGTGGAAGGGAGGGTAAGGCTGGTTGATCGTCCCGTTGACGAACTCGACCATCCCCTCGTCCTGGGCCGCCCGCAGATCGTCGAACAGCCTGGGGAAACGCTCCGCCATGCACTGAACGGACTGCGCTCCGAAATCGATGTTGAATCGATACGATCTCTGCTGCACCCAGTTTAGGTGGCTTCGCAGCAGGTCGGCCGGATGCTGCGGCCAATCGAACTCGAAGTAGCCAACGTCGTCATACAAGCCTCCGCCATGCAGCGTGTCGGTAAACGCGGCCGGCGTCGGCTGGAGCTTGCGGTTCTCTCGCTCCAGCGCCTCAAGACCCTCGGAAAGGCCCCGCTCAGCCCGCCCCACATCCCCGGCGGTCATCGCGCTCGCCGCTTGGACCGCGCAACGGCCGGCTTGCTCGAGGTCGACGGCGCTGCCGCCATAGCAGCGATCGAGTTCAAGGACCGTCATGTAGGCATACCCGAACGCGTGGAAGTCGCGCCGGATGTCGGGGTTCGATCGCAGCAATCGCTCCTCGGTAGCAGATATCGGGCGGTCGGCTATCGAGGCGACGAGCTGGGCCAGCAGCGACGCGAAGTCGAGCAGGAGTTGGGGGTAGTATGGGACATTGATGTACGCCAAGATGGTCGTGAAGGGATCCCCCGCGAAGATGCCACCCCCCTCGGTCAGCACGAGGTCTGGGTTATCGCCGATCGATGAGAGGACAGCTCCGCTCGCCGCGTCAAGCCTCAGAAACGTCGCCCGGTCGGCGTAGTGGTATGTTCGCACAGCAAGCGGCCCGAGGTGCCAGCGCTCCTTCAGAGACACCAGTGACCGGCCTTCCCCGAGCAACTGCCTGAACGCGGGCAGGTCAGCCAGCGCGTCGAGATCCGGCTGAGTGAGCACGACCGACCCGCCCGCGGCCACTACCTCGGTGACCGCAGCCGTGTCGTCGGCTAATGTCGGATGCGCGTGGAACAGAAGGCTGGCTGCCGGATGACGTGTCGATTCCCCCGGCATTCTCAGGGCAGGCGGCGCTTCGGTACGCGACAGAACGCGCGGATCCCAGAGCAGGGAGTAGAAGTACTGCGTCCTCCGCGTGAGGCAACGGCCCAACCCGCACGGGTGGTCAACGTCAACCGTCGCCCCTGTCAATTCGATCCTGGCCATCGACGCCCCCTATGACAGTCGGATCGGGTATCGCCCGACGTCTCTCACAGCATCGAACATGGCCAGCGCGTTCCCCACGGGCACACTCGCCATGATCTCGCCCGCACTGGTGTCCAGGAAGTAGCCACCCCCGGCCGCCGCATCGCGAACGCATCGTCTGACATCTTGCTCAACATCCGCGGGACAGCCGAACGGCAGAACGTGGGCGGCGTCCACGTTGCCAACCAGGACCAGGTTCCTCCCATAGCGTTTCTTCACGGCCGCCAAATCCATCCCGGCCGAGACCTCCAAGGGGTTGATCCCATCCACGCCGATGGCGACCAAGTCGTCGAGGACCTCGGCGATGTCGCCGTCGCTGTGCACAATCACCTTGATCCCGGCCTGTTTCAGCGGCTCGATTTCCCGTTTCAGCCGGGGGAGAACTTCGCGCCGCAGGTAATCCGGGGAGAACAGGACGCCCGATTTGCCGCCAATGTCACAGCTCACCTGGTAGACCGGCGCCAACTGGTGGTCGGCGTAGATCCGGGTCTGCACGCGGTGTGCCTCTGAATAGGCGTCGAGTACGCGCCCGACGTCCCCGGGCGCCTCATACATGGCCACGCAGAAGAGCTCGAGTCCGGTGACGTTGTAGTACTGAATCGACGCCGTGCCCTGGCACACGTACAACGTGTGTGGCGCGAGGGCGGCCTGGATCTCCGTGAAGCTGGCCACATACGCGCCGACGAGTTCCCCGTACGACGGCACCGCCGGCGTGAACCGCGCCAGGTCATCGAGCGTCTTCAGTGGGCGCTTCCGCCAATGTGTTTGGCCAGGTTGCGCCTCTCGCGGGAAGGGATTGACGTTGGTGAACGTCACATCGATGCCGAGTCCATGACAGGCAGCCCTGTAGAGCTGCTGGAACGCCGGCGAGAAAGGGTCGGCAGGGCCCGTCAGCGCCGCGAAGTCGAAGTCCCGCGGCGCGAAGTGCCGGTAGACCGCGGCACTGTTGATCATGGTCCACACCGGTACTCGGTCGGACTCTCCGTGATCGAGTGCGGCAAGGACCCGTTCTTCTGTGGTCATGTCCTGCTCCGTGGGTCCGCAAGACCGGTCCGCGCAGCCTGCAGGGCCTCGAGTTCCAGAGCGGATGAAGTTCCTGAGAGGAACTTCGGGTGGTCCGGTCAACGCGGCGATGTCAACTCCTACTCGCCGGAACGGAAGTCTGCAATCGGCTCGTCCGTCAGCCTCAGGAAGTCGAACGCCACTCGGCAACCGCCCTGGAACGGCGCTTGCGCGTGTATGCCGACCATCACGGTTTGCGGCATCTTCAGCGGGAAGCATCGGACGAGCCGCCACGTCTCGCCGTCGAGGCTGTAGTGCATGCCGAAGACGTCGCCCTTGCGGGTGAGCCGCATGAAGCACTCGGGCCGCTCCAGCAACTCGCTGTTTGCATCGTCGGAGAACTCGTCAGTCACAACGGACACGGCCGAGATATCGCCGATGGGGCTGCGCTCCAGGCAAAGCTTGGCCCACAGCGCCTCGTTGGCGCGCACCGTGACCGCCGCCGCGTCGCCGAAGCCGGCCAGAACCGCCTCGGCTCGGGTCACGGCGGTGAAGTCTCCGGTGACCTGCGTGTAGAGCAGGCAAGCGTTGTCGCTTGGCTCCTCGCCGCTAGCCCGGAAGAAGTCTGAGACCGCCTCCGGCACGATGGTCAGTCGCCCGCCGTCGTCGAACCGCCACTCCGGCGGCTCGTTGAGCCAGGCCATTCCCTGTGGCACATCCCTGTCAGCGCAACCCTCAAACAGGTTCACGTACTCGCTCCCTCTCCGGTTCCTCGCTCCGAGCGCTCGGTCTTTGCTTGCTCACTCGTCGGTGTAACCGACGCGCCCCCAGGCCTTCCGGGCGCGCGCCAATTGCGCGGACGTCGGCTTGATCTCGCCACGAACGCTGGGCCACGGATCGCCCTTCTTCCGGCAAGCCGGGTCCGGGCGCCAATGGTCGTTGGCGTATCTGCGCCGGACGGACGCCTTCCGCAGGTCGGGCACTTCGAGTGGACTCGAGTCGTCCAGCGCGGAGCGATACGCCAGCGGGCCGATGATCGACATCGCCACGCCTCGGTAGACGTCGAGGTACGGTTGCTCGTTCTTGCGGATGGCCTCCGCGAAGTGGTAATTCACGAAGAAGTCCGAGCCGGCGTGGGCCGTCTGGATGGCCTGCTCGTGATGCTTGGCAAACCGCGGGAGGTAGATCTGTTCGGTCGGGTCGGTCTTTCTCTCATGGAACTGCTCTCGGCGAAGGTGGACCATCATCTGGTTGCCGTGACGCAGGTTCTCGATCGTCCCGCGGCTGCCGTGGATGCGCACCCACACGTTGTAGCCACTCAGGCGGTACTGAAGCAGCTTGGCAACCGCGCCATTGTCCATGCGCACCACGATCACCGACGCCGCGTCATTGCGCCACACGCTCCGAGCCGCGACGGGGTCGTCGGCGGCGTGGGGCATCACGAAGCCATTCACCTTAACGGGCATCGTGTCGGTCGCCGTCATGATCGGCGCCATGGCGTGAGTGCAGTAGTAGGTGGCCGGGATCCAGTTCCGCCAGTGGTCCACCCCAGGTGACCGCTCTAGCCAGAAGTCGGCGTCGGCCGGGTGCACGTACTCGGCCTCGCCATACATGAACTGGCCCAGCTTGCCGCTCTGGAATACCCGCGTGATCTCCTGGCTGAACAAGTTGTACTGGTAGTTCTCGGCGAACATGTAGATCCGGCCCGTCTTCTCGACGGCCTCAATCAGTTCCACCCCCTCGGCGAGGGTGAAGCAGGCAGCCGTTTCTGACAGAACGTGTTTGCCGGCGTTCAGCGCCTGGATCGCATACGGCGCGTGCTCGTGGAAGCTGTTGGTCACGATCACGGCGTCCGTGTCATGTTCGAGAAACTTGTCGTAGTCGGTGTAGGCCTCCGCCCCGGTCTCCTCGGCCGCGTCGCGCAGACGCTGCTCATCCGTATCGCACAGAGCCACCGGCTTCAGGCGCATGGACGGCGCGGCGGCTCGGATGATGCCAAGTCCCCGGACCACGCCCAGGATTCCGACTCTGATGGTCTTCACTCAGCTCACCACTTTCCGGGTGCAGTCTCATCCCTGCGACACCGAGTTAGAGACGACCGTACCGCGGTCCTACCCGTTCTCACTCAGCTCGTCGGCCAGGGCCCCGACAAGCCTCTCAATGTCGGACGCGGTGTTGTAGATGTGCGTGGCGATACGGATCCCCGTGCTTACGGCCCCGCCGCCAGGGCGGCGTCGATCTCGGCGATCTGCTCGGCAGCCGCCTGGCGCAGCGCATCGTAGGCCGCGAGAGGGAGGTCGGGCTCGACGCGCGGCCGGTCGTAGGCCGTCGCATCGCCGCCGGCCGCGAGGGCCAGGTGGTAGGCCTTGCCGTAGTTGTCCATGGTCACCATGGCGCGGGCTTGCGCGAACACGGACTCGGCGTCGCGCACCAGGTCTGCCCGGCCGGCATCGGATGCGCGGCTGGCCAGACGCCTCAACGTCGCCAGGTAGCGGTAGTCGTCGATCCCCTCGCGCACGGCCTCCCAGCCGATGGTTGGGATCAGCTCATCCTTCGCGGGATAGGCGTAACTGAGCCGTGGCCCGGCGTCGAAGTAGCACCAGTGGGAACAGCCCTTCACGCCGCTGGCCCATGCCCAGACGCCGAAGTAGTATCGGTCGGTCTCGGCGTCGACCGGTGCGAGCATGCAGTCGTAGGTCCACAGTTCCTTGCGGTGCATCGCGGCGTCGGCGATCACCCCGGACTCACCGATCCGCTGGGCCATGCACCCGATCCAGAGGTCGTAGTAGTGCCCAACGGTCTGGATCCCTTGGGATGAGCCCAGCGCCGTGGTGACGCGCACGGGGTCGTCGAGCCGTTTGCGCTGGAAGGGCTGGAACTTCCGCATGAAGGCCCGCACGCGGCTGTTGCGATCCTCCTCGCCGGGCTCGTCGGCCGCGTAGAGGATGATCTCGGGCCACCCGCGCCGGCGCCGCTCGTCGAGCACCTGGGTCCATACGTCCGGGCCGTAGCTCTCGGGCCCGAGCCAGATCACCGGCAGGCCTGGCGCGACGAGGTCGGTCTCGGCCAGCAACTGCATCGAGGCCGCGAAGGGCAAGTGCCCTGGTTCGCTCTCGGTGAGCGTGAACTGATCCTCGACAACGGGGTAGATGTACAGCGTGGCGGTCGTCATGCCATGCCGCCGCATGTCCTCGTATATGAGCCGCTGGTAGTCGGCCGAGACAGCCTGCTGCGCGTCGTCGGGCAATTGCCTGTGGTACCCCGTGTTGTGGTACATGAAGAAGGCCATGCCCGTCTCGTGGGGATCGAGCAGGCGGATGGGCCGCACACGCACCCGGAGCGTGAGGACCTTCAGCGGCTGTAGGCGGCCGAGGTCGGGCCCCAGTTCCGTGGTCGGCACACCCACCACGAGCCTTGACCGGTAGGTCCCTGGCCGCGCGTCGTCGGGGACGTGCACCGTCAGCCAGAAGCGCCGCGTGGTGTCGGCGGCCAGTTCTACCGTATTGGTGCTCAGCAGGAACTGCTCGATGCCCTTCTTCTTTGTCCACGGTTCGAACGGGTCCGCCAGCCGAATGCTCACGGCGCCGGCGTCGATTCTGTCGCCGGCGTCGGTCGTCAGGTCGCCGCCCAACTCCAGGCGCAACTGCTCGTGTGGCTGCGCGGCGCGAACGCTGATCGTCGCCGGCTCGTATTCGCCGGGCGCGGCTGCGACCGTGACGGTGTCGACGATCTGGTCGGCCTCCGGCTTCGTGGCCTGGTCGCCGCGCTCCAGCCAGTGGCTGACGAACACGACGAGATCCGTGTTCGATTGAGCCCGGGCATCATCGTGCCTCATCGCCATAGCCCCTACTACAAGCGCAGCGGTGAGGAACGAGGTGGATGGGGAGCGTTCAGTGATGCCGCGTAGCATTGTGGTTGTGCCTGATGCTGCGGGTTTCGGTTCTACCGGTCTCGACCTTTCGCCTGCTCAGTCGTAGGACGGGATATAGTGATTGTGCAGTATTCGCGGCGTGAACGAGAACAGTCGCGCGTTCTCGAGGTGGAAGCGCAGCCGGATCGGGCGGCCCTGGATCAGGTGGCAGTCGTCGCTGTCGTTCCATTTCAGCACGTGGTGCACGTCGTCGCCGGTAAGCGGCGCGCACGCGTCCTCGGAGAAGCCCTCGATCACGTTGCCGTCCGCGTCGAGAGCGGCGACGCGGATAGCTCCGCCCTCGGCGTCGGCGTTGACTTCGATCCCGTCGCCGAGGAACAGAAGCGGCCGCGTGGTGAGCGCCCCGCTGCCTTCGACGGACACGAACCCGTCTCGGCGCAGCGTGGCCAGGCCAATGCCGTTGGTTTTGGGGTCATCGCCGTGGTAGGAGGCCCAGTGCCGGCCGGTGGCCCCAACGTAGTAGAAGCGGATGGTGTCGCCAGTCACGATCGGGGCCTGGAGCGGGTAGATCGAGCCCCAGTCCCAGTCCTGCTTTGCGCGTCCCCAGGGGATGAACGTGGCCGCTTCCGACTCGGCCAGCCAGTTCCGGTCCTCCCCGAAGTCAGCGGGCTCAAAGGCGCCGGCGCCGCCGACACGGCTCCATGTGCGCCCGTTGCGGCTGAACGTGAGCTGCACGTTGAGCTTATCGGCCCAGGCCTCTCGCTCGGGGGGGATTGGCTGGATCGTCTCGCCGTGGTAGGTGGAGATCAGACCGAAGTAGGCCTGGCCGTAGGGGAACACCTCCATCTGGTACAGCTTGGTATTGCGCGGACGGTCGATCGGCAGGGCTCCCTGAGGGAAGAGCGTCACCTTGGGCGACCAGTGCACGAAGTCCTCGCTCTCAGTCAGGGAGATGGCGCGTGTGTTGGGCGGACCGTAGCGCAAGTAGGCCACGTAGCGACCGCGCAGGGGATCCCAGAACGGGCAGCAGTGGGAGTCGCTGAAGGGGATAAGCGGGTTCTGTGCGCACGCGGTCCAGTGGATGCCGTCGGGCGAGAACGCGGCCCCGGTCGATGCGGTGCTGGCGGTGCCGTCGATGTACTCACTGTAGAGCATCTTGTAGCGGCGCTCGGGGTCCTTCGCCGCCGAGTCCTTGAACACGCCCACGCAGTTGAACTCGGGCGGGCCGCCGAACACGATGTTGGTGTGCTCCTCAGCGTTCCACGACGTCGTGAGATGCTTACGCCAGGCGATGCCGTCGGGCGAGGTGGCGTAGCAGAGCATCTGCTGCTTGTAGTCGGCCGACCACGCCCCATACCACATCTTGTAGAAGCCCTCTTCGTCGTCGTACACCACCGAACTGAAGCCGAAGTGGCCTTCCCACGGCTTGTCGCTCACGATCAGGGGATTGGCCGCATGCTTGGTAGGCTGGTTGAGAACCCGTGTCACACCCGCCAGGCGCTCGATCAGGTGCTCGTCGACAAATAGCTGGGTGCCGCGGATGATCTGGGCATCGCCGAGGGTCACGTCGTTCAGGTCCTTGAACAGGCCGGGCGGCGCCTCAAGGGAGCCGGCGAGGGCGTGAGGACAGGACGACAGCAGCAGGCCGAGCGCGATGGTGGCGGGCATGGGTCAGTTGCCCCTTCCTGGGGTCCACGCGCAAGGGTCGCGCGGGCCCGGTGGCGGATGATCTACACCAGATGGTAGGCGGGCCTGGGACGGGCCCTCAATAGGGCGATTACGGTTGCCTGCCATGGCCCAGCTTGAGCGCGCAGCCGAACGATAGCCCGGGCAAGGCGGCCGCGCAACTGGAGCCACATGGCGTCGCTTCGCGACCACCGGGCCGAGCTGCAGAAGAAGCGGCTGATGTCACCATACGCACGTTCGGCGTCACCAGCATCGGCCCCTCGTACCTCCGACTTATTCCATCCACGCCACGGCAGCCCGTGTTGCCTGCGGCTTGGCCCGAGGCCGCCCTCGCTGCGTATGGCGACCTCAGCACGGACCGCGACCGCTACGAGCCGCCGGAGGGCGTTACCGTGACGATCCACGGTCACGCGCCCCGGCCCGTCCACCACCGTCGACGCGGCCACCAGCTTCTTCGCGGCGTGCTCCGGGGTCTGTCCCTCCGACTTACTCCATCCGCGTCTATGCGAGCCCAGCTTGGGAGTGGACGGCGCGTCGGACATACCGCGTCGTTCGTCGGCGCACACAGCGACGCCTCGTCGGAGCTGGCCGCGCCGCCGCGTTGTCTTGGCTGGGTGTCGATCGCGATCAGGCAGCGACCCGATGGTACCTGTGGTGTGGTCCTCCGAGGATGGGAACGGCAACGAGTTGAGTGGGGCCGTCGATCTCTGGCGGGCCTTCGGTGGGGATAGGCGTGTCGCCACCCAGACCTTGGTGTGGTCGGGCGACGTATTCGTACTCCTCGATGAACTCCCTTAGCAGTCGCTCGAGGTGCGTCTCGCTCAGCACGATGACGTGGTTCAGCAACTCTCGGCGAAGCGTGCCGATGAAACGCTCGACGTATGGGCTCTGCCAAGGGCTGCGGATGGCGGTCCGCACTTCCTGAATGCCGCAGCTCTCCAGGAACAGCTTCACCCCCTGACCGTAGATGCCATCGTTGTCGCGGAACAAGTACTTCGGCTGGGAGCCAAATGGCATCGCATTCCTGAGTTGCTGAATCACCCAAGTCATGCTCGGATGTCGGGTGGTGGCGAGGTGCAGCACGCGCCGGCGGCCATGCTCAAAGACCAGGAAGACGTAGACCGTGGCGAAGTTGATCGTGGTAACGGTGAAGAAGTCGATGGCCCACCAGACGTCTACGTGGTTCCGGAGGAACGGCAACCACGTAGTAGACGACCCTCGTGGCTTGCGTCGCTTTACCATGTACTTGCTGACCGTGTCGGCGCACATCGGAGGATAGCCCAGAAGCAGCAAGGTGTCGCGGATCCGCTCTGCCGACCACAGCGGGTTCTCCCGACTCAACTTGCGGATCAGCGCTTGCATCTCTTGCTCAAGCGATGGACGACCGCGCTTCCGGCACTTCCAACGCCACCACAGCCGGTAGCCCTTCTTGTGCCAGCGCTTGACGGTCGCCGGCTTCATCAGTTGGGCGAGGTCTGCCCAACCATCCAGGAACCGAGAGAGGATGACCTACAGGACTCTGAACGCCGAGGTGAAGCGAGGCTTCGGCTCCTGCTTCTGCTCCATCCGGTCGACGCGGTCAGCCAACTGACCACGCAAGGCGACGACCGTCGCCGCTGCCTTGGCTCTGGGCGACAAGAACGCGAAGACGAACACCGCGGCATGGGATGATAGCTGACCGATGAAACGGACGAGTTCGGCGAGGTTTCGGTAGACGATCTTCGGGGCTGTCATGGTCACGAGCGGGCGTTTCTCATGTCATTTGCTCGCATCCTGCAAAGCCCCGAACTCAGGCGTGGATGGACTTTTTCGGATGGACACGTCTCGTACGTGCCACCTCCGATCACCCACAGGCGATCGTTGAAGGCGATCCCCATCCCGGTGAGATTGCGCGAAGGCCAGGGAGCGGCGTCGGTTACCTGCTCCCAGCGGATCCCATCAGCGCTGCACCAGACATCCTGGTAGAAGCGCTCCTCGGCCGGCGCGACGCTGGGCATCGTCTGGCCGCCGTAGACCCAGAGCTTGTCGTGGTAGACCACCGCGCAGTGAAGCGCCCGCAGTCCCCACGGCACTGGGTCCAGGACCAGGTCCCAGTTCACGCCATTGGCACTCGACCAGATGTCGGACTGGTAATGCCCCTGGTTGGCGTCGCCGCCGACAATCCACATGCGATCGTTGAACACCACGTACCCCGCCGCATGTCGCCCCTCCCACGGCGCCTGCGTCACCTCAAGTGCCCACTCGGCGCCGTCGGTCGACGACCAGACCTCGCTGTTGCAGATTCTCGGGAAATGCACCTTGTCATTCGGGTTCCATCCACCCAGCAACCACATCCTGCCATTCAGCACTGCGGCCCCCGCGCCATCGCGCCCCGCGAATGCGGCCTCCGGCGTCACGTGCTCCCACTCGTATCGTGGCGTCGTCATGTGGTCGTGCCCCCCGCGCGTGCCGCGCTGTTCCCGCCAGGCGGCGGGCTCCCGTAAAGCTTCTCCCACCACTCGTCGCGCGACACGGCGATGGCATCCGGCGCGTAGCTCGAGATGCGTTTGAGGAGGGCGGGACTGTCCGCGTAGAAGTAGTAGTGCCCTCCCTCGGGCAGCATCACCATCGGCAGCAGAAGCGCGAGCGATCTCTTGACGGCTTCGTCGCTGGCGAATCCATGTTCGCCGGCAACGTACCCCGGGAATTCGCCCAGCACGCCCGCGGAGATGTCGACCAGGCCGATGCCGCGGGGGGTCAGCCACTCGAACTCGTAGTCGTCGCCGCGGCGCGCGACCTCCATCGCCTCGCCCGCGCTCAGATAGACGCCGTCCTTCACGAACATCCGGTGGGCGTTCACATCCGCCAGCACCCACTTCTTCTGCTCAGGCCAGAAGAACTCGAACATGACGTGCCCGCTGTTGTACGTGTTCCACTCGCCCTCCACGCGGATGGTCTGCACGGCCCGCGTCCGGTAGCCCAGACCATCCAGCAGCGTCCGCACGAACTCGCTCGAGGGTCCGCAGGTCAACGACAACACCCCGTGCTTGAGGTGGGCCAACTGCTCATCGAACGGAAGGGAGTGATGTCTGTTGCCATGGTACTGGAGCGCTGCGATGGCTCCGAGCAGCTCGAGGACGTCCTTGCGGAACAGGATGACGCACGAGTACCGGTTCGTCGCGTCCACCAGCTCCGGGGCCACGTCTTCTCGCGTCCATTTCGCCTTCCCCCAGTCCCAGAAGCGGTACAGCCCTTCCTTGCGGAGGAAGAAGTAGCGGTCGGCTAATTTGGCCCACTTCGCCTCACGGATGATCACCGGCAGGCGCTCGACTCTTGCGGCCCTTCCGCCGGACGGGCACGCGGTTCTTCCGGTGATCTCCGCGACGCTGCGCTGGTGATGGATGTGCGCGAGGACCTGATGCCGGGTTCTGGGGACTTTGGGGGGAGGACTCACTCGATCGCCTCGATCAACCTGGGATTCCCCACACCGGATGGGGCCTCCAGGGCATGGGCTAGACGGTCTGCGGGTGCCGGTGGTCCTTCCCAAGCCAAGCCCCACCAACCTGCACGCCAGGCAACAAGGGCCTGTACTGAAGTCCAAGGGTTGGCGCGGTGGCAGAGAGCGTGTCGTGTGTAGGAGGGGTTTCAACCCCGACGTCGTGGCCGCGCGACAGAACGCCAACACCGGTCGGGGTTGACACGCCTCCTACACGCGACCACAGCATGCGCCGCGAACTGCCCGACCCGACGTCGATCCTGAGACTTCGATACAGGCTCAGGAAACGGGGGCCTGGTCTCACATCCGCGCCTGCTACGCGTCTTGCCACTGAATATCGGATGTTGAGGAATGCGAGGCGGACATCAGGTCCGCGATGGCGAACAGGCAAGTGCCTGGCGATTCCGCGACCAGGACCGAAGCTCAGCAACAGAAGGAAACGGCATGGGCAGTGAGATCATGGCGATGGAGTTGGCGGGCTCGGCCTACGAACGGGGCCTCGTGCAGGGCCGACAGATGCCCGAACTGATCCGCAAGGCAGTCGCCAGTTGGGGTGATGCCAAAGGGGCCCACCCCGAAACGGTCGCGAGCATTTCCCGCCGACTAGAGACGAACAGCCTCGGCGTCTGCCCCGAAGCCGTCGAGGAGATGAGGGGCCTCGCCGAGGGTTCCGGAATCGACTACGAAGACATCCTCAGGCTCAACTTCTGCGAATCCATCTGGAACGACACGGTCGGCTGGTGCACGAACGGCAGCTTCCTCGATGGCTCGCCGGGGCCGATTCTCGGCAAGAACAGCGACATCTGGGACGGCGATCAGGAGTTCCACTTCGTCCAGCGCGTCACCCCCGACCGCGGCTATTCCATGCTTCGCTGTGGGTTCGCGGGCTACATCGGCGTCGCGTGCGGCATCAACGAGGCGGGACTGGCCTACGGCGGCTCCTCGGTCAAGGTGACGAAGGGCTCCGGCCGAGACGACGGGGTCGACGGGGCGATGGCGTGCGCGATGATCCTGCAGCAGTGCGCCACGGTCGACGAGGCCGTGCGGATGGCCGCCACCATCCCTCTCGCTTCTCACGGGCTGAACGCGACCTTCATCGACAAGAGCGGCCGCGCGGCCGTGATCGAGATGGCTCCCTCGGGCAAGGCCGTCAGGAGTCCGGAGCAAGCCACGACCTACCACACCAACCACTTCATCTCGCTGGACGCGCCGGAGGAACTCAAGGACCAGCCGGAGTTCCTGGCCAACAGCCGTGCCCGCATCGACACGGTCAGCCGCCTCGTGAATGCGGTCGACCGCACGCCCGAGGGCATGATGCGGATTCTGCGCGACCACTCAGACACCGGTCCGATCTGTCAGCACGGGGGCTGCGACATGTTCTCCGTCGTCAGCCACGTCCTGCTCCCGAGCGAGGGGCGGATGTTCGTGACCGAGGGCTTCCCGTGCCAAAACGAATACGTCGAGTTCAGCCTCTGATTCCGGAGGGCGCATGAAACCACTCCCACTCATCCGTTACCTGAGCGACAGCGAAGTCGCGCTGATTCACGACCGCTCGCTGACCCTTTGCGCCGAGATGGGGATGAAGATCACCTACGCCGCCCTCCTCGGCCGCCTGGCGAAGGCGGGGGCCATCGTGGCGGATGAAGTCGTCCGCTTCCCCCGGGAGATGGTCGAGGCGGCAATCGAGGCGGCGCCCAAGGAACTCGCGCTCCACGGCCGCTGCGGCCAGGTACAGATGGCCGGCCGCGGACACCGCGACAAGTTCCCCACTCTACACGCCAACGCCGTCAGGATGCTCGACCATGGCGCCGGCCAACTCCGCGATTCGACCTTCGAAGATCTGACCAGCCTGCTGAAACTCGCCGACTCGCTCGGTACCGTCGCCCGCGTGGCCACGCCCGTCTACCCGTGGGACGTGCCCGAGCCACTGCGCGAGCTGCGGTGCGTCGAGGCGATGCTCACCCACACCACGAAGAACCTGATCGAGGCGCCCCAGACGGTCTTCGAACTCGACCTCTGGTGCGAAGCCTTGGAACTCTTCGCCTACGCGCCGTTGCCAGAGAAGGCGCTTGTCGCCATCACGATCTCCCCGAAGAGCCCGCTGGCGATCTCCGATGAATCGGCTGAGATTCTCATCCAGTGCGCCGGGCGGCGCCTGCCCGTCCTCTGCGCGCCCTGCCCGATGGCCGGCGGCACCTCGCCCTATACCATCGCGGGCACGGTGCTCCAGCAGAACGCCGAGAGCCTGGCCATGGTGACCATGGTCCAACTGCTCGCCGAGGGCTGCCCCATCATCTACGGCGGCGCCGCCGGGCCTCTCGACATGCGATCTGGCGCCCTCAGCTACGGCGCCCAGGAACGCAACCTCTCGCTGGGCGCAACGATGGACCTGGCCGAGCACTACGGTTTCCCCAACTACTCCCCCGCCGGGTCGGTCGATAGCCCCGGTCCCGACGTCCAGATCGGCCTCGAGAAGATGGCGACGATGCTCACTCGCGTCCTCTCGCCCGCCCAAATGACCCCCAGCCTGGGGGCCGTCTACAACGGTCTGGCGATGTCGCTGGAGCAGTTGCTCATCGACTGTGAGATCTGCGAGATGTGCCTGCGGATCGCGAGCGGCGTTGAGGTCTCCGACGAGACGCTCGCGCTCGACGCCATCCTCCGCGTCGGCCATGCCGGGCAGTTCCTGATGGATGAGCACACCCTCGACTGGGCGCGCGATGAAGAGGAGAACTACGTCCCCCGGCTCAGCACCCGCGCGGGCGACGCGGGGAAGCCCATGCTCGAATCCGCCCACGAGGAGGCCCAGCGCCTGATCGCCGAATACGAGCCGAGCGTGCCTAGCCAGCAGATCGACAAGGTCCGCCAATGGGCCGCCGACAAGGAGCGCGAGCTGGCCCCGTGAGCGCCGGGCTGGCGCCCGTCCCGTTCAGTTGACCCACGCAGACCACCGCATGAAGGGGCCGCCAAGCGTGGCCGAGAGCGACCCCCACGCGAGTCCCCCACTGATGACGTGCCCAACCGCCAAACCCAGGAACAGCGGCATCGCCCTCTGGTAGAGCCTGTGACCGCCATAGCGCATGATGAGACTCTTGCAGGTGTACGTGACGAGGAACGATGGGAAAAGCCAGCAGGCGTACTCGGTGTTCGCAACGAGGAAGCCGACCGGGTGCAAGGGCAACCCGGTGATACGCATTCGGGCGAAGGATATGAGAAGGGTGGCGGCGCCGCCGGCAACGGTGGCGATGATCTTGGGGACATGGATCGGATCGGGCCAGTCCCAGTTGCGCAACACATCAGCATACCACCTCCGCATGAATCCATGGCCCCACGTGCCGCCGGGCAGCATGGCGGCGCCCTCGGCGTAGAACGTCCTCAGATGGATGAAGAACCCGCCGAGTATGCCGACCCCTATGGCCAGCAGGATCGCCTTGCTCACTCGATCGAGGGACACCCCGGCCTTGCGACACAGCATGATGCCCTCGATCTCGTGCCCGGACGCGGACGTGAAACCCGTGCGCGACAGAAACGACGTGAGGGCGAGGACGGTTGCCGAGGCGAGACCGCCGCTCGAATGCGCCACCGAGCGGCCTCCCAGCGTGTACCACACCATCCTGTACTCGAGCGTGTAGGGCCTCACCCAGTTGAGTGGGATTCCCGTGTCGGCGCGGACGCGAGCGTAGGAAATCGAGACCAGCACGAGTATGAGCGTCGAATACACCGCGAGCCACAGCGTCATGCCCGCCGAGACTAGGAATACCAACACTCCCACGTAGCAGGCCAGGCTGAGCGGCAGACCCCACCGAACGGCGGGATCACGCGCCTCACGGCCGGCACTGGCGCCGGACCTCTCCCCCACGACGGCTGCGCGTAGCGCGTGTCGCCTTGCCCAAATAAGACTCAGCGCAAGCGCCAGGTAACCACCCATCGATTGCTCCCGGGCGTAGGGGGCCTCCTGGTCCCGATTCCCAAACACCGCGATGACGAGCGTAATCGCCTTCGTCAGAAGATAGAAGAAGATAATCGAAATGGATACATCGTTCGACACCAGGTACCCAAGCCCGACGAGGATCGGCTTGAAAGACAGGGCGACCAATGGGATGCGGTTGAGAGCGGCCCAGGGGTAGCCGAGGCTCAGGCTGCTCAGCCACAGAACGGGCCCCCCCATAGCTGGGACCACCGAAGAACACGCCGCGCGTCATGCTGGTGATGTTCAGCAGCGTGGCGATGCCTATGCCGACCCATGCCAACGGAGACCGGAAGAAGGGCCCGATCGTGCCGGCGCCGAGCAACTCGAGCGGCATGCGGGCGAGCGGAAACGTGAGCCGTTCCTCGTCCAGCCACCGGCCGGCCAGCGCCACAAGCAGGCCCAGAATCGTGCCGCCAAGGAGCAGGAAGAACAGCGTCCAGGCCAGCACCGGAACGTGCCACTGATCCCACGGGACCGTGCCGCGAGGCGAGCCCTCGTACATCATGCGGATCGCCTCGCCGCTCTGAGGGGCAAGCCACGACGGGATGAACTCGGCCAGCTTCGCGGTGGGTTCAGCGGGTGTTGAGAGGTAGGAGAACTCCGTCATCGCGGCCATCAGGTGCCGCATTCCGCCCACGCCGTACATCATGACCCCGATGCTCACCATGCAGTAGAGAAGCACGGCTTCGCCAATGGACACCGGCCGGATTGTCCGGCTGCGTCGAAGCAGCGGGTTCACAACGAGCACGAGAAGCAGCATCGCGAGGGCAGGGACGGAGGGCACGGCGCCGCTGCTCTGACAGGCGATGGAGACGATTTCCGATTGTCTGATCCAGTAGGCCGAGAGCCAAACGACGACCAGTCCGATCACCGTAATCTGGACGACCCGGCTCTTGGGCCCGTTGGCGTCCGCCTGCGTCGGTCTATTCACAGTGGGTACCGAATCCGATGGGCCGGTGATCGGGCAGGTTCATGGAACCGCGCCGCGCCACCTGCCGCGGGACTGTAGCCGGTTTCAGGCCCCGCGTAGAGACGGGCTTCCAGCCCGTCTGGGCCGTCGTGTCGGGGCTTGAAACCGGTTCTAATCCCGCGGCACAGCCGGCGGGACGTAGTCCTCCAGCGCCGGCGGCATCGGCGTCTCGACATCCTGATGCCGGTTCAGCACGTACAGCAGCTCGGGCGCCAGCCAGTAGTTATTGGTGATGGCGTCCACGCTATTCTCCTCCAGCGTTCGCTTGAGGCAGGCCCTCGCCCAGAGCAAGAACTCAGGATCGCCCGTCATCTCGTATCCCAGGCCCATCACCGGCGCGATGATAATGTGGTAGTGGCTGCGCAGGCCGCCAAGATATGGGTTGCCCGAGTATCCTCCCATTTCACCGGGAAGGCCCCACGTGCCATTCTCCATCATCATCGACTCGATCAGCCCCAGCGCCGTGACGGCGGCGTCCTCGTTGCCGGACAACTGGTACAGCCGGTGGTGGACGTCGGCCATCTCCGAAGCCATCCAGGGAATCGCGAGCCACCAGGAGTAGTTGCCGTTCGGCTCCAGGTACGGTCCTCGTCGGCGGGCCATTCGCGTGTGAATGTCCGCCATCGTCTCCAGCGCGCCCGTGAGGTATCGCTCGTCGCCAAACTCATCGTAGGCCCACACCAGTGCGGTCAGCGTCCCGCCGTGGTCGCGGACCGACCCCCACCCGAGATGGTGGTTGTCGCGAAGCACGTAATCGGCCATCTCCCGCGCCGTCTCGCGAACGTCCGGGTCGCCGGTCAGGCGGTAGTAGTAGACCATCCCTGCAAGCGCGCGTCGAAGCGGAGCCCAGAAGTACCCGCCGTTGCTGTGATCGTCTCCCTGGTAGGTCCACAGGCCGCCCACGAGTGAGGGGTCCGCGTTCCAGTGGCACGTATCGATGTCGATTTGGTGCAGGACCTGCTCCTCGGCCCGGTCGAAGGCGTTGGTGTTGCCTGTCATCATGTACTCGGCAAGGAAGCCGCGGCTGGCGTCGTAGTAGTTGTTGCACCAGCCGGTATCGCCGTAGCGCCGGTCGCCGAAGTTACGGATGTCGTACTCGTCCATCTGAGTCCGGTCGCGGGTGAAGTCACCGTAAGCCGTGGTCCGGTTCTCGCTGAGGCCGGCGAATTCGTCTCCCTCGCGCGGATAGGCGTAGCCCAAAGCCCCCGTCGCGCACGCGTAGGCCGTGTCCCAAAGGCGCGGAGGACGCTGACACGAGCCGGCTAGCGCCGCCAGCGTCTCGTCGGCCGGCGGCTCGGAGAAGTACCCCAGCAGCAGCTCGTGGCGCTTCGCCTCACCCGGCCGCGGGCGGAAGTGCGGGATCTCATCGGTGGCCTTGAAGAGGTGGATCGTCAGCTCATCGCCGTCGACTTCGAGCAACTTCGTCGGCATCTCCGCCGCCCAGCGAACAGCCGCGAACACCGTCCCATCCGCTCCGTCAGCGGCAAACCAGCCATCCGGGGCGTCAAGCGTTGCCGCCACGCCGCGCGTCGCGGTCGACTGCGCCTTCTGCGTGATCGCCAAGTCGCTGATACTGAGATGGCGGTCTGAATCGTTGAACACGCGAAGCCACGCGCGGATGACGGGCGAGCCGGCTGTCACGATGAATCTGAGCACGCACCGTCCCAACTCATCGGTTGGCCCGACGAGGGATCCGCGCAGCTCCGCCGTCACCTGCCGCGGGCCTTCTTCCACAACGTCGCGCGCGTCCCAGCGAGCATCGTAGCGCGTCGAGACCCCATCGTCCTCCGCGACTGCGTAGGCCCGGAGCGCCCCGGCGACTGAGCCTCCCGCGGACGACGTCACCCGCAGCAACCCCTCCTCGTCCATCCGCAGAGCGATCAGCTCGTTGGACACGATCAACCCGTCGCCGGTGGCTTGAGCCCGGGCGGACGAGTCTTCGGCATTCGCCCGTCCGCGCTGCCTGAGCGTCCAGCGATCTCCCGGTTCAACACCCTCCGGGACGGCCATCGAAACGCGAGCTGACCGCACGGATCCGTCCGGCCAACGCGACAAGGACGTGAACTGGGCGTCGAGGTCGTTGCCCGAGGCGTCCGACAGCGCCAGCCTCGCCACATCCGTGACCGCGCCCTCCGGCAGAGGCACGCCACAGCTCATCGGATACCCCGACGCGGCGCCGCGCGGCGCTTCGATGGCCAGCGTCACGGGGAGGTCCGCGGTCTTGGCGGGGCCGGTCGGCACTTTCCCTGCCGGAATGCGCCTGCGCATCTCCTGCGTCGCTGGAGACTCGCGATGCGGACGGAGATTCTCGGCGTCGAAGCCTTCTGTAATGAGCACGTCGCCCCAGTAGACGTGTGTCATGAACGCCTTCGGATCTTCCTTGGGGTCGAAGCCTCCGGCCGCGAAGAAGTCGCCGTCTTGAGCGTCATCCGTCGCCACTTTGTCAATGACCCTGAGAGCCAGTGCAAACGGCTTGCCCGGATCCACGCGGTCGGTCAGATCAATGCCGACGCGCTCTTCACGCACCACGTCCCCCACGTCCGCGTCCCACACGACCTCACCGTCAACCAACACCTGCTTGAAGCGCCGCCCGGTGTAGGCGTGGACCGACATCCACCCGGGGTCCTGGAAGTTGGCCGGATCGTAGCGGTAGTCATCAGAGCAGTACAGCTCGATCCCGTAGGGCGGCTGCCACGACTCGGGTATGGTGACGGTAGTCGCGACGGTCGCGTGGTCACCGGCAGCGGCCGTCGTCGACAGGTGGTACGCGCAGTGAAGATCCCTGCGATCGTAGCGCGCGTGGTAGTCGCCCGCGACTTCTGCCTGCCACGTGTCTGGTTCGGAGAACTCGATGTAACGGCTGCGCCGGGCTTGGGCGGGGGCCGCGGCAGCGGCGAGAAGGACGGTGGCGCACAGAGCCGAGACCGTCCACAGAACAGACATCGGCTCGCAACGCATCGAGAGCACCTCGCTCCACGAGAGAATCACGGGATCACGTCCTGGCTGGTCGGTGATGGATGCGGTCAGGCATGGAGGATGGCTGGGTCTACTGCAACGGCTCGGAGCCGCCCGAGGGGGCGGCTCCGAGCTGAGCTTCAGCACTTTGCCCGCCTACGTCGCGGGACTACTGCGGAGCGGCGGCGCCGCCCGCCTTCTTCTGGCCCTCGGCCTTCATGCCGGCTTCCATCGCCTTCTTCATCATCTCGTCTTGGTTCTCGTGCACATCTTGGTCGTCCGCATTGGGCTTGATGACTGCGAAGTAGCCGATCGCCCCGATCACAATGACTACCACTACGATAGTGGCGATCGCAGCGGCCGGTGAGATACCTTGTTTCACGTCAGACCCGCCCTATCTCCCGCTAGTTGGGCGGATGCCCTCAGGCGGCAGGCGACACTCAATTGGTGTAGCGCGGGCAGCCCCACATGGCGGGGTTGTGCGCGATGGCGTTCAGATTGTACCACTTGGCATGACCGTCCTCGAAGGCGAAGTTGGCGCCATCGCTGTGGCGATCTTGAATGTAGACCCAGTAGGCTCGCCAGATGCAGAGCGGGCCGGAGTCGCCGTTGAAAATGGGGATCACGTGGCTGTCGCCGCAGAAGACCGTCTGCGCCACGTCTCGCTCGTCCGACAACGTGCCGCACTGGGTGTAGTTCATGTGCATGTAGAGAGCGTAACTCAACGGGAGAGGGTCGGGTATGCCTGCTGACTGGACGAAGGCCGCGTTCGACCAGGTACGGTCCCACGACTGGTCGGGACAGCGCCAGAGCTGCCAGTTCTCAATGTGCGGCCCCATGTTGATGACCCAGCAACGGGTGCAGCAACCGCCGCCTCCGGGACCGCATGTGATTCCCTGGACCCCTTGTTCATCGTAGTCGGATGAGTACATATGGTAGGCGAGACCTATCTGCTTGAGATTCGACAGACA
>PVBE010783449.1_pt1 | contig 29365 bp, 27 predicted proteins | sample 1631181 | NCBI WGS metagenome assembly PVBE01 (sample SAMN08397723, study PRJNA350692) | Marine metagenome, whole genome shotgun sequencing project. | isolation source: water | place: Pacific Ocean | collected 2012-04
GAGCATTACGTTTTAGCCACGACAGCATTTCGGTCATTACCGGCTTTGGTTCCACCGGGTTGGCCCGGAAATGGTCCTCCCACCGGCGCAGCTCCGACAGTGCACAATCCTTCCGGCTGGCCGGGACATCCATAAACGACGCAAATCCCTGTTTGTCCCAGTCCAGTGTGTGGACCCGGGCCAGCAGTTCGGCGAATTGGCGTCCGATGTTTGCCCGGAACTCTTCCTCCTCTGCCAGGTAGATCTCTTTGGGAGAAGAGGATCCGTCGATCATTTCCCGAACGTAGAACGGCCTCCCCAGCCACTTCTCATCGCTTTCCCACCACAGCGCTTTGGCGATTGGTACGTCCGTGCCTTCCAGGGCTACATATACCTTGTACTCGTATTCGAGCGGAATCGGCACAACCGCACCATCCGCATGGTCGAGTCTCAAGGTGAATTTTCCTTCGCTCTCCTGCCCGTTCTCGGTCCAGACCGCAGTAGCGAACCACGTTTGGCGCGACATTCCCCCGACAGCGCGAGATAGCTTCTTGATCTCGAGATCGGAGGCTTGCGGCAGGCGGTGACGTAGGTAGGCGGCGGCCGACTCGTTTGTGACCGTCTCTTCCATCAGTCCACTTTTTCCGGGTTCATGGTTTGACCGGCTCCGCTACCTTCTTGGGTTTGGGTGGGGCGAACGACATATGGGTGGGGTGAGCCAACTGGTTGTCGCGGTCGATTTCTCGGCGTAGGTACCGACCGATTTCGTCCCGTATTTCAGCCAGGGAATCGTCGCTCGTTTCGGCTATCTCGTCGAGGGATTCGATGACACGCACCATCAGAGCGCGCAGCGAGTCGTTGTCCTCTGTGAGTTCCTCGACCCCGGCAATCCGCTTGGGCAACCCGTCGGCGCGATTTGCGGCGGAGCGCATGTCGTCCACCAGCCTGGGTCGTCCCTTGTGATCTCCGGAGAGGACCTCAATTTGTGGGGCCAATTTTTCGAATACGTCTGCCAGGTCACGAGAGCCTTCCAGCAACAGGGTCGTCTCGTGTTTCCAGCGCAGTTCAAGATGCTCCAGCATCTTGCCGATTGTCTTGGCTTCGTAACGGGCCCAGCGATCGTCGAGTTGGGGGATGATGACGGTCTCGAGCGAGTATCGGATACTGTGCAGAATCTGTTCCGGAAGAGGCTTCATCGGCCATCGCTCCCTCTCAAACTTCCCCCATCCCGGCCGGAACTCCGTCCAGTATCAGGTCGTGGTACTCGCTGATGCCGTAAGCCGTCTTGCCTTCGAAGTCGTACTTGCACACCAGTTCGGCCAGTCGGGCGACCTGCCCATCTCGTCGATGGCGGAGAGGCACCTGAGTGAGTGCCTCGCCTTTGACCCGGAAGTCACCGTCGGCGGTGTGGAGTGTGAACTGCATGGTTCGGGGATAGTGGGGCGCCTCACCGTATGTGCTCGAGATATCGATTCCCGTGACGAGTGAGAACTGACCATCGTGGAGCACCATGCCCCGGTCTGGCGCTCGTTCCTCGCCTGCCTTCGACACCCACCCCACGAACCCGTTGTTCTCGTCTGCCAGACCCGATATCCAACGCCAGTAGCTCGGACCTTGCCAGATGCGTGGGCCCCAGGAGTGGTCGCGAAATCCCAGTCCACTGATCTTACGCTCCTCGCCGTCGCCCAGCCTTACGGTGCCATCCACCCGGCATGGACCCTGATAATGGCCGGTGGCGATTGAATCCTCGGCACCGGCGATACCGCCCACCCCGTCATCGGTCGACCCCAGGCCATAGACCGGAATGGTGTTTTCGTAATCAAGGTTGAGTTCGAGGTGTTCCACGGGACTCTCGGTGAACGCCTTCTTCGGATCCGCCAGGTCGAGTCCGTCTGCCAGGACGTAGCTCTCGCCCGAGTAGGTGACCTTCATCCGCTCCAATGGCTCGATGACCTCGAAGCGCAGACCACCGGCGTCGAAGGCATTGTTGTCGGAGATAGAAGCGCGCTCGAAGTGGATGGCAGCACCGCCGCCGGGTAGGTAGAGCAGCACGGTGACCTCGGCGTAGCCTTCGTTGATCCGGTTGCCCATCCGGACCAGGGTTGAGAATCCCGACGCACCATCGACGAAGTTGAAATACATCGACTCGTTGAATTGAGGGTGATCGGTGGGCTCGTGCATGTACTCGTCATTCCTGGGGAATTGCTGCTCGGCCACGGGGTCCTCTCCTCTCCTCGTTGTTAGATCGATACTAGCTCTTAGATCTGACGTCAAGGGTGAGCCCGCACCGGGTTCGCCGGCGTGTGTTGGGAGTGACGCCAGGTGATGGCCACTCGTCTGCACTGCCGTTCCAACCTGCGTCTTAAGGGTGCATAGACGTGGGTTGTGCTCGGCTCGAACAGGTTGGGTGGGTAGAGTGCCGCGACCGCCGCCTGCCAAAGCAGTTCACCTGCCGGGAGAATGGCCCATGGAGATTCCCGACATCGTCCGAAACGCTGTGAAACGCTTTCCGACACGTACCTGCGTGATGGAAGGGTCACGCAGCCTTACGTTTGCCGAAACCGAGGCACGAGCCAGCACCCTGGTGGGGGCGATACAAGCAGCAGGATTGCGAAGAGGCGACCGCGTGGCGCTGCTTGCGGAAAATGAGTTGGAATACCTTGAGATCCAGGTAGCGGCGATGCGGGCGGGGGTGATCCTTGTTCCTCTCAACTACCGCTTGGCTACTCCGGAACTGGAATACATTTTGAAGGACTGTACGCCGCGGTTGTTGATCCATGGTCCCGGTTACGAGAACGTTGCGGCCGATCTCGCGGTCGATCAGACCTGGCACCTCGGCGATGAAGGGTACGGGGAGCCATACGACGAAGTGTTGAGTGCAGTCGTCGGCTCGGATGTAGTCGACGTTCCCCTTCTCCGTGATGGCGACGCAGCTTCCATCCTCTACACGAGCGGGACCACCGGTCGCCCCAAGGGCGCCATCATCTCGAACGGCGCCCTGCACGCTCGCATCAACATGTTCACCCTGGAGGTGAAGATTCGGGCCGGGGACACGTTCGTCCAGGCGCTTCCCATGTTCCATATCGCCTCCAACATGAGCTACGCATTCGCTTACATGGGAGCGACAAACGTCATGGTCCGGGGGTTCGATCCGCCGGGGGTGCTTGGATTGATGGAAGATCTCGATGCCAGTCACGTGATGCTGGTGCCGACGATGATCAATATGATAAGCAGTGAGCCGACCGTCGCCGACACCGATCTATCGGCCCTGCGGATGATCCTTTATGGGGCATCGCCTATTTCTCCCGAAGTGTTGCGGCGGGCGATTGGCGCCTTCGGCTGTGAGTTTCTCCAGTTCTACGGGATGACCGAGACTGCTGGCTGTTCGCTGCTGCGTCCGGCCGATCACGACCCCGACACACACCCGGAGCGGCTCTCTTCGGCCGGGACCGACTCGCTGTCGTTCGAAACCCGGGTAGTCGATGAGTCCGATGGGATAGTCCAGGACTACCAGGTGGGAGAGATCATTTGCCGTGGCCCGGCGGTGATGGATGGATACTGGAACGCCCCGGAGGCGACGGTCGACGCATTGCGCAACGGTTGGATGCACACCGGTGACCTCGGATACCGATCTCAGGACGGATATCTGTTCGTCAGTGACCGTCTCAAGGACATGATTGTCAGTGGGGGTGAGAACATCTATCCCCGCGAGATAGAGGATGTCATTTACGAGGCTCCCGGCGTCCTGGAAGCCGCCGTCATCGGCGTTCCCGATCGGCAATGGGGCGAGGCGGTGCATGCTCTCGTGGTACCGCACGATGAGGCTGTTCTCGATGTCGCCGCTCTCGACGCGCATTGCCGGGAGCGGTTGGCAGGTTACAAAGTTCCGAAGTCTTTCCGGGTTGTCGATACGCTCGCCAAGAATGCCATCGGTAAGATTCTCAAGCGCGTGCTGCGCGAACAGTATTCCGGCTCGGAGTCCTTCTAGTTCGAAGCCCCTCTAGACGGATAATCCTTTCCTCAGCTCTCGTTTGAGAATCTTGCCCAATGTGTTGCGGGGATAGTTTTCCACGAAGGTCACACCGGCCAGGTGCTTGAACTTGGCCAAGCGGTCGTTGGTGAGATCCAACGCTTCGCTTTCCGACATCTCAGTCCCCGGAGCAAGCCGGATGAAGGCGTATGCCACCTCCCCATACCGATTGTGAGTGGCGCCGACTACCGCACATTCCACGATCCGCTCATCCTCGTACAGGAGTGACTCCAACTCTTTGGGGTAGACGTTCATCCCGCCGCGGATGATCATGTCGTTCTTGCGGTCAACCAGAAATAGAAATCCGTCCTCGTCCAAATAGCCGATGTCGCCCCAGTGGAATCTGCCGCCGCGCAACGCTTTGGTCGTGGCCTCCGGCATGCCCCAATACGCTCGGACCGGTTCATAGAGTCCGGCATATGGGCCGTCGTCGTGTGCAGAGGTGCAGATTTCACCAATCTCCCCTGCTGGTAAATCCTCGCCGTCCTCGTTCTCGATCGTCACCTTGATGTGAGCCATCGGAGCTCCAACCGAGTCGAATTTGCGCGGCTTGTCGACCGGGTCGGTGCTGACTATCGCCGGTCCTTCGGTTCCCCCGTAGGCGTGGATAAAGCGGAAGTCGAACCTCTCCTCGAACGTCTTGCGCACTTCCGGTGGCATCGGGGCACCCCCGCAGCTCGCTACCCGCACCGAGGAGAGATCCACTTCGGCTGCTTCGGCCGGAGGCAGGTCGAGCAAGTCGGCGAACATCATTGGAATGGAGGCACCGATCATCGTGGTTTGATCCTCCTTGATCGTCCGTGCGAAGGAGCCTGCCTCGTATTGAGGGAGCAGTCGACAGGTTGATCCCACGTAGAGGGACACAATCGGCCCCAGGATCAGAATCGAAAGCAGGTAGATAGGCAGGACGGACAAGAAGACTTCGTCCTCGGTGATCCGATAGTGCTTTGTGACCTCATCGCACTGCACGAAAAGTGCCCGGTGGGTGTGGGTAGCGCCCTTGGGGACTCCGGTCGTCCCCGAGGTGTAGAAGATGGTGGCGTAGGCATCGTCGGCCAGGTCGATCGCCGACCTGAAGTCGCCCATTGCCTCGCCAGTACCCACCACGTGCTTGAGTCTGGGCACCCGCTCAGCTATCGAGTCGATCACCCCCCGGCTCTTGCCGGGATCGGCGATCACCACCCGGGCTCCTGAGTTCTCGATCTGGTACAACACCTCTTCCGGGCCGAGCTGGGCATTGAGAGAGACGAATACCGCTCCCAGGCGCCACGCGGCATGGATCGCGGCCACAAATTCGGGGTGACTCCCTGCCATGACGGCGACGCGGTCCCCAGGTCTAACTCCGAGGTCGGCAAGCCCACCCGCCGTTCGCCCGACGAGATCGTCAAACTCTGCGAACGTGATCTTCTGATCCGGAGTGTGGAACGCGACCTTATCTGGAAGGTCGGATGCGGTCTGTTCGAGTGCTGTGGCGAGATTCATTCCCTCTCCAAATCGGATACGCCCAAACTAATCGACCACTACGTCCAGTGTGGTCTGCTCGGGCACGCGAACTCGCTCGGGAGCATGGCGTATAGCCTGCGACGATGGCCTGCTCTGGCAACCCAGGCACCCTGCGCGATCGTCCCGATGAGTGAACAGCAAGTGAACGGTCCGGATCGATCGTTCTGACCTTAAGCCCAGTTTGACCGGCGCGACTGCGGCGTCTCCCCGCCTGGCGCGAGCGATGTTTTGTTCCGCTATTGTCCTAGTCGCCTAACGTTGACTTAACGGTCAACGTAAATGGGCAAGATGAGTATGGAAACAAAGACATGCAACAGGGGACGGTGTTCACACTAATCGGCAGATTCGGTCAGTTCGGCCACCGTCCACCCAGGGAGGATTTTATGCGAAGACTCAGGGTTGTGACCTTAATCGCGGTAGTGCTGTCAATGGTGGCAGCTGCTTGTGGAGATGACGATGATTCTGCTGCGACTACCGCAGCACCTGCGACTACCGCAGCACCTGCGACTACCGCAGCATCTGCGACTACCGCAGCATCTGCGACTACCGCAGCATCTGCGACTACCGCAGCACCTGCGACTACCGCAGCACCGACCGGATGCGATGAGAGCAATCCAATGATTGCGGGATCCTCGTTGACGCTATCGGGCCCGGCCGGAGACATCGGTGCTCGGGCTGAAGAGGGCGTCCACATGGCGGTGGAAGATATCAATGCCGCTGGCGGAATCCTCGGGAGATGTCTCGAGGTGCTGATCAGGGACGACACCGGCGACCCGACCAAAGGTCAGCAGGTGGCACGTGAGTTCATCGATCAGGAAGAAGTTTCCTTCATGGTCGGACCCTTCCTGAGTTCTGTCATCGGGGCTGCGATTGAGATCTCGAATCCGGTGGGCACCCTTCACATCGTGAACGGCGTGCTACCCACTGCTGGTGATGCAACGGTTTTCCCCTATGTCTTCCGGACAGAGGTGGTCTCGTTCCTACAGAGCGCGACTTTCGTCCAGCAGGCGCAGGCGATGGGCGCCACGACGGCCGTGGTCTTGGCCGTCAACAACGCTCTCGGTACTTCGGTGCTCGATGCAATCAAGGCGGACCTCGAAGGAACGGGCATTGAGATCTTGGCGGAGGAGTTCCACGAGTCGGGCGCGGTCGATCTGGGTCCACAAATGCGTAGCCTGATGGACCACAACCCAGACGTGCTGTTCCAGCTGAATACTGCCGGACCGGATGTCACGGCGGCAATCAAGGCTCGCAACCAGCTGGACTGGGATGTTCCCTTCCTAGGGTTCTCAAGTAATGCCAATACGAGCATTACCGATTCCTTCACTCCTGATGAGATGGCAAACATCCTCGGCGGGCAGGCGTACGGTCGTTTGAACCGACCGGCCGGCTCGGATGAACCCGCGGGCGAAGCAGCCAAGTGGTTTAAAGACCGCTATAAGGAACACCGGGGCGAAGACCCGCTCACAGTCAACATTCAGCAGGCTTCCGGCCTTTACGACTCATTCATGTTGATGGCTGATGCCATCAACGCGGTCGGGTCGGTTGACTCAGACGCGGTGAAGGCCTATCTCGAAGCCAACGTATACGACGGAGTGAAGGCCACGTACGAGTACTCGGCCGAACGCCACGACGGTGTTGGCCTCGATGACCTCGTCTTCGTTATCGCCCACTCGTTTATCGATGGGACTAGTGAGATAGCGGGCTAGGAAAGACTGGAATATAAGAGAGAAGTGCTCCCCGGGCTCACGCCCGGGGAGCACTTCCTGATCGAATACCGGGGATTGCATGGACTTTGAACAGTTGTTCAACCTTGTCCTGGGTGGTCTCACCCAGGGGGCGATCTACGCCCTGCTAGCGATAGGGTACAACGTCATTTTTGCCACCACCGGGGTTCTCAACTTTGCCCACGGCGAACTTTTCATGGTTGGCGCGCTTCTCGGCGCCGTCATCTACTCGGAGCAAAGCTGGCCGCTGGTTCTAGCACTAATCCTGGTGGTGCTGGTAGCGGCTGCACTGGGAGCCATCGAAGAAAAGGTGGCGGTGCGACCCGCCACCTCCAAGAAGGGGCACGTATTGGGCTGGGTGCTGTCGACTCTTGGTTTCGCCATCATTCTGCGATCGGGCGCGGCGCTGGTGTTCGGACCCGATTTTCGTAACTTCCGCACCTTTACGAGTTCGGAGCCGACTGTTGTCGGAGGTGTCCGTTTCGTCCCCGACAATCTCGTGCTGATAGCTGTAGCTGTTCTCGTTGCCATAGCCGTGCACATTGCTTACACCCGGAGCATGACCGGAAGAGCCCTGGCGGCGGTTGCCCAAGACCAGGAAGCGGCCGCTATGCGGGGGATTCCAGTTTCGCGGTTGTCGTTGCTCTCATTTGCCATTGGCTCCGGGGTGGCGGCGCTCACGGGGTTTGTGGCTGGACCCCTGACCGGTGCATTCCCGACCATCGGCTTCAACTTCGCCCTCAAGGGCTTTATCGCGGCCGCCATTGGCGGTATACCCAGCATTGGGGGAGCGCTCTTCGGTGGCTTCTTCCTGGGTCTGGTGGAGGTCCTCGGGGCCGACTACATCGGGGGTGGATACCGCATGGTGGTCGTGTTCGCGGCGTTAATCGCGATCCTCGTAGTGCGACCCGCCGGCCTCTTTGGGCAACATTCGGTTAGATCTGTCTGATGGAACGGCTCACGTCCGCAGGGAGCAAGAAGAGCGGGTTGATTCTCCACCTGGTGCTGTTGGCCGTCGCTTTGTCCGGTCCTCATGTGGTCCCGCGGATCATCAGTGGCTTTACCAGCCTCGTCACCTGGCCGTTGACCCAGGACCTTCGCTTCGTAGACAACCGGTTCGAGATCTTCAACACCGAGATTTTGATGCTCTATTTGATTGCGGTGCTGGGTTTGAGCATCCTGATGCAATCCGGCCTGATGTCGATCGGCCATTCGGCTCTCTTTGGGTTGGGCGCCTATGTCGTCGCGATAGCGACCGTCAACCACGGTTGGTCGTTTTGGGTGGCTCTGCCGGTAGCGGGGCTAATCACCGGCGTAGTGGGTCTGATTCTCGGATTTCCGGCTCTGCGACTAGGCCTTTTCACTCTCGCAATGGTCACGGTCGGGTATGCGTTTGTATTTGAGGACCTGGCCATCGAGCTGCGCGGATTTACAGGCGGCGCCGATGGACTGCGCGGGGTGAAGTTTCCCTCCGCTTTTGGAGACCTGGAGTCGTTCTATTGGCTTGTGATGATCGTCACCATCTTGGCGTACGCCTTTTCCCACAATCTGATCCGTTCCCCGTTCGGGAGAAGGTCGGTAGCAATCGAGGAGAACCCGGTCGCGGCCCAGTCGTTGGGCATCAGTCTCTATGCAACCAAATTGCAGACGTTTGCTCTTTCGAGCGTGTTCGCGGGCGTGGCAGGCGGGCTGTTTGCGCCGCTGGTCACGTTCGTGGCTCCCGATTCCTTTACCGTGAATTTGGCCATCCTGTTGCTTCTCATGGTACTGGTGGGGGGAACGGGCACTGTGCTTGGACCTCTCGTCGGCACAGTGCTCCTGTTCCGGATCCCGTTGGAAGTAGAACGAATCGTCGATCAACCAGGTGAGGTGACTCTGTTGGTCTACGGAGTCGTGTTACTGGCTTCAGTACATCTGTTTCCTCGCGGGCTGATGGGTGCATGGTGGTTCATCAAATCCCGTTTCGGGGGCCGGAGGACCCCGACTGAGTTAACAGAGAGAGCATCACCTGAGGTCAGCCGAGTGATCGCACCGATTGACCAGAGCGAGACTGCTGTCTTGGTCGCACAGGGCGTGGTCAAGAACCTCGGTGGGGTGCAGGCGCTCGACGGGATCGATTTGAGTGTGGAATCGGGGACGGTGCACGCTCTGATCGGTCCGAACGGCTCGGGGAAGACCACGTTTCTCAACACGATCTCTGGATACCTCCAGGCAGACGAGGGTTCCATGTTCCTCTTCGATCGGGAGGCCGGCGAAGATGCTGCCCATATTCGAGCCGGGGCAGGGCTGGGCCGTACGTTTCAAACACCGTTCGTGTTCGAGGGAATCTCTTGCTTGGAAAACGTCATGGCGGCTCTCGATCAACATCGCAAGCAAAACCTGTTCGCCTACATGGTTCGCTGGCCAGGGGCCCGGCGAGAGGAGCGGCGCAGATATCACCTCGCGCTGGAAATCCTTGATGCTGTGGGACTTAGAGAAAGAGCCGATACGGCTGCTTCGGCCCTACCACCGGGCGAGAGACGGCTGCTGGAGCTGGCACGCGTCTTGGGCTTGCAGCCCTCGCTGGTACTGATGGACGAGCCGGCCGCCGGACTCACGTCGGGGGAGATTGACGAGCTGGAAGAGGTGATCATCGGTTTCCGCGACGCCGGTATCGGAGTTCTCCTGGTCGAACATCATGTCGAATTCGTGCTCGGTTTAGCCGATGTGGTGACAGTCATCGATTTTGGCCAGGTGATTGCCCGGGGCACTCCCGACGAAGTACGCGACGACCCGAACGTGATCACCGCCTACCTGGGTGAGGAAGATCACGACGATGCGCTAGAACATCGTATGGCCGGTGAGCCGGATCCGGAGAAGCGACCATGAGCCTGCTGGAGATCGAGGGCCTGGTATCAGGCTACGGGAGGATCCCTGTACTGCATGAGATCGATATCTCGGTTGATGAAGGTGAGTTGGTAACCGTCATCGGTGCCAACGGCGCCGGGAAGTCCACCCTCCTTCGTACGATTACCGGCATTAACCGAGCCTTCTCGGGGCGAATCGATTTCGACGGCAAGAACATAACCCGTCTACCCGCGGCAAGGATCAACAAACTGGGGATTGCTCAAGTCCCGGAGAATCGGCGCGTCTTTCCGGCTCACTCGGTCGAGGACAACCTGTTGTTGGGGGGTTGGGTGCGGCGGAGCGACCGCACTGGTATTGCCACGGACCTTGCCCGGGTGTATGAGCAGTTCCAGATCCTGTCCGATCGAAGAACCCAAACTGCCGGGGCGCTGTCGGGTGGCGAGCAGCAAATGCTGGTGATTGCCATGGCCCTGATGGCGCGCCCCCGCCTACTTCTGCTCGATGAGCCGTCGCTGGGCCTGGCTCCGCTCATTGTGAAGCAGGTGTTCGAGGAGATCGAGCGCCTCAACCGGGAGGGAACCACGATTCTTCTGGTCGAGCAGATAGCCAACCAGGCATTGAAGATCGCCGATCGAGCCTGGGTCTTCCAGCTGGGGAGAGTGGTTACTTTTGGTGACGCCAATGAGGTGCGCAGTGATCCGGCCGTACGGGCCGCTTATCTGGGCGAAGGATGAGTCCTCCGGTTGAACTGATTTGGCGGCGAACTGTTGATGGGGTGCTACTTCATGGGGCACTGACCGGCAGCGGTGCCCGGCGAGGGCTTCTTCTGGTGCACGGCGCATGGGGAAGCTTCTATGCCACGCCTGTCTTTCGACTCATGCATCAGGCGACGGAGAAGGGATTGATGGCGCTGTCCATGAACGGCCGCGGCCATGACTTGGGGACGTTGGGCGATGGAGAGCCCTGCATCGGTTTCATGCGTGACATATTCGACCAGGCTCCGCTTGATCTTGATACCGCCGCAGGGGTGCTCACCGAGGCAGGTGTTGAGCAATTCGTAGTCGTGGCGCACAGCTACGGGGCACACAGAGCCGCCTACTGGCTGGCGGAGAACCAGCCATCCGAGGTTGTCGGGTTTGTGCTGGTCAGCCCGGCCGCGTACATTGACACTACTGCCCGGTGGTTCGTCGACGGGGCCGTAGAGCACCACATCGCCCGGGCTGCGGCGGCGGTGGCCGCCGGAACACCCGAGCAGTTGATCGTGATGTCGTCGAATGCCCCGGTGCCCATGGTGGGAGAGGCTCGGACCGTGCTTTCGACCTTCGCTCCTGACACCTTGGCCAACAGTGCCCGTCATGTTCCCCGGGTCAGGGTGCCGATGCTGGTCACGGTGGGCGCCCGTGAGCCCTCTGGCTACCGACAGGCCGCCGACGAGGTGACTGCTGCGGCGTCTGACGCCGAACAGGCCGTGCTTGACGATGATCACTATTACAACCAGGATCCTGCCGGATTCATGGACACCATTTGGGAGTGGATCGATCGGCGACAGCTGCTCAAGATTGAAGAAGGAACATCGTGAACACTCATGACGAAGTTGGTCGAGTCGAAGCTGTAGATGGACTCGAAGCTGTGTTCGACCACGCCGCGATTGCCGGACCCCGGCTTCGGGATTTACTACGCATCTACCGCGATCTGCTCGGAGGAACGTTTCTCAACGGCGGTGACAATCCACGGGTGAAGTACCGGGCGTTGCAGCTCGCATATCCGGACGGAAGCAAGATCGAACTCATGGAGCCGTTGGCGGGTTCCACGTTCTTTGACAGCTTCGTCGCAGGCAGCGGATGGGGTCTACACCACGTGACCTTCAAGGTTGGCGACATTGAGCGTGCCATTTCCGTACTTGAGCAGCGCGGATTCACGCCGGTGGGAGTCTTCCTGGAGGATGACTACTGGAGGGAGGCTTTCTTGCACCCGCGTGAGGCGGGCGGCACTCTCCTTCAGCTGGCCCAACCGGGTGCCGGCTACCCGCCTCCGATTTGGGATTGGAGTCTCGAGGAGGTTCTGGAGGGTCGTGGCGAACACGGCAACGGGCACCCCAGTCCCTGACGATACTCGGTCGATCGGAGCGAGCCGGATCCGACTCCGGCGAAGTGGCGGGTCGCGCCTCTACCCGGGTATTTCGGCTCTTTCGGAGATGCGTTCATAGGCCTGCACGTCGACTCCGGAGCCGAGCGCCGGCGAAATGTACATGTGATCCTCTTCTTGAATCCGCCGTTGGAGTTCGATCATTGTCTCTTTGAAGGAGGGTTTATCGTCGCGGGTTAGTTCGTAGAGCGCCATGTACTTGTGCGGTGTCACCCATTCCTGGTCGAGCATGTTGATGTCGGCGTTGTGGTAGAGCGTGGCCGCTTCGAAACCCGGAACCATGAGAACTTCGGGCAAGTGTGTGTCCTGGTACCAGGCCCGGTATTCGGGTTCTCGATCCACGCTGACTGGGTCGGTACACGGAAGAAAGACCCCGGCGGGTGGACCGCTGTCGGGCGCTCCGAGGCGTGGTCCGACTGCTGTGTAGTACTCGGCCCGCATGCTGTCGAGTGACAAGGTATTGCGCGGAGGCAGACGCATCTCTTGGTCTGCAATCCGGCGCATGTGTTCGCCAGACACCCGCTGCAGCGCTGCCAGGTCGGGTACCTCCAGTTGGTATAGGGCCAGATACTCCTGCTTAAAGCCTCGCCTGCCCTCGAAGGCGCGATACCTGGTGGCCGATACGTAGCCGGGTATCTCGAGGACGTCCGGAAGGTGGCACTCGTTGTACCACTTGTTGTACTCGGTATCCCGGTCGGGGCTCACTGGATCGGTCATCACGACCAGCATTGCTTTCACGTCAGACCCCCGAGTCGCTTCTGGACACAGCTGTACCTGGACCTTGTCCGATCTCAAACCGTTCCTTTTCGATCATACAGTGGGCGACCCGTCGCTCGAGGGCCTCGCGTACGGCCTGATGGATCTCGATGGGCCTCATTTCGAGGCCGTTTCTTGCTCCTGAAGCAGGACTCATGTCGCACAACACGAGATGTCTGGCCCCGGCGGCGACATACTCCATCAGTTCGGCTGCGATATCGTCGGGTGTTCCGTGGGGAATGACGGTGGAGAGTTCGTCAACGTCCACGGCCTGTACCAGTTCGTGGACGTCCGGGTCGGTGGGGATGAGTGACTTCCACGGCCCTTCGGGTAGAGGACTCGTCGGCAAGGCTCCTTGTGGAAGCAGCAATCCCAGAGAGCGCAGACCGGGCTCGAGGAACAGCTGGTGCGCCCGTTCCTCGCTCTCGGCGGCTACCAGCCAGGCGAACACACCCGGCTCAACGGCATCCGAGGGACGGCCCGCGGTCTGGGAGACGTCCCGGATTCGTCGAAGCTGATCGGCGTACGCGGCGGCGCCGTGCCCGGTGGGTATCCAACCGTCGGCGAAGCGACCGGTGATTCCCAGGGTTCTGTAACCGTGCGCTGCCACCCACAAGGGCGGCGTCGGCACCTGTTTGCCGAGTCCACACAGGGCGCTCTGCAGTTGGTAGTGTTCGCCTTCGAAGTCGTAGGGTTTGCCTGTCCAGAGTCCCCTGATGATCTGGATCGCTTCTTCGAATCGGCCGACGGGGCGTTCGAAGGATATTCCATAGGGTCGGGTTCCGGCGGCTTCGCCGGGTCCAATGCCGAGCAAGAGTCGATTGCTCGAGATTTGCTGCAGTGACAGGGCGGTTTGTGCCAGTTGGGTCGGATGCCGTCGAAGTGGATCGGCTACTGCTGTGCCTAGCTGAATGGTTGAGGTAGCGGTGGCAACTGCACTCATCACCACGAATGGATCGAGAAGAGCGTGGGGTCCCTTCGGCATCCAGCCCATCAGGCGATCGGCCCACCACATCGAGTCGAATCCCATCTCCTCGGCTTCTCGGACCAGGCGGCCCGCGTCCCTCGATGGCAACTGTGAGCCCGGTACTCCGAACCGGAGTTCCAGGGCTCTATCTTTTTTGAGGGGGCCTTTGGGCATTGGCCGCATTATGGCCGGACTTCTGCAAGGAAGAAGTGTGATGAGACCGACCCCGTTTTTCGCAGTCGGATGGGGTCTCTGGTGTTTGACCCGAGATAACTACGCTGCCGGGCAGTGGGAGCAAGGTGAAACTCTTTGTCGACCCACCTCAATTTCGGTACCGACTGGTATCTGGACCACGGTGTGGGAGACGAGGAGCCGGTCTTTTGGCTCCGGTGTGAAGCATTGTCTCGATGATTGAAGGGAACTCTTATGTCCGTCACCGACCCTCCGTGTCGCATCACCATTGAACGCGCCGGTGGTATTGCTCTTGTGACCTTACGTCGCGCGGAACGTCGCAACGCACTGGATGACCGTCTCCTCATCGATGAGCTGGGTGGGACCTGGGCAGAGTTGTGTGACGACCTGGATACGTCGGTCGTAGTACTCACGGGTGAGGGAGAATCTTTTTGTGCCGGTGCCGACCTCGAGGGCTGTAGTGGGTGGCGGCGTCCGGATGTTGCCGATGCGGAAGACTTCACCCGCGCCACTTTGGAGCCGGTGGTGGCTCTTCACGAGCTGCCACAATTTACGATCGCGGCCGTCAACGGCGCGGCGGTTGGCGCCGGGTTCGGGATGGCGCTCGCTTGCGATCTGCGCATACTGTCGCCCGGTGCCAGATTCAAGTCCCCGTTCATTCACATGGGACTTGTACCCGATTACGGCCTATCGTACCTACTTCCCCGCCTGGTTCCGATGCATGTCGCTCTCGACATTATGTTGACGGGCCGTTTCTTGGCGGCGGATGAGTCGGTCGCGATCGGATTGGCGGCGAAGATCGCCGAAGATCCGGTTGCTGCGGCGATGGAGTATGCGGCCACCATTGCGACCGGCCCTACTCGCGCCATGCGAGTCGCTAAACAGGCGCTCTATCGAGCTCTGACGCTCGAAATGAGGGAGGCCGTGCTCACCGAGGAGGCCCGTTCCCAGGCTGTGGCGCTTCACGGTCCGGAGTTTTCAGATCGGTTCCAGGCCTGGCAAGAGAAGATCGCAGGTCAATCTCGGTGAGCGAAGATCTGCGCCGGGAGGACTGGTCCGAGGCCGGGACGTTCGAGATTGTGCCCGGCATACACCGGATTCCTTTACCGTTGCCGGGAGACGGGCTCGTAGCCGTGAATGTCTATGCCATGGACGACGGCGATGCGGTGACGCTGATCGATGCAGGATGGTTGACGGTAGAGACTCCCGAGGTTCTCGATGCCGGTCTGCTGCGCATCGACCGGGAACTCTCCAACGTTCATCGCATTCTGGTGACTCACCTCCATCGCGATCACTACTCGTTGGCCCTCGAGATTCGCCGCCGGTTCGGGGCGCGGGTCGAACTCGGTGTAGACGAGAGTCCTTCGGTGGAACGGATCATGGGTCCGGAGCCCCGTATGCGTGCCTTGGGGCACCGTTTACACCGCGCCGGAGCGACATCGCTGGAGGAGCGTTGGCGTTCCGCCGAACGGTTAGGTCCGCCTACCGAATACGAGTTGCCGGATGCCTGGATTGCTGGCAATTCGACAGTCAAGGTCGGGGAGCGGATTCTCGAGATCATTTCAACACCAGGCCATACTCGGGGCCACTTGGTCTTCCACGATCGTGATGAGAGTCTTCTCTTCGCGGGCGATCACGTGCTACCTCACATCACTCCATCAATCGGGTTCGAACCCGTGCCCCCGGACTCTCCGCTCGAGATGTATCTGGGTTCGCTGGCTGTGGTCAGGGAACGTCCGGATGCTCGACTTCTGCCAGCCCACGGTCCCGTTGTCGATAGCGTGCACCGCCGCGTCGACGAGCTCTTCTCACACCACCGCAGGCGGCTGGACGTTTCTCGAGATGCCGTGGCGGGTGGGGCAGCCTCGGCATTTGAAGTAGCCGGCGTGTTGAAGTGGACTCGAAGTGACCGGTCGTTTGCAGATCTGGATCTCCTCAATCAGATACTGGCCGTCAACGAGACACTGGCGCACCTCGACGTGTTGGTGGCTCGTGGCTTGCTGACGTCGGAGGTCAAGGAGGAGGCCACGATCTTCGCCGTCCCACCGAATGTGGCGCAGATGGATTCGGTATCCGAATAGGTCTCCCATGTCGGGGTTCATTGGTCCGGCGAGTCGGTCGTGACTGCGATCAGTCGGTGCTGCCGCTTTCAGTCCAGGAGATTCTTGGCGAATTTGAAGACTTCGATTGCGAGTTCGGGGCATATCCGGCCACAGATCTTGCACGCGGTGCATTCGGGTTCGTCGGCCAGTTCAGGCAACAGGTAGCCCTTGTGGTTGGTTCGGTCGGTCATGACGAGCACGTCCTCCGGACAGAACACGACGCAGAGAACACAGCCCTTGCACAGGTCGTCGCGGATTTCGATCGTTCCTCGCCGCCGCCGGGCTCGTCTTTTCGGTGGTGGGCCGGATCGTGAGGTCGTGGTCTCGGGACTCATCGTTCGTAGACCAGGTGGTCGCTTCCGGTCAGGATTTGCATAGCTTCGTCCACGATTCGCTCCGGGGCTACCAGGCGAGCCTCGGGTGCCGCTAGCAAGTGCAGGTCGGTCTGGTGACCGGCGGCGGCGGCAACATCTTCCACGAATTGACCCATGCTGAGTTCTACCACGAGTCCCGGGACGTCACCTGCGGCTAGAGCATCCCGGATCGCCTCACCGGGGAACGGCCACAGCGTTCTAGGACGGATGAGGGCAGTTCGTACTCCCTGGGCGGAAAGCGTTCGTCTCGCCTCGGAGACCGCCCTGGCGGCGGATCCGAACGCGACGAAGACGAGACGTGGATCGTCGTCGAGACCCTCGGATTCGAATCTGACTTCGTTCTGTCGGATCTGGCGGTATTTCGAACCGAGGCGCTGCTGGAGGGCCTCAAACGTCGTTCCCTGGCCCGATCCCGATACGTTGGGCATGTCGTCACCGCCGTGATGCTTCGGAGAGTCCCCGGCTGTGATCGCCCATGGCCGCACCGGCGCCGCAGCGGCGTCGACGGTATCGGGTATCACCACCGGTTCCATGGCATGGGCGACAACTGCATCGGAGAGGATCACGACCGGGGTTCGGTAGCGGTCGGCCAGTGCCAATCCAGCGGCGACGTCGTCGGCGGTTTCCTGTGGCGACCAGGGTGCCAGTACGGGGACCCGGTAGTCGCCGTGACCATGCCCCTTGGTTGCCTGGAAGTAATCGGACTGTGACGGTCCGAGGCTGCCGGATCCGGGACCGCCGCGGCAGACGTTGACGACGACGGTCGGGAACTCCATGGCGGCGAGGTTCGACATACCCTCGGCCATCAGGCTGAATCCCAGCCCGCTGGTGGCGGTCATCCCGAGAACCCCAACGGCGACCGCACCGGTGAGGATGTTGATGACGGCGAGTTCGCTCTCGGCGTAGATGTAGGTGCCCCCCACTTCGGGCATGCGAATGGACATGAGTTCCGCGATCTCGGTGGCAGGCGTGATCGGGTAGCCGGAGAAGCAGAGGCATCCCCCGGCGATGGCACCTTCGACCGCCGCCTGGTTGCCTGTCATGAGGACCGGCTCACCCGAGTAGGTCAGAGTCATCCGCCTTCTCTCCCGCTGGGCGGCGGCGTCATCGAACGACGACCTCGTCGGCGAGTTTGGCTCCGAGCCGGACGGCTGCTGCGTTCGCCTCGATCAGGCCGCTACGGTGAGCAGGCACCGTGCGTCTCATCCCCTCCACGAGCTGCTCGGCATCCACGGGGCCGTATCGTGTCACGGCGAACCCCGCCGCCAGCATCGTCGCCGGCCGGCGGTCGTCGAAGTGTTCCCGGGCCAGATCATCGAGCCGGAGATAGTCGACTCGGCGACCGTATTCCTCTACCTCAGGAACGGTGGTTTGGTTGACCACCAGACCACCCTCGGGCACCACGCGATCGAGGGACAGTTTCACGCCTTCCGAGCTCATGATGATCCCAACGTCGGCTACGCCGGGTACCGGTGAGCACATGCCCTCACTTGTCAACACGACAAAGCATTCGATCTCGCCGCCGCGGATAGCCCCGGAGTAGACGCAAAACTGAACCGGCTGGAGGCCCGCCTGAAAGCCGGCCTGAGCCAGGCACAGGCTGACCAGCTGGATTCCCTGGCCGCCGAATCCGGAAAGCACGTAACGCACGGTGGTCGGCTGATCGCTACCAGGTACCACGCCCACGCCTAGCCGACAAACCGGTCGCGGATTTCCCGTTTCAGCACCTTGCCGAGGGCACTGCGCGGGAGGTCGCTGCTGGATACGAATTCGACGGCAGCCAGCGCCTTGTAGGGGGCCAGGTGCTCGCGGATGAACGCCTTTGCCTCGTCCTCGGACAGCGCAGCGTCCTGTTCGAGAACGACGAACGCCATCGGGGCTTCCACCCGGCGGTCGTGAGGAATCCCGACCACGTAGGCCTCGGAGATGGCGGGATGAGAGACGAGCACCCGCTCCAGTTCGGCGGGGAAGATGTTGTAGCCACTGGCGATGATCATGTCCTTCTTTCGATCGACGATCGACAGGAACCCGTCATCGTCGAGAACACCGATGTCGCCGGTGTGGAACCACCCCTCCGCCAGCGCTTCGGCATTGGCCTCCGGCATGTTGAAGTAGCCGGGGATGGGCTGGTACTGGCCGGCGTAGGGTCCCTCCTCGGGAGTGGACAGGACGACCTCGCCCGATTGGCCTATGGGTAGCTCGTTGTTGTCGTCGTCGACGATGCGCACTCTCACGTGGGGCAGGGGCAGCCCGACGGTGCCGGATCGTGGCGGGGCGTCGAGAGGATCCAGGGTCACCGCATTTGGAGCTTCTGTCATGCCGTAGCAGTGCAGAAGGGTGATTCCGTACGTCTTCTCGAATTTCTCCCGGACGTGGGGGGGCGTCGGCGAGGCGCCGAAAATCATGTAGCGGAAGGACGAGAGATCGACCTCCTGCTCGTCCCCCAGCCGGTTGAGTTCGTAGAGCATGGTGGGTACCAGGACACCGCACGTGATCTGGTGTCGGAGCACCAAATCGGCGAACGTTGCTGCTTCGAAGCGACCCACGCTCACCGAAGTACCGCCTATGTACCAGCCCATCAGGTAGCCGAAGAGCGAGGCATTGGAGTGGAACATCGGCATGGAGTTCAACTGAACATCGTCGGGTCCCAGGTCGAGAGTGTCCCGGATGATCTCCATCGACAGCGAGCAGTTCCTGTGCGGGATCATCGCTCCCTTCGGGACTCCAGTTGTCCCCGACGTATAGGCGACGAATGCCAGGCCGTCGGCGTCGACCGGCGGGAGTACGGCCGATCCGTCGAATCGAACCGCATCGGAGGCGTCGACGCCGGCCAGTGAATTGGGCCCGCCGAGTGACACCAGCCGAGGCCGGCCGGGCTGCTGCATGATCTCGAGGTCTCCAAGGGCGGGTGCGCCGACGGAATCGAAAATGATGGCGCTGGCGGCCGAATCGGTGAGTATGTGCTCCAACTCGCCGCTTCGGTACATCGTATTGACGGGGACCTCGGTGGCGCCGGCCCGCCAGATGGCGATTCGGGCAACCGTCGGCTCGATACCATTGACCGCCATCAGTGCTACCCGGTCTTTTCTCTCGACTCCCACGTCGACGAGCAAGGAAGCGAGCTGGTTGGCGCGCTGGTGCAACTCCGCGTAGGTGATGCTGGATTCCGAGCCGTCGTCGAAGTGGACCAGGGCGACCTTGTCGGGATCGGATGCTGCCATCTCGGCAACACGCTGTTCGACCAGGGGCAAGGTTCTGGCTTCTGAGGAGGTCATGCGTTGCTACCGGCGGCCGGGCTGGCGCTGCCGCCGGCCCTGCGGTCGACGAAGACGCCCGTGGGGTACTGCTTGACGACCTCTTCTCCGACAAAGGCCATGGCATCGACCGGCGATAGATTCCAGTGGGTCGGGCACGTATTGAGGATTTCCACTACCGAGAATCCTACGCCGTCGATTTGATTCTCGAAGGCGGCCCGGATGACCTTCTTGGCGGCCAGGGCGACTCCCGGTGAGTGCATGCTCACGCGGGCCGCGAACCCGGTGCCGTCGAAGCTTGCGATCATCTTGAGCATGTCGATCGGAGCGCCGCTCTGCTCGGTATCGCGCCCGCCGACACTTGTCGTTGTGGGCATCCCTACCAGGGTGGTCGGAGACTGCTGGCCGCCCGTCTCACCGTAGATTCCGTTGTTCATGAACAGGACGGTGAACCGCTCTCCCCGGGCGGCACAGTGGATGAATTCACCTGTTCCGATGGCAGCGAGGTCTCCATCGCCCTGGATGGTGAAGACGACCAGTTCCGGGCGCACCCGCTTCATTCCGGTGGCGACGGCGCACGCCCGACCGTGAAGGGCCAGGTGGGTGTTGCAGCCCAGATGCTCGATGAAGGCCGAGTGGCACCCGATCCCAGTGACCATGACGCTGTTCTCCTTCAGGGCCATTTCGTCGATCACCTCGGCAATGACAGTCTGGGCGATCCCGTAGGTGCATCCCGGGCACCACTGAAAATGGCTGGGCTTCAGCGCGTCCGGGCGGGAGAAGATATTGATCGCCGTTCCGTTGTCTGGACTCAAGACGACGTCCCTCTCTCGGTCATACGAGGAATTCGAACCGTGTCGTGAGGCTAGGACGGGATCTTCTCCGGCGTCAAGGGAGGGGGAAGGACTCGAATCCGGTACCGGAACCGCGGTCACGCCCGGTCCGCTTGGAGCGCCGGTCGGCGGGTCGGCTTGTAGGCGGTGACGCGGTTCTGTCGGCCGCGGTAGTTTGGGTCCGTCGTCGGATGGGAGCGTCTCAGTGGCCGAAGGTCGAGTACTGGTCGAAGATGAAGGTCCGCTGCGGACTCTGGTTCTTTCCCGTCCGGGAAAGCTGAACGGTATGGACGCGCCGATGCTTCTCGCCCTGGCGGACGCGATGTGCGACGCGGCCCGGGATCGAGGCGTTCGGGCCATTCTGATCACCGGGGCCGAAGGGGCGTTCAGCGCCGGTGGCGACCCGGAGGAGATGACTACGGAGGGATGGCGTGGCACGGCCGACCTGTGGACCAGCATCTCGGCTGAGGTCGCCGGGCGCCTGTTCCACCTCGAGAAGCCGGTCATGGCGGCCGTAGACGGCCCCGCCATCGGGGCTGGATACGCCCTTGGCGCTGGCATGCGATGTCGTGCTGGCGTCCGACCGAGCGCGGTTCGACCCGGTCTTCACCAGGCGGGCGATCCTGCCCGACCATGCCGCTTTGTGGTTCCTGCCCAGAGTGGTGGGATTGCTGGCTGCCAAAGAGATGATCTTCAGTGGCCGGATCATCGAGGCGGCCGAGGCCGCTCAAGTCGGGTTGTGCACGCGGTTGCTGTCGGTGGACGGGTTCAATACTGCTGTTCACTCCTATTGCCGCGACCTCGCCGTCGGACATACCCGCGCCTTGTGTGCCGCAAGAGCCATTATGAACAAGGGTTTGGAATCCGACCTGTGGAACGTGCAGACCTATGAACGGCTGGTACAGCCGGCTCTGTTCGAGAGCGACGACTACTCGGAGGGATTCGATGCGTATCGAGAAGGGCGTGAGCCGCAGTTCAGAGGGGGATGATTGGCCCCGGGTTCCTTGGCTAGCATCAGGCGCCTGGTGACTGGTTAACGTATGACGTACGATGTCATAGTGGTAGGCGGAGGCGCGGCCGGGACGGTGGCCGCTGCACTCCTGGCGGCAGAAGGCAAACGCGTCCTGCTGCTGGAGCGCGAAGAGGGAATGGCCGGCAGGGCCCGATATTTCGACGTCGACGGATACAAGCTGCAGTGGGGGCCGCATCTTCTCGAGGATCCCGGTAGCGGAATCACCGCCATCCTTGCTCACCTCGATTATGACCTGGAGCACGGGCCGCCCAACGACGGGATGGCCACCTGGACGGACAATGGCTGGCAGCCGGCCGGTGTTGCGTACGGTTCTCACCGCGCCGAACTCAAGCGGGTGTACGAGGAAGTCGCCGCCGTCGATCTCGACCGAATTGATCAATTCGACCAGCAATCGCTACGGTCGTGGCTGAGAGAACGCACCAACGATGATGACGTGATTCGGCTCTTCGAACTGATGGCGGTGTTGGAAGGGCAGACCGGTGCACCGGAGGATCATTCGGCCAGCGACAACTTGTTCATGCGGGCCCTCCATCTGCGTGAGCAGCGGGCGCCGGGCTATTCCTACGTCCCGGTCGGGGGATTCGAGCGGTTGTTCGAGGGGATCGGCCGAATCGCCGAACAGCACGGTGCCGAGGTGCGGCGGGACACGACCGTGGCCGCGGTCGCAATCGAACAAGCCAGGACCCGGGGCGTGTATGTCGAGCTCGGCCGCCGCCGCATGCCCAACGAGTTTCTACCGATCGAACTCATCGAAGCCGACAGCGTGATAGTCACGGCACCGGCGTGGGAGGTCCTACAACTCCTGCCGGAGGAGGCAGTGCCGGGCTGGTATCTGGATCTGATCCGGCGGATGACGGCCGAGGACGCCAGAGGCAGTTGGGTCGGTCTCTACGCCGCGCTTGACGAGCCCGCTTTTCAGTATTCCAAGGGCGAGCTTGCCACCTGGTTCGCAACTCCGCGAACCGGCCTTCCCGGGTTCGGATACCTCCACTCGGAGCTCGACTCCGGCACGGCCCCCGAGGGGGAGCATCTCTTCGTTTGTGGCGTTGCCTGTGACCTGGCGACGGTGAGAGACCGTCGCGACCTGGCTCGATTGATGGAGGACTTCGAAGCCGACATCGAGGAGATGTACCCGGCGTTGAAGAGCTCCTCGTGGAGGGTGCGGCACGTGATTAGAAATTTCGGCTTCAAGGCCAGGCCGGGGCTGGTGGGAGCGATGCGGCCCCAGAACGAGGTCCCGGAGGTCGAAGGATTGGTGCTGGCCGGGGACACGTATCGCGGCAGGTCGGTCGGTCTCGATCGTGCGGCGCGATCCGGTCTCACTGCAGCCGAGCTGGTTCTGGGACGCAGAGTGATCGGACTGGAGGGCACATGGCGGTATTGAGCGCAGATTTGGTGGCCGACGAAGCGGCGGTGCGGGCCCTTACCGCCCGGTTCACCGATGCAGTCAACCGGGGCGTACCCGCAGAACTCGGACCGCTCTTCGCGCAAGGAGGTGTGTGGGTTGTTCCGGGGTTTGGGGATACGACGGGCCGTGCCGCCATCGTCGACCTGATCACCGACCTGCTCGGTCGCTTCTCGTTCCTGGTGCAAGTGCTGCACAGCGGGGTGGTTGAGGTAGATGGAGATCGTGCCTGGGCCCGCTGGTACTTGAGCGAATACGCCGTTTCTGACGACGGCAAGGGGTGGCATTTCGTTGGCGTCTATCAGGACAGCCATGTCCGGGATGAAGGGGATTGGCTGTTCGAGCGGCGAAAGTTCGATTTCCTCTACCGCGGGCCCGCCGACTTCTCCGGCAAGCAGTATCCATTTCCCGTGATCGATCGAGAGGACTGAAATGGCACGATTGAGACTCGAAACGCCGGTTGAGGGCGTAGCCCTCCTCACTTTGGACCGACCCGAACGTCTGAACGCTCTGGACAACGAACTGCTGGAGCACCTTCTCACCGATACTTTCAGAGACCTTGGAGACGATGCTTCGGTGCGGGCAATCGTTGTCACCGGTGAAGGCAGAGCCTTCTCGGCGGGAGCCGATCTCGACAGCGCCGGGTTCGGACAGCCGACGGTGCTCGATTCCGCGCGATATGTTCGGCAGAGTCATCGCACGCCGGTGGCCGTCCGCAAGGTCGGCAAGCCGACGATTGCCGCCGTCAACGGACCGGCGATCGGTGCTGGGTTCGGCCTGGCGCTTGCGTGTGATCTCCGGATTGCATCACCTGCTGCCCTCTTCGGGGCGCCGTTTGTCGGCATGGGACTGGTGCCCGACTACGGTGTCAGCTTCTTTCTTCCCCGGGTGGTCGGCACGGCCAACGCTTTGGACATTGTGTTGACGGCCCGGATGGTAGAGGCCGAGGAAGCGCTGGCCCTTGGAATTGTCTCCCGTATCGCAGACGATGTGGTCGAGGCTGCCTGTGAGCTCGCGGGGCAGATCGCCGCCAATCCGCCACACGCTGTCATGAGCGCTCGGGCGAACATCTACCGGAGCCTGGAATTGGACATAGAGGCCGAGATCCTCGAACAGGAGCCGCGCGCTCAGGCTGTTGCCCTCTTCGGTCCCGAGTTCAAGGAGCGGTTCGCCGCCTACAAACAGAGGATCCAGAAAAAGTGACGACCGGGCGCTGCCGACCGGGCAGTCGTCAACCGGGTAGCGTGTTTGAGAGTCCAGGACGGATTCCAGCAGGAGACGAGAGGAGGCTTCATGCTCGTCAGTGACATAGTCCGACGTAATGCCGATTTCTTTCCCGACAGTGAGGCAATTGTTATTCCGGGTGTCTCTACGACGACCTGGGCGGAGCTCGAGGAGCGCTCGAATCGTTTTGCCCGCGCATTGCTCGATCTCGGGTTGAAGAAGGGCGATCGTATCTCGACGTTTGCTACCAACTGTGGGGAGTACTTCGATTTCTTCTTCGCGTGTGCCAAGACCGGCATTATCGGTGCCACTGTGAACGTCCGGCTTACCGCCCCGGAGGTCGCCTCGTATCTGAACTACGTAGAGCCCAGCGCGATCCTGGTGCATGCCGACGTCAAGGACACGGCTGCTGGATTCCTGGGAGATGTGCCGTCCCTCCGGCACGTGATCGGAATTGGTGAGGATCACGGGTTCGACCTGGATGTGTCCGAGATCGAGGATGCCCAATCGTCCACCGACCCCGGGTGTGCGGTATCCGATACCGACATATACCAATTGGGTGCCACCAGCGGAACCACCGGTACCCCCAAGGGCGCCTTGCTCACGCATCGCAACGCCATTGCCGCCATGCTCAATTGGATGGCCGAGAAGCCGACGCCGGCGTACTCGACCAACCTGCAGAACATCCCCTTGTTCTTCAATCCCGGAGGTCCATCCGGAATCCACCCCGCTCTGCTCAAGGGAGGCCGGACCGTTATCCGGCCCGGGTTCGAACCCGGTATGTTTCTGAGGGATGTGCCTGAGTTCGGCGCCACTCATACGATCCTGGTGCCGACGATGGTGGGAATGGTGCTGAACCACCCCGAGGTGGGCGACCACGACCTCTCCTCCCTATTGGCAGTCACCACCGGTGGCTCTGCGATACCGCGCGAGGTTCTGGCGCAGGCGCTGGAAGTGTTCGGTGATGTGTTCTTCCCCATGTACGGCTTGGCGGAGACCTATTCGTGCGGCGCCGTCCTTCGACGCGAGGACCAATACACCGAAGGCACCGACGATCAGGTGCGCCGGCTGACCTCGGTGGGCAAGCCACACATGCTCAACAACATGCGTGTGGTGACCGACGAAGGCCCCGATGCGGCACGGGACAACACGGCAGTCGGAGAGATCTGGCTCACCGGCGACACCGTTTCGCCCGGCTATTTCCGGATGGACGACGAGACCGAGACATCTCGCGAGGGCAAGTGGTTCAAGACCGGCGACCTGGCGACCGTCGATGCAGATGGGTTTGTGACGATTGTCGATCGCAAGAAGGACATCATCATCAGCGGTGGCATCAACATCTACAGCCGCGACATCGAGGAGGCCCTCTATGAGCATCCGGCGGTGGCTCAAGCAGCCGCCATCGGAATCCCGCACGAGCAGTGGGGCGAGGCCGTCCATGCCGTTGTCGTGCTTGCTCCGGGGACGACGGCAACGGTTGATGAACTGATCGGGTTCACCACTGAACGGTTGGCCGACTACAAGAAGCCACGGTCGCTCGACATCGTCGACGCCCTGCCGGTGAGCGCCACCGGAAAGATCCTCAAGCGGGAGATGCGCGCCCCGTTCTGGGCCGACAAGGAGAGAGCGGTGTGAGCGCAAGCCTCCAGGACCGAACCGGGCTCGTCACCGGGGCCGGTCGTGGTCTGGGTAGAGAGGTGGCTCTCGGTCTACTCCAAGCCGGAGCCCGGGTTGCCGTTGTCGACATCGACGAGGCGTCCGCGCAGCGGGCAGCCGATGACCTGGCGGCGATCGGCCCGGTGCTTCCGATCGGAGCAGACTGCAGTAGCTCAGAGGAACTGGCGGCTGCCTTCAACGCGGTTGAGGCAGAGTGGGGCGAACCGGTGGATGCGCTGGTCAACAACGCCGGTGTCCTGTCGTTCGAACTCGCCAACGAACTCACCGATGCTGAGATAGAACGGGTGCTGCGGGTCAACCTCATGGGACCGATGCTCACGACCCGGGAGTTCTCCACCAGACTCATTGCCGCGGGCCGTGGCGGGGCCGTCGTCAACATCACTTCGACCACCGCTCACATCGCTTCCCTTCCCAGGCTATCGGCGTATGCGGCTTCCAAGGGAGGCCTGCTGGCGTTCACCCGGGGGGCGGCCGCCGACCTGGCGCGGCACTCGATTCGTCTCAATGCGGTGTCACCCGGGTGGATGGTGACCGACATGAGCTCCTCGCTGGATGGGAAGCAGTCGGGCGATGGCGAGCTGGCGGGGCGGATTCCTTTGCGCCGTCCTGCCACCCCCGACGAACTGGTGCCTGCGATCGTGTTCCTGCTGTCCGACGACGCCGGATACATCGATGGAACGTGTTTGGCGATTGACGGAGGATGGATGGGCTACTGATGGACGCAATCACCCGGCCGGTGGGCGATTCGAGTCGGTTCTTCGAGGATTTCTTCGTCGGAGAGACGATCGTCACGCAGGGGAGGACGATCACCGAGACCGATGGGTCGTTGTGGGCCATGTTCACCGGCGACATGAACCCGATGCACGTCGACGATGACTATGCGGCTGAGTTCGGGGTGTTCGGAGGCCGGTTCCCCCCGGGATTGATGGCAGTCGCCATTGCTTCCGGGTTGAAGGAACGCCTCGGCCTTTTCCAAGGGACCGGACTCGCCATGCTGGAACAGACCATCCGCTACCACTCGCCGGTGCTATTTGGCGACACCATCCGGGTGACCCTGATTGTGGAAGATGCCACTCGTCAACCCGGCAAGCGCCGCGGCATTGTCGACTTCTCATATGCGCTGCACAAAGGCGACGACACTCTTGCCCTCGACGGTATTTGGAGAATGTTGATAGCTGCCAGAGGGGACTGATCCAAGGAAGTGGCCCAATGAAAGTGACAGAGATGAAGCGCTATGTGGACTTGGTGGCAGAAGCTGCCCGACGCAATCCTGAAGCCATCGCGGTGGTGGCCGACGGCGATCGGCTGAGCTTTTCCGAGCTCGACCGCCGTACCGGCGATCTGGGCGCCGCGCTGCGGGGGGCCGGACTCAGTCCGGGCGATCGGATCGCGCTTCTGGCGCTCAACGAACTCGAATACACCGAGATTCAGGCGGCATGCGTCCGGTCGGGATTTACGCTGGTGCCGCTCAACAGCAGGTTGGCGCTGCCTGAACTCGAGTTCATCATCGGCGACAGCGAACCATCGATCTTGATAGGTGGTCGGACCGAACACGAACGGGTGGCAACCCTGGCAGCGTCGACTGGGGTGGAGCGAGTGCTCGGCTTGGGAAGCCCAACGGAGATCGATCCCTATGACGGTCTGCTGACCGCTGCCGAGGCCGACCCCGAGGCCGATCCGCTTGATTTCGACCTCATCACCACCATCCTCTACACCAGCGGTACTACTGGTCGTCCCAAAGGAGCAATGATCGATCGGACGGGATTTACTGCCCGGGTGTTTGTCAATGCCTTCGAAATGAAAGCTACGCCGCAGGATGTGTTTCAGGAGAGCCTGCCGATGTTTCACATCTCAGCATTCCTCGCCTATGCCTACACCTATGTAGGCGCCACAGTGGTAATGCTCCCGGCCTTCACTCCGGATGCCTGCCTCAAATTGTTGGCGCGAGAAAAGGCCACCTCCACTGTGCTGGTGCCCACGATGATCAGAATGGTGGTCGATTCTCCCGCTATGGAAGACTTCGATTCGTCCGCTCTCCAGCTCATAATCTATGGGGGAGAGTCGATCGCGCCCAATCTTCTTCGTACCGCGATGGAGCGGCTGGGTTGTGGGTTCCACCAACAGTATGGGATGACCGAGACCGGGGCCCAGACCATCCTGCGGCCTGCCGCCCACGACCCAACCGACCTGGAGACGCTGTCCTCGGCCGGATCCGCCGCTATCAGCTTCGAGGTAAGCATCTTCGACGACGACGATCGAGCCCTTTCCGACGGGGAGGTCGGTGAGATAGTGTGCCGGGGTCCGGCAGTAATGTCGGGATACTGGAATCGCCCTGAAGCAACCACCGATACTCTGCGCAACGGATGGATGCACACTGGCGATCTTGGGTTCAAGGACGAGCGGGGATTCATGCACATCATCGACCGCCGAAATGACATGATTGTGTCGGGTGGGGAGAACGTCTACCCGCGGGAAGTGGAGCAGCAATTGCTGAACCACCCGGAGGTCTCCGATGCCACGGTCCTGGGGCTTCCGGATTCGGAGTGGGGACAAGTGGTAACTGCTGTGCTGGTGGGGGATCATCCCGCGCCGGCAGAATTGGAGTCCTTTCTCCGTGAGCGGATCGCCGGGTACAAGATCCCGCGCCGTTGGATCGATGTGGTAGAACTGCCCCGCAATGCGGCGGGCAAGGTCCTTAAGATGCAACTACGAGAAGAAATTGTTCCGAAGAAATAGACTATTAGTAGTCGAACTGTTCACCGATTGATCCTGGGGAGATCCATGGACTTCACTCTCGAACCGGAGCACCGGCAGTTTCAGACCACGTTGCGGGAGTTCTTTGCTACCGAGGCACCGGTTCAGCTGGTGGCGGAGATGGATCGGGCGGAGGAGTTTCCGGCTGAGATCTACGCCAAGATGGCCGACATCGGCATGTGTGGGCTCACTTTCGGCGAAGAATACGGCGGTAGCGATGCCGACGAGATTTCGATCTGCATCGCAGCCGAGGAGGTTGCCCGCGGTTGGGGCAGCGCAAGCTATACATACACGCCGACGGTGACGTTCTGTGCCCGTGGCATCGATCGGTTCGGGACCGAGGAGCAGAAGCAGGCCTACCTGCCGGAGATTGCAGCAGGGCGGATGCGGTTCGCCCAGGGTCTTTCCGAGCCCGACTCTGGCTCCGATCTGGCGAGCCTTTCAACCAGGGCGGTTCGGGATGGGAGCGACTTTATCGTTAGCGGCCAGAAGATATTCACCACTGGGGCCGATACTGCCGACTTCATAATGACCTTCGTCCGCACCGACCCGGACGCTCCGCC
>PVBE012268240.1_pt1 | contig 29364 bp, 20 predicted proteins | sample 1631181 | NCBI WGS metagenome assembly PVBE01 (sample SAMN08397723, study PRJNA350692) | Marine metagenome, whole genome shotgun sequencing project. | isolation source: water | place: Pacific Ocean | collected 2012-04
ACGTACCGAGCCTGGGACAGCAGTCCCCTGCCGAATACCTCCAGCTCGTCGATCTCGAAGTTGACGGGTGAGGTGGCGCGCAGCCGGATGGACTGCACGTAACGCGGCGGATCCAGGGGAACATCGACCACCGCCTCCTTGTTGTCGGCCTCGGCGATGAGCGGCTCCCAGATGGGCGTGCCTTCCCGGGTCAGGTTGAGACCGTCGTTGGTGAACAGCTCGTAGCCCCGCAGAAAATCGCTCTGAAAGGGCGTTGACGGTGACGATTGCACCGTATTGCGCGGGTAGATGCGGATCCTCTCAACACCGAAGCGTCCGCCCAGATTGAGGATCACGAGGATACCGAGAGAGTTGAAATCCTTGCGCTCGAATGCGAGCAACTCGCCGCCGGGGTCGCCTGTCAGGAGCTCCTCGAGGGCCTGCCGCAGGTCGAGAGGCTTGAAGGTACCGCTGAAGTCGAAGACGTTGGGAGCGTCGATGTCTCCGCCCCGCTCCAGCGTTTCGATGGCGATGTTCTGACCGGACTCGATCCGCTTGGGCAGCAGGGCGCCCGGGAACGACTCGCCGTCGAACTCCACCAGATCACCGGGGGCGTTGCTTTCGAGAAGGACGTCCTCTGCCAGCAGTGACCGGTGCCGGGCGTCGATGGTCTGCACCGCGGCCGTACCGTCACCGGTCCAGTCGAGATCCCCGTCGACTCCGATGGTCACCCTCTCGACGGCATGGCTCCCCGACGCCACCTGCAGAATCGCCAGGGCCAGTACCACCGTCCGGACGCGCCGGTCTGCCCGTTCTGCCCATTCTGCCCGTTCTGGTAGTGTGGTCGAATCGTCCATCTCTGCGGAAGAAAGCCCCGACTTCTACAGGTGTCAAACTTGTTTTGTCACCACCGGCGGAGCATATTACCCGCGGCCGATCTCCCTCTCACTGACGAGGTGCGTATGTGGCACCCCCGGGCTGTGGTTCTAGTCGCTGTGGTCTTGTGCGCCGGCATCGTTTCTGCCCGGACGGAGTACACGCTTGGCGGGCCCGAGGGCAATCCGTGGCAGGCGGCTTTGTCCACCGAGGGGGCCGGTGATTTCGTGACCTTCGACGAGGAGGGGGGCGTCCTGCGACGGGTCGCCGTGGCCACCGTCCCCCATGGCGCCAGCGGCGACACCCTGGTCCAGTTCGAGGCATCCGGATTCCTCAACAGCATCCAGCCTCTGTTCATCGAGCCGGAGGCCAACCTGGCCCTGAGCGAGGCGGATTCTCCCGAGATCAAGATCCCCTTGCCGATCACCAGCGGCCAGGCGCTGACCACGGACGGCTGTTCTGCCCTGGACGATCAGATCCGGGCCGTGAAGCGGCAGTTCGACGGTGACGTCACCACCGCCCACTTCCGCCGTTTCACTGCGGGGAACAGCATCTTCTCAGGCGGGGGCGCCCTCGTGGCCGGCATCACCGGGGAGGGCTGGAAAAACGCCGTCGTGCTCGACTTCGGCGCCGCCGTGCCCGTAAACCGAATCCGCTTCTACCCGCGCCTGGGGCGGCAGGACGATCAGCTTCTCATTCAGGACCTGAGAACACCCCAGCCCTCGCCGGATACTTTTGGTGAAAGCAGCTTCGCCGACAACTTTGTCGAGGGGTTCGAGATCCGCGTCGCCGACAATACCGTCCGTTTTGCGGGCAGCCCATGCGACCGGCCCGGAATCGTGCGCGGGCTGCGTTGGGTGCGGACCCAGGACCCGCTCCTCGAAGTGCTCGAAGCCAAGCCGGAGAACCTCGACCGGGTCGTCGACTTGCGTTTTGCCACCCGCTCGGTACGCTGGATGACCTTCAAGACCTTCCCGCTGCGCGACTGGGAGGTCGCAGAGTTCGAGGTGTACGGAGAGGGGTTCGTCGAAAAGACGTCCTACCGCACGCAGATCATGGACTTCTCCCAGGCGGTCAACTGGGGCAAGATCCGCTGGAGTGGCGAAGCTCCCGAGGGTACGCGCGTCGAAATCCGCACCCGGTCTGGCAGTACGCCGGACCCGAACCTGTACTTCGCCGAGAATACGAACGGTGACCTGCGGCAGATCACCTTCGATGCGTACGAGGACATCGACCCCAGCGGCCGGCTCGACCCGCGCCCCGACGCCGACAACTGGAGCTTCTGGTCGCCTCCGTACAGTTTCGAGTCCGGCCGGCGCGACGAATCCCTGCCCGCCGAGGCCTGGGATGACGGCACACCGGTCCAGTCACCCGGACCCAGCCGCTACATCCAACTCGAAGTCCTCATGTTCAGCACCTTCACACGCGCTCCCCGTATCGACCAGTTGCAGATCCAGCTGGCGGAAGTGCCCCTGGCTCGCGAAGTGGTCGGCGAGATCTGGCCCATCGAGGTCGAGACCTTTGTCTCCACACCCTTCACCTACATCGTGCGGCCCACCTTCGATGAACAGCACCTCGGTTTCGACCGCCTCGAGATCCTCACCCACAGCTCCGTGGACGGGATCAGTGGCCTCGTCGTCGACGGTGAGCAGCTCGATCTCGACCAGTTCCCGCCTCAGATCCTGTCGGACCGTGTCATCCTGTCCTTCCCCGAACTGCGCGGCCAGGCCGACAGCTTCAAACGAATCGAAGTCTCTTTCGAGGTCCCTGTCCTCCGTTATGGATCCGAGTTCAGTGGCTGGGTGTTCAACACCAGCGACCCTGATCGCATCCGTCAGCAGGTTCGCGCTGGCAATTCCACGTTTCAGTTCTCGGGCAACGTCCTGTCTGTTGCCACGCCTCTCCAGGGCAACCTGCTCGTCGACCTGGAGCCGTCGAGCCCGGCGATCACGCCCAACGGCGACGGCGTCAACGACGAGCTTGTTCTGACCTACAAACTGCGTCAACTCACGCTGGCGCGTCGGGTGCGACTGCAGGTCTACGACCTCGCGGGTCGACGCGTACGGGACCTCGCCCCGGAGGCGGTCGCCAGCGGCATCTTCGAACAGCGCTGGGACGGCCGGGGCGACGATGGTCTGCTCGTACCGCCTGGCACATACGTCTACAGCGTAACTCTGGATGCCGAGCGGGAGGAAAGACGGGTCGGTGTACTGTCGGTCGTCTACTGACCCGCGGCGCCCGCGGATGGGCCGGATTATTACTTGACATGTCCAAAGGACCGGCATATCGTTGCGCGTGAATGGCTGATATGCGGTCCGACTGCGGCCGTGTAAATCCCGTCACCGAGGAGGAATCTCGAGTAATGAAGCGACTAATCACGAGCCTGATTCTCGCAGGTGCGGTTGCCGCCAGCGCCCATAATCCACCTGGAGAGTTGTTTTTCGCTGTCCAGTTCCCGGACAATATCGTGCCCTCCATGGACGGCAATCTGTCCGACTGGGACATCGTGCCGATCGATCCGTATACCATTCGCAACGATCGTCTCTACTCGCCCGTTGCCGAAATCCAGCCGGTGGGTCGCGGAGAAATCGACGCCAGCGACATCAACATCCGCCATGTCCTGGGTTGGAACGACAACCTCAATAAGCTCTATTTCATGAGCGAGGTCTTCGACAACATCCACGACGCCGACCGGGAGAATCCATCCGCCTTCTGGCAGGACGACGCCTGGGAGGTCGAAGTCAACCCCGACCACACGGCCACGGAGGAGCACAACGTCGAGGGTGAATCGGCAAACAACATCAGCTACAAGTGGGCCGTTCCCCCCGTCGAGGGGGCCTATCAGTTCTACCGCCCCAACCGCGGCATCGCCTGGTTCATCGACGGCACCTCCTGGATCGATTTCGGCTGGGGCTTCGAGGGTGACCAGTTCGGTGAGAGCACCTATTTCTATGAACTGGCCATCACGCCTATCCACTCCATGCCCACCGGTGACGATGTCACTGAAGACCAGTTGGTGGCGCACGATCTGGAAGAAGAACAGATCCTCCACCTCTCGATCACCGTGGGCGATTTCGACGAACCCTGAACAGAGTGTGTGCTGGAGAGCTATCAGGGCTTCTGGACGATGTCCCCGGAGAGTTGCTGCACGGGCACCAATGACGTCGTCATGGCACCCGTCGAGCCCTCCATCTCCGATTTCGCTGCCACGGCAGTCGAAGAGGTGACCTGGGGTCAGATCAAGGCTGGCTTCTGATTCATATGGTCTTGGCAGCGAGGCCCGCTGCCTTGCCAGGATATTGGCCCTCGGCCGCCTCTTCGGAGGCGGCCGGGGGTTTTTTTTGGTGCCTGCCTCTGGTCTTGATGGCCAGCTGTTCGGGACCCGGATCGGGCGTCGATGGCTCTCTGTCGCCGGCCTTCGTCGACGTTGCCCCGGTTGCTGGCCTCGACAGGGTCCACACAGGGGGTGGCCCCCACAAGGGCTACATCGTCGAGGCCAAGGGAGGCGGCAGTGCCATCATCGATGTCGACCGCGACGGCGACATGGATATCTTCTGGGTCAACGGCGCCACCCTCGAAGACGAGGATGCAGGAGGCGGCAATGCCCTCTACCGGAACGACGGTGACCTGAACTTCACGGATGTGGCGGCAGCGACGGGTGTCTCGGGCGCCGGTTGGGGAATGGGGGCGGTGGCGGCGGACTACGACAACGACGGTGACACCGATCTGTACGTGACCTGCCTGCGCCGCAATCTCCTCCTGGGCAACGAGGCGGGGCAGTTCCGTCGGATCGGCGCGGCAGCCGGTGTCGATGTGGCACAGTGGAGCACGGGTTCGGCTTTCGGTGACTACGATCTCGACGGCGACCTCGACCTCTACGTGGCTGGTTATGTCGCCTTCGACACCACCGCCATCGAGCGTTTTGGCACGCGCTGGAAGGGGATCCCGTCCTTCGTCGGCCCCCTGGGCCTGCGCCCTGAGGCAGACCATCTGTTCCGCAACGACGGTGATGGTTTCGTCGACATCAGCGAATCGGCCCGAGTAGCCGATGTCGATCCAGGATATGGCCTGGGTGTGGTCTTCACCGACTACGATGCGGATGGTGATCCGGACATCTACGTGGCCAACGACTCGTCGCCGAACTTCCTGTTCCAGAACGACGGCGGGAGGTTTCTCGATGTCTCCCTTGCGGCCCAGGTCAGCCATGGCGCCATGGGGAATGCCCAGGCGGGCATGGGTGTGGCCGTCGGCGACTACGATGGGGACGGCTCCGCCGACCTCTTCGTGACAAACTTCGACGACGACTACAACACCCTCTACCGCAACGACGGCAAGGGCGCCTTCGAAGACGTCAGCTTTGCCGCCGGTCTCGCTCAGCCGGCTCTGTCCTTCGTCGGTTTCGGCGCCATCTTCCTTGACTACGATCATGACGCCGATCTCGACCTGTTCGTGGCCAACGGCCACGTGTACCCGCAGATCGATTCCTCTGGTACGAACTCATCCTACGCCCAGAATGATCAACTGTTCCACAACGCCGGCGATGGCCACTTTGAGCTGGTCTCCCCGCCTGGAGGCCCGGTCTTTGAGCCTCGGGTCAGCCGCGGCGCCACGGCCGCGGATTTCGACAATGACGGCGACCTCGACCTTCTCGTCGCCCACCTCAACGATCTGCCCGCCCTGTACCGCAACGACGCCGCCGACGGCAACTGGCTCGGGGTGATCCTCGAAGGACGCGGCAGCAACCGCGACGGCATCGGCTGCCGGGTCGTCGTGTACAGCGCGGGGCAACAGCAGGTGCGCGAGGCCGTGCGGGGCAGCAGCTTCCTCAGTTCCGAAGATCCGCGCCTGCATTTTGGTCTCGGAACAGCGTCGGTCGTCGACAGCCTGACGGTGCACTGGCCCGCCGGTGGCGTACAGAGATTCCTGGCCGTCGAGCCGAACCGCTACCTGTCGGTGCGGGAGCCGTGAGCCAGGGCGCGAGCGGGTGGCTGGTGCAGTTGACAGTAGGACCCGGGTTTGCGTACTGTGAGCCCACTATGGGAGAACGACGCCATGTCTTGTGAGATGCGTACAACTCGACTCTGGCTGTGTTTGCCGGTTATCGGTGCCCTCTGGCTGGTTGCCGGCTGTGGCTATCACCACTACACGGGCCCGCTTCTGGCCGTCGACCAACAGGCGGCCTCCATGACCATCGCCGATGACGGCGGTGTCACCTATGTGCAGGGACGCTTCGAGGTCCGTCTGCGCCCCGTGAGCGATGCAGAGCTCAATCGACATTTCGGTGACCAGTCCACGGGCGGAGCGAAGGCGATCAACCCGTACACCTACGGTGATATCGAGTTCTACGAAGGCCAGCAGACGCGTCAACGTTTCACCATCTTCAGCATGAACGTCAAGAACTACGAGTACCCCAAGGTCAAGGTTGACCCTGCTCGTGTCCGCCTGGTGGCCTCCAACAAGCGCGAGTACTGGAGCCTCAGTCTGGACCAGCTCGACAACTACTACCGCGTCTACGCCACGGCCTACGAGGGGAACGCCTACAGTCGCTACCGCGCACGCGGTGATCTGTTGCTGCGCACGATGTTCGCGGCGGAGGAGATATTCAGCGGCCAGGAGGCGGAGGGCTTCGTCGTCTTCCCCAACCTGCACCCTGACGTTGATCTCGTGAGCCTTGTCGTCCACGATTTCGTGCTGCGCTTCGACTACCGCGACGAGCCCGTCGAAATGGTCGACCTGTCCTACGAGTTCCGACGCGACATTGGCCGCCTCTACCCCGACGGAACCGTGGAACTGTCAGCCAGCAACTGAAGCGGACACCCGGCTCCCCTGGCCATGTTCCTGTTGACCGAGTGTGTCGCGGCCTCCGGCCGCTGGGTCGTCGTTGTGTTCTGCTTTTCGCTCCTGCTCTCCGGTTGCAGTCCCCAGGAGGATGATGGCCGCGTAACGATCGAGTTCTGGACGATCGCTCTTGGCGATGCCTTCGCCGACTACATCACCGGGATGATCAGCACCTACGAGGCCGAGCATCCCCACATCCGCGTGAAGTGGGTGGACGTGAGCGGCGCCGAGGTGGCGGAGAAGTTCCTCGCCTCCCTTGTGGGCGGTACCCCTCCCGACCTGGCCAACCTCTACGAGCTGCCGCGTTTTTTCGAGTTCGATATCCTCGCCGACATGGACAGGCTGGTGCCGCCCCTGGCGCGCGATCAGCGCCTGGACGTGTTCTGGCGCGGCATGGGCCTGTACCAGGGCACATCGTATGCCATCCCGTGGTACGCCGGCGTCTCCATGATGTGGTATAACCGCGAGATCTTCGAACGGGCCGGCCTCGACCCCGACCGACCACCGAAGACGATCGACGAGATGCTGGCCTTCGGCCGTCAGATCCGTGAACGCACGGGCAAGTTCGGCGTGTCGTGGCGGCTGCACCCGTCGCTGGTGGCGCCTCCCTGGGCGCTGCTCCGGCTCGACGGGGTCTGGCCGCTGTTCGACGAATCCTACTCGCGCTCCGCCATCGACACCCCGGCGGCCCGTCGCGTGCTGCAGAAATGGGTCGATGCCTACCGCGACGGTGTCCTGCCGCCCGAGGCGCTGGCCGCTTCCCATCGGGACGAGGTGAACTGGTTCATCGAAGGCCGCTGCGCCATGCTGCCCTTCGCCGGTGGCTGGATTACGCGCTACTTCGACCAGTCCTTTGCAGAGAAGGCCGTACCCGTCGCCCATCCGCGGGGTGCTCTGGGGCTCGTACCGGCCACCAATCAGGTGCTCGTGGTTCCCAGGACGTCACCGCACAAGCGTGAGGCCGTCGACTTCGGGTTGTTCGTCACCAACGACGCCAACCAGCTGGAATTCTGTCGACGCGTCGCCATCCTGCCCTCGACAAAGGTCGCTGCTGCCGACGACTATTTCCGTCGCCAGCCCCGCAACAGCGAAGACCTGGCCCATGTGCTGTCGGCGGCGGACATCCCCAATTCCTTCGTCATGGCCCCGCCTGACGTGCCCGGCTGGAGCCGCATGGAGGATGTGCTGTACGAGGAATTCGCCAAGGCTCTCGCGGGCAACCAGACCGTGGCTGTCAGCCTGGCGCGTGTGCAGCGCAAGTGGGATCACCTTCTCTCTTTCCAATAACTCGGAGGCGTCACATGAATCACCAGCGCCTGACGCCCTACCTCTTCGTCGGTCCGGGCCTGATCCTGCTGGGCACGTTCTTCGCGTATCCCGTTCTCGACACCGTGTGGCTCAGCTTCCACAAGTACGACATCTTCAACCCCGCCATCTTCGTCGGCCTGGAGAACTTCCACCGCGCCTTCACCGACGAGTTGTTCCTGCGGGTGCTGGCCAACACACTGCTGTACGCGGCCATCGTCGTGCCCGCCCTCGTAGTGATATCCTTTTTTCTCGCCCTGCTGCTCAACACGGCGGTACCCGGCACCCAGTTCGTCCGTGCCGCCTACTACATCCCCGTGGTGACCAGCATCGTCGTGGCCGGCATCATCTGGAAGTGGCTCTACAATTCTGACGGACTGCTCAACGCCTTGTTGCAGGGCCTCGGCATCGCCGGACCGGTCTGGCTGGCCGACTCGCGGGGTGTCGGCCAGGTGCTGCTGGGCGCTGTCGGCATCGAGGTTCAGTCCGTGTGGCTTTCGGAGCCGGCGCTGGCCTTGTTTTCGGTGGCCATGGTGACCATCTGGAAAGCCTCGCCGTACTACATGATCATCTATCTCGCCGGCCTGCAGGGCATCCCCAGGGAGCTGGAGGAAGCGGCCCGAGCCGATGGGGCAGGATGGTGGAGGGTCGTTCGACACGTCACCATCCCGAGCCTGCGGCCCTACACGCTGGTGGTGACCATCATCGCTACCATCGCCGCCCTGCGCACCTTCGGCGAGGTCTATGTCATGACCGGCGGCGGACCCTTCCACCGAACCAACCTGCTCGCCTACTACATCTACACGCTGGGGTTCAAGTACCTCGAGGTGGGTTACGCCGCCGCCGTGTCCCTGATCCTGCTGCTCATCATCCTCGTCTTCTCCATCCTCAACTTCCGCCTCGCCGGCGGGGACAACACGGACTGAGCCCGGAGTGAGACCTGTGACTCTTCTGCGGCGTGTCCTGGCCGAGCACCTCGTCCTCTACGGCATCATGGTCGCCGTAGGAACCGTGCTGCTGGCCCCCTTCGGCTGGCTGCTGTCGACGGCTCTCAAGGCTGAGTCTGCGGACCTGTTCGCCTACCCCCCGCAGTGGATCCCCGATCCGGTGGTGTGGGGCAACTTCGTGAAGGCCTGGAACATCCTGCCCTTCGCGCGCTACATCTTCAACACCTTCTTCATCGCGATCACCACCGTCATCCTCAACCTCTTCTTCTGCTCTCTCACCGGCTACGCCCTGGCGCGCATGCGCTTCCGTGGCCGCCAGCTAATCCTCTATTGCGTCCTGGCCACGACGATGGTCCCCTTCCAGGTGCTGTTGATCCCGCTGTTCATCGTCACTCTGCGTCTGGGTCTGGTCGACTCCTACGCCGGAGTGATCCTGCCGGTGGCGGTCAACGCTTTTGGAATCTTCCTGTTGCGCCAGGCTTTCACGACGGTACCCCAGGATGTGGAGGACGCGGCCCGCATCGATGGCTGCGGTGATTTCGCCATCTACGCACGGATCATGCTGCCTCTCATCAAACCGGCGCTGGCGACACAGGCGGCCTTTACCTTCGTCGCCCAGTGGAACGACTTCCTCTGGCCCCTCGTCGTTCTCAAGAGCCGTGAGCTCTACACCCTGCAGCTGGGGCTGGCCAGCCTGCAGGGGGTGTTCGGCGTCAACTGGCGCTATATCTCGGCCGCCTCGGTCATCGCCGTTGTGCCGACGGTGCTCTTCTTTCTCCTCACGCAACGGTTCTTCACCAAGGGACTGACGGCGGGTGCCGTCAAGGGCTGATCCATGAACGGAACGGCCGGCCTCACAGGTTGGCCGCGGTGTTGGCTCCTCTGCCTGAGTGCGCTGGCCCAGGTCACCGACGCTCAGATCCCGGCGGACACGGCTTTCAGCGCCGGCGCCGACACCGCCTTCACGATTGCGGGCGCGGACCTGCTCACCATCCCCTCGGCGGTGAGGGAATCCGGATTCGAGTTCGTCGTGGCGGCGGTGGCGCCTCGCCTGGAGGCCGTCCTCTACCCGATTCCTCTGCAGCGTGAGGGTGACCTCTGGTCCCAGTGGGGCGATGGCGTCATCGGCACCGACGGCCGCTTCTACTCGGCCATCGGCGACCACGGTGGGCCCGGGGGACGCAGCTTCATCTATGCCTACGATCCGAAGACTCGACGACTGGAGCTCGTCGTCGATCAGCAGGAGATGCTCGGACAGCAGCCGGAGGACTGGGGGTTCGGCAAGATCCACGGCCGCCTGGATCAATTCAGCGACGGCTGGCTCTACTGGGCCACCTACTGGGGCAACGCCCCGCCTGTCGGCTACACTCAGAGGGCCGAGCTCTTCGGCATGGTGGTTCGCGCCAATCCGAAGACCGGGCAAGGCGAGATTCTCGGCGTCCTCGACGCCCCTTATGTCATGCCCACGTCGATGGCCGACACCCGGCGTGGCTTGCTCTACGCCCTGCCCTGCGACCGTCGGTGGGAAGGCCGGGGTTTCGCCGTATTCGACGTCTCCCGGCAGCGCACCATCTACCGCGGGCATCTCGACACGGAAGCCAGTCATCGCTTCATCTTCGTCGATGAGACCGATGGCAGTGCCTGGTTCTCCGTGCGGCCGGATCCTGGCTCGTCTCAGGTCTGGCTGGCCCGCTACGATAGCGACAAGAACCGCGTGGAAGAGCAGGCCGTGCGCCTGCCGACCGGCTACGGACCTGTACGGGCCGGCACGGAGCATCCGGACCCACTGGGCCACTTCTACGGTGTCAGCGACGGTCACCTGCTGCGACTGATTCCGGAGGCACGGTCGACCGAACCCCTTGGGCTGCTATGGCCAAAGCACCACGACCCCGACCGCGGTGAATTGTCCTCGTCCATGCCGGGAGCCTACACCACCGTGCTCGAAATCAGTCCGGGAGGACGTTATCTCTACGCCATCCCGAATGCGCACGGACAGGCGTGGCGCGATGGCGCTCCGGTACTGCAGTACGACACGCGCACAGGTGTCTGCAAGGTACTGGCTTTTCTCGGGCCGGCGCTCGAGCAACGCTTCGCCTACCGCGTCGGCGGCTCGTACTGTCTGGAGTTGAGCCTTGACGGCGCCAGTCTCTTCTTCGGCATCAACGGTCAGCTCATGGGGAAAGGAACCGTCGACGAGACCGGCTTTGGCCATCCCGCGTCCATGGTTCTCCATATTCCCCCCGCCGAACGTCTGGATGACAGTCGGTGACCGATGAAGTACGTTCCCATCATGACCGACGCATGGTCTCCTGCAACATCTCGCGATCAAAGAACTCGATGACGATGCCTTCCTGTAACCCCACTGGCCTGCGCCTGACTGCCGTGCTGCTGCTCGCCTTCGCCGGCGCTGGCGCCGATCCGGATCATGAGGACACTCCCCACGCTGTCATCCAGCGGGCGGCAGGACCGATCACCATAGACGGCCGGCTGGACGAGGCCTCGTGGCACGCCGCCTCGATGATCGATCGCTTCGAGTTTCCGTGGTGGACATCGGGAGACCGCGAGCGTACCGAGGCGCGGCTGTTGTGGGACGACGAGGCCCTGTACGTCAGCTTCCGGGCCTTCGATCGTCACGTGTCTGCCGTGCTCACCGAGCGCGGTGATCCGGTATCCCGCGATGACGCGGTCGAGGTCTTCATCGCCCCGGACACGACCGACGCCGACAGCTACTTCAACTTCGAGTTCAATGCCCTCGGCACGATTCTCGACCGCTCCCCCCTCGATGACCGGAGCTCAGACTGGAACGCCGAGGGTGTGCGCGTCGCCGTCCACGTCGACGGCACCCTCAACGACGAGGAGGACGTGGACAGGCTCTGGACTACGGAAATCGCCATCCCCTTCGACTCCTTCGACGGCTTCTCCCCGCATCTGCCTCCTGCCGACGGGGATGTCTGGCGTCTCAATCTCTACCGCACCGGCGGCGCGGTGAATCTGCAGTATATCGCCTGGTCGGACACCAGGACCGAGACACCGGCCTTTCACGTCCCCCATCGCTTCGGCATCGCCACCTTCTCGAACACCGCCGCCTCGGGAGCCGGCGTCCCGTTTGTGGAACCCGGGCAATCCGACGGCTATCCACCGGGCACGCTCGTTCCCGAGGGTGATCTCGGCCTGCAGTCGGTCGACCTCGAGGTGCCGGGCAGGTACCGTGACCAGGTTCCGGAGAACATCACCCTCGATCTGCCGCCCGGGTTTTCGGTCAAGGTCTTTGCCGCCGGTCTTCGTGGCCCCCGTCTCATGGCCTTCAGCCCCGAGGGGGTCCTGCATGTATGCAACATGCGCGCCGGGCAGATTCTGGCGCTGCCGGATCGTAACCACGACGGCGTTGCCGATGAGCACATCGTCGTCCTCGAGGACCTGCGCGAGGCCCACAGCCTGACCTTCTACAAGGGCGACCTCTACGTCGCTGAGGAACATCAGGTCATCCGCGCCCTCGACGCCGACGGTGACGGCATCTATGAGGGCCGCGAGGTGTTCATCTCCGACATACCATGGGAGGGCTGGCATGACACGCGCACTCTCGTATTCGACGAAGAGAATGGCAAGGCCTACCTGTCGGTGGGCTCTCCCTGTGATCTGTGTCGGATGGAGGACGGGAAGCAGATCGTGGGCCACTCTGACGAGCTGGTGCCACAGGATCCGGCGCGCGGCACGGTGCTGCAGTTTGACGATGACGGCACGGGACGTCGGATCTTCGCCACCGGCGTGCGCAACGTCATCGGCATGGACTTCCATCCTCTCACCAACGAGTTGTGGGGCAACAACAATGGCCATGACCTGGAAGGACGCTCGGCGCCCCCCGAGTGGATCGACATCCTGCGTGATGGTGATTTTCTGGGCTACCCTTTCGTACACAGCTACCAGGTATGGAACGACTTTGCCATTCCGGAATACCAACCGGTGCTGCCCATCGGTCGCCAGGACAGCCTGCGCGTGCTGACGCAGAAACGCCCCGTCGCCCTGGTGCCCGCCCACTGGGCGCCCATGGGCATTCACTTCTACACCGGCGCCCAGTTTCCCAGACGCTATGACAATGCCGCGTTCGTCGCCTTTCGCGCCGGCAAGGCCAAGCTCTCCTCCCACCCCGGATACAAGGTTCAGGTCCTGTTCAGCGAACCGGACGGCTCGAATGCGGCGATGGCCGATTTCCTCACGGGGTTCCAGACGGGTACTACTCAGGATGCCGTGTGGGGATTTCCCGTCGGCCTGGCAACCGACGACGAGGGCAGCCTCTTCGTGAGCAGTGACAATCGCACGGATCTGATTCTGAAAGTCACGCACTCGCAGATCGGGGGCACGTGGCTGCCGGATCTGCCGACGTCCGTCCGCCTTACCGGGCCGATCGACGTGAAGGCGACGGTGAACATCGAGCGCCTGGCGGAGGGGGGCTCAGAGCCAAGGGTCACAGCCGACCTGAGCGCTCTCGGCGGGCCGATGGCCATGCCGCTGACGCCGTCCGGCACCGGCACCTATGTCCTCGACGTACAGCTCACCGCGGAGAGGGTCGGCGCCTGGGAGATCGTCGTACGCATCGAGCAGGACGTCGACGACCGCACGGAGTCGCTGCAGTTCACCCGGACTATCGACGTGGTGCCGCCGGCCTGGCGGCACGACCTGCCGGGCGCGCTGGTGTACGGTGAGAGCGTCGGGTTGCACGCCGTGATCCACGTCGAGCCCTTCGCCATCGACGGGGGCGAACCCCGGTTGACGGCCGATCTGAGCGCCATCGGTGGTCCGGATCGTGCCCCCCTGATCCCGGTGGGTGACGACGACTACACTCTCGACGCACAGGTGGATGTTGACGGAGCCGTGGGGAGCCACGAGGTCTTCGTGCGAATGGAGCAGGAGGTGGGGGGAGTGGTGCGCGCCTTCGACTTCACCCACACCATCGTCATCGCCCCGCCCGATCTGGCCGTGCTCGACGACCAGTTGGCGGGAGGCTGGACGTTCTCGGGGATCGAGGGAGCTGAGGTGCTCGGCCCGACACCCGATGGACCAGTCTTCAACGGCCGGGTGTCGCACGCTGTGCAGGTTGCGCCGCCGAGCCTGTTCGGTAACTGGAGTGTCGACCTGCGTCCGGAGATTCCCGTGGAGCGCCAGGGTTTCGTCGGCGTCCGCCTTGTCTTTCATCCGGGAGACGTCAACATACCGCGCATTCCGGTCCTCTTCCTCGTCATTGACGAGCTCACCCTCGACTTGGTCCGCGACCCCCAACCAGGTCTGGCCATCGACCTGAACCGCCGCGAGTGGCAGGTCCTCGAGGTCCCCTTCACCGCCTTCGACCAGAACAACTTCTACGGAGCGGGGCTGCGCGATCAGGTCGATGCCGTGGATGCCGTCACAATCTCGGGCAACCTGACCGGCACCCTCTACCTCGACGACGTGCGTGTCGTCACCAGCATCCCGGCCGCCCCGCCGATGCAGACCGTCGTCGCCGAGAGGCACGACGACACGCACCCGGCACAGTTCGCCTTGGCCCAGAACTATCCCAATCCCTTCAACAGCAGCACGAAGATCCGCTTCGCCCTCTCCGACCCGTCGGAGGTGGACCTGCGGATCTACAACACCACGGGCCAGGTCGTGGCGACCCTGGTTGCCGGCCCACGGCCGAGTGGTAGCTACACCGTCGTCTGGGACAGTCGAGCCGACTACGGCCAGGAGTTGGCCAGCGGCGTCTATTTCGTACGGCTGATGGCCGAGACGTGGCTGGGCACGCAGATAGAACCACGCAAGCTGCTTCTGCTGCGGTAAATCGATCCCTGGCGCCGTGGGCGCACCCTTGACCTGTACCTGATGGCTGTCGCATCCCCAGACGGGCAGGATCGCTGACACGAGGGCGACCGCTCCCGACTTGATGAACTTCCGCCTGTCAGGTACGGGTACACTCCTCGTGGTGAGTCGCATCTGCGCCTCCATGGCGACTGACTCGCGCACCGACTTCTTCAGATGAGCCGCCCCAGCTTCTCGATCGCTGCCGACTCCCGCTCCGACTTCCTTAATGTTGTGGCGACGAGGTCCTGCGCCAGCCTCTCCTGATCGCGAGCCGACACGTCGATCGCCTTCTTCACCCAGTCGGAGCGGATCCCGCCGGCGCCCGCGAAGGCACCCGCCACCGCTCCCGCCATCGACGCGATCGTATCGGCGTCACGGCCAAAGTTGGCGCCGTAGATCACACACTTCTCCACGTCACCATCGGCCAGCCAGATCAGCGCCAGCGTGATGGGTACGGTTTCCCGACTGTCGCAGGTGATGCGCTGGAAGAACCGCTGCCCCTGTCCGTAGACATCCGCGCGGAAGGCCTTGTACTCGCCCCGGGTGCGGGCGATCTCCATGATGTCGCCGATCACCTGGCGCATGGGTTCTCCGCTCCAGGGCAGGATCGCCCCGATGGCGGCCGCCACGATCGAGTCGCGGTCGGCACCGGGATCGCAGGCTGCGGCCACAGCCGCGGCCATGGCGGCAGCGCCATCCTGGCAGAACCCCACATCGTATTGGTGAATCAGACCGGCGAGGCCGTACGCCTGGGCCGCCGCCGTCGTCGGGTTGCAGGCGTTGACGATACCCACCGGCGAGATACACATGGCCGAGCTCGAACTGGGCATGTTGCCCAGGGCTGCCATCCGCGGCGTCGAGTGGAGCTTGAGCTTTGCCGCCGTGTGCAGCACGGACTGGAAGAACTTGCCGACTTTCGGCCCGAAGATCTCTCCTGACTGGTCACGCCACTGTTGCGCCCAGTCATCGAGGGTGGCGTAACCGTCGGTGGCAATCAGGGCATCCGCCAACAGAACCTTCATGACGGTGTCATCGGTACCGTCACAGTCGAAGTCGTCGACCCAGCCGAATCGTTCCTCGATGGCCTCGTACGTCATGTTCTCGGTAGGCGTACCGATGGCGTCACCGATGAGCCCCCCCAGCAGACAGCCAAGCGTCCTGTCGAACAAGGGCGTTGTTCCAGCCATCAGCGCAAGGTGCTTGCCCAGTGCTCGGCACGCTGGTCTTCGTGCCGCATGCGCCAGCGCAGCAGTCGCTGACTCATCTCCAGCAGCGTCGCCTGATACTCCGGCCGCCCGGCCACGTCTGTCAGCTCGTCCGGGTCAACCTCCAGGTCGAACAGGATCGGCGGCAGCCCCGGGTCGGCGAACTGCACCAGCTTGTGCCGCTTGTCGCGAACCACCCAGAGCAGATGCTCGTCCGGGTCGGTGGCCCCCTGCCCAAGAGCGCCCTGTCGATAGTCGAACTCGTAGTGGATCTCCTGCCGCGCGTCGAAGGGTTCGTCCCCACGGATCAGCGACAGCATGCTGCGTCCCTGGAACCGATCCGGGATGGCGAGACCCAGCCAGTCCATGATCGTCGGCGACGAGTCGATGGCGGCAACGAACTCGCCGCGCACCTGTCCGCGGGTGGCGTCGGCCGCCGCCGTCGGGTCACGGATGATCCAGGGAATGCGCATGCCGCCGTCGTAGAACATGCCTTTTCCCGTCAGATAGTGGTCGCCGAGATGCTCAGCGTGATCGGCGGAGAAGATGATCAGCGTGTCATCCCACTGCCCTGACGCTTCCAGAGCCGCAAACAGCCTACCCAGGTTGTCGTCCACCTCGGTGATCATGCCGTAGTAGCAGGCCCTGTACTCCCGCAGGTGCGGATCATCCCGCAGTTGGTCGGGTCCAACCCCGCGCAGGAACGGGTGCGTGGGCGAAAGTTCAGCATCGTTGCGCGCCGCCAGCGGCATACTCGCCGGGTCGTACATGTCGTGGTACGGCGCGCAGCAGACATTCGGTGGATGGGGCTTGATGTAGTTCAGGCTGAGGACCCAGCCGTGGTCGGAACCCGCCCCCCCTCTCTCCTTCACGTAGTCGATGGCGCGATCGGTGACATAGGCACATTCGGAGTGTTCGGCCTGATACCTGGCGGCAAAGTGCTGCGGCAGGTGTTCACCCACCCCCTCGGCCGGCACATCCGGCTGGTGGATGGCGGCATGGTTCAACAGCTCTTCGGGATACCCCTGTTCGCCAAGCCAGGCGAAGTACTGCTCGCTGTCGTATTCGTGGTAGTAGACCTCCTCGAATCCGGGCAGGCAGTTGTCGTAGGTGAGTCGATGACGCCGCTCGTCGTCGTCGGCCAGGATGGCCGGATCCGGTGTGTAGTCGTTGTAGCCGATGAGCCCCGGATTCCAGCCGGCATCCCGCAGATGCTGTGGCAGGCTCTCGTGGGCATCGCGCAACGGCGTGTGGTTGTTGACAGCCCGCGTCGAGCACATGTAGCGGCTCGTATAGATACACATGCGTGAGGGACCACAGGGCGCCGCCTGGTTGAAGGCGTGGGTAAAGGAGACCCCCTCCCTCGCCAGTCGGTCCAGGTTGGGAGTACGGATGATCTCGTTGCCAAGATGGCCGAGGCAGTCGGACCGAAACTGGTCGGCGAGAACGAACAGGACATTCATGGGCATCAGCCTCTCAGGGACTGTGATCTGGCGCAGGTCGTGTCCTGCGGTTCACCAGGCCGGACTGTGCCGCCACGTTCTTCAGCCAGCGGTTGTGGGAACGAACCAGAGAGCGCATGCGGTCGGTTTGCTCTTCGACCACGTTCGTGCGCTCTCCGGGATCGGTAGCCAGATCACTGAGCCAGTTCTCTTCCGGGTTCGAATGCAGCTTCCAGCGGCCCTCACGCACGGCGAAGCTGCCATCGTAGTGCACCCAGTGCAGTTGCTCGTGCGGCGGTGGCGCCTCGTCGGAGGCCAGCACCCCCGCCAGACTGCGACCGTCGATGGGTCGGTCGTCTGGTAGTGGCACGTCGCAGAACTCGGCCATCGTCGGCAGCCAGTCCATGGCGATTGCTGGCTGGTGACGGACCTGGCCTGCGGGGATCCGCCCCGGACAGCTGGCGATACAGGGTACGCGGATCCCGCCTTCCCACAGGGTTTCCTTGTGGCCGCTGTACGGCCCGGCGCTGCCGCCCCCGCCAAAAGCGCGTGGCTCGGTGGAGTGGCCGTGATCACTGAGGAATATCACGAGCGTTCGATCGGACTGTCCATTCGCTTCGACGGCGGCCAGCACACGCCCCACACATTCATCCAGCGTCGTCAGGTACGCACCGTAGAGCACCCGCCGCTTGTCGTCGATCCCTTTGCTCTCGTAGAGCTCGCGGTGTTCCCGGCGGGGTTGCACCGGATAGTGCGGGATGGCGAAGGGCAGATAGAGGAAGTACGGATCATCACCCGCCCTGTCGATGAAGCTCGTCGCCTCGTCGACGAGCAGATCCGGCAGGTATTCACCAGGGCGCTGGACGGGTTCACCGTTGCGCTCCAGCACGTGGCGGTTGACCCCTTCGACATAGAAGAAGTGCGAATAGGCATCGAGTGTGCCGGTTCTATGGCCGAAGAACTCGTCGAAGCCCTGGGCGTTGGGACTCATCTCGGGAGTGGATCCCAGGTGCCACTTGCCGAACAGGGCGGTGCGGTAACCGGCGCGCCGGAACAGCTCCGCCGCCGTGATCTCATCCGGCTTGAGACCATTGCCTGGAAGCAGCCCTCGCGGGTAGTCCCGACCGGTGAGCAGCGACACCCGCGAGGGCATACAGATGGGCGCGTTGGCGTAGAAGTTGGTGAAGCGCACACCGGATGCGGCCAGTCGATCCAGGTTCGGCGTCTCCAGATCGTCGGAGCCGTAGCATCCCAGGTCGACACTGCCCTGATCATCGGACAGAATCAGAATGACATTCAACCGCTCGCTCAACTGGCAGCCCTTCCCCTCGTTGGTCAGTTCGGTGTCTCGTCCAACCTATGGCTCGCCGTCAGCCGAGTCTACCGGTGATGTCCGGGAAGCGCTAGGTTGTCACACACCATGACACCTCGCTACTGTCTCGCCCTCCTTCTCTGCTTCGCCGGCTGCGCCTCAACCCGGGTCACTGGCGGACTGGTCCCTGTTCCCACAGACCTGCCCTCCCGCTTCGGCGTCGTCGGTGTCCGTGCCCATGCGGTGGACGAAACGCTCCTCGTATCCAAGGTGCGACTTCACAGTCCGGCTGCACACGCAGGCCTGCGGGCCGGTGATCGCATCCTCGGTGCTTCGGGCGTCCGCCTGACCGACGCCGATCAGTTGAGCCGTTTCGTGCAGAGCCACGCACCTGGCGACTCGGTCCTGTTCCACGTCCTGCGCGGGGGCAGAATGCTGGATCTTCCCGGCCAGGTCACCGATCGCAGGCACCTGTACTCCCTGATGACGGAGAGTGGGGCACCACCGCCTCCAATTGCCGACAGACACCGTGCCTGGGACGCCACTCACGGGACTGTCGAGGCGCCGGCCCGACGGTTGATCGAACAGCAGCAGGCCGTGGGGGTTCTCGATACGCTCGTCGGGGCGTTCGCCACGGAACTGTCCCGCTATGGCGCCGATGGCCGCCTCGCCGATGCCGACTTCATTCTCCGGCGGCCATTGAAGGCGCCGGACGCAGCTCGCGCTATCAGTCAGGCCTTCGCGCCCAGTCTCGGCCTGGGCGACCACCTGATGGCCGCCGCAACCCATCTCGACCTCGACGTATCGCCGCGGTCCACCCGCGAATCACCGGAGGACCTCGCCAGCCTGCTTCTCTCCCCCGTGCAGACGGCGGCACGACATATAGATCTCGCCCTCGAGAGGCTGTCCGAGACCGAGCGCCAGCAGCTGCGCCAGGGGGCCGATCCCCTGTTGCGACGCTTCGACCGCTCCTTCTACCTCGACGAGGGCGACAGCGCCGAGACGGAAGCTCACCTGCGCACGTTGCGGTTGGCCAAACGGGTCGATGTCGCCCAGCTGTTGCAGGCCGCCCTCGCTCTCAGCCCCCTGACCGAGTCGCAGACGCTGGAACGGATCGACACCGCGGCCCGCGCCCTGCCACGCCAGACCGGAGACCCGCCGGTGGCCTTCGAGGGCCGTTTTCTGCATGCCGAGAAGACAGAGTGGGGCTGGTTTCTCGTCGGTGACACCACGGCCAATGTCTACAGCGGCCCCGCGGCCCTCATCCTCGACCTCGGCGGCGATGACACCTACCTGGCCGGACCCGGCGCGCCTGTCGACTCGCCCGTCAGCGTCGTCATCGACCTGGCGGGAAATGATCGCTACATCGGCGGTCGCACCGGCTCTCTCGGCGCCGGGCTGCTGGGTGTGGGCCTGCTCGTCGACAACGCCGGCGACGACAGCTATTCCGGCGATGCCCTGACCCAGGGCGCGGCTTTCTGTGGTGTGGGGATGCTCTGGGATGCCGGGGGCGACGACACCTATCTGGCCCAGCACAGCGCCCAGGGCGCCGGCTTCTTCGGTGCCGGCCTGCTCGTTGATCTCGCCGGCGATGATCTGTTGTCGTCAGGCCAGTTCGGCCAGGGCCTCGGAGGTGCCCACGGCCTGGGTCTGGTCCTCGACGGGGGCGGCCGGGACCGGTACCTGGCGGACCTGAAGGTGCCTTCCGGGTACGGCACGCCCGGCGTCTACAATGGCTGGTCCCAGGGCGTCGGTGTCGGCTTCCGCGGTTTCGCCGCCGGTGGATTGGGATTGCTCATCTCTGCCGGTGACGGAGCCGATGTCTACCAGGCGGGGGACTTCTCTCAGGGAACGGGCTACTTCTTCGGCCTCGGGATCCTGGCCGATGCCGGGGGTCACGACAACTACCGGGGGGCCCGGTATGCCCAGGGCGCCGCCGCCCATCAGGCCGCCGGATTCCTTCTCGACGACTTTGGCAACGATGTCTATCACGGGTCGGTGGCGGCCAATCAGGGGGCGGCCTGGGACGCCGCCGTGGCCGTTCTCATCGACCTGGCCGGCCACGACAGTTACACCGGCGGCGGCCTGTCGCAGGGGGCGTCAGCCATGAATGGTGTGGGTTGGCTCTACGATCTGGCCGGCGATGACACGTACCAGACCACCGCGGGACAGGGCGACGGCGGCAGCACCCGTTACTGGGGTGGCAGAGGGGCGCTGAACGTGGGAATGCTGCTCGATGCCGGGGGCCAGGACGACTACAGCCGCGCCGACCGCCGGGATGGGGTCGAGGCGCGGGATTCCCGGTTGGGACTTTTCAGCGATCGCTGACTGGTGCGACGACCGACTCCGAGTCAGTTCGTCAGATTGAGCAGATCAGGCGGCGCTGGCACGCAGTGCGTGGCGTACCGTACGGCTGACGATGCGCGTGGCGGCGTTGTCGAGCTCAACCGCCATGACGTCGATCTTGTTCATGAAGAAGTTGTAGGCCCACAACGCCGGGATGGCGACGAACAGGCCGATGACGGTCGTCACCAGGGCCTCGGAAATACCGCCTGACACGGTGGCCAGTCCACCCGATCCGGTCTCGGCGATGCCGCGGAAGGCGGAGATAAGGCCGGTCACCGTACCGAAGAGGCCGAGAAACGGTGCCACACCCGAAATCGTCGCCATGCCGCTGAGGCGGGAGCGCAGATTGAGAATGGCCACGTCGAGCTGGCGGCTTACCGACTCGTCTACGGCCTCGACGACGACGGCCTCTGGTTGACCATCGCTCTGCAGCGACTCGAATTCCTGCAGACCCGCTTCGACGATGGCAGCCAGAGAGTTGTTGCCCGCCTCGCCGGCGGTCCGGGCCGCGCTGAGGATCTGGCCGGCATCGGTGCTGGACCCCAGCTGATCGGACAGGTCACTCGAGCCTTGACCGTTGGTGCGCAACGCCACGAAGCGGTCCACCATGACCACGTATGAATAGATGGAGAGGGCGATGAGGACGAGCACGACCACCTTGCCGGTGATCGCCATCGAGCCCCAGAGTTCACTGACCAATTCCATCACTTTTCCCCTTGCTCAGTTCCGAATCGCTGCTGTGAGAGTTCCAGATAATAAGGTAAGGCAGGGCGGCCACACAACCCACCCGCCGATGGAGCCCCCGTGAACGCCGGTCACGCTCTCCGGGTCAGTCGCCGCAATTGCGCCGCTGCCAGCCGCAGGACCTCCCGGTCGTCACAGGTGTTGATCGCCTTGCCCTCGAACACGACGGACAGGGTGCCATTGAACCCGACGTCGGCCAGCGTGGCATAGATGCGCTCGTAATCGAGCCATTCTTCGGCCCCCGAGTCGATCTTGTAGAACTTGGCGCGCACGTGGACCGCGTGGGCGGCGGTCTGCTCCATGAAGCGATAGATATCGATCTCCGGATCGGGGACACCCCCGTTACGCCCTGGTGAACCGACCCATTGCCCGGTGTCCAGGATGAAGGCGAAATTGTCCCGGGTCACCTCCTCCAGAAGGCGCAGAACACCGTCGCCGGTACACGGGTGATTCTGCAGCCCCACGGCGATACCGCGTCCGGTGGCGTAGTCACAGACCTCCTGAAAGCACTCCACCTCACGCTGGCGCGCACTGGAGCTGTCGGGCGTTTCGCCGCAGAAGCTGCGCACCATGGGTGCTCCCAGGCTGACGGCGATATCTATGTCCTTCCGGACCTGATCCATCTTCTGCGTCAGTTCCTCTTCGGTGCCGACGAAATGCCCGACGGTGGCCAGGTAGCCGATGCTCAGGCCCTGGCGCAGGCAACTCAGCTTCGTCTTCAGCAGATAGTCCGAATCGTGGTCGTGAAAGCCGACATCGCTGCGCAGATCGATCACATCCAGACGCAGTTCGGCCGCCAGGTCGATGAAGCTCTCGATGTCGGGCAGGGCGGCTGGATCCTTGCCGAACATGGATGCGTAGAGGCCGACTTTCATAGTCGCCAATCAAACTCGCCCTGGCCGCATAGACAAGGCGTAGCGGCTGGTTCATCTTACCGCCATGTCCTCCCATCGAATCAAGTCCGTCGACATCATCCCCATCTTTCCGCGACTGGCCTCCCGCTATGCCACTCGGGTTGTCGACATGTACGGCATCGAGGCACGCCTCATCTGCCGCATCGAAACCGACAGCGGCCTGGTGGGCTGGGGCGATCAGCGTGTGCGACCGTGGTTCGTCGTTGCCGACGACATGGGCCAGGACCTGGTGGGCGCCGACCCCTTCGACTTCGTCAACAGCAACCAGTCCGGCGGCCTCAACACCGCCCTCTACGACCTGCTGGGCAAGTGCCTGGAGATCCCCGCCTGGAAGCTGATGGGGCCCAAACGCCGGGACTGGGTGCAGGTGGCGGCCTGGACCCGTCCCGCCTCACCCGAGCAGTTCGCCGCCGAGATCCAGCGCGCCGCCGGGCAGGGGTATCGGGTGTTCAAGATTCACACCTGCAGTCATCACGACGTCTTCGAGCAGACCCGCGCTGCCGAAGCCGTGGCACCGGATGGCTTCCGCATCCACTACGACTTCAATCACAGTCGCTCGCTGGGAGCGGTGCTGCCCATCGTCGCCGAACTCGAGCGCCACCACCCCATCGTCGGCTGGATCGAGGATCCCCTCGTGCGCTCCGACATCGAGGGCTGGCGCGCCCTGCGTCAGCAGACACGAATCCCCATCATCCTGCACGGCACCCCCATGGGCGGCATGCAGGAATACAAACACGACATGGCCGATGTTTTCATGATCGGCGGCTCCATGTTCGATACGATGTCGGCCGGCCTGGCTCTGGCCCGTGCCAATCTGCAGGTCATCCTGCAGCACGAGTCGGGCACCCTCGGCAAAGCCATGGCCATGCACATGGCGGCCGTGCTGCCCACCCACACGGCGCACTCGATCAACCTCGACGACCAGTACGAAGAGGATGTGACGACGGCACGACTTCCCGTTGTCGATGGTTCCTCGCCGGTGCCGGACGGAATCGGCCTGGGATACGACGTTGACGAATCCGCCGTGCAACGGCTGTCGCAGCAGAAGCTGACCGAACCGCCGCGCCACATCGGCATTCTGCACATGGGTGATGACTCCACCTGGTATGGCAAGGGCTACGTGTCCCCCCGCACGGTGACCGGCACGGAGGAGGCCGGCGTACGCGGCTTCCGCTCTGAGCTGTGGGAGGATGACGGCACGAGCGAATTCGAAGCCATGTTCGAGCGCGTCGAGAAGGAAGGAAGAGTGCGCGGCGCATGAGCACTGCCTCTGTTCCCCGGGTCGCCGTCGTCGGCATGGGAGGATATGCCACCCATCATCGAAATGCCCTCCGCCGGGTCGTCGAGGCGGGCGCCGCCATTCATGCCGCTCAGGTGGCTCCCCCCATCGATCACGAGCCTTTCGCCGAAGACCTGAGATCTCTGCGCGACACGGGCACCGCCATCTACGACAGCCTGAGGGAACTGCTCGCCGCAGAGCGCACGACTCTGGACCTGATCTGTGTGCCCACCGGGATCCCCCTGCATCGCGTCATGACGACTTCCGTCCTCGAAGCGGGCTGCAATGTGATGGTCGAGAAACCGGCCGCCGGTTCCGTCCAGGACGTGGACGCCATGATCCGCGCCCGTGACGCCGCCGGCAGGCAGGCCTTCGTCGGTTTCCAGCACATCTTCTATCCCGCTACGCACCGGCTGAAGGCGGAACTGCTGTCCGGACGCTTCGGGCGGGTCCAGCGAGTGCGCGGCTTCGGTTGCTGGCCGCGGCCCGCCGCCTACTACGAGCGCAATGCCTGGGCTGGTGAGCTGGCCATCGGTGACACCTGGGTCCTCGACGGACCGCACAACAACGCCCTGGCCCACTCGGTGAACCTCATGTGTTTTCTCGCTGGCGGCGCGGCGGGGGCCTCGGCTCAACCCACAGCGATCCGCGCCGAACTCTACCGCGCCAAGCCGATCCGGACCGCGGACACCGTCTGCCTGCAGGCGCAGACGGCTGAAGGGGTAGAGATCTTCTTCGCTGTCAGCCACTCGACGGAGGAGAATCTCAAACCCGGCTTCGCCATCGACACCGACGACGCTGTGCTCGACGTCGGCTTCGACCTGGCCGTCACGGTGCGCTGGAAGGATGGCAGGCCGGACGAGGCGAAGTCCGCAATCGGAATCGCCGAGGCGTCTTCGGTGGAAGGCGCCATCCGCCGTCTCGCCGGGGATCAGGAGATGCCGGTCTGCGAACTCGAGGTGGCCCGGGCGCAGACGCTGTGCACCTGCGGCTCCTTCGAGTCCTCTGCAGTACACGGTCTTCCCGCGGACCTGCGGGTGAGCGGGCCCGACGATGCCATCGCCATCGACGGTATGAGCGCCGCCGTGCAGACCGCCTTTGCCACGGGCAGGTCTTTCAGCGACCTCGGCCTCGACTGGGCGGTTCCCGGCGACGAGATCGACCTGGTCGACTACGGTTACTTCCCCACCTACCGGGACGTGTCGCGATGAATTGAGGAATCCGGGTCTCGCAGGTTGGCTGTGGCCGTCTGCGCTTCAGCCTGGGACATCCGCCCCGGGCGCAGACGCACCTGGGCCACCTGGCCCCGCAGAGCCCCACTCCCACCCTCCAGTTCTCCTACCGTCATCTCGCGTGTCGGTGCCACCGCCGGCCCTCGCCCCGCCTGACGGGCAACACACTCACCGTCAATCCATAACTCGGCTCCGTCGTCACTGTCGTAGATCCCGGCCACATGATGCCAGCCGGCCCCGAAGGTCGCGTGCGCCTGAACGCAGACGAGACCCTCTCTGCAGTTGACGAGAAACGCCGGACCCGGCACCGATCCACCGAGACCACCGTTGTGGCCGCAGTCCATCCAGCGCAGCTGGAAGCTCGAATCCGGCGCGGCCGTATCCAGGCGAAGCACCTGCCCGTGAGCCCGGATCTCACCTGACGGATCGTTGCGCCTCCAGGGCGCCATGTAGAGGAAGCGACCGTCAAAGGCACCGCCGTTGAATCCGCCCGGATTCGGTGGCGCCAGGGCTTTTCCGTCCGTCGCCTGCCACGATTCTGTTCCCGTGAACGGCCGTGTCGTGTCGTAGCGCAGGAGCCGGGCATGAAAGCCGTCCGTCGTCGACTCACCATCCCAGAACGGGATGAAGGTCACCCAGCGGCCGTCGAAAGAAGCGCCGTCGTAGCCGCAGCACTCGAGCCCATCGACGTTGCCAGGAGTGCAGGCCGTCCAGCTGTCGGCATCGACGAAGGAAAGCGCTGTATCGTATCGCACCACCGTGCCATGAGCGTAGGGCACGAAATAGACGAACTGCCCATCGAACACGGCCCCCACGCAGGCACCGAAGCCAGGCAACAGGGACGTGTCGAAGGCCTCCCAGGCCCTGTCATCCTGGAAATCGTCACCCGGATCGTAGCGCAGGACGGGACCACCGGTAAGCGGCGCGAAGAACACATGTCGTCCGTCATACACGGCGCCATCGTAGCACCGACAGTCGAGGCCATCCGTAGTGCTGGCGTCGTGCCAGACCCAGCTGCTCTCATCACGAAAGTCCGCCTCCGTGTCCAGCCGCAGCACACAGCCGCTGGAACCGTCTTCCTGATGCATGCCCGGAGCGAAGTAGGCGAAGTGACCATCGAAGGCGGCGCCCTGGCAGGAGATCGGTTGCCCTGCATCGTGGGCCGACCAGCTGCCCTCGTCGGTAAACTCACCCGCTGTGTCCAGGCGCAGCACGCGGCTGTGCAGCGTCTCGCCATCGAAGCGCGGCACGTAGTAGACGTAACGGCCGTCGAACACGGCGCCGTAGTATCCCGTTGTCGTGAGACCGTCGGTGCTGGACGCGTCGTAGGCCTGCCATGCTCTGGGGTCGTCGAAAGCCTGGTGGGTGTCGTAGCGTAGGGCATGGCCGTGCCGACCGTCGTCGTTGCACTGCGGTGCGAAGTAGACGAAACGCCCATCAGAAATGGCACCGAAGAACCCTTGCGTCGGTAGTCCACCGACATGACCGGCGTCGTAGGTAGCGAATTTGTTTGGGTGTGCTGCGAAATCCCAACTGGCGGCGATGACCTGGACTGCCTCCGGGCGAGACTCGTCGACGTGGATCCAGCCTTCCACCGAGAAGGTGGTTCCGTCTGTCGGGGTCAGGTCTTGTGCCAGTGGAAGCGCCATGCAGTTGGCAGCGTGGAAGGAGAGGCGGACGACTCGGTTCTGCGTCAGCCGCTGCCCAGCCGATACTGAATGAATGCGACGAGGATCGCCGCCAGCACGCCGGTGAACCCGATCATGGCCATCAGGCTGTGCCTGATATCCTGCCGCAGATCGCTCAACTGCTGGGCCATCTCCTTGCGAAAGTCAGTCGCCTCCGAGCGCACCTCGCCGAACTGCCGTGCCACTTCCGTGCGAAAGTCAGTCGCCTCCGAACGCACGTCAGCGAACTGCCGCGCCACTTCCGTGCGAAAGTCAGTCGCCTCTGAGCGCATCTCGGCGAACTGCCTTGCCGTGTCTGAACGCATCTCAGCGAACTGTCGTGCCGTGTCTGAGCGCATCTCGGCGAACTGCCGCGCCATTTCCTTGCGGTCGTCTGCCGCTTCCGCACGCACCTCAGCAAACTGCTGCGCCATCTCCTTGCGGGAATCGCTGGCTTCTGAGCGGAGTTCACGGATGTCCTGCCGGACCTCCTGAACGTCCATGCGTAGTGCGATCCAGTGCATCTCTTCCGGCTGCGGTTGGGAAGGTTGGGAGTCAGCCATCGTCCTCTCCTGAAGATAGAAGTGCGCCTCGAGGATGACCAACCCTGCATTCCCATCATGTATCGAATCCCAACGTTCGTTATTCGTCCCCTGCTCCGTCTTCGACGACAAAACCATCCAGCCAGCTGATATAGGTCAGGAATGTATCAGACAGGCCTTCGCGATGGAGGTGCTCACGAGTCACCGGCACTTCGACGGGAGTAAAGTTCGGATCGTTCTGATACTGATTCGGGAAGTCGTGGTGCAACATGGCGGCGCGGCCCAACATGATCCAATCGGCTCCTGCCGCAAGTGCACTCTCCGCTTTCTGCGGAGTCCTGATATCCCCCGTCACGCCTAGTTTCACGCCGCCGCGATCCAAATCGGTGAAGTAGGACATCAACGTCCGGCCTTTGAACTCCTCTTCTTCTGGCTCCTTATCTACATCCCACAGAGACATGTCCAGAAAGTCGATCTCACCCTCGTGCATCAGCCGCTGTGCGACCTCAACCACCTCACCCAATCGCATACCAAACCGCTCGGGTGACAGACGAACACCCACGCTGAAGTCTGAACCGCACTGCCGGCGGATCCCCGCGAGAATGTCAAGCAGTACGCGGCTTCTGTTTTCCAGAGTGCCGCCGTATTGATCGGATCGCTGGTTGATCTCCGCACTCAGGAACTGAGTGATGATGTAGCCGTGGGCACCGTGGATTTCGACGCCGTGAAAACCGGCTTGCTCACAGCGAACTGCGGCGGCAATGAAGTCCTCAACCAGGTTCTCCACTTCTCTCGTGGTCAGCGCCCGGGCCTTGGTCTCTGCATCATCAGATGGGCAGACCGGCGTCTCGCCAATCAGCTCAACCGGCGAACGCATACCCCCGTGGTGTATCTGAACAATGGCGACGCTGTCGTGGGCCTTGATGCCCGCAGCCAGGCGAGTCAACCCCGGGAGATGAGCATCGGAGAACACTCCCAGTTGACCTGGAAAGCCCTGCCCGATGGCCTGCACATGTGCGGCGCAGGTCATGGTGAGGCCAAAGCCGCCTTCAGCCCGCATTGTGAGCCACTTGTATTCCTCATCGGCGAGCACGCCGTCGTCACGACTTTGCGTATTGGTCAATGGTGCCAGCGCGAATCGGTTCTTCATGCTGGGACCTCGGGTAAAACTCAAAGGGTAAAAGAGCTTGCTCATATTCCCTGTTCTGGTGTATGAAGGACTGGATGGGCTGGCGAGATCGTGACGACTGCCTGGATGGTGTGGATCAAGCCCGGTGTCGGACGAAACCCGGACCTACGTTCTCTCGCGGCAGAAGCGCTCCTATCAGCGTACCAGAGTCGCGCGGCCCGCGCATCATCCACAGCCTCAGGGTGAAACTCGACGTCGAGGGGCATCAGCCAGCTAAGATCTGGCGGCGAGCCTCCGGCCAGGGGATCGTCTGCAGCCGGCCAGCGTCCAGCTGTCGCAACCGGCGTTGAATCTCAGCATTCCAGTCTTGTTCTGCGGTTTCATCCACGGATTCGTCAAGACTGTCGAGGAGGCTGCCTGCCAGAGCGGCTCTAGCGCCTGGTGGCAGTTTGAGCGCCTGGTCGAGAACCTGATCTAGTTGGTCGGTCACCTGCATGCTCCCGGTTGCGGAACGACTGTCCTGTCAAAGGTGCATTGAGCGCCGCACCGACACAAACGCTCAAGCTTGTATGACCTGTCACCGCCCTCGGCGTAACACAGTTGATCCGGTCATCGGATCAACTGTGTTAGTTATGTCCCAGTGAACTGACGGGTCTCTGTCAGTTCCTCTCTTCCCTACTGTGACGACAAAATGCAATCGATGCTGTACAATCAAACCATCGACTGCACTTCTGCTCCTGGGGGGCCATGGCGAGCATAACCATCCGCAACCTGG
>PVBE012825609.1_pt1 | contig 29357 bp, 25 predicted proteins | sample 1631181 | NCBI WGS metagenome assembly PVBE01 (sample SAMN08397723, study PRJNA350692) | Marine metagenome, whole genome shotgun sequencing project. | isolation source: water | place: Pacific Ocean | collected 2012-04
CTGGTGGTGGCCATGGGCATGATCTACTTCTGCTTCAAGTTCATCCGCTACGCCCTCGACAGCTGGGCGCCGATGATCCTGGCCCAGTCCTTCTCCCTGGAGGGGTCGACGGCGGGCCACATCTCCACCACCTTCGACTGGGTCGGCTTCCTCGGCGTGCTGGTGGGCGGCATCGCCTCCGACCGCCTGTTCAAGAGCCGCCGCGCGCCCGTGATCTTCTTCATGACCCTCGGCATGTGCGGCGCCACCATCGGCCTGTGGCTGGCGGGCGGCAACTCGCTGCTGATGTTCGCCCTGCTGCTCGGCCTGGTCGGCTTCATGCTCATGGGCCCCGACGCGCTGCTGTCGGGCACCGCCGCCATGGAGGTGGGCAGCAAGGAGTTCGCCGTGGTGGCCAGCGGCATGATCAACGGCCTCGGCTCCATCGGCCCCATCGTCCAGGAGGAGACCATCGGCTACATCAAGAACGCCTACGGCGTCGAGGCGGTGCTGCTGTTGCTGGTCTCCGTGGCGGCGCTGGCGGTCATCGGAACGGGCATGCTCTACTTCGCCTCGAGGCGGCTCGATCTCAAGCTGTAGCCCATGGCGACCAACGTCGAGATCAAGGCCAGGGTGCGCTGCTGGGGGCGGCTGCTGGAACGCTCCGAGCAGGTCGCCGACGGCCCCCCCTCTCGCCTGGAGCAGGTGGACACCTTCTTCGTCGTCCCTCGCGGGCGCCTCAAGCTCAGGGTGCAGGAGCCCGGCCGCGGCGAGCTGATCCACTACCACCGTCCGGACGACGCCGGCCCCAAGGCCAGCGAGTACCACATCGTGGCCACCGACGATCCCGACGGGCTGGCCGCCATGCTCGGCGCTGCCCTCGGCGTGGCGGGCGAGGTGCGCAAGACCCGCCTGGTCTATCTGTGCGGTCAAACCCGCATCCACCTCGATGAGGTTGTGGGGCTGGGCCAGTTCATGGAGCTGGAGGTGGTGCTGGAGCCGGGCCAGCCGCAGTCCCGGGGCGAGGCCGAGGCGCGGCGCCTGATGGAGGCGCTGGAGATAGAGCAGGGCGACCTGCTGCAGGGGGCCTACTTCGATCTGCTGCAGAGCCCTTGAGTTACTTGCAGAGGCTGGCCGACCCGCTGCCCGAGCAGCAGACCGAACAGTCGAAGCTGGCCCCGGCCGCGGTGGCCCCGGGCAGGCAGCCCTTGCTGCAGCACCCCTTGCCGTTGTCCTGCAGCTTCTTGCTGCTGAGCAGCACCCCGCATGACGGCAGGCACTTGCCGCCCTTGACCTTGTAGTGGGGCGCCGGCCCGCACTTGGGCGTCAGCGGCATGGTCTTGGTCAGGGGGATCTTATTCGCCATGGCCCGGGTCGCGGCGCCGGCCAGCTTGAGGTACCAGTCGGCGGGGAGCTGATAGCCGTCGGCGTCCAGGGGCACGAAGCTGCCCTGGGCCGGCAGCTGCGCCTTGGTCGGGGCCATCTTGAACATCGCCGTGCCCTCGTCCACCTCGTCGAACATGGCGACGTAGAGCATGCCGGCGCCGGCCGCCATGGCGTTGTAAGCCTGGCGCCAGAAGAACGCCCCGCCCAGGCGTGGGATCTGGTTGTACGTGGCGCCGGGCTTGAGGTTGGCCCAGGAGAAGCCGGGGAAGACCACCGGCATGTAGGCCGTGGTCGACTTGGCCAGGTCGGCCATGTCCGGCGTGATGATCTTGGCCCGGTGGTTGTCGGCCCCGGCCTCGGTGCCGTAGCGGCCCACGGTCCAGGGGCTGAGCACGTCCATGGACTTGTAGACTTTGGCCCAGGCCGAGCCCGCGCGGGCGTCGCCCTTGAGCGTGCGCCAGTGGGTCGGCACCCCGCCGATGAAGGTCACCCGCTCCGCCGCCGGGGCCTGGACCCTGAGGTAGCTGATCAGCTGGGCCGCCTGGGCCGCGCTGGCCTTGGTGTGGGTGAAGCCGAGCCCCCAGACGGCCAGCACCGGCTTGCCGGCGTGGCGCAGGTAGCGCTTGCTGCTGGTGAGCTTCAGCGTCTTGACCAGGTGGGCCCAGTCGGCCTTGATCTTCGGTATCAGCGTCGCGCTGGAGGTGCCGGCGATGTCGTACATCACGGCGAAGACCCGTCCGTGCTTCTCCGCGCCGGCCATGACGTTCTTGGCCACATGGTCGCGAAAGGCCTTGTGCTTCGGGCTGGACAGTTCGGAGACGAAGCGCTGCAGAAATACGCCGTGGAGCCCGTTGTCCTTCATCCACTTGAAGTGCCGCGCCACGGTGGCCTGGCGATACGCGGAGAAGACCGCGGCCGGCTTGCCGCCCGGCAGCGTCATCTGGGTTGGACACCGCTCGGCGGCCGACAGCTCTGTCATGTCGGGCCAGAGGTCATATGTCGCCGAGGCCGCCTTGGGCGTCTGGGAGCTGAACCAGTGCATCCAGCTGTTGAGCGCCGAGCCGTCGCCGGGGCAGCCGAACCAGCCCTGGTAGCCGAACATCACCTTGCCCTTGAGGGTGGTGACGTTGACGGTGCCCGGGGTGGGCAGTGGGCCGTCTACCTGGCCCAGGTCCGTCTTGGTTGCGAGCTTGTCCAAGGCGGCCGCGGCGTCCATGGCTATGGTTTTATCCGGCGCCGGCGATATGGTCTTGTCTCCGCTAGTCAGGTCCAGCGGCGCCGCGTCGCCGCCCGCGTCCCCGGCGCCCTCCTCGTCGCAGGCAGCCAGGGCCACCGCCAGGATCAGCGCGGCATAGTGCGTTAACTTCAAGGGGTTTCCGGGGATCAGCGGCTGAAGCTGAAGGACAGCTGCACGCCGGTGTACTCGTCCAGGGCGCCGCCGGCGATATTGCACGCCGTTGTGTTGGCGCAGGTGGCGTCGAAGTCGAACCAGATGCGTCGATAGAAGAAGGTGGCCGCTGCATCGAACCAGCGGAAGCCGACGAAGAGGCCGAGCCGGACGTCGATGCCCGCCACGGAGCCGTCGCCGTAGCCGCCGCTGTCATTGAGGATGATGTCGCCGGCGTCGAGGATGGCCATGTACTCGAATCCAGCCGTGGCGCCGAAACGAAGCCCCCGGGCAGGGCGGGCGATGAACGGCACCCTGGCCCCGATGATCCGGATCCAGAGGTAGTCGTAGGTAATATCCGGCAGCGGGATCGGGTTGCTCTCGTCGTCGTGGACGGTGAACTCCTGGTGCCCGTAGCCGAGGCCGCCGGTGAGGGTCGGGCTGGAGGTGCGGTCGTGCACGCTCCAGCGATACACCAGCCCGACCTGCAGGCCCTGCAGGGTGGTGTCCAGCGGCTCGACCTGGCCCGACATGGTGGACTCCAGGTCCAGGGCGCGGAAATTGGCGAAGGTCAGGCCGACGCCCGCCAGGGGCCCGCCGAGGAAGGTCAGGGGGTGGAGCCTGGCCCCGAGGTCCAGGGTGGGGACCATGCCCGAGCGATAGCTCGGCGGGTTCTGCGGCTGCACCGGATCGTGGAAGTCGAAGGCGCGCTCCATGAGCGAGACGCCCACCGTGGCCTCGATGTGGGTCTGCCAGGGCCGCCTGGCGCGGATGATCGGAATGCGGCGCTCGCCCGGCGCCTCCGCGCCGCGGACCTCGCCCGGCTCACGCACAGGTTGTGCGGTGGCGCCAGCAGGCAGGCAAAGCAGCGCGATCCATGCGCAGACCGGCACCCTCCACGCTGACATCTTCATCGTCTCTTCCCCTGAAGTTCCCCTCCAGAGTATCTACATTTGACCGGCGAGACAAATGTGGCCAAGGTATCCCGACACATCAGGAGGCCACATGCGCATCGCCATTTTCCACGGCTGGGAGCTCACCGGCTCCGGCAGCAATGAATACGCCCGCTACTTCTCCTGGGCCCTGGCCCGGGCCGGGCACGAGGTGCACGTGGCCTGCCGCGAGGAGCACCCCGAGCGCATCGTCCACGCCACCGCCGCCTACCGCTGGGACGGCCGCGGCGGGTGCGAGGAGCTGTTCAGCGGTCGCGAGATCGACGCGTCGGGCAGCTGCACGATACACGTGCTGCCCCACGGCGAGGTGCGGCCGGTGTTCGTCACCGACAAGCAGCGCGTGGGCAACGTCAAGGCCTTCACCGACATGAGCGACGCCGAGCTGGAGGCCTACCGCGCCCTGGCGGTGCGCGCCCTGACCGACGTGCTGCGCGCCCACCCGGTGGACCTGCTCCACGCCAACCATGTGGTGCTGCAGCCCACCATCGCCGCCGACGCCTGCGGCGAGCTCGGCGTCCCCTTCATCATCTATCCTCACGGCAGCGCCATCGAGTACACCGTGCGCGAGGACCCTCGCTTCCAGGCCTTTTTGGAGCAGGCCATCGCGGACTGCGCCGGGCTGATCATCGGCAGCGAGGAGGTGCGCGGGCGGATCCTCGAGCTGTACCCGCCACGCAAGGAGGACGTGCTGGCGCGCTCGGAGATCATCGGCGTGGGGGTGGACACGGCGCTGTTCGAGCCGGTGCCGCTACCCGACCGCCTGGCCTCCATCGCGCGGCTCAAGGCCGCCGCCCCCGGCGGAGGCAAGGGCGCCGCGTTGGAGCTGGAGCTGAGACAACGCCTGGACGCCGGCGAGCTGGAGGCGGTGCAGGACTACAGAGACGCCTACCCCCACCCGCACCCCGACGAGGGGGTGGCGCAGAAGCTGGACGCCCTGCCGTGGCAGGACGGCAGCCTGATGCTCTTTGTGGGGGCGCTCACCGTGGGCAAGGGCCTGCAGAGCGTCATCGCGGGGTTGCCCCGGGTGCTGCGCGAGGTGCCGGACGCGCACCTGGTGATCGTGGGCTCCGGGGCTTACCGCGAGGTGCTCGAGGCCCTGGTGTACGCCATCGCCAGCGGCAACGGCGACCTGCTGGATCGGCTCACCGCCCAGGGCAACGACCTGGACCGGACCCACCTTCGCGGCCCCTGGACCGACGTGGCCGCCTACCTCGCCGACGCGGACAACCGCGACGCGACGCTGGCAGCCGGCCCGGGCTTCGCCGATCACGTCCACTTTCTTGGGCGGTTGAACCACGACCTGCTGCGCTTCGTCTTCCCCTGCGTGGACCTGGCGCTGTTCCCCTCGGTGATCCCCGAGGCCTACCCCCTGGTGCTCATGGAGTCGCTGGCCAACGGCGTGTTGCCGGTGGCTTCCAACTTCAGCGGCTTCGCCGAGGGGCTGGACAACCTGGAGCCGGACCTGGGCGCCGAGCGGGTGGGGCTGATGCGCCTGCCGATGGACGACGCGACCCGCGTGGCGGGCATCGCCCGGCGCCTGGGGGCGCTGCTCGCTGACCGCCGCGACTGGTCGGCAGAGCTGCGGGCCATCGCCGCGGCCCGCTACGACTGGTCCACGCGCGCCGCCGAGATGGTGGAGGCCTACGAGCGCTACACCGGCTGAGCGGGAGCAGGATCAGCCGCGCTCGCGGTGGTCCCTGGCCCAGGCCAGCTCCTCGGCGCTGGGCTCGTCATCTTCACCCAGCAGGTCGAGGCGATCGGCCAGCACGGCCTGGCGGTAGAAGCAGTACGGGTTGTCGTAGCGGTCCTTGGTGTGGCTGTACGCCGTCCAGGCGCAGCCGCCGCGGCAGATGTCCTTGTAGCGGCAGGCCGCGCAGAAACCGGCCAGCTTCTCCAGGTCGAACTCCCGGTTGTAGGCGAAGGCGCCGGGCCGGCTCCAGATTTCCTCCATGGAGTGGTCGCGCAGGCTGCCCTCGGAGAAGATGTCCTTGCCGTGGCGCGCCGAGGGCAACGAGAGGCAGCCCTTGACGTTGCCGTTGCTCTCGATGCCGATGACCTGGAAGCCGGCGCGGCAGCCGATCCAGAAGTTGATCCGCGCGCCCTTGTCGCGGATGTCCTTTTCGAAGCGGCCAAAGTAGCCCACGTTGTCCGAGGGGTAGATGAACGGCTGCTCCACCTCGTCGGTGCGCAGCTCGGCGATCTGGGGGATGAGCCAGAGCAGCTCCTCGGGTTCGATGACCAGCTCGTGGTGCTCGCTCATGGTGCCCGAGGGGTTGCCCAGCTGTAGCTGCCAGGAGGCCACGCCGTGCTCGTGGAACAGCTGCCGCATGGCGGGCAGGTCCTTGTAGTTGAGCTTGTTGATGTGGGTCACCAGGCTGGCGGGCAGGCCCCGGGCCACGCAGAGATCCACGGCGTCGAGCACCTTGCGGTACGACCCTTTTTTGCGCACCTGGTCGTGGGCCTCCTCGAAGCCGTCCAGGGAAAACGCCACGTTTGCCAGGCCCGCGTCCTTGGCCTTCTGCACGTGCTCGGCGGTCCAGCTCCAGCCGTTGGAGATGATGTTGACCCGCACCCCCTGGTCGACCAGGCGCTTGCCCAGCTCGTGCCAGTGCGGGTTGAGGGTCGGCTCGCCGCCGCCGAGGGTCACCTTCTCGCAGGACATGGCGGCCAGCTGGTCCGCCACCTCCAGGCACTGCTCGTAGCTCAGCTCGTCGGGGCGCCGCGGCCCGGCGTGGGAGCCGCAGTGTTTGCATCGCAATTCGCAGGCCAGGGTCAGCTCCCAGACGCAGAAGCGCGGGTAACAGCCGAGGCGCTGGAGGACTTCAAGCATTTGTCATTTTGCCTTTAACTGGAGGCGGGGGACAAGCCCCCGCCCTACTTTTTCGCCGTGGACGTCGGACACGCCGGACGAACCCCCGCCCTACTTTTTCTCTGGCGGCGGCGGTGGCGGAGGAGGTGGTGGGCCGCCGTCCGGCGCCATGTAGGGCGGCATCGGGCCGCCGTCCTTGGGCGGCGTCGGCGCGTCGGGCGCCATGTAGGGCGGCACCGGCAGGCCGTCAGGGGGCTTGGTCGTGGCGTCGGGGGCCATGTAGAGCATGCCGCCCTCGGGGGCCATGTAGGGCGGCACCGGGCCGCCGTCCGGCGCGACGTAGAGCGAGTCGGGGCCGCCCACGGCGTCCTTCTTCGGCGCGTCCACGCCGGCGTCCTTTTTTACCTTGGCGTCGGGCGCGGTGCCGTCGGGGCCCATGTAGGCCAGGTCGGGCGGGCCGGCCTCGGTGCCGGCCTCCACGGGGACGCCCTGGTCCTTCTTCAGCCCGTCATCGCTGCAGCCCGACAGGGCCAGGCCCGCGCCCAGTACCGTGGGGATGACGATCTTGCGCACGCCGTTTCGCACCACCCGCCGGGAGTGGCGGTCCAGGTCGTGGCAGACCTCACGGAGGATGTCTCGGATCTGTTTTTCGGACATTGCTTTCCTCGCTGGTCAGGGAGCCTGGTAGTCCGGCTGGGGGCCCTTGTCCGGGGCCTGGTACGGGGGCATCGGGCCCGCGTCGGCGGCGGCGTATTCCGGCTGCGGCCCGCTGTCCGGCGCCATGTAGACCGCGCCGTCGGGGGCCATGTAGGGCGGCAGCGGACCCTTGTCGGGGGCCATGTACAGCAGCCCGCCGTCGGCCGTGGTGCCCGCCTCGGTGACCTGCCCGTCGGGCAGCGGCGCCGCGTACTCCGGCGTGCTGCGCCCGTCGCACCCGCTGAGCGCCAGGCTGGCGCCCAGCACAGTGGGGAAGACGATCTTGCGTACCCCGTTGCGCACGACCCAGCGCGAGTGGCGGTCCAGGTCCGTGCAGACGTCCCTCAGAATTCTCCTGATCTCTCGCTCCGACATGGGAGACCTCTTATGCTCAAGCCAATTACCGATGCGAGGATACCACAATCCGGCCGTGGTCCTCCCCTCCAATACCGGTTGAACGTCCAAACCCCTGTGCAATAATCCCGGGTCATGCGTTTTATCGTCGGCCTGCTCGTGGGGCTGCTGCTACTGGGCGGGTTCGTCGGGTACCAGTGGTACCAGGGCGAAAAGCACCCCTGCCTGCAGCGCTGCGGCGCAGGCACCGAGTGCGAGGACGGACGCTGCGTCGTGGCCGAGGACGATGACGACGACGACAAGATCAAGAAGAAGCGCAAGAAGCGGCGCAGGCGACGGTGGCGGCGGCGGCGGCGCAAGCGCAGGCCGCGCGCGGCGGTGGCGGGCGCACAGCCGGAGGCTGCCGAGGAAGAGAAGCTGCGCAAGGTCAGCGCCGCGGATCTGAAGCCGACGAGCAAGGGGCCGTCCTTGCGCAAGACCGACTACATCAAGATGGGCGGCGGCGGCGGCACAACCCGCGAGCTGAGCACGGGGGAGATCGACGCCAAGGTGCGGCGCCTGGACCGGAGCATCGTCAAGTGCATCGACCGCGCCCGGGGGGATAACGACGTGTCCCGGGGCAAGGTAAAGGTGGCCTTCCGCATCGAGCGCAGCGGGCGGGTGGCCAAGGTCAAGGTCACGGCGCCGCGGGTGTTGCAGCGGGGCGGGCTCTACGCCTGCGTGGCCCCCAAGATCCGCTCCCTGCGCTTCGGGGCCACGGCCCGCTCGCTGATCATGACCTACCCCTACGCGCTGCGTTGAGGCGACGCCCAAGGAGGAACGAGGCTCCATGGAAGCCAACAGAAAGTACGAGCTGGAGTTTTCAGACGGCAAGTCCAACAAGTTCTGGGCCATCACCGTGCAGGGCACCTCTTTTTCGGTGCACTTCGGCCGCATCGGCACCAACGGTCAGACCCGTGAAAAGGAGTTCGATACCGAGGACAAGGCCCTGAAGGCCGCCACCAAGCAGCTGCAGTCCAAGCTGAAGAAGGGCTACGCCGAGGTGGGGCAGGCCGCGGTGGCCCCGGCGCCGGCGGCCAAAAAGAAGAAGACAGCCCCGGCCAAAAAGAGCGCGCCGGCCAAGAAAAAGGCCACCGAGGCCGCGCCCGCCGAGGTGACCATCACGCGCTCCATCGACCTGACCGAGGGCGACTGGGCCCGGGCCACCTGGCGCCCGCGCACGATGCAGGAGAGACCAAAGGTGCAGCCGTTCGACCTGGACGACTGCCTGGCCCGGGCGGCAAAGGCCAGGGTCAAGCACTACGGCTGGCACTGGGACTGGACGCCCTGCAAGATCAGCGTCGCCCTCGGCCCCGAGGAGGCCCATTTCTGGTTCAACGCCATGTGCTCGGCCAGCGAAAAGCTCAAGCCCAGGGCGCTGGTGGAGAAGCTGCGCAAGGCGAAACACACCGGCAAGCTGACCATGGACAAGATCCGGCCCAGGCTCAAAAAGCAGGCGCGCTTTTTCAAGGCCGAGCTGGTCAAGCCACTGCTCAACCTGGTCACCCTGGAGGAGCTGCTGGCGTTGCTCGCCGACAAGGATTTCACCGAGTCCTCCTGGGACATGTCGGACCACATGATCCAGGGCTTTCAGCTCCACGTGCTGCCCTACATGACCGACGCCGAGGTGGAGCGGGTGCGCGAGAACATCCGCGCTGACGTGGCCCTGTCCAACTGGCCCACGGGCTCCTACTACGCCCGCCCGCCGGACCGGTTCTTCTGGGGCGCGAGCATCGGCATGCACGACGAGATGCGCGCGGTGGTGGACAGCTGGCCCGACGACCTCTACAGGGGCGAGGACTGGATCGACCACTACCAGAAGCCGCAGCTGGTGATCTTCGGCCTCGGCAGCGCCGCCGAGGTGCAGACGGCCATGCGCCGCATGAAGCTGACCCTGCGCAAGCCGCTGTACGTCCGCACCTGGCTGGCCCACACCGAGTACGACGGGCTGGACGTGGCGCGCGACAGCGTCCTGGCCGAGAAGAACAAGGAGGAGGCGGCCGCGCTGCTTTCGGCGTTCTGTCTGGTGGACGCCCCCGAGGCGGCGCCACACATGCTGCAGCTCAAGCTGTCGGCCAAGGCCCCGGCCCTGGCGCGGCAGTGGCTGGCCGATCACCCGGGCAACGCCATGGCCGGGCTGATCGACGCGGCCGCGGGCCATGGGTCTCTGGCCGAGGCGGCGGTGGAGTTTCTGCGGGAGATGAAGCGCAGGGGCCACGCCGAGTTCATCGCGGCCCGGGTGGACGAGGCCGACGAAAAGGCGGCGGCCAGGGTCAAGAAGCTGGTGGTGGACCACGTGGAGAAGGTCTACGAACCCCACGACGAGCAGACCACGCCCGCCTGGCTGGTCGACGCCCTGGAGCAGGTGGTGGTGAAAAAAAAGGTCAAGCTGCCACCCTGGCTGGAGCCGACAGAGCTGCCGCCGCTGTTGGTGGGCGAGCGCAAGCTCAACGACGAGCAGCTGCTGACCACCATCAACGCCCTGCGTGGCTGCGATCTTTCGCAGCCCCACGCCCTGCTCACGGCCCTGCGCGAGCACGGCGACGGCGACGCCCTCGACACCTTCTCCTGGAAGCTGTTTTCGCTCTGGATGGGCGATGGCGCGCCGACCAAGGACAAGTGGGCGCTGATGTCGGTGGGCCACCTCGGCGGCGACGCCTCGGCCATGCGGCTGACGCCCCTGGTGCGGGCCTGGCCCGGTGAGAGCCAGCACAAGCGGGCGGTCATCGGGCTGGAGTGCCTGCAGGGCATCGGCACCAACACGGCGCTGATGCAGCTCAACGGCATCGCCCAAAAGCTCAAGTTCAAGGCGCTCAAGGCCAGGGCTCTCGTGGCCATGGAGGAGATCGCCCGCAAGCGCGGCATGACCCGCGCCGAGCTGGAGGACCTCATCGTGCCGGACTGCGGCCTGGACGAGTGCGGCACCCGCGTCATCGACTACGGCACGCGCACCTTCCGCTTCGTGCTCGGACCGCAGATGAAGCCCATGGTGCGCGACGAGGCGGGCAAGGTGCGGGTCAACCCGCCCAAGCCGGCCAAAAAGGACGACGCGGACAAGGCGAACAAGGCGCTCAAGGAATGGAAGCTGCTCAAAAAGCAGGTGCGCGAGGTGGCCAGGATCCAGGCCGTGCGCCTGGAGCAGGCCATGGTCACCGGCCGCCGCTGGGCGGGCGCCGAGTTCGAGCGGCTGCTGGCGCGCCACCCGCTGATGACCAACCTGGTGCGGCTGGTGGTCTGGGGCGTCTACGACGACAAGGAGCAGGTCATCGAGACCTTCCGCGTCACCGAGGAGATGGACTACGCCGACGCCGAGGACGAGGATTTCAACCTGGCGGCCGAAGCCCGGGTGGGCGTGGTGCACCCGCTGCAGCTTTCCGACGCCCTGCGTGGCGCCTGGGGCCAGGTGTTGGCGGACTACGACATCATCCCGCCGTTTCTGCAGCTCGGCCGGCCGATCCACGAGCTGGAGCAGGGCGAGGCGAAGAAGAAGGAGATCACCCGCTTCGCGGGCCCCTCCATCCCGGCGGTGTCTCTGGTGGGCACCCTGGAGAAGCTGGGCTGGAACCGCGGCGTCCCCGAGGACGGCGGCGTGTTCTTCGAGCACTCCAAGCCGTTCTTCGGCGCCGGCGTCACCGCGGTGGTGCAGTACGAGGGCGTGCCCGTGGGCTACATGGTGGACTGGGACGACCAGCACGTGGAGAAGTGCTTCTTCGTGCCGAAGCTCTACTCGCCGGAGATGTACTGGGATCACAAAAAGAAGCTGGCCCTGGGCAAGGTGGACCCGCTGGTGATCAGCGAGGTGCTGGCCGATCTCAACGCCCTGGCCGCCAAGGGGAGATGACATGCCCGCCAAGAAGAAACAGAAAAAGAGCGATGGAGAGCTGCAGCGTCCGGCCGCCGAGGTGCTGCACGCCGAGGAGCTTGCGCGGCTGGAGAAGGAAGACGCCAGGGATCCACGGCCCCCGGGCTGGCGGCTGACCCCGCGGTCGGTGCTGCGCTTCGTCCTCGGCGACGAGGCCAAGGGCGCCGAGCCGAAGTTTGTCGGGCGCCGCGGCTTCGTCGAGCGCTGCATCGTGGCCCTGGCGACCAACCGGGGATTGATGCTCATCGGCGAGCCGGGCACGGCCAAGAGCTATCTGTCGGAGCTGCTCACCGCGGCCATCTCCGGCGACTCCACCCTGACGATCCAGGGCAGCGCCGGGACCACCGAGGACAACATCAAGTACTCCTGGAACTACGCCATGCTGCTGGCCGAGGGGCCGAGCGCCAAGTCCCTGGTGCCTGCGCCGCTGCACCGGGGCATGGAGGGGGGCAAGCTGGTGCGCTTCGAGGAGATCACCCGCTGCCCGCTGGAGATCCAGGACACGCTGCTGTCGATCCTCAGCGACCGGGTGATGATCGTGCCCGAGCTGCGGGGCCCGGGGCGCACGCTCTACGCCAAGGTGGGCTTCAACGTCATCGCCACGGCCAACACCCGGGACCGCGGCATCAACGAGATGAGCGCCGCGCTGAAGAGACGCTTCAACTTCGAGACCGTGCACCCGATCCCGGAGCTGAAAAAGGAGATGAGCCTGGTCAAACGGGAGACCGACCAGCTGTTCGCCCGGGCCCACATCCCGGTGTCGCTGCCGCCGGACATGACCGAGCTGCTGGTGACCACGTTCCACGAACTGCGCACGGGCAAGACCGCCCGCGGCAAGGGGCTGGAGCCGCTGTCCACGGTGATGAGCACCGCCGAGGCGGTGTCGGTGGGCTACGCCGCGGGCATCCACTGCTACTACTACGGCAAGGGAGAGGTGCACGCCGAGCACCTGGTGCAGAACCTGGTGGGCTCGGCGCTGAAGGACTCCCCCGATGACCTCAAGAAGCTGAGGCACTACTTCGACCACGTGGTCAAGCGACGCAAGAGCAAGTCGTGGAAGGAATTCTACGAGGCGCGCAAACACCTGCTGTGATGCGCTACTTGTCGCGCTGCCTCAGGCAGGGGTGCACCGGCGGCTTGCCGAGGCCCCGCTTCTTCCAGCTCCTGGAAGACTCGCGTTGGATACGGCGCAGCGCCGAGCAGACGCCGTTGCACACGCCGCGGTCCTTGTGGGGCTTGGCGCCGGGGAGCAGCCCCTCGGCGGACAGCGAGCTGAGGCAGCGCCCATCGCTCATGCAGCGGCGCTCGCAGGAGCCGGCGCCCCCCTTGCCCATCAAGAACCAGACCGCGGCGAACATGCCCGCCATCAGCAGGGCGATGGCGATGTTCTTTGGAGCCCTGGACATGGTGCAAGCATGCTCCAATGCGTCTCCCGCGGCAAGGCCGCTGGCGCGCCAGTCCCCTTTGTATCGCGCAGACAATCTGGCACAATGGACCTTTCCAAAAGGAGGATCGAGATGAACAAGCTTATGGTGGCCGTGGCCGTGATGACGCTGGGAGCGCTGGTGATGGTGGGCTGCGGGGGCAAGAGCTGTACGACGCTGTGAGAGGAGGCTCAGGCCGGCAAGTGCACGGCCATCAAGGGCAACTGCGGTACCTTCTGCGCCGCGCTGGATGCCGAGTACAGCAACGCCGGCTGTTCGGGCCAGTACGACGACTACCAGAGCTGCCTGAGCGCCGGCTGCGACACCGGTTGCGATACGCAGGAGAACTCGCTGAGGTCGTGCATGACCTCCTACTGCATCAAGAACCTCGGCAACGCCAACTGCAATACCATGGCCAGCTCCTTCTAGACTCAACCATAGCGTGAGCACCGCCCCCGACATCGCGCCCCTGCTTGACCTGGACGCGCCGGTGGTCTTCTTTCCGGTGCGGCACCACAGCCCGGCCTGCGCCAGGGCGCTGCTGGAGGTGGCGCGGCAGATAAAGCCAGCGTCGGTGCTGGTTGAAGGTCCGTCGGACTACAACCCCCACATGGATGAGCTGTACCTGGAGCACCGGCTGCCGGTGGCGGTGTACAGCTACGTGCGCCTGGACGACGAGCGGCGCCGGGGCGCCTACTACCCTTTCTGCGAGTACTCCCCCGAGTGGCAGGCCGTGCAGGTGGCCCGGGAGCTGGGCGCCAGCGCCCGCTTCATCGACCTGCCCTGGGCCGACATGGCGGCCCTGGAGGAGGTGAGCCACCGCTACGCCGACCCTCAGCTGCGCCGCAGCCCCTACGTCGACACCCTCTGCCAGCAGCTGGGCGTGGACAGCTTTGACGACCTGTGGGACGCCCTGGCCGAGCAGGATCCTGCGCTGTCGGCTCAGACCTACCTCGAGCGCTTTCACAGTTTCTGCCTGCACGCCCGCCTGCTCGACGAGGTGGACCGCTTCGTGGACCAGCGGCGGGAGGCGTTCATGGCGGCGCGGGTACGCGAGGCGGTGGACGCGGGGGAGACGCCGGCGCTGGTGGTCACGGGCGGGTTCCACAGCTACGCCATCTGGGCGCGGTTTAACGGCGTGGCGTTCGATGGGGTGGAGGGGGAAGGGGAAGGGCAAGGGGAGGGGGCGGGCAAGGGCGGGGGCACGGGCGGGGGCAAGGGGGATGAGGATGAGGAGGGGCGGGGGATTGCGCTGACTCCTTATTCCTATGGCCACCTGGATCGCCTCACGGGGTACAACGCCGGCATGCCGAGCCCGGGGTTTTACGACCGGGTGTGGCGGGACCGCCGCCGGGGCCGCGCCCTGGACCACCGGCGCCTGCTGATGGACGTGGCCCGGGCCCTGCGCAAGCGGGGGCAGGCGGCAAGCTCGGCGGACCTCATCGCCGTGGAGACCATGGCCCGGGGCCTGGCCGCTCTGCGCGGGCACCCCCAGGTCTGGCGCGCGGACCTGGTGGACGGCATCACCGGCGCCCTGGTCAAGGAGGAGCTGGACCTGGGCTGCGGCCACCCCATGCTGGACGCTGTGCTGGAGGTCTTCCGCGGGGACCGCCGCGGCGTGCTGGCCGAGGGAACGCGGCTGCCACCCCTGGTGCACGACGTCGAGCGGGCGCTGCGCGAGCTGGACCTGGTGCCGCAGGCCAGGGCCCGGGAGGTGGAGCTGGACCTGGAGAAGGCCGAGGACCTGACACGCAGCCGCGCGCTGCACCGGCTGCGGGGGCTGGCCGTGGACGGCTTCGTCCTGGTGGACGGCAGCGACCTGGCCGCCCGGGACGATCTGGTGCGGGTCTGGGAGCGTTGGTCCGTGCGCTGGAGCCCGGAGTACGACGCCACGGTGATCAAGGCGGCGATCTACGGCCCGAACCTGGCCGACGCCGCCCTGGCCCGCCTGACCGAGCGCGCCCGGGAGGTGGAGCGCGACGCGGAGGCGGCGGCGCTGCTGCTGCTGGATGCCTCGCGCATGGGCCTGGCCGCCATGGCCGGTACCCTGCACCGGCTGCTGGCGCAGATCATCGGCGTGGACGGCAGCTTCTTTTCGGTGACCGGCGCGACGGACCACCTGCTCTACCTCTACCGCTACGACGCGGTGCTCGGCACCAGCGGCCAGCAGCCGGTGGGGGTCCTGCTGGCCGAGGCCTTCGCCCGCGGGCTCTGGCTGCTGGAGGGCCTGGGCAGCGCGCCGGGCCTGGAGCAGGACCTGCTGCGGGGGGTGCGCACGCTGGTGGAGACCTTCGAGCGCGGCGGCGACGACCTCGAGCTGGACCGCGACGAGGTGGTGGGCGTGATGCAGCGGGTGAGCGTGGACCCGGGCCAGGGCGCCACCGGGCGCGGCGCCGCGGTGGGCGCGCTTTGGACCCTGGGCGAGGCCGATCGCGACGCGGTGGACAACGCCATCCAGTTCTTCGCCGACCCCGAGCAGCTGGGCGACTTTCTGGCCGGGTTGTTCTGCCTCGCCCGGGAGACGGTGCAGCGCCACCCGGAGCTGGTCACCGGCCTCGACGGCGTGATCCTGGCCTTCGACGAGGAGGAGTTCCTCGCCGCGCTGCCGTCGCTGCGCATGGCCTTTACCTACTTCACGCCGCGGGAGAAGCACCACCTGGCCCACACGCTGATGCAGGCCCTGGGGCTGGTGGAGACCGCGCCCCTGGCGGCCCTGGAGGTGCCGGTGGCGGCGGCGGCCCGGGTGCACGTCTTCGAGGGGCAGCTGGCCCGTGCGCTGGCCAGGTACGGCCTGCGAGGAGGTGCCGCGTGAGCAGCGACCGCCAGCGCCAAATCCGCTGGAGGCTGATCCTCGGCGAGGGCACCGAGGGGGTGCTCGGCTGCACCCTGGAGGGCGAGTGGGCCAGCCGCGACCGGGCCCTGGGCTTCCTCTACGACCGGGAGTACGACCCGCGGCGCAACGTGCGCGGCGGCCAGCAGCGGCAGGCCGGCCTCGGCGGCTCAGAGCTCACTGTGCCCGAGTGGATCAACCAGGTGCACGAGCTGTTCCCGCGCAAGACCATCGAGCGCATCGAAAAGGACGCCCTGGAGCGCTACAAGATGGAGGAGATGGTCACCAACCCGGACCTGCTCCGCCGGGCCGAGCCGAGCGTGACCCTGCTCAAGGCGGTGCTGCAGACCAAGCACCTGATGAACAAGGAGGTGCTGGCGCTGGCCCGGGACCTGGTGCGTAAAGTGGTGCAGCAGCTGTTGGAGAAGCTGTCGCGGCTCGTGCGCTCGCCGTTCTTCGGCTCCCTGGACCGCAACCAGCGCAGCTACCTCAAGGTGGCCAAAAACTTCGACGCGCGCACCACCATCCGCCGCAACCTGGCCCACTACGACCGCGAGCAGCGGCGGCTGTTCATCGAGACGCCGTACTTCAACTCTCGCATCCGGCGCCAGGCCGACCGTTGGCAGATCATCATCCTGGTGGACGAGTCGGGCAGCATGGCCGACAGCGTGATCCACGCCGCGGTCACGGCCTCCATCTTCTTCGGCATCCGCGCCATCCGCACCCACCTGGTGCTCTTCGACACCGAGGTGGTGGACGTCACCGAGCACTGCTCGGACCCGGTGGAGACCATCATGAAGGTGCAGCTGGGCGGGGGCACCGACATCGGCCGCGCCGTGGCCTACGCCGCCGAGCTGGTCAATAACCCGCGACGCACCATCATCGTGCTGATCTCAGACTTCTACGAGGGCGGGCCGGCGGCGCGGCTGCTGTCGCTGGTCAAGCAGCTGGTGGACAGCGGCGTGACCTTCCTCGGCCTGGCCGCCCTGGACGAGCGGGCCGATCCGGTCTACGACCACGACATGGCCCAGCAGATGGTCAACCTCGGCGCCCACGTCGGCGCCATGACCCCCGGCGAGCTGGCCGAGTGGGTGGCAAAGAAGGTGGGCTGATGGAGCGCGAGCTCAAGCGGCTGGCCCGGGCCGGGGGCGCCGACGCCGTGGGCATCGCCGCGGTGGACCGCCTGGCAGACGCCCCGCCGTCGGCTGACGCCAGCTACCTGCTGGCGGGGGCGCGGTCGGTGATCTCGCTGATGGTGGCCCTGGACGACGGCGTCGTGGAGCGCTACCTGGCCAAGGAGGACCGCGGCGCCATGCAGCGCCACGAGCTGGAGCGCTACGTGCGGCTGCACGCCGTGGCCCGGTCGGTGACCCGTCTGCTGCGCGAGGCGGGCCACCGGGTGGCGCTGACCGAGCCGAACCTGGACTACCGCTACAAGCGCAAGGCGGCCTACAACGCCGTGCCCCCGGCGGCGCGGCAGCGCGCGCTGGACTGGCTGGCCTCGGACCACACCGGCGCGGCCGGCTTGCTCAAGGGGGCGATGCTCAGCCGGGTGCCCGACGCCCTGCTCAACCCGGGGTTCCGCCTGACGCCCACCTTCGCCCATCGCTACGGCGCCGTGGCCGCGGGCATCGGCGCCCTGGGCTGGAGCGGCAACGTGCTGCACCCGAGCCACGGCGCCCGGGTGTTCTACCACTCGGTGATCACCGACGCGGTGCTGGCGCCGGACCCGATGTTGGAGCAGAGCCCCTGCGACGGCTGCCGCCTCTGCACAAAGGTCTGCCAGGGCGGATTCATGGACCAGCGCGAGGAGGACGGCGTGACCATCGGCGGCCGCCGCATGGTCCACAGCCAGCGGGCGCACAACCTGCGCTGCGTCTTCATCTGCGGCGGGCTCAGCGGCCAGAGCCGGGACTCCCGCTGGTCCACCTGGTCATCGGGGCGCGTCCGCCTGCCCGACGACGACGACGCGCTGCCCGGCCTGTGGCAGCGCATGGCCCGGGCCAGCCTGGGCACAAGGAACCACTACTCGCGCACCCTGGCCGACCTGCAGTACCACTCGGACCACGGCTACTCCAGCCGGCGGCAGGACCGCTTCAAGGTCACCTGCGGGTTCTGCCAGCATGTCTGCGCTCCCACCCGCCAGCGGCGCAAGGCGTTGTACAAGGTCATCGTGGCGTCGGGCTGCGTCCCCGCTGTGCCGCCGCCGTTTTAAGATACACCGTTGATACAGGCTCCGGGGTGTATCCACGGGCTCAGCCGCTGGCGCCTCGCGCACCCAACTCATCGAAATCACAAAGGACAAAACCTGGCACGGCTGATGCTTTGTGGGCCCTTGAAAACGCACACAAGGAGTCGAACATGTACAGCCGTATCATCATCACCGTCACCGCCGCCGCCCTGGCCCTCTCCGCCTGCGCCGGCGGCGTCTGCTACGAGGAGCAGGGCGAGGTGCTTTGCGAGGACAGCTTCGGGCAGGTCCAGCAACCCATCGACACCTCCAAGCTCAAGTCCCAGCACAGCGGCGAGGGGCTCCTCGACCAGGCCAAGAAGCACAAACGGATGACGTCCAAGAAGAAGAAGAAATACGTGCCCGGCAAGGGCCCGCGGGGTAGCTACACACCGGCCACGGCCACCTGCGGTGACGGCGCCTGCCTCGGCAACGAGAAGTGGTACACCTGCCCCAAGGACTGCCTGCCCCTGTGCGGCAACGGCGTCATCGATCCGGGCGAGACCTGTGAGGGGTCGCAGGTCTCTTGCAAGGAGTATGGCTTCGACAGCGGCATCATCGGCTGCGCCCTCTGCAACCTCAGCGGGGGGCTCTTCCAGAGCGACCCCTTTATCAATTGCGAGAACCAGACAAACGACGGCAAGCTGGCCTGTACCTTCACCCGGCAGAAAGCCTTCACCAATCACAACGGCACGATCCTCGAAAAATACAGCTGCACCTGTTGCGACGCTGCCACCGGCGGCGACTGCAAAAACGGCCACCACTTCGGCCACGCGATCCTGACCAACATCTGCACCTTCGACTGAAACACGGCAGACCACCTGGTAGCGCCCGTTGCGGTTGGTGCCGCCCACCGCGGTGGTGTACGATCCGACCGTGACCCACCTCTGCGACGTAGGGCGGGGGCTCGTCCCCCGCCATGGACACACGGATGCCCGCTGAGCGCGCCGACCTGCTGGCGCTGACCACCGACGACCTGGTGCTGATGGCCAACCGGGGGCTGGTCAAGCGCGCCACCCGGGAGGTCGGCTCGGGCAAGCTGACCCACGAGCTGGAGGAGGGCGACGGCGCGGTGACCGTGCGCTGGTCCGACGGCGTGGAGTGCGGCTTCCCCGCCGACGCCGTATTCGAGGACGGGCGCTGCTCCTGCCCCGCGGTGGGGGTCTGCCGCCACCTCATCCGCTCGGTGCTGGCCTACCAGCAGGAGGCCGCCGAGGGGGCCGAGGAGCAGGAGGCCGCCCCCGCCGAGCCCTGGGACCCCGGTGAGCTAGCCGACGAGCAGCTGGGGCAGGCCTTCAAGAAGGCCGCGCTGACCCGGGCGCGGACCCAGCTGCGCAAGGGGCTGCTGGTGGAGCTGGTGCGCAGCGCCAAGCCCACGGCGCGCTTCCACGGGCTGTCGTTCACCGTGCGCTTTCTGATGCCCGGCGACGCGCGCTACACCAGCTGCGACTGCGGTGGCCGCGCCCCCTGCCAGCACGTGCCCCTGGCGGTGTGGGCCTTCCGCCTGCTGCCGGCCGAGCGCAGCAGCGGTTATGTCTCGACCCAGGAGCAGGCCGTGGACCCGCCGGTGGCGCTGCTGGACGAGGTGGAGGCCGCCGTGACCGAGCTGTGTCAGGCGGGGATCTCCGGGGCCAGCCGCGTCTACGGCGACCAGCTGCGCCGGCTGCGCGGGCGGTGCCAGGATGAGGGGCTGGTCTGGCCGGCCGAGATCCTGGAGGAGATCGCCGCCCAGCTGGAGCGCTACCAGACCCACGACGCGCGCTTCGATCCGGTGCGCGTGGCGTCGTTGACAGCGGAGCTGCTGATCCGCGGCGACGCCATCCGCAACGACACCGGCGCCGTGCCCCAGCTGCTGGTGCGGGGGCACAAGACCGACCGCGCCGTGCGCATCGGCAAGGCCCGCTTCGTCGGCCTCGGCTGCGGCGCCTTCGTGCGCGGCGGCTCGGCCGAGCTGGCGGCCTACCTGCAGGACACCGACTCCGGGGCGGTGGTGGCCGTCTGCCGGGAGTACGCCGACCCGGGGGAGGACAGCGACGAGGAGCCAGCGCCCCTGTGGCGCCTGGGCCAGCGGCCGGTGGCCCAGGGCATCTCCCTCGGCTCCCTGGGGGCCGGACAGCTGCTGGTGCAGAGCGCCCGTCGCACGCCGGGGCATCGCCTGATCCTTGGCCGCACCCGGGTCAGCTTCAACCCCCAGGCCTACGACTGGTCCACCCTGCGGGCGCCCGTGCTGGCCGAGGGGTTCGCCGAGATCCGCTCGCGCCTGGGCGGCATGCCGCCGGCGTCGCTGCGGCCGCGCCGCGTGGCCGAGGACTTCCACGCCTGCGCCGTGGCCGCGGTGGAGGCCGCGGAGTTCAACCCGGCGGACCAGACCGTGGTGGCCACCCTGCTGGACCCGGCGGGGGAGCGCGCGTTTTTGGTGCACCCCTACACCTCCCGGGGACGGGAGGGCACCGAGGCGCTGCTGGCGCTGCTCTGCGGCGACGCGGCGCGCAGGCTCTGCCACGTGGCCGGGCCGGTGCGGCTCAGCCCGGCGGGGCCGGTGTTCTCGCCGGTGTCGCTGGTCTACGAGGAGGGCAGCGCCCGGGCCATGGTGCAGCCCTGGGTCGACCGCGTGGAGGGGCAGGCGCCGGACGAGGCCCTCGACGCCCGCACGGTCGAGGCAGCGGCCGACCCGGTGGAGGAGTACCCGGAGCAGCTGATCGCCGCCCTGGGCGACCTGCTGCTGCTCGGCCTCGGACGCGCGGACAGCCAGAGCACCGAGCAGTGGAGCGAGCTGCGCCGCCGGGGCGAGGCCCTGGGGTTCGACAGCCTGGCGGCGCCCGTGGCGCGCATCGTCGGCGACCTGGAGCAGAAGACCCGCTCCGCGCGCTGGGACAGCGCGCCCACGGCCGCGGCTGCCCTGGAGCTGGCCGTGCTGGCGCGGGTGGCCCGGGAGCTGGCCTGGGAGAGCGCGTGAGCGGCGCGGCGCAAGTCCTCAGCGCGCGTGGCCTGAGCCGCGGACGCCGGGCGCTCTTCGTGGCGCTCTCGCTGACCCTGGCCGCCGGCATCTGGCTCCCCTGCGTGCACCTGCTCTTCGCCCCCAATCTGTCGGACTACCTGCGCCCCGAGGGCGTGCCGCCCAAGGCCCGGGCGCTGGCCGCGCGGCACCTCGAGATCTGGTCAAATCCGGCTCAGCGCCAGCAGGTGCTGGCGCGCATGCGGGCCTCCAACGCCGAGTGGGACTTCATGGGGCGCACCTTCTTCGTGCTGGCCCTGGGCAACATGGCCCTGCGAGAGCCCGCGGGTAAAGCGCGGTACCTGGCGGTCATGGACCGCATCATCGACGAGACCCTGCGCCTGGAGCAGAAGCACGGCATGTACTTTTTCATGATGGGCTACGCCCGCCGGGGGCCGTTTATGCAGCAGCCGCCGCGCAGCGTCTTCGTCGACGGCGAGATCGCGCTGATGATGGCCGCCCGGCTGCTGGTGGACGACGGCAGCGGCGCCCACCGCTACCGCGATCTGCTGCACCGGCGGGTGGCGCTGATCACCGCGCGCATGGAGCGCGCGCCCCTGCGCTGTACCGAGAGCTACCCCGACGAGTGTTGGCTCTTTTGCAACAGCGTGGCCCTGGCCGCGATCTACATCCAGGACGCCCTGCTCGGCACGGACCACTCCGTGCTGATGCGGCAGTGGCTGGCCTCGATCAAGACGAAGTTGGTCGACCCGAAGACCGGCATGCTCGTCTCCAGCTTCGCGCTCAACGGCCGGATCAAGGACGGCCCCGAGGGGTCGAGCATTTTTTTGGCGGCCCACTGCCTGCAGCTGCTGGACCCGGCCCTGGCCCGGGACCAGTACCGCCGCGCCCGCAAGGAGCTGGGCCAGCGCGTGCTCGGCTTCGGCTACGCCCGGGAGTGGCCCGCCAGCTGGAGCGGCCACACCGACATCGACTCGGGCCCCATCGTGCCGTTGCTGGGCGCCTCGGCCGGGGCCAGCGGCCTGGCCCTGCTGGGCGCCGCGGCCTTCGGCGACACCGAGTTTTACGCCGCGCTGGTCACCAGCCTGGAGCTGGCCGCCTTCCCCGTGGAGCGAGACGGCGTGCTGCGCTACAGCGCCAGCAACCAGGTGGGGGACGCGGTGATGCTCTACGCCATGGTCCAGGGCCCGGCGTGGGCCCGGGCGCAAGAGCTGATGAAGCAGCGCAAGGGGGCGGGCAGATGAGGGGCACGTCGCCGCTGGGATTGACCTGCGTCGCCCTGGGCATCGCCGCGGCCTTCGTGGTGCTGCACCTCTGCGGCCTGCGGGACTACACCGTGGTCTTCGCCGGGGCCTCACCGGGGGGCGGACCGGCCACGCTGCTGGAGGTGGCCGGGGGCGTCAGCTACGTGGTACTCTTTTTGTCCCTGGTCACCATCACGCCGATCCTGCTGCTGGCCTCGGGGCTCTTCGTCGGCCTGCAGCTGCTCTTGCCGGCCAAAGGAGGCACCAATGATCAAGCTGGGTGACGTCCGCGCCGTGGTGGTCTTCGCCGACCGACCGCGGCGGCTGGCCGACTGGTACAGGCAGGTCTTCTCGTTGCAGGAGATCGTCACTTACGATCACTTCATCGGGCTGCACGCCGGCTCGCTGACCCTCTTCGTGCAGCAGACCTCCGAGGGGCACCAGCCCGGCATGGGCGGCGTCCGGCCCCACTTCACCGTGGCCGACTGCCGGGCCGCCTTCGACGCAGCGATCGCGGCGGGCGCGGTCGAGGTGTTGCAGGTCACGGACACTGGCGGCGAGTGGGTGGCCGCCATCGCCGACCCCGAGGGGAATCCCCTGGGGCTGTTGCAACAAAAGTAGGGCGGGGCTCGTCCCCCGCCGCCAGGGAGGCACCATGAGGACTACATTGACGCTCACTCTGCTCCTCTTGAGCATGACCCCGACCTCCGCTGCGGCCAGCGGCAGCGGCGTGGTCACGCTCAAGTCGAGGTACTTCGAGCTGTCGGCCCGCTCGCCCCACAAGATCCCCATGCGCGGCCGGGCCGACGAGCTGAACAAGCAGATCGAGCAGTGGAAGCAGGCGACGCGGCCCAAGCTGCAGAAGATCCGCAAGCGGCTGGTCTCCTACCTCAGGGGACGCCGCGCCCTGCTGCGCCCGGTGAGCTCGCGAGGGTGCACCAACACGTGCAAGGAGCTGAAGGTCACGGTGAGCGACGGGCTCATGGGGCTGGACTGGACCAGCTTCTACCGCGCGCGCCTGGCCCTGCGCCCGGGGGTGACCGAGGCGAAATCGAAGGCGCTGACAGCCGGCATCGTCGCCCTCGTGCGGCGGGAGCACGCGGTGGCCAGCATCGAACAGCTGCCGAAAAACAACGACGGCGACATGACGCTCTACGACTCGGTGGCCGCGGCCATGGTGCAGCCCTTCGACAAGAAGACCTTCCAGGGGATACAGCGCCGGCTGAGCAAGAAGCGGGCGCGGAAGCTGCTCAACTTCGTTTACCTGCAGGCGGCCAACCGCAACAAGCCTGCCCTGATCCCGCTGCTGCTCAAGATGGGGGCGGACCGGGACTTCAAGAACAACGGCCGCTACCACGACACGGCCGTTCACCTGGCCGCCGCGGCGGGGCACCTGGACGTGCTGCGCGCGCTCTTCAAGGGCGGAGCCAAGGCCGACCTGCCCAACGAGTTCGAGGCCACGCCGCTGCTCAACGCGGTGCGGGCCGGCAAGCTCGACGCCGCGCGGCTGCTGATCAAGCGCGGCGCCAACGTCAACCACCTCAAGCAGAAGTACTGGTCTCCGCTGCACTCCGCCGCGGCCCAGGGCAGCGCGCCGCTGGTCAAGCTGCTGCTCAAGCACGGGGCCAAATGCGTCAAGCCCGGCAAGCGGAAGAGCGCCCTGGCGGTGGCCAAGGGCAAGAAGGTGCGGCGGCTGCTCAGGAAGTGCGAATAGAGCGTCGCCGGAGCAGCGCCAGCACCAGCACCAGCAGCGCGGGCCAGCCGGCGGCTTCCCCGGCCACCGCGCAGCCCCCCATGACCTGACCGTGACCGGGCCAGGCCCCGGGCTCGTACGGCGTGGGCACCTCCCCGTCCGGTGAGGCCCAGGGCACGCCACCGTCGGCAGAGGGGGCGGACTTGGTCTTGGGCGGGCCCTGCTTTTTGGGCGCGGGCGCCGGAGGCGGCTTCGGCTTGCTGGTTGCGGGCAGCAGCCGCACCGCGTCCACGACGATGCGCTGGCCCTTGGCCACCGGCGCCGCGGTGTCGTCGTGCACCGAGACGTGCTGGCCGCCACCGGCGGCGAAGTCAAAGGTGCCGAGGGTCCGCCAGCCGGCGCCGGCCGACTGGTCCACGATGCGCGTGGTCTGCTGGCCCGCGTGGCGGATCAGATAGCGCGCGCGCTCGAAGCGGGCGTAGGCCGCCACGGAGTGGTACTGCACGGTGTAGGTGCCGGCCTTGGCCAGCTTGATCTGCCAGCGGGCCCAGTTGCCGGGCGACGACTGCTGCAGGGCGACCATCCAGCGCAGGCCGCCCCTGTTCCCCTGGCCCGTGACCTTGTGCCAGCCCGTCTTCGGGCCGTGGGCGGTAAAGCAGGGGCCGGAGTCGTCCAGCCCGCCGCCGGCGGCCGGCAGGGTGAAGCACGGCGCAGGTGGCGGCGGCGGCGGCGGTGGAGGAGGAGGTGGAGGAGGTGGTGGTGGCGGAGGAGGAGGAGGCGGCGGCGGGGGCGGCGGCGGAGGCTTGGCTGGGCTCACCGGCTTGCCGTTTTTGTAGTACTTGGGCTTGTAGTTGAAGTTTTCGAAGGGGGAGGACTTGCAGACCCAGTGCTTCGGCCCGCCGTAGGAGACGTAGAGCAGCCAGGCCGAGGCGGCGACGTTGGCCTCGGCGTTGAACGGGCTGGCGCCGCCGAAGCCCGCCTTGGAGGCCCGGTGGGCCCAGTACTTCTTCAGGTGCTGAAACAGTCCCGAGGCGCCGGAGCTCTTGTTGTAGGCGCTGGGGTTGCCGCCGCTTTCGCACTTGATGATGTTGAGGCCCCAGGTGACGTGCTGGTACTTGAAGTACTTCTCCACCAGCTTGCGCCACTTCTCCACCGCCGCGGACAGCTCCTGCTCGCGCTGCTCCACGGGCAGGGGCTCGTAACCGCAGCCGCAGAGCAGCAGAGCCAGCAGCAGGCCAAGGAGGGCGACGTGGGCGGTGCGAGGGACCATGACCCGGAGATTTGCAAGTTCCGGGCCTCCCGCGACGGGCCGAGATCACCGGCGCATGGGGCGCCGCCGCCGGGGGTCCAGGCCCCGGGTGCCAACAACAGTGTGCAATCTGGAGTTCAGCGACCGGCTTTTTCAAGGAAGCCACGCAGCTCGCATGATCCTGGTCAGCTTGCCCGGGTTGGCGAAGCGGACTATCTTTGTCCAGGTTCACCCGTGAGGTCTTGCCATGCGCCCTGCCGTTCGCGTCGGCGATCTTCATACCTGCCCGTTGGCCGGAAAGAGCCCGCACCATGGCGGTCCGGCGCTGCCTCCTGGCGAGGCGCGGGTGCTCATTGGCGACCTGCCCGCGGCGCGCGTCGGCGAACCGATGGCCTGCTGCGGGCCGGTGGACGCCATCATCAGCGGCGCGGCCACCGTCCTCATCGGCGACCGCCCCGCGGCGCGCCTGGGGGAGCCCACGGCCCACGGCGGCAGGGTGGTCCAGGGGTTCCCCGGCGTGCTCATCGGGGACACCCCAACCGTGGCAGCTCCGGGCGCGCCCCTGCTACGGCTGGGCGACGATCCGCACTGGGTCGAGGTGGAGCTGGTGGATACCAGGGGCCGCCCGGTGGCGGACGAGCTGTTCGAGCTGCGGCTGCCCGACGGCACCACCCTGACGGGCGCGCTGGACGGAGAGGGGAAGGTTCGCGTGGAGGGGATGGATCAGACCGGCACCGCGCGGCTCACCTTCCCCGCCCTCGGGGGCATGGACGACGCCCTCAACCAGGCCGCCGCGGAGCTGGACGCGCCCCACCGGTTCCAGCTGCAGCCGGCCCGGATCCGCGCCCTGACCTACAACACCCACCTCTACGGCTCGGTGCTCTTCGGCCTCGAGACCTTCGCCGACAGCCAGCGGGCCCACAGCCTGGCGCGCTTCTTACGAGACGATCCGCGCAACCCCGACGTCATCGGCCTGACAGAGGTCTGGGATATCGAACTGGCCGGGATAATCATCCGCGCGCTGAGCAGCAGCCACCCCTACGTGGCCTGCGGCCCGTTCAACGACGAGAACATCGAGCAGGTCCTGGAGACGTCGTGGTCGCTGGGTGCCGCCGCCGCCAGCGCCACGTCCGACGCCGGCGGGGAGGACTGGCTGGCCGGGCTGGCCGGGGTGGGCGGGTTCCTCGCGGCGGGGGGCGGACAGTTCGCGCTCAACCAGGCCGGGGTGCTCAACGCCATCGGCTCGGGCCTGGTGTTGCTGAGCCGGTTCCCCTTTGTCGGGCGGCCCTCCTTCCACACCTACGCCCACGAAACCGGCGTGGAGGAGCGCATGTCTCAGAAGGGCGTGCTGACCGCCAAGGTCCGTCACCCGCTCACCGGCGGCGTGGTCGGCGTCATGCTGACGCACGCTCAGTCGGAGGACGCGGAGAGCGCCACGCGGCTGGGGCAGATGCGGGAGGCCGCCGCCCTGCGCGACGCCTTCTGCGACACATACCCCGACTCGCCCACAGTCTTCATGGGAGATTTCAACATCCCCGGAGAGCGGCAGGGGAGCTTCACCAGCGAGTACCAAAACGCTCGCGGGGTCCTGGCCCCCATGAGGGACGCCTTCCGCCAGCTTTACCCGGACGCTGCCGGCTCACCCGGCGTCACCGACGACCCCATGGAGAACGGGCTCGCGCGCTTTTTTGCCGGCGACACTCCCGAAAGCCAGCTGCACCGGAGTCGCTACGACTATATATTCTTCGCGCCCGATTCGAGCCGCGTGGAGCGTGCAGAGGTGGTGCGGTACCGTGATCCGCAGGGGTTCGCCGACGACGCGGCAGACACCGCCGGGACCATCGGCCGCACTGGCCGGCACCTGCTCCAGCGCGTGAGCGAAGACGTGCTCGGGCTGCCGCTGGGTGAGCTGCCCCGGGGACAGCAGGTCACCGTGCAGGACGTGTCGGACCACTACGGGCTCTACGCCGCCATCGAGCTCGATCAGAACGGCTAGAGCAGCGGCCATTGAGGTTGATTAGACGTAGGGCGAGGGCTTCGGTGCTCGGCTCCTTCGGACCCTCCGCGTGCGCCGAAGCCTATCCCCCGCCTGGACCGGACGCGGGGGACAAGCCCCCGCGCTACATGTGGAGAGGTTGATCAACCTGAAAAGAGAACGGCTAGGTCTCCAGGGGCTCCAGCTTGCAGGAGGCGGCGGCCTGGTCGAACTGCTTTTCGTACCGGGCGAAGCGATCCGTGGGAGCTGAGGCGTGGACCACCACCACCGCCTTGAGCCCGCGCAGCAGGGTCATGCGCTGGGTCAGATCGGCTCCGTCCCGGGCCTGCCACTGAGCGCGCTCAGCAGCTCCACGTCCGCTCAGGGGTAGATGACCCGGATTCGGCAGTAGCCCCTGTCGGCGAGGTAGAGCCTGTCCTTGGCGTCCACGTCCAGACCGTAGACCATCCAGACCTTGCCCGGCACCGTGGCTGACAGCGTGTCGGACGACACGTAGGTGCTGACGAACCAGTTGCTCCCCTTGCTCTGTACGAAGCGGACGTCGGAGTAGCCGGCGATATAAAGGCGCCCCTTGCTGTCGACGGCCAGGTCCCTCGGGGCGGTGATGGTCGCCGTCGCCGCGGGGCCGTCCATGGAGCCCGACTTGCCGGTGCCCGCGAACAGCGTGATGCCGCCCTTGGCCGTGTCGATGCGCCAGATCTTGTGGTGATTGTAGTCGGAGACGTAGATTTTTTGCTCGGCGGGGTCAACGGCGAGGCTGTACAGCAAGGCTTCTTTCCCGTCGTACTTGCGGTGGAACTTGCTGGGGTCCTGGGCCACGATTAACACGTCGCCCCCGGTGATCTTGCTCACGCGGGTATTGTCGCCGTCGCGGGTCAGCACGTAGAGCGCGCCGGTCTTGCGCCCCACCTCGAGGTCCACGAGGTGGCCGAACCTGGTGTCCAGGGCCAGGCACTTTTTGCCGCTGCAGGTGCCGCCGCCGGCGAAGAGGGTGGTCTTGCCGCTCTTGTCCACGCGGTAGATGGAGCGGTTGTCCCCCACGTAGACCTGGTCGCCGTTTCCGCGATCCACGGTCACGCAAGAGGGTGAGGTGAACGATTGCGCCACCGCGCCGACCTTGCCGTTTTTGATGATCCGCAGCTTCTTCGACTTGAGCTCCACGGCGTAGACCGTGCCGTCGCTGGCCACCGCCACGTCGTTGAGATTGATGAAGCGGGCGGACAGGGCGGCGCCTTCCTTCCTGGCAGCGGGCGGACACTCCTTGGTGCTGCCGCCGCCGGCGACGGTCTCCATGCACCTGGCCTTGATGGTCCAGGCTCTGGGGGCAGTGGAAGGGACGCAGGCCGCGCACGACTCCGCGTGCTTGCGGGCACCGGCGACCATGCAGGTCCCGGAGATGGCGCACTCGTTGGAGGAGGGGGTGTTGACGCACAGCTCGTTGACGCAGCTGTCCTTGGTGCAGACCAGCTTGTCGTCGCACTGCGAGGTCTGGGTGCACGGCTTGACAGGCACGCCCCCGTCCCCGGCCACACACTGCCCGTCGTGGCACCGCTGGCCCGGGGGACAGCCCTGAGCGCAGCGGTGTGGGTCCACCGGATTGTCCAGCGGCCAGCTGCAGGAGAGCAGCGCCAGGAGCGGCAAGAGCGCCGGCCACGCCGGGCGTCGCCGGAGGGGGGGGTCGGTCGTAAACATCCGTTGCGCCTCGCGCTCAATGGTACACATCGCTTCATGAGGCGTAAAGCAGCCCGATCGGGGCCTTTGAGCGGCGCCGGGGTTGACTGCTCATACGTCGAGCCGGGAAACTTGTAGCTCGACCACAACGCAAACTGCAGGAGGTGCGACGTGTTTACAATGGCGCGAACCGGAGGACGGATCCTGATCGTGGCGCTGGCCCTGGCCCTGGCCATTGGGTGCAGCGACGACAACACCGTCACCCAGGACGGGGGCAACGGCGCCCTGGACGGCCCCACCACGGACCGCAGCCTCTGCGGCCCCGGCACCACGCTCTGCAGCGGAAGCTGCACCAACACCAGCGGCGACAACCAAAACTGCGGCGCCTGCGGCACCGCCTGCAAGGCCGGCGAGGTCTGCACAGCGGGCAAGTGCGCCCTCTCCTGCCCCACCGGGCTGACCAAGTGCGGCACGACCTGCGCCAACACAAAGAGCGACAACAATAACTGCGGCGCCTGCGGCACCGCCTGCAAGGCCGGCGAGATCTGCACCGCCGGCAAGTGCGCCCTCTCCTGCCCATCCACTCTGACCAGCTGCAA
>PVBE012994441.1_pt1 | contig 29346 bp, 33 predicted proteins | sample 1631181 | NCBI WGS metagenome assembly PVBE01 (sample SAMN08397723, study PRJNA350692) | Marine metagenome, whole genome shotgun sequencing project. | isolation source: water | place: Pacific Ocean | collected 2012-04
ATTTGCTATCACCCAGCCTCCTTAGCCCGGATTCATACGTTAGCTCTCGAGCGCACGGTACCCCACGCTAATCGAGATTAGCCACGGAGGACACGAAGAACACGGAGATTAGGAATATGAAGTTGCTATACAAAAACGTCCCCTACGTGTTCTCCGTGTTCTCCGTGTTCTCCGTGTTCTCCGTGTTCTCCGTGGTTCGATTTTGAGCGGCGCGGCGGTATCTACGGTTCGATTGAGGAGCTAAGCGCCTACTTACGGGCCCGGATTAGAGGCCCTCACCACGCCCGCAATTGCGCGGACATCGCCACACGGAAGCACCCGAATGTTTTGGACTTGTAATGGGACGCCATAAGCGCCGCGAGCCTTACCCGATAGATATCGAAAATCTGTCGCACGAAGGAAGAGGAGTAGGCCGTGTCAACGGCAAGACGGTCTTCGTCAGCGGTGCCTTGCCAACGGAGAAAGTACGGGCAAGGACGGTCCGGAGGCGCCCGAGCTTCGATGAAGCCGTGGTGGTGGAGGTACTCGAAGCGAGCCCCAACCGAGTCGAGCCGAAATGTCCGCATACCGATGTCTGCGGCGGGTGCAGCCTCCAGCATCTTGTCGCCGACAGACAAATCGAGCACAAAGAATCCGTTTTGTTCGAATTGCTGGACCATCACGCCGGAATATCTCCGCGCGACAGGTTACCGGCGTTGCGCGGGCCCGAGTGGGGATATCGTCGCAAGGCGCGACTCGGCGTTAAGTACGTGCCAAAAAAGGGTGGAGCTCTCGTCGGATTCAGAGAGAAAGCCGCACCGTATATTGCGGACATGGAGGTGTGCGAGGTACTGCATCCGGCCGTTGGCCGCCGCCTGATGGATTTGCGGTGCCTGGTCAACGGTTTGTCGATACCCGACCGGATACCGCAAATCGAAGTCGCCGCGGGCGACGAGACGGTGGCTTTGGTTTTTCGTCACCTCGCGCCGCTCGATGATGCCGACCTGGCCCTGATGGCCGATTTTCAGCGGCGCACCGAGATCGGTATCTATCTGCAACCTGGGGCGGAGCACACGATCCACCCGCTGGATCGCGAAACAAGCTTTCTCAGCTATCGCATAAACGGTCTGCGTATAGAATTCGCCGCGGCCGATTTCACCCAGGTGAACGGCGCCATCAATCGCTCGATGGTAGATTTAGTAACGAACCAGCTCGCCGTCGCCCCGCACGACCACCTAGCCGATCTGTTTTGCGGACTCGGAAATTTTTCTCTGCCGCTGGCACGACATGCCGGTATAGTCTTAGGCGTTGACGGTAGTATGGATATGATCAGACGGGCGCGCGAAAATGCCAGGCTAAACGCTATCGAGAACTGCACGTTCTCATGTGCGGATTTGGCGGACGAGAATGACGTAGCGACGATCGACATAAACGGGTTCAACAAGCTGCTGCTCGACCCACCTCGAACGGGCGCAGACGTACTTCTGAAAGGGCTCGACCTCGGCGCTCTGCATCGGGTTGTCTACGTGTCTTGCAATCCGCTTACCTTGGCGCGCGACGCAAAGACCGTAGTCGAACGGTATGGTTTCGAATTGGTACGCGCCGGGGTGATGGATATGTTCCCGCATACGGCTCATGTTGAATCCATTGCAGTATTCGAAAAACGTTAGCTTACTTTTCCTCCTTGTTCTAGGCCTCGTCCATGGCTGCGGAGAGGAAGATTCCAATGCGATCCGGTTTGGTCTAGCCACGGCGCCGGTCACGCTCGATCCCCGCTTCGCTACCGACGCGACGTCGTACAGGATTGGGCGTTTGATCTACCAAGCGTTGGTGGATTTCGACGAAGCGCATCGCCCCGTCCCCGCACTCGCGGATTGGGAGCAGTTATCTCCGGTTCACTATCGGTTTCATCTAAAACCATCACAGCATTTCCACGATGGCCACGAACTCGACAGCGGCGACGTCATTGCTACTTATCGCTCGGTTCTCGATCCCGCGACGGCGTCGCCGCATCGCGGGTCGCTCGCGAATATCGAATCCATGAGCGCGCCGTCGCGGTGGGTCGTCGATTTCAGTCTTACGGATCCGGATCCCTTATTCCCCGGTCTACTCGTGATCGGGATCCTGCCGGCGGCCTTGATCGCAAATATCGACGGTGGTCTCGAAAGACCCGTGGGGAGCGGCCCGTTTGCTTTTGGCGGCGCACCGAACGACTCTAGATTGCGCCTGCGTCGCGTCGTCGATCGGCAGGTGGTCGAATTCATCACCGTACGGGACGCTACGGTTCGCGCATTGAAAATCCTACATGGCGAGATCGATCTGATGCAGGGATCGATGACGCCGGAGCTCGTCGAGTGGCTCGATCGCCGTGACGGTATAAACGCCGCGCGGAGACCAGGGACGACGTTCACCTATATCGGATTCAATCTGAACGATTCAGAAGTAGGGCAAATTGGGGTGCGTCGTGCCATCGCGCACGCCGTCGACAGGGCGTCGTTGACGGCCCATATGTTCGGCGGCCACGCGCGTCTGGCGCAGGCGATCTTTACTCCCGATCATTGGGCCGGTCATCGTACGCTCGAACCCGTCGAATACAATCCGTCGCGGGCGCGAGAGATACTGGCGGAGATGGGTTACGGGGACGAGCGGCCGTTGCGACTGAGTTACAAGACCTCGAGCGATCATTTTCGCCTCCGGATCGCCACAGCGATTCAGGCGCAATTGGCGCGCGTTGGAATCGAACTTGAAATATCGAGTTACGACTGGGGTACATTTTACGCTGACGTAAAAGCCGGCAGGTTCCAAATGTATAGTTTGTCGTGGGTAGGACTTAAACAGCCCGATATCTTCCGTTACGCTTTTCATAGCACGTCGGTTCCTCCGGAAGGGGCGAACCGCGGTCGCTATCGATCCGCCGTCGTCGACGCCATGATCGAAGAGGCGGAGGCGGCGGGCGATATCGGCGAGCGCGCCGGGATCTACCGCACTATCCAGCAGCAGCTGCTGGTCGACCTTCCCTATATCCCGTTGTGGTATGAGGACAACACGTTGATCCATCGCGATTCGATAGCCGGGTACGACACGGGGCTCGATGGCTACTACGATCGGCTGATCGACGTGCGGCGGACAGAAGCCCGTGGCTACTGATCTCGAAATCGAAATCAACCTCGCAAACCAGACGCTGACCCTCCTGGATCGCGGGGTGCGTGTTGCGGTGTTTCCCGTGTCGACGGCCGCGAACGGTGCCGGGGAGGAGATGGATAGCGAGTGCACTCCGCGCGGACGACATGTCATCGACCAGAAAATCGGAGGGGAGTGTGCCGAAAATACCGTGTTCGTCGGCAGGCGGCCAACCGGTGAGACCTTCGATCAGATCTTGGGGCGCCGATACCCGGACAGAGATTGGATCGTAACGCGGATCATGTGGTTACGCGGTGTAGAGCCCGGGCGGAATGATAGTGGCAATGTCGATAGCAAGGCGCGCTACATCTATATCCACGGAACGCCCGACGACACCAATATCGGGGCACCGGGATCGCGGGGTTGCATCCGCATGCGTAATGCCGACGTTATTCGTCTGTTCGAGTCTGTCGAGGAAGGCACGCCTGTAAATATCGTCGACGGCTAGGCTACCCCGGGTCGGCGGATCTCCGTGTTATTCAGCCCATCAGGAGTTCGTTCCGCCCGCCTTCGCACCAGGTGCACAAACCTGGGCCACCACTATTCGCTCCGGTAACTTACGGATTTTCGGACGGTTATTTCAGATCGTTAACGATCGCGGATTACGATGTGGTGAATCGGCCGAGATTCGTGTCAACCGATTGTTCTTTCGTGCGTTGTAAGGGATGTAGAGAATATTATTCCCACGACCAAAGGAGAACATCGTGAAGACAGCTTCTATTCTTTTTTCCAGTTTCGTCATCGTGGCGTGTTATCAATCTCAGTTCGCTTACGCCGATCTCGGCGACGTGATCGACGAGCGCCTCGATCGGCGCGGTGACCGTATCGACGAGCATCTCGATCGGCGCGGCGACCGTATCGATCAGCGCCTCGACGACCGCGGCGATCGCATTGAGGACCGTTATGACGCCCGCGCCAATCGCGCACGGGACGCCGGCAAAGACGGCCTCGCGGATCGACTCGAAGCCAAAGGCAACCGCATCGATAACCGCTTGGATCATAAAGGCGACCAGATCGACAATCGACTGGACCGTCGCGGCGACCGAATAGACAGGCGTCTTGATCGCAAAGGCGACAGAATCGAGGATCGATGGGACAATCGGCACCGAAGCAGCGACCGGGACAAGCGCCGCGACCATGCCGCAAACCGGATCGACGCGCGCGGCGATCGCATCGAACGGCGCGCGGATAGACGCGGCGATCGGTTCGATCGGAGGTTTGAGCGGCGCGCCGATAGAGCCCGCGGGAACGGAAACCTGCGCCGCGCCGGACGCTTGGAGCGCGGCGGAAACCGGGCCAACGCCCGTTTTGACCGCCGCGGCGCGCGAGCCAACCAGCGTCTTGATCGGCGGGCCGATCGGGTAGCGAGTCGGCGGTAATCGGAATGCGGAATATCGGCAGCGACTTCGCTGCATTCTGCACAGCCCCGTCCGGTGATTGATCTCCGGCATGCAATAGGAGGAACGGTCTGGACAATTCGGAGGCGCTTAACAAGTTCCTGGCAGGTGTCGAGCGCCGCGCTTTTCGGATGTCCGAGATTGCAACCGGAAATCGGGAAGATGCCCTCGATTTGGTACAGGATGCGATGTTCAAGCTCGTCGACAAGTACTCGAACCGCGGCCCCGACGATTGGGGGCCGCTGTTCTATCGTATACTCCAGAGTCGGATCCGCGACTGGCGTCGTCGCAACACGGTGCGGCGCCGGGTCATGGGGTTCTTGCAGTCTGCTCGCGACGGGGACGACCCGGCCGCAACCGTGGAACGCTACCCCGACGCCGAAGGCCGTCAGCCGGAGATGCAGACGCATACCGGCCAGTTGATGGCGCGGCTCGAACCGGCGTTGCACGCCCTACCTTTACGACAGCAGCAGGTGTTTTTACTGCGGTTGTGGGAAGGACTCGACGTGAAGCAAACCGCGCGCGCGATGGGTTGCTCGGAGGGTAGCGTTAAGACGCATTATTGGCGCGCATTGCGGGCGTTGCGCGCTCGATTGGAAGGCGCTACAGGAGTACTCGATGAACCAAAGTGACCGCGATTTTCTCGAGCTGGTGCGGGGGGCTTTGGATGACGATCTCGAAACAACCGAGGTCGCGACAACCGCAAGGCTGGCAAGGATCCGCAGCGATGCGATTTTGCGCCGCGAAGGTCGTGCCGATACCGTCCCCCGATTTGCGCCCGCGCTCGCGTTTGCGGCCTCGACAATAATGGTGGCACTGTTTTTATACGTCCCCGACGGATCGAGCCCGCGGTTCGAATCGGACCTCGAGCTAATCGAATACGCGTTTGCCGAAGGTGAATTGGAGCTGGTCGAGGATCTGGACTTTTATCGGTGGCTGGATGCCGGTGGATACGCGGGGTAGTTTGCGTTGGGTGCTCGTCTCCGTGGTTGTGTTGATCGCCTCGCGCGCATCCGGCGACGAGGTACTCGAACTCGAATTGGAAGCGCCGCCCGAACTCGAATTGGACGAGTCCGCCGAACGCGAATTGAACCAGTCTCCCGAACTCGAATTGCTCGAATTCCTTTTCGAGTGGCAGGACGAGGACGGAACAATGCTCGATCCGCGGATGTTTGATGACGATCCGCAAGCTCGGTCGCAGAAAGATGTCGGGGGCCCCGATGCGTTCTGGTAAACCGCTCACGCTGCTGCTGCTCCTTCTATACGCCGCATTGAGTTTCGCCGACGGCGTGCCACCAATCCCGTGGGAGGAACTCGACCCCGGTGAGCAGAAGGTTCTGGAACAAGCGGAACACGAATGGGATCGGTACTCGGCGGAACGTCAGCAGAAATTGCTCGGCGGCGCCAGGAAATGGCTCGCGCTACCACGCGCAGAGCGTCAGCGTATGCAGCGCAATTTGCGGGGGCTTAAGGACATGGATCCGGCGAGGCGCCAACGCGTACTCGATCGCTTGCAGCGATTCCGATCGTTGCCAGCGGCGGAACAAGCGCGCCTGCGACAGACATTTCAACGCTACAAGCGTCTTCCGGCCGAACGCCGCCAAGAACTTCGGCAGAAATGGCGGGAGAGCACACCCGCACAGCGCCGCGAATTACGGCGGCAAATCGACCGGAGAGCTCGGCAGCGCGACGATGCTGCATCGAACCCGCGGCAACGCGACCAAAGACTCGATCGGCGTTCGCGAACAACACAATCACGCGAAGAGACCCGCGAGCGCGTCGGCGATGTCGCTACACAATCGCGCGCCAGGCAACGGGCGGCGCGAAAACGGCAATCCCGCGGTGACGTGACGCGTTCGCGCTAGAGCGCGCTTTTGATGCGAAGCGTAGCGAGGACCGGCGCGCCGCGGCCGTCTGTCTATTGGCCTGCGTTACCGGAAACCTGTCGCGCAAGATATTTCGCTAGGCGTTTAATCTGCAGATCGTATAATGCAAGCTCGCCCCCGGTCTTTATCGCCGCGATCGCCAGCCTCCCCACGAGCATGAGCAACAAGATCGCGATAACCCATGCGACGAAATACGATAATCGAAAACCGAGTGCTTCGTTGACTTCTCGAGCCTGGCTACTGGATGAGCGACGCTCGGATGTTTCGTCTTCCAAGGTCCCTAGGTCGTTCGTCGCTGCGGGACGCTGGTTCGACGAAAGCGCTTTATCGAGGTTTGAGCCCTTTTCGATCGCGCGCGCCAAACGCTCGATGTTCTGCGGCTGCTGGTAGAGCGACCATGCTTCGTTGATCACCTTGAGCCCAATCCACAAGCCGACGAGCATCAGGATGAAGCCGACGGCGCGCACGATTGTCTGCGTGAGTTGCGTGACGTTGTCCAACCAGTTATTTTCTTGGTCGACGTCGTCGAATTGATATCGGGCCACTGATTATTCTCTGAGAAATTGCGTCAGCGCGTAGTGCGACTCTATCACAGCTGAACTTGGCTAGGCAGCGAAACGACGCATTATCGATCGTGCGCGTATTGAATTTTGCTGCCGACCGCTATTCGAGATAAGCTTCTCTACAGAACGCAGAAGCTTCAGGGACCTTCGACTAATTCCAGGACATTCGTGTTGGAGCGAATAATTATTCAGGCCAACGGACGGCACGCGGCTGATGAGCCAGGACCATCGGTAAACCTTCGGAGACGGACGCGAATGAATTTGCGCGCAAGGCGACGCTCCAGGGATTAATCAGAGGTTCCTTTGATACCTGATTATCGATGGGTTCATTAGCCGCCAACCGATTGATAACCGCGGCGGTCGTACTGCTCGGCGTTTCGTCGATCACGTTTTTCCTACTGCATTTAGTTCCGGGTGATCCGGTCGAAGTGATGTTGGGCGAATCGGCCAGCATCACTGATCGAGCGCGATTGCGCACCGAACTCGGCCTCGACGCACCTCTGATCCAACAGTGGGTGGATTTTCACAAAGAACTGATTGTTCTTGACCTCGGTGAGTCGTTGTATTCCAAAAAGCCTATTGCCGAGCTAATGGCGGAACGGATCCCGTGGACCTTCGTTCTGGCGATCGCGAGCTTGGGGATCGCCGTTTTGATCGCGGTCCCGTTGGGCGTGCTCGCCGCGCTGCGTCCAAACACCGCTTGGGATTCGAGCGCCGCCGTAATTTCGCTGTTGGGAGTTTCCATTCCGAATTTCTTGCTTGGCCCCCTGCTTATCATCCTATTTTCGATAGGACTCGGCTGGTTCCCCGTCACCGGCGCTGATGGGATAAGCTCGATTGTGTTGCCTGCATTAACGCTCGGAGCTTCGCTTGCCGCAATACTCTCACGCATGATCCGCGCGTCGCTCCTCGAAGTGTTGTCTGAAGAATATATCGTTTCGGCCCGTGCGCGCGGGCTTGGCGCCGTGGCCGTCGTCGTTTACCACGCCCTGCCAAACGCCGCCCTCCCGGTGCTGACGGTTCTCGGGCTGCAACTCGGAACGTTGTTGGGCGGGGCCGTAATAACCGAAATGATTTTCGCTTGGCCTGGTGTCGGGCAGCTCACGATCGAAGCGATCCAACGCCGGGATTATCCCTTGGTTCAGGCGTGCGTGCTCGTGATCAGTCTCGCCTACGTTACGGTCAACACGTTGACCGACCTTGTTTACGCACGCGTTGATCCCCGGGTGGAACACTAATGCGAGGCACTATGTCTGCGAGCTCCGTAGTCGTCGCCGGCTGGTTCGTGCTGGCGCTGACGACTCCATTTTTTGTCCTGGACGCTAACACGATCGATCTCGAGCAGATGTTTTCCGGGCCGTCTGGAATGGCGTTTTTTGGCTATGACGATCTTGGACGTCCTATTGGACTTCGGGTGCTCCTCGGTGCAACAGTGTCTTGTACGGTTTCGTTTGTCGTGGTCGCCGTTTCGGTTACGGTTGGGACGATATTCGGCGTCTTTATCGCCTGGAACGGTGGCATGATCGACCTCGTAGGGGTTCGAGTAATGGATGTCTTCCTCGCCTTTCCCGGGATCCTCTTAGCGATCGCGCTGGCCGCCGTGCTCGGGCCCGGCGTCGAAAACGTTTTGATCGCCCTTTCCCTCGTAAGTTGGGTTGGTTTCGCGCGCCTCGCACGGGCGCAAACGCTGAGCGTGAAACATCGCGATCACGTTCTCGTCGCCCGAGCGCTCGGTACACCCGTTGTTACAATTTGCAGACGGCACATCGTCCCGTTGATCCTGGCGCCCATTATCGTCGAGGCGACATTTGCTATAGCCGCCGTCATTATCGCTGAAGCGGGCCTTTCATTTCTCGGTCTAGGCGTGCAACCCCCGACACCGTCTTGGGGCGCTATGATCAAAGAAGGTACCCGCTACCTGTTGATAGCGCCCCACATGGTTATTACACCGGGCCTCGCACTGTTTTCGATCGTGATTTCGATCAACGTTCTCGGCGATCGATTGCGGGACGGCTTGCAAATAAAGCGAAGTGCGTTTCAAAATTGAGAGGATCTCTACTAACCGCTTCTCATCGGTTAGTTCCTAAGCCTTCAATACCCCGTGCAATCGAGATTAACCACGGAGAACACAAAGAACACGGAGATAGGGATATGAAATTAGTGTACAAAAACTTCCCTCCTCGTTCTTTGTGTCCTTCGTGGTTCTGTTTTGTACAACACAGCAATGTATCCGGTTCGAATGAAGCGTTAAGATCCGACCTATGAACCGCTTCTACACGCTTCCGGCCGCTCGGAGGCAGTAACCAAATAGTAGGGCGGCCTTTAAGATACCGCTCGTTATCGGTGAGCGCATAGGATGACAGTCAGACCATGAGCCTTGGACCCTTGATGACGGATTTCGACGGCCTTGAGCTGGACAAGGTCGACCGCGAAATCCTCAGCCATCCGCTGGTAGGCGGGGTAATCTTGTTTTCGCGCAACTACGAGAGTCCGGAACAGATCCGAGAGATTACCACCGAATTGCACGCGCTCAGATCGCCCAAACTTCTGATCGCGGTCGACCATGAAGGCGGGCGCGTGCAGCGGTTTCGTAGTGGTTTCACACAATTGCCATCGGCCGCCGCAATTGGCGATCTGTACGACGATGATCCGGCGGCTGCACTAGCGATCGCGGAGCAATGCGGCTGGCTCATGGCGATAGAATTGCGCAGCGTCGGCGTCGACTTCAGTTTGGCTCCGGTCCTCGATGTCCGAAATCCGCACAGCCGCGTTATTGACGACCGTGCGTTTCACCGCGATCCCCGCTGCGTGGCCCGGATCGCACATGCTTACGTCAACGGAATGCACCAAGCTGGTATGGCAGCAGTGGGCAAGCATTTCCCCGGGCACGGAACCGTCGTGGCCGACTCGCATCTGGAGTTGCCGATCGACGAGCGCAGCTATTACGATATTGCGAACAGCGATTTAGTCCCGTTCCGACTGCTCGCACCGGACATCGAAGGAATGATGCCGGCGCATATCATGTATCCCAAGGTTGACAATGAACCAGCGGGATTTTCCCCTGTATGGGTCAAGAATATCCTGCGAGGGGAACTCGAATTCCAGGGGGTCATATTCAGCGACGACCTCACTATGTCAGCGGCGGCGCGTAGCGGAGATATAGGCGACCGCGCGACCGCGGCGTTGGAAGCCGGTTGTGATGTTGTCTTGCAATGTAACGATCGTGCAGGCGCCGAGCGGCTTATATCCGATTTTCGGGCCGACGTGGAACCTTTGACTCAAGTCCGGCTGATGCGCTTGCATGGCAAAGGCGATCCGGGGCCTCTTACGGATTTGCCTAACGACGATCGCTGGGTCGCCGCCAACGCGAATCTTTCGCGGATCGAGCAAATGCGGGTACTCGATTTGGGCGACGACATGCTGACTTAATGGGCGGGTTCACACCTCATCGCGTTCTCGCCGTTCGCGAGCCCGGAAGCGCGCATTCAGAAGCTCCAAAAGCGCATTTCGGTCCCGATCTAAACCCGGATCCGGGAGGGATAAAGAAATGCGCCGGCTAACGATAAACTTGCTGCTTCTCGTGATCGTCCTGGCGGCCGAACATGCCTCGGCGCTTGACTGCGTAAAACTAGCACCCTCTGAAACGCATGTCGAAGACGCTGGTTATTCGCGAGGCCTCCTTTGGCGCATCGAATCGGTTGAGGGTCGGGTAAACCACCTGTTTGGAACTATTCATATCTCCGACCCGCGCGTTACCGATTTGTCGCCGATCGTCACCGAGGTTTTGATGAGCAGCGACAGTTTCGGTATGGAGGTCTTGCTCGATGTCGAAGCGATGTTACAGATGTCCAAAGCGATGTATTACGGGGCCGGACAGAGCCTGGATCAAAATCTGGAGCCGGGGCTTTTCGAAAGAACCGTGGAATTGCTTGGGGAATATGGGGTCAGCCTGGAAGCCGCACGAAACTTGAAGCCGTGGGCCGCATACACGACGCTGTCCCTACCGCCCGGAAAGACCGCTATGCCTCTCGATTTGCTCTTGCTGCGGGTCGCGCGACAGGGCGGAAAGGAGGTTTTTGGACTAGAAAGTATCGGTGAGCAGGTAGCGGTGTTCGACGGCCTGGCGATTTCTGATCAGACAGAACTGCTGGAGCAAGCTGTGTGCCACTACGGCGAATTCCAGTCGGAGATCGAGAAGATGATCGGGCACTATGTGTCTCGTGATCTGAGCGCTATGATGCGCATGTCGATGCGTTATCGATCACCGCTAAACGATCGCTTTCTGGATGTCGTGTTGTGGCAACGGAATCGCCGTATGGCGGAGAGAATGTTGCCTCATTTGCAAAAAGGTGGCGCGTTTATCGCGGTCGGTGCATTGCATCTGCCGGGGGTCGACGGCGTATTGGACTTACTAGTTAAACGCGGTTACGACGTCCAGCCCATCGACTGAGCACTTGTTATTCGCTACAACGTCGAGCCAGATACGACCGCCCGAGCAAAGATCGAGTAACTGATATGTTGGTCCCATTTACAAAGATGCACGGACTCGGCAACGATTTCGTTTTGCTCGACGAACGAGATTCGTCTTTCCAACTGACTCCGGCACAACTGATCCGGATCGCCGATCGGCGTCACGGGATCGGCTGTGACCAGATACTGATATTGGAACCAGCGTCGATGCCTGGGGCCGAGGCCCGCTATCGCGTGTTCAATGCCGACGGCAGCGCCGCCGAGCATTGCGGAAATGGGATCCGCTGCGTGGCGCGCTATTTGCTCGATGCCGGTGACATCGACGGTAATTGCCTCTCACTGGAAGTCAACGGTGTCGCATGCGAACTCGTGTTCGAGGCCGACGATATGGTTCGGGTGGACATGGGACCGCCATCATTTGCCCCGCACGAAATCCCGATCGCGGCCGACGAACGGTTAGAGCGGTATGAACTCACCGTGGCCGGCAATGCCTATGAATTTGGTTGCGTTTCCATGGGCAACCCGCACGCCGTAACCTTGGTCGACGACGTCGAAACTGCCGATGTATCGCAGGTCGGGATGGCATGTCAGACGCACCGATTCTTTCCCTCGCAGGTCAACGTCGGATTCATGCAGGTGATCGAAAGAGGCCGGGTGAAATTGCGCGTGTACGAACGAGGTGCAGGGGAAACGCGGGCGTGCGGGACGGGTGCCTGCGCAGCAATGGCGGTCGGGCGTTCGTGGCAACGGCTCGACACCGCGGTCGACGTCGAGCTGCCCGGCGGTCTTCTGCGCATCGAATGGTCGGGGGCGAGAGAGGACTCGATATTGATGACAGGTCCCGCGGAGCGCGTGTTCGAAGGTATAATAGAAATATGAAAATGCGATCTAACGAAAGCTCGACAGCTGCGGCCCTACCGCCTACGGCTGAGGCAGTAGCCGAGTATTTGAGGACTCATACAGATTTCTTTATCACGCATCCTGACGTTCTTCGCGATATCGAGATAACCCATTCCAGCGGCAGCGCCGTGTCGCTTCTGGAACGCCAGGTGGCGGCACTACGCGAAGACAAAGATCGCCTGAAAGATCGATTCGAAGAACTAGTAGCCCTGGCGAAATCCAACGAAGATCTGATAAAGCGCATCCACCGTCTTGCGCTTGCGCTGATGGAAGCGGTGGGGCCCGAGGCAATATTCGCCACTTTGGCCGACACGCTCGCGAGAGAGTTCAGCGCCGATAGCGTACGCACCCTGATATTCGCGAACCCATCGTTCGTCGAATCGTCTGATGTGCCCGAATTCGTCGGCGCCGATTGCGCGGCGCGGGAGGAATTTGCCGAATTAGTAGATAACGGGTCGCCGCGATGCGGACAGCTCACTGATGGCCAGAATCGGTCGTTGTTCGACGGCGGTGCGCAGCGAGGATCGGCGGCGTTGTTGCCGCTTTCAGGTAAAAGCTGGGACGGGCTCCTGGTAGTCGCCAGTGATGACGAAGCGCGGTTCGATGAGAATATGGGAACCGAATTCCTCGCTTATCTGGGGGACATCGTTTCGCTGATCGTGGATCCATGGGTCGCTCGGAGCGTACCGGGTTGACGCAGGCGACGCAGCAGAAATTTGCCGAAGATATCGATGCGTTCCTCGGTACGCTATCGGCCTATTCCCCGAATACCAAGGTGGCCTACCGGCGTGACCTGGTTCAATTCCTCGATTATCTCGGTAAGCAGAACATCACCGAATGGCGATCAATCGACAACCAATCGATCCGCAGTTTTGTAGCGGCGCGGCACCGTGCCGGAAAAGGCAGTCGGACGCTCGCCCGCATGTTGTCTTCGCTCCGAGCGTTGTTTGCGTATCTGATCGAGCGGCGTTGTATCGATATAGATCCTGCGCAAGAAGTACGAGCGCCCAAGCAGGCTCGAAAACTACCGACCGTCTTGGATGTGGACCAAACCGGGAAGCTGTTGGCCCCTAAGCCCCAGGGTTTTCTCGGGTTGCGTGATCTCGCGATGTGGGAGTTGATGTATTCGAGTGGGCTGAGGGTGTCCGAATTAGTGAACCTGGACGCGGGCGATCTCGACATGGACGCGGGCGAACTTCGCGTGCTCGGAAAAGGACGGAAAGAACGGATCGTCCCGGTAGGTCGCATCGCGCTCGAGGCCGTCGCTCGTTGGCTGCAGCAGCGGGGCCCATTTCTAAAGGCTGATGTCGTCGCCCTTTTCATCAGCCGGCGCGGTACCCGGCTGAGTACGCGGTCGGTACAAAAGCGGCTGCATCGATGGGCCCTGGAACAAGGTCTCGACACTGCGGTTCATCCGCACATGCTGCGCCATTCGTTCGCGACACACCTGCTGGAATCCTCCGGCGATCTGAGGGCCGTGCAGGAACTATTGGGTCATTCGAACATCAGCACGACACAGGTGTATACGCATCTGGATTTTCAGCATTTGGCCAAGGTCTATGATGCGACCCACCCGCGGGCACGCCGTAAACTGCGTTGAGTCGGGATTGCACCGGTGGACGTTTGTGGGTTTTGACGACTTCTTTCCTTCCCCCGAGTGAACTTCGCCGTGTGGCTGCACGAAGCTCGGGACCCCGCCCCGGCATTCCAGCACCCGGCCGGATTTCGTGTACAATTCGCCGTTTCTTCGCCTGCCATTCGCGATAAAGTGGAACGTATTCGCAGCACTACAATTTTGTCGGTTAGACGCCAGCATCAGGTCGTCATCGGAGGCGACGGACAAGTATCGCTCGGAGACACGGTGTTGAAGGGTAACGCTTGTAAAGTTCGCCGCGTGTACCAAGATCGGGTACTGGCTGGCTTCGCTGGGGGTACCGCCGATGCCTTTACGTTGTTCGAGCGTTTCGAAGCAAAGCTGGAAAAACATCAGGGAAACCTACTGCGCTCCGCGGTAGAACTCGCGAAAGATTGGCGCACCGATCGAATGCTGAGGCGCTTGGAGGCATTGTTAGCCGTCGCTGATCAGAATCACTCCTTGATCATTTCTGGCACCGGCGATGTGATCGAGCCAGAGGACGCCATTATGGCGATAGGTTCAGGCGGCCCATATGCGGCGGCCGCGGCAAGGGCCATGGTGGAGAACACGGATCTGAACGCCGAGGAGATAGTACGCAAGGGGTTGAAGATCGCGGCTGACATATGCGTTTACACGAACACCAACATCGCAATCGAAGTTCTCGAATCCGCCGCCTGAACCCGCTGAAGTCATGACAGCTCTCACGCCACAGGAAATCGTTGACCAGCTCGATAAGCACATCGTCGGCCAAGGCGGGGCAAAACGGGCGGTCGCGATAGCGCTTCGAAATCGGTGGCGACGGGGCCAGGTAGAACCGACGCTTCGCAATGAGATCACCCCAAAGAATATTCTGATGATCGGTCCGACCGGTGTAGGAAAAACGGAGATTGCCAGACGCTTGGCGAAGTTGTCCGGCGCTCCGTTTATTAAGGTCGAAGCGACGAAATTTACCGAAGTCGGGTACGTCGGGCGCGACGTCGAGTCGATCATCCGAGACCTTGTCGATGTCGCCGTAAACATGACCCGCGAGGAAGCGATGGAGGACGTGCGCACACGCGCGGAGGACACCGCCGAAGAGCGTATTCTCGACGCGTTGTTACCCGGACCTAGGACGCTCGACGACACCGGTAATACGGAAGAATCATCGACGCGGCAGCGATTTCGGAAGATGTTGCGTGAGGGTGGTCTCGACGACAAGGAAATCGAAATCGAGCTCGAAGCGGCAAATTTCGGTGTCGAAATTATGGCTCCCCCCGGCATGGAGGAAATGACGAATCAGCTCCAAGGTATGTTTCAGAACCTTGGAACCGGCCGCAAACGCAGCCGCCGCGTCGGCGTCCGGCACGCGATGAAATTGCTTGTCGAGGAGGAGGCCGGAAAGCTAATTAACGAAGACGATATTCGTGCTGCGTCCGTCGAGAATGTGGAACAAAACGGCATCGTGTTCCTGGACGAATTGGACAAGGTCGCGCAACGTTCGGAGACAAGTGGGCCGGACATCTCTCGGGAAGGCGTGCAACGTGACTTGCTGCCCTTAGTGGAAGGCTGCACTGTGAGCACGAAGCACGGGTTGCTGAAGACGGATCACATATTGTTTATCGCTTCGGGGGCGTTTCACCTTGCGAAGCCGTCTGATCTCATCCCGGAATTGCAGGGTCGGTTGCCCAATCGCGTCGAACTCGACCCGCTTGGTGTTGACGACTTCGTCCGCATACTGACCGAGCCCGATGCTTCACTTACCGAGCAATATCAGGCGTTGCTGGCAACCGAAGGTGTCGATATCGAGTTCATCCCCACCGGCATCGCGCGCATCGCCGAGATCGCTCACAGCGTCAATGAGCAAAGCGAAAACATCGGGGCGAGACGACTGCACACGGTAATGGAACGGCTGCTCGAGGCGTTGTCGTTCAATTCCCCGAGTTTGAACGGTAAGACGATTACTATCGATGCCGAATATGTCGATCAACATCTCGGTGAATTCATAAAGGACGAAGATCTCGCCCGCTATATTCTGTAGTCTTTCCACCTATGGCCACCCGCACCCCCACGAGTATCGTTTTGCATCAGCAATCGCGAGTCCTGGAGATTGAGTTCGACGACGATTCTTGTTTCACGCTGCCTTGCCAGTTCTTACGAGTATATTCCCCATCCGCTGAGGTTCGTGGGCACGGACCCGGCGAGGAAACGCTACCGACTGGGAAGGAAAACGTCGGCATAAAGGCAGTGGAACCGGTCGGCAACTACGCGGTCAAGCTCGAGTTCGATGACGGTCATGATACGGGCTTGTATTCATGGGATTACTTATACGAGCTGGGTAGCGCGCAGGATCGCCTGTGGCGCGAATACCTGGACAAAACAGGGCAGATGGAGCATGACTGAGCGCCGTCCCGCCGATGAACGATTTGCCGATTTTGGATTTGAAAAGGTCAAGGAAGGAGAAAAGACGCGTCGTGTCAAAGCTGTTTTCGATTCCGTAGCCGGACGTTATGATTTGATGAATGACTTAATGTCATTCGGTTTGCATCGTGTCTGGAAGCGATTGGCGGTTATGGCGGCCATGGTCCGCCCCGGTTTTCGAATCCTCGATTTGGCCGGAGGAACCGGCGATCTGGCACGGCTGTTCGCACAGCGAGTCGGCAAGACCGGGCAGGTCGTTATTTCCGATATTAACGGCGAGATGTTGAATATCGGGCGTGATCGTCTGCTTGACCGCGGCGTCGGCGACAACGTATCGATCGTTCAAACAAACGCCGAAGCTCTTCCTTTCCCTTCGCAAACGTTTGATATTGTGAGTATCGCGTTTGGATTGCGCAACGTCACGAACAAGAACTCCGCGCTCGAAGAAATGTATCGGATTCTGCGGCCCGGCGGGCGGGCACTTGTCCTTGAGTTCTCGGAACTCAAGATCCCCATATTGCGGGGAGCGTATGATGCGTTTTCGTTTCGGGTGCTTCCGAAATTGGGAGAATGGGTGGCAAAAGACGGCGAAAGTTATCGGTACCTCGCGGAGTCTATTAGGGTTCACCCGAACCAAGAAGAATTGTTATCAATGATGCTAGCCGCCGGATTCGAAAGATGTCGTTGTAGGAACATGGCCGGTGGGATTGTGGCGTTACACGACGGCGTACGGCTTTAGGCGGCGTCGCGACCACGATGTGTGAGGAAATCCGACGTGGCCGATAGCGTAATGGACCCGATATTCGGGAGGCTCGCTCTCGTGCTCAACCGGGCGCTGCAATACGATGATAAGACTCGGCGGGGGCTCGCTGCGCTCGGTACCTGTTCGATTGCTTTCAAGCTCCGGGGCGCTGACTCCGCCCTGATCGTGAATGTCCTTGACGGCGAATTGTCACTAACCGGTGGTTCTGGAGACAATGTCGATGTCCGCATAGACGGCGGCTTTGTCGATTTCCTAGCGATGGTAAGAACCCAGCGTAACGGAACGCCACTATCGTCCGGAAAAGTTGAGATTCAAGGCGATCTGGCGAGCGCCCAGCAGGTTCAAACCTTGATCGCACAAGCCTCCTTTGATTGGGAAGAACTCCTAGCCAGACAAGCCGGCAGCCGCCCCACCCGGCAAATCAGCCGTTTTTTGCGCACTAGCATAAAGTGGGCTGGGGACACGGGAACCGAGTTGGAGCGTGACGTCCGAGATTATCTGGTTTATGAACTCGGGTTGTTACCGACGGAGGCGGAAGTCGAGCACCTCGAGCGAGACGGCGCGACCGTCAGCGCCGGTGTCGATCGACTGCAACAGCGAATTGCCCGTATTCGGCGTAAGCGGAAAAACCAGTGATCACACCTGGGCAATTTTTTCGAGTTTTGGCGATCCAGCGAGTGTTGATAAGGCACGGGCTCGACGAATTATTGCTGACGACGCCGATCTTTCGTTCGCTCCGATTTCTGCTCTACTTGCTTCCTTGGAATTGGTTTCGTGCGGACCAGGGGGCACGGGCGGTTCGTCTCCGGATGGTTCTCGAAGAACTCGGTCCCATTTTTGTGAAGTTCGGGCAGATTCTGTCCACTCGCCGCGACTTTCTACCCGATGATATAGCCGAGGAGTTGTCGCAACTTCAGGATAATGTCGCCCCGTTTCCGGGTCAGCAGGCGCGAGCGATCATCGAAAAGGATTACGGACATCCCATCGCCGATGTGTTCGACGATTTCGACGAGAAACCGCTCGCCTCCGCGTCCATTGCGCAGGTCCATAGCGCCGCGCTCAAAGATGGTCGTGAAGTGATCGTAAAAGTCGTCCGGCCTAACATCAAGACTACGATCGAACGCGACATCGGACTCATGATGATCCTTGCTCAGACCGCCGAACGGTACTCGTCCGAAGGCAAGGAATTGCAATTGATCGGTGTCGTCGAAGAATTCAGAAAAACAATTCTTGATGAACTCGATATGATGCGTGAGGCTGCGAATGCGTCTCAGCTTCGGAGAAACTTCGCGCGTTCCGACAAGATGTACGTACCAGAGATCGTCTGGTCACTAACGCGACAAAACGTCATGGTAATGGAGCGCGTGTCGGGCATTGAAATAGACAAGCTCGATGAATTGAGGGCGGCAGGCGTAGATCTTCACCAACTTGCGGAAACCGGTATCGAAATATTTTTCACGCAAGTCTTCCGCGATCACTTTTTCCACGCCGATATTCACCCGGGAAACATCTTCATCAAACCGGGTAACGATGGCGGTCCGGCAACTTATGTTCCCGTCGATTTTGGGATCATGGGATCCCTCAGCGAATTCGATCAGCGCTACCTGGCCGAGAACTTTTCCGCGTTCTTGGATAGGAATTATCGAAGGGTCGCCGAGTTACACGTTGAATCCGGGTGGGTTCCGCCGGACACTCGTGTGGACGAATTCGAATTCGCTATCCGGACCGTGTGCGAACCGATATTCGACCGGCCGGTTAAAGACGTCTCCGTGGGTGCGTTGCTGTTGCGGCTATTTCAAACTGCGCGCCGGTTCCACATGAAAATTCTCCCGCAATTACTCCTATTACAAAAGACGATTGTCAACGTCGAAGGGATAGGGCGTCAGTTGGATCCAGAGCTCGATTTGTGGCGTGCTGCGCGGCCGCCGCTCGAAAATTGGATGCGTGACCGAGTGGGATTGAGGTCGGTGCTGCGGTCAACGCGACAGCATGTGCCCTTGTGGTTGGACCGGTTGCCTGAGTTGCCCGGGCTTACTTTCGAAATCCTCGACCAAATCCGTGGCGGTCGCGTTCAGGTCGTTAGCCACGACCCACAGTTAAAAGAGATCCGCAAAGAAGTCGAACGTGTCCACCGACGATTGGTGCTGGCCGTCGTAGGCGTCGGCTTGATAATCGGCGCCGGAGTTCTTGATGGTGTTTTCGCCCAGACCTCGCGAATGTTGGGGCCACTACCGCTGAGCGTTTGGGTTCTCGGTGGGGTTGGCGTCGCTGCTCTCATTGCCGCATTCCGAGACCGCTAACCGTAGCGCCGTAGCCGCTGGCCCTTCGTCGCCGTAATGTTGGTGCGCTTCGATATAATCTCCAATCGCGACAAGCCGGACACCGGTAACGGATGGCTCCCAGTCTCTTAGCACCCCGATCGTTGTGGGATGGGGGTGTGCTATGCCAAGCGCGTGTCCTTTCCTCTTGGCTTCGGCCACCAGCTTTCTCAATTGTTCTTCGATATGCGGCCGGGTCTGAACATTGTCTAGGAATGCGTCGCGAGCGGTGGACGCGATATCAGCCCGGAGCGCGGAACTCAGCGCGACGCTATGGGATGTGGTCTTGCTATCTACGAAAAAGAGTTCACCACGTTCATGAATGGCGTGCATCAACCAACGCATCGGTTCTGGTTCACGCGTCAATTTGCTCCCCATATGATTGTTGACGCCGACAGCGTGGGGCACCGCCGCCAGCGAATCGATTAAGCTATTTTCGATCTCGGTACGCGACATGCCGAACCGTAGCGCACCGGGTCCGAGCAAGTGATTAGCGTGGTCCGCCTCCATCGGCAGATGCACCATGACGTCTTTTTCGAGTGCGTTCGCAAGGTGGGCGAGTTTTTCGGCGTGAGGTGAGAATGGAAGGATGGAATACGCGAACGGCCGCTGCAGTTCGATCACGGATCGGCCGTTTTCGTAGTGGTAGCCAATGTCATCGATGATCAGTGCGATTTCGGGTAGCTTTTCGGTACCGGAAGTCGGACCTACGCAGGTGGCGATAGCTAGGATGGCCAGGCCAAACATACAGCATCTCGTACGCCCAGAATCGTCACGCTCACGAGCGCAGCGATCGCGCTCATTTAGCGGTGCTCCGAGCTTGCAATAGGACCAGGCCCTTGAGTAAGTTCAATGCTTCGTATAATTCGAAGTCAGTCGTCGCCAGTTGCTCGCGATCGTGCTTCGTCGCGTCATCGTTCTCGATATCGCGCTCGACGCCGTCGTCCTCTCCATTTTGGTTTTCTAGGTGCCCGGAGAGATTCGCTTCCTTTACGATACTCGAGCGCGAAACCGCGATCGCCGACAGCTTGACCTTATCGATGATGATATCGGGCACTATCCCTTCCGCTTGAATCGATCGTCCCGAAGGGGTGTAGTAGCGAGCGGTCGTCAGTTTCAGGGCGGCATCATTGTTCATCGGCAGGATTGTCTGCACAGAGCCTTTTCCGAATGAGCGCCGTCCCATGATAACGGCGCGCTGCCGGTCTTGTAACGCCCCGGCAACGATCTCGGACGCGGACGCCGATCCTTCGTTGACCAAGACGACTAGTGGCGCACCGCCGGTCAAGTCGGGAGGTCTTGCGTTGAATTCCAACTCTGCATCCTGTATTCGCCCTTCCGTATAGACAATCCGGCCTTCGTTGAGAAACGCGTCGGAAACCGACACGGCTGAACCCAAAACGCCCCCCGGATTGTTTCTTAGATCGAGGATGACACCCTTCAAACCGCCTACCGCGTCACGCTTCAGTTGTCCTATCTGCTTTTGTAGGTCGTCGCCAGTCCGCGATTGGAAGTGAGAAACGCGGATATAGGCAAAGCCCGGTTCTAAGAATCTGGTTTTTACGCTTTGAATCTGTATGACGTCGCGAACGATCGTAAATTCCAAAGGCTTGTCTTCGCCGTCGCGGACAACGGAGATCTGGATCTTGGTACCGGCCTCCCCGCGCATCCTCTTGACCGCGTTACTAAGGCTCATTCCTTTAACCGGTGTATCGTCCAACCGTACGATAACGTCCCCGGCCTGTATCCCGGCGCGTTGCGCCGGCGTATCGTCGATAGGTGCAATAACTTTGAGAAACCCGTCATCCATCCCGACCTCGATGCCGAGACCGCCGAATTCTCCCGACGTTCCCTGCTGTAGCGACATGTAGTCTTCCGGATCGAGATAGGAAGAATGAGGGTCGAGCCCCGCCAGCATTCCGCGTACCGCATTCTCTAACAGCGATTTGTCGCCGACGACTTCCACGTAGTCCTTTTTAATTTTGTGGAATACCTCCACGAGTACGCGTATATCGTCCAACGGAATTTCATCGTGCTGCGGCTCTTCGATACTCGCCGGAGTAGTTTGGACAGCCGGCGCGGTACTTTCCGCGGCGATCGCGGCCTGCCAGATAAGACCCAATATCGCGTAACCGAGCAGGCTCCTGGATTTAACGAACATAGAAATACGGATCTCCCTGAATTCTCTTTGTGGACCGGCGATCATACCGCTGGTCCAGGACAGCATCCAATATCCGGCGCATCGCCGGCCGTGGTCTCAGCTTATCGATGGCCTTCAGGACCGGTGGATAGGCCGGATCAATCCTCGCCCGCATATTTCACGAAGGCGGTTTCGAAACGGTGACTCTTGAACAAATTCTCTCCAACCGTTGCTGCGGCTATGCTTGTTCGGGCATTTGTCCAACCTTCTGGGTCAAATTTCCCCTGAATTCCGTTCCCTTCATGAATTATGCGGGTTAGCCGTCCTTCGTGGTTAATCTCGATTGCACGGCGTATTGAAGGCTTAAGAACTAAGCTATGAGTCGCCCCTTGGATCGCATAGCAATTCTCTTGCCTCGGAAAGGCAGCCTTTTGTCCACCAGGTCCAAAAATCTTCACACGATCCGTGACTATGCGTGCATCACGCTGAGCGGTGAGGAATCTGGGCGAGCAGCGTCAGGTCGACACCGCGATGGGTAGGTCTTTCCCGATTTTGAGGGAACCATCGGTATTTGCTACCTCTTGCACCACCGGCGGGGATCCTGGGGCGTGCCGCCTTGCCGGATTTCGAAATACAGGCCGGCCGTAGTCTGGCCGCCGGTGTCGCCAACCGTGGCAACGATTTCCCCAGCGTCCACCCAGTCGCCGTTTTGTTTGTAGAGTTCTTGGTTGTGACCATAAAGACTCATATAGTCGTCTCCGTGGTCGATGATGACCAACAGACCCAAGTTTCGAAACCAATCGGCAAAGGTTACTCTCCCGGCTGCAATCGCCGCAACCGTGCTGCCCGGATTCGATTCGATGACCACGCCGCTCCATTTCGCCCCCCCTTCGCGCATTGCCCCGCCAGGGGCCTTCGCGATCCGACCGGCCGTGGGCCACGCGAGTTCGCCTTTGAGAACGCGGAAGGGTGCAGGCGGGGAATCTAGCGCCTGCAGACCTTCGGTAACTTCGTCGACGAGTTTCGTTAGTTCGTTTTCGTCTTCGCGCAATTGTTCGAGCGCCTGCTCATTGTGCTGCAGCAGCTTTTGCAGTGATTCGACGATCCGGCTCCGTTTTGCCAGCGCATCGTTCAACGCGTTCATATGGTTTTCTGCTTGATTTCGGATCTGCCGAAGTTTCGACGCCTCGAGCTTCAACGCCGATTCGACGGCGTCTAGCTGCCCAAGCTGAACGCTCTGTTGTCGTAGCAGTTCGTTATTTGCGGCCGAGATATAGTCGTAATACTTAAGATTTCGTCGCAGCCCGTTGAGCCCGGTGCTGCCAAAAAGAACTTTCAGCTTCGGTTGTCGTTGCAGCACGTATCGAGCCCTCAGCGTATTTTTTACCGCTTCGGCCGTTCCTTCGTAGGACTCGTGCAACCGGTTACGCTCCTGGCGCAGTGACGCAATACGCGTGATTTTTGCTTCGAGCGCCAGGTGGAGTTTTTCATTTTCCAGGCGCGCCGCGTGTAGGCGTTGCTCGATTTCTAGGACACGTTCGCGCGCGCTCGAGAACTTGCTCTCGTCGTGGACGAGGGACTTTTCGATTTCATTGATGCGGTTTCGGACGTCGCCGAGGTTCTGAGCAGGGTCTGATTCCGCGCCGACGAGCGTAGTTGTTAGCAATGGCAACCACAGTGGCCAGAGACTGCTAGTCCGCATTTCTCACCAGCGCGACGCGCCCTCGCTTATCCTTCGAATCGTACGACAACCTTCTTCCGCTACAAAGACGCCCTTCGATCCGCTCAGTCATATTCATACGATCCGTGACGGCGTGATGATGAGTAGGATACACAAATGTCGCGGTAGCCATGGCCGCTCCGTGGCATCTTCGGCAATTGCTCCCGCATTGCTCTCGGCTTTGGCTTCCTGCGTCGCTCTACCTCCCCTATCCATGGCGTCGTACCTCCTACTTCCCTGTAGTCGTGCCATCGCGGCATTGGTGCGTCCCTGCACGGCAGACGGCGCAAGGTGACGTTCCATGAATTGATCGGAAGTTCCTCAGTTCTAATCGATCACCCTAAATCCGACAGACTAAGCCGCACACTGTTCTTTGTCTTTGAGGATGATCAGCGGGCGGCCCGTCATCTCCGGCGGGATCTCGAGGGCCATCAGGGACAGCATGGTGGGTGCTATGTCGCTGAGGCAGCCGTTCGGCGCCACTTCGGCTTCTCGTCCGATATAGACCAAAGGGACTAGATTGTTCGTGTGCGCGGTGTGCGCTTGGCCAGGTTTCTGTTTTGTCGCAACGGAACGCATCTTCTCGGCGTTTCCGTGGTCCGCCGTTATAAGTACCTCCATGCCGGTTTTCCGGGCGGCTGCGACGACTCTCTCCAAACATTTGTCCACCGTTTCGATACACTTAACGGTTGCCTCGAAATCTCCCGTATGTCCAACCATATCCGGGTTTGCGTAGTTGCAGATCACAGTGTCAAATGTCCGGCTCGAAATAGCTTCTACTAACGCGTCGGTTACCTGCACGGCACTCATCTCTGGTTTGAGGTCGTAGGTCGCGACTTCCGGGGACGGGACTAGAATGCGTTCTTCTCCGGCTGCAGCAGCCTCAATGCCGCCGTTAAAGAAGAAAGTAACGTGAGCATATTTCTCTGTTTCCGCAATCCGCAATTGGCGCAAGCCGAGTGCGTCGATCCACTCACCGTACGTGTTCGGCAGCGCGGTCGGTGAAAATGCCGTTGGCAGGTCGAACTGCGCCCCGTAACTAGTCATGGTTATGAACGTATCGATCTTGGCCAAACGGGTGCGATCGAATTCCGTAAACGCCGGGCTTGTAAACGCCGCGGTCAATTGTCTTGCCCGGTCGGCCCGAAAATTCGCGAAGGCGATCGCGTCGCCATCCGCTACCCGAACTCGTTGCGACTCGTCGGACATGATCGCGGTGGTCTTTACGAATTCGACAATTTCGCCGCGCCGATAGGCATGGTCGAGCGCTAACAGCGGGTCACTGCACTCGTACAGCGCGCGCCCGTCAACGATGAGTTCGTAGGCGGCGCGCGTATGTTCCCAGTGCTTATTACGATCCATTGCGTAATAGCGGCCGACCAGTGTAGCGATGTGCCCTACACCCAACTCGTCGCATCTTCTTTGCACGAATTGGATCGATTCCGCTGCACTTTTTGGCGGTGTATCACGCCCGTCGAGAAACGCGTGAACATAAACCCGTTTTACCCCGGCGCGCGCGGCGAGTTCGATCAACGCTACGATGTGTTCTTCGTGACTGTGTACGCCCCCTTGAGACAGGAGTCCTAACAAGTGGAACGCTTTGCCGTTCGCCGCGGCTCGTTCCAATGCCGGCCTGAGGACGGGGTTGCAGAAAAAGTCCCCGTCTTCTATCGCCAGCGATATCCGGCTGTAGTCTTGGTTTATTTTGCGACCCGCTCCCAGATGCATGTGGCCGACTTCGGAATTACCCATTTGATCGTCCGGAAGTCCCACGTCTTGTCCGGAACAGCGTATCAGCGTATGGGGATAATTGCCCTGGAGCCGATCCCACGTCGGCTTGTTCGCGCTGTGGATGGCATTATATTGGGTGTCGTCGCTATGGCCCCAGCCATCGAGTACGATTAGCATTACCGGGTAGTCGACTGTACTCATTCGTTTCTCAGCGCGCGGGATTCAGGTAGCTGGCATGGTTGGGGGTCCCCGCGGCGCGTCGATTTGCCTGTAAGGCCCGGCGAGCGTGACTTGAATGCATCTGCCGCTTTTTGATTCGCCACTGCGTACCATACGGTTAACAGTGTATCATACCCGCCTTCGCTTCCCGGCGCGGACGCGACGTTCTTCAACCACCGCAGGCTTTGAATCATCGCAACGAAACTATGGCTCAATTGATTGAATTTGCCGGCAATCACCTGGTTTTGGTGAGTGCCTTTTTCTTCATCCTCGCGTTGCTGATGGTAAACCTGGTGCAGGCTGGCGGGTCAAGGTCCGTAATTCCCGTGCAAGCTGTGCAACTATTCAATCGCGAGGACGCGCTGCCGCTCGACATCCGAAGTGCGACCGATTTCGAGGCGGGACACATCGTCAATGCGAAAAACATACCCGCGGCCGATCTCAAAACGAGGCTAGACGAGCTAAAGAAACGGAAGGAGAAGCCGGTTTTGGTGTATTGCGCGACGGGAACGACGTCGACGGCGGCGATCAAGGAATTGTCGGCGGCGGGATTCGAACATCTCTATAGCCTGAAAGGCGGGATCGCGGCGTGGCGAAGCGATAATCTACCGCTAACTCAAAAGCGGTAACTCTACCGGCGCGCGGCGCCTGGAACCAATGAATTGGGTGAATTATGGCAGACGATAAGAGCGACGTACTCGACACCGAGCAGCAGCCGACGCCCGGCCAATTGGGCATACAGAAGATCTATGTAAAGGATTTATCGTTTGAGGCGCCGAACACGCCAACGGTATTTACCGAAAAATTGAATCCCACCGTGGACATACATTTTTCGAACGAAACGAAAGATCTCGGTGACGCTCAACACGAAGTAGTGCTCTCGGTTACCGTGACCGTTAAGCAAGACGACCGATCGGTATACCTCGTCGAAGTTCAGCAGGCCGGTATCTTTACGATCAGCGGTTTCCCAGTCGAACACTTACCGGCAATTCTCGCGACCGCGTGCCCTAACATACTGTTCCCTTACGCTCGCGAGGTTGTTTCCGACATCGCCACCAAGGGAGGGTTTCCGCAGATATTGTTGGCGCCGGTGAACTTCGAGATGCTATATGCGCAAGAATTGCGCCGCCGCCAACAGGACGATGCTAAGGCTCCAACTCACTGATCGATGTGGGCGGGCTCGAAATCGGCAGTCTGCTTGGAACCGCAGTCCACGACCCGGCCGTTCGTTAAGGTGTAGACGATGGTAGCGCTGGCGTCGAGCAAGCCTCGAATTCTCGTCCTCGGTGCCGGCGCTTGGGGGACCGCGTTGGCACTCGTTCTGTGCCGGAACGGAGGGAACGAGGTTTTTCTCTGGGGCCGCGATGAAGACGCGATCGCAACAATGCGACGGACGCGAACCAACGAGCGGTACTTACCCGGGATTAAGCTGTCGCCAGACTTGAATCTCGTCGCCAGCGACCGGGAACTCCCGCCCGATATCGATATGATCGTGGCAGCCGTTCCGTTTCAGACATTGCGCTCCGTGCTCGAATTCTTTGCCGGTGCGATTGGACCGGCCCAATGCGTCGCCTGCGCGTGCAAGGGGCTCGAAAAGGACACTTTCCAGCGTGCCGACCAAATTGTCGCCGACGTGTACCCGGCGACGACGACGGCCGCGGTGTTGTCGGGACCGAATTTTGCCGTGGAAGTGGCGAACCAGCTGCCTGCCGCAATTACGGTCGCCGCGCGGGACGACTTCTGGGGGCGCGAGCTGGTGCACCGCTTCTACTCGCAAACATTTCGTCCCTATTTGACGGCCGACGTCATCGGCGTCGAAATCGGTGGGGCGATCAAGAACGTAATAGCGATCGCGGCGGGGATCGCGGACGGATTGGGTTTGGGAGCTAATAGCCGGGCCGCGCTGATTACGCGCGGACTTGCGGAAATCACACGTTTCGGGGTGGCGCAAGGCGGGCAATTCGAGACGTTTTCGGGTTTGTCGGGCTTGGGAGATCTGGTATTGACGTGTACCGATGACAAATCCCGCAACCGTCGCTTTGGTTTGCGTTTGGCGGCAGGTGAGAACGTTGAGACCGCTATCGCGGAAATAGGTTTGGTTGAAGGGGCGACGACTGCGGCGGCGTTAGTCGAATTTGCCGGCCGACTCGGGATCGAGATGCCGATATCACGAGAAGTGGCCGATACCGTCGCGGCGAAAACGACGCCGGAACAAGCGGTCAGGAACCTACTGGCGCGCGACCCAGTTGCCGAAGCGCCCGGAGTTATCGACGCCCTCGACGCGGGTTAAAAAAGCCGCCCCAAGGCGAGTGCCCCGAATTAGTCACAGGTTCCCGGACGGGCTGCCCCGAAAAAGTGGCATTGACGCCATGCTTCGTAGACGACAACGGCCACCGCGTTAGACAGATTCAAACTGCGGCTCGAACCGGTCATGGGTAATCGCAGCTGCTGTTCTGGCGGGAAGGAACGGCGCATTTCGTGCGGAAGGCCACGCGTTTCGGGCCCAAATAGAAAGACATCGCCGGCTTCGAACCGCGCGTCGAACAGCGTGTTGTCGGCGTGGGTGGACAATGCGAATATCCGCTTATCGGTCAGCGTCGCCGTGAACGCCAAATAACTTGCGTGCGTAAGTACCGAAGCGTACTCGTGGTAATCGAGCCCAGCACGTTTGAGTGCACGGTCTTCCAATTCGAATCCAAGTGGCCCAATGAGGTGCAGCCGCGCGCCCGTGTTCGCGCAAAGGCGTATAATGTTCCCGGTATTCGGAGGAATTTCCGGTTCGTAGAGCGCAACTTCGAACATCAATCGATCTGGTTTCTATTCATGGAGCGACCCCCGCGATCACAAAGTCCCGAGTTAGCCACTGAATTCTGCGGCTTGAAATTCAGCTCGCCACTCGTTTTGTTGTCTGGTTGTGTCGGTTTCGGCGAAGAATATACGCGAGTCGAGGGGTTTTCCAACCGTGACGTCGGTGCTGTCTGCCTGAAGGGTACTACTCTGGATCCGCGGATCGGAAATGCCCCGCATCGGGTCGTGGAAACGTCGGCGGGAATGCTGAACGCGATCGGGCTGCAGAATCCGGGGGCGCACGCCGTCGTCGAAAATTATTTGCCGCGACTCGACTTCGGTGAGACCCGATTCATTGCGAATGTTTCGGGGTCTACGGTCGAAGAGTATGAGGCGGTAACCCGGATATTCGACGATTCGGCGATCGACGCCATCGAGATAAATATCTCATGTCCGAACGTGAAAGAGGGTGGCGTCGCATTCGGCAACGACCCGGATATGTCGGCCCGGGTCGTTTCAGCTTGCCGCCGGGTCACATCTAAGCCGCTGATAACAAAACTGTCGCCGAATCAGACCGATATCGCGGAAAACGCCAGGCGCTGTATCGATGCCGGCACCGATGCGTTTGCGGTCATCAACACTTTGATGGGAATGGCGATCGACATCGAGGAACGCAAGCCCGTCATAGGGAACAAGCAGGGCGGACTATCCGGACCCGCGATCAAGCCGATCGCGCTGTTGAAGGTTCATCAAGTCTATCAAGTAACGAGAAAACACGGCATTCCGATCATTGGCCAGGGCGGGATCGCCAGCGCCGATGACGCGATTGAATTTGTCCTCGCCGGTGCGTCGGCCGTGGGAATCGGAACGGCCCTGTTCTATGAGCCGCTGATTTGTCCGGAAATCAATCAGGGGATCCGTGACTATTTGAAGCGGCACGGTTATGCCGCAATCGATCAGGTCGTTGGCGCCATGGAGATCTACGACGCCTGAAAAACGGCCGCTCATAACAAAACGGGAATCGTCTCCAGAAACCTCGTGTCTCTTAGTGAACCTCTGAATAAGGCATCGATTTGAGAGCTGCGGTCGCGATTCATGATGAAATTAGCTAAACATATAGTCCAAGGGGGTTTTGTTCGCCGCGCTTCTCGCCGTCTCCGGCGGTCGGGCGATGCGACACGCAAATCGGTCCTACGCCATGCGCAACAGGCGTCGTCTCATCAAATACAAGTTCGTCAGTGCACACGTCACGAACAATCG
>PVBE010083043.1_pt1 | contig 29345 bp, 26 predicted proteins | sample 1631181 | NCBI WGS metagenome assembly PVBE01 (sample SAMN08397723, study PRJNA350692) | Marine metagenome, whole genome shotgun sequencing project. | isolation source: water | place: Pacific Ocean | collected 2012-04
CTTTATATTTCATCTGATTAAAATATTTAATCACTGATTTTTTCACACGATATCAACAGACTTGTGGAAAAGCTTAAGAAGAGTCAAGAGTCAACCTTTAGCTCCTTAAAAACATGGGCTTGACGAGTTGTGCTTGCTCAAGATCAGGCTCGGCTTGCTATTCGGCGAGCCACCTCTGAAACCCCTCTGATTCAGGGGCCCTATTTGACACCCGAATTTTGCAATCAAGCATTCTTTCGCCCTGTTATACTTAAAGAAGGTGTCAAAATTTTGTTATCTTTGAAATCAGCTTGGAATAGGGGGTTGTGGGACTTTTCTGAAAGGTTCCTTAGGATTATCTTATAAACTGGGTGGGGCCGGGCCTGCCAATTTTTTGATACCGATTTCACTCTTTTCTGATGGGTGTATCGGACCGGGAACTTTCATTGATATTTATTGTGGAAAACTTGCGCCTGTCAACAAGTTTCAGGTTGTTTTAGTGGCAGAGCGTTTAATTTTTTGTAACTGCGCGAATCTGAACCGGTTTCTTGGTTTTAGACGGAAACTGTTAAATTAAACTTTTTTCATAAACCTTTTTTTTTCAATACAGAATGAATTTTTTATACAAGTTTTCCACAGACTGGGATAACTGCTTGCTTATGGAGTACATTGACCTGATTTTTCTGGGTGATATTTGAGAGTCAGAAGAATTATTTAAACTTGAAGGGTCCTTTATTTTTGCTAAGCAAATAACTCGAATTCAGAGTTCAGGGTGTACTGGTGAGATTTTGACGGTATTTCATTATGTAATCTGCCATGTCTGGCGGCAGGGGAGCTTCTAAAATCAGGGGCTTTGTGCTGACGGGATGCGGGGTTTCTATTCTGTGGGCATGCAGGGCTTGACGAGGCATCTTCTGGTAGGGTCCCGTGACTTTACCACCATACAGTGCATCGCCGAGAACGGGATGGTGGATTGACGCCAGATGGACTCTGATCTGATGGGTTCTTCCTGTTTTCGGGAACAACCTTAGATAGGAGAAATGACCGAAGGTTTCCACAACTTCGTAGCGAGTTTGCGCCTGACGGCCCCGCTCTGTGTCGGCGGCCATTTTTTTGCGATTGGTTTTGTGCCTGCCTATAGAGGATTCGATTTTTCCCGAAGCAGTCTTCACCACTCCACGTACAAGGGCGAGGTAAGTTTTTTTTATTTCCCGACTCTTGAATTGGCGCGCCAGAGCGCGATGGGCTATTTCATTTTTCGCCACGAGCACCACGCCGGATGTGTCTTTGTCCAGTCGATGCACTATGCCGGGCCTTTCGACTCCGCCGATTCCAGACAGATCAGTACAATGGCTGAGCAGGGCATTGACCAGAGTTCCGCTTCCATGGCCCGGCGCAGGGTGCACCACCATTCCCGCAGGTTTGTTTACGGCCAGCATCACCTCATCTTCGAAGATGATGTTAAGCGAAATCGGCTCAGCCCCTATTTGCGCCGTCGAGGGCGCGGGAACATTTAGAATTATTTTATCGCCGGCCTTCAGTTTGTACTTTGCCGGTGCCGGGGAGTTATTGACCGAAACGTGACCCTGCTCGATTAGTTTCTTGAGGCGGGATCGACTGAGTTCATCCTGGCTTTCTGAAAGGAAAACATCCAGCCGCTGGGTTTTGTGGTCGGAGTCGACTGAGAATTCTAATCGTTGCATGAAAAGGCGAGTTTATAATTTAGAGCTCATAGTTCAAAAAATATCAGCAACAACAAGGAACTAAGAACTATGAACCAAGAACCGGGTTCTATTACTTTTCCATCAATCGGGGCATCAGTTCTACCAGATTGCAGGGTTTGTGAGTGCTGTCTAACTGATGAATGAGTATCATGTCCCAGCCGTCTTTACACGCGCCAGTGGAACCGGGTAAAGCAAAAAGGAAAGTTCCCTTGGCGACACCCGCCGTTGCGCGCGATTGTATTGTAGAAGTTTTGATGTTTTCATAACTCAACTGCCGGAACAATTCGCCAAAACCGGGAATGGGTTTTTCATATAAAGCTTCAAAGGCCTCAGGCGTTACGTCTCTTCCCGTTACGCCTGTACCGCCGGTGGATATGACTACATCAACTTCAGGTGAATCGATCCATTCCTTAAGGGTAGCCTGCAAAAGAGAAATTTCGTCTTTGACGATCCGTTTTTCGACGAGGCAGTGTCCGGCTTTTTTTATGCGTTCGACCAGAGTGTCTCCGGATTTATCGTTTTCATCTGTTCGCGTATCGCTTACGGTGAGCACGGTGATGTTCACCGATTTTGCTTTGTTTGTGTCGTTCATGGTTTTTTAATCACTTTCTGTTATAGTTTTCAAATCTGCGTAATAATGTGCTGTGCAGAGAGTATAGCATATTGGAGGAAGGTTCCGTCATGTCCACTGCTTTAGTCACAGGAGGCGCTGTCCGCTTGGGCCGCGCCATGGTTCTGCATCTTGCGGAACGCGGTTACGATATCGCGCTTCATTACGAAACGTCAGAGGAATCTGCCGAACAGACCGCCGACTCGGCAAGAGAGGAGGGTGTTCGTTGCGAAACTTACTCCGCCAACTTCACCAACTTTGATACGATGGCCCCACTGATGGATCGGGTTCTGTCGGACTTTGATTCCCTCAATCTGCTCGTCAACTCCGCCGCGAATTTCATTCAGGAAAGCCTGGAAGCAACATCAGACAGTACGCTGATCGACACGATCAATATCAATCTGACGGCACCCTTTGTTTTGATGCGCGAGTATAAGAAAAAGGTTAATGGTGGACTCATCATAAACATTCTGGACGAGCGTATTTTGCGAAGAGTCCCCACGTTTGGCGCTTATTCCGTTAGCAAGTCGGCACTGGCGCACCTGACAGAACTTTCTGCAGTGGAGTGGGGCGCGACCGTCCGAGTTAATGGCATAGCACCCGGACTCATCCTGCCGCCGGCAGGTCAAACAGATGAATACCTCACAAAGAACGCGCCAAATATTCCCACCAAGACCCACGGCAATTTGTCTGATATTTTGCGCGGACTCGATTACCTCATCGACAGCCCCTTCGTCAATGGAGAGATTTTGTTCATCGATGGCGGCGAATCCAAGAAACGGTAAAACCAAGGACAGAACCGGGAGCTTGTCACCATAGAGAGCACAGAGAAAAGCAAAAGCGCGTTTTGGGGTAACCCTGTTTATCCGGTCAAAATTTTTTCTCCGTGCCCTTGCCCAGCCCTCCCCTTTGAATATTTTAATGACTGGCTGGACGGGTGTGCTTTGTGGTTAGAGGTTTTTTTATTGGCCCCGTGCCGAGTGGTGGAGTTCCAAGGGGACCAAGTTTTTGTCAGGGCATAGTCCCTCTATAAACCAAGGCCTAAGAGGTACTATGCCCAACAGATGCTATGGTTGACTTTGCTTGTTTTGGGGTGGTAGGTTAGGTCGCTATGACACTCAAAATATTCAATACCTTGTCGGGTAAGAAGGAAGAGTTTACACCGATCCGTGAAAACGCTGTGGGCATGTATGTTTGCGGCGTTACGGTTTATGATTATTGTCATGTTGGTCACGGTCGTGCGGGTGTGGTCTTCGATACCATCTTTCGCTATTTGAAGTATCGCGGATTCGATGTCAATTATGTGCGCAACTTCACGGACATTGATGACAAGATCATCAACCGCGCCAACGAGCAAAATGTTCCATGGCAGGAGGTGACGGAAAAGTTTATCGATGCGTTCTATGAGGATATGGGAAAGCTTCATATCCAATCGCCGACGGAAGAACCGAAAGCGACCGACCATATTCCTGAAATGCTCGCTATGATTTCCGCATTGATCGAACAGGGAAAAGCTTATGAATCGGATGGGGACGTTTTTTATTCGGTGACTTCTTTTGCCGACTACGGTCAACTTTCCGGCAAGAATATAGACGACCTGCAATCGGGTGCGCGGGTAGAGGTTAACGAACAAAAACGTGACGCGCTGGATTTCGCGTTATGGAAAAAAAGCAAGCCCGGTGAACCTTCATGGGACAGTCCCTGGGGCGCTGGACGGCCTGGGTGGCACATCGAGTGCTCAGCCATGGGACGCAAGTATCTGGGCGATACGTTCGATATTCACGGCGGCGGCAAGGATCTGGTGTTTCCTCATCATGAAAACGAAATCGCGCAATCCTGTGGTGTTACCGGCTGTGTGCCAGTCCGGTTCTGGGTGCATAACGGGTTCGTCAATATTGACAAGGAGAAGATGTCGAAATCGCTGGGCAACTTTTTCACCCTGCGCGATATTTATAAAAAGTATCATCCGGAAACACTGCGTTTGTTTTTGATCAGCAGTCATTATCGGAGCCCGATTGATTTCAGTGAAAAAAACCTGGATGACGCAGAAAAGGTTTTATTGCGATTTTACGAGGCTTTGGAGAATTCGGAAGATTATGTGGCTGATCACTATGCTCCTTCGGAACAGGTCAAGGCTCATCCTCTCATAAAGAAGTGCGAGGAGGCGATGGATGACGATTTCAATACCGCTGTGGTGATGGCTCATTTGAATGAAGAGTTGCGGGCGATCAATTCCGAGTGCAGTCAAATCGGCGGTGGATCGGGGGATAAGGCAAAACTCGCGGTGCGGGTGTCTGCATTCCAGTTTGCTGGCAGACTGCTGGGGTTATTGGAAAATTCGCCGAAAAAGATTAAGCAGGAAATCTTTGACATCAAGCAGTCGGAGCTTGGGCTTGATGTAGAGAAAATCGAAGGTCTTATCAAAGATCGCAAGCAGGCGCGCACGGACAAAAACTGGGCGCGGGCCGATGAGTGCCGGGACCAATTAACGCGAATGGGCGTCGTTCTGGAGGACACCGCTCAGTGAACGGAGTGGAAAATAAAATGACTGGGAACAGGGTTGAGAATCCAAACCTGTTTTCAGATGCCTACCTCAAGCTCACCCCAACAGTTTTCCCAGATACAGGTCCGTGAAGATGAATCGTGCATTTATTTTTCCGGGACCTGATCCGGAAAATGAGGATTAGGGTTGACGCTGGCCCGGATTTGTCTCATAATTCCATCCTTTTCTACAACGAATCCCGATAAGCACTTGATTCCACTTAATGAACGGGATAAAGTGTGTTTATCCCCGTTTTTGTTACCCAAAAACAATCCTATATATATAAATGGACCATTTAGACGAGCTGGAAAATCAGAGCATTTTTATACTTCGTGAGGCGTACAAGAACTTCAAGAACCTTGCCATGTTATGGTCTATCGGCAAGGACTCGACGGTGCTGGTATGGCTGGCGCGAAAAGCATTTTTTGGTCACTGCCCGGTTCCGTTGGTGCACATTGACACCTCATTTAAAATTCCCGCAATGATTAAATATCGGGATGAGTTTGCCAAAAAATGGGGACTGAATCTGGTCGTCGGCGGTAACCAGAAAGCGCTTGATGAGGGAATGAACCATGAAAAAGGCCGTCTGGTCTGTTGCGAAGCGCTCAAGACCATGGGTTTGCAAGCGATCATGGAGGAAAGAGGGTATACCGGACTGATGCTAGGTATTCGCAGGGACGAGGAAGGAACCCGGGCCAAGGAGCGTTATTTTTCACCACGAGATAAAAATTTTGAGTGGAACTTCAAGGATCAGCCTCCAGAGTTGTGGGACCAGTTTAAAACATCGTTTTCTCCTGAAACACACATACGTATTCATCCGATCCTGCACTGGACCGAGTTGAATGTGTGGGAGTACATTCATCGTGAAAAGATACCTATCATTGACCTCTATTTTGCCAATGCGGAGGGCAAACGTTACCGGTCGTTGGGTTGCGAACCTTGTACGGTTCCGATTGATTCCAAGGCCAGAAATGTGGAGGAGGTCATTGCGGAACTGAAAGACACAACCTCTGCGGAACGTTCCGGCAGAGCCCAGGATCAGGAAAATACATACGCGATGCAAAAACTACGCGCACGAGGATATATGTAATTGAATGAGATGATTTGCCTGTTCCTTCAAAAGTGTAATTAAATCCAATAAGAAAAAATTAAATGAGCGATAATGGAAAAGTTGAACCATTGAGTAGCCGTCTGATGAAGATGGTCATAGTGGGCCATGTGGATCATGGTAAGTCCACTCTGGTCGGACGTCTTATGTCCGATACCGACAGCTTGCCTACAGGTAAGCTGGACTTTGTTAAAGACATCTGCACACGTCAGGGCAAGGAGTTCGAGTTTGCTTTTCTTCTGGATGCGTTGGAGGAAGAGCAGGATCAGGGCATCACCATTGATACATCGCAGATTTTTTTCAATACCAAGAAAAGACGATATGTCATCATCGATGCTCCTGGGCACAAGGAGTTTTTGAAAAATATGGTGACTGGCGCGGCCAATGCCGAGTCGGCCCTGCTTCTCATTGACGCTTACGAAGGGGTTCAGGAACAGTCTCGGCGCCATGGATACATACTCAAGCTGTTGGGGCTCACCCAGGTGGCGGTGGTCATCAATAAAATGGATCTGGTTGATTATGATCCTGAGGTCTACTATAAAATTAAATCGGAATATACCGAGTTTCTCGAATCTCTGGGTGTCCAGGCCCAGGAATACATTCCTGTTTCCGCCAAATTGGGAATCAACATTGCGAAAACAGGCGATGAGATGTCCTGGTACAAAGGGCCGAGTATTTTGCAGATGCTTGACCAGTTTGAGGAAGAGAAAACACCCGTTCACCTCCCGTTCCGTTTTCCGGTTCAGGATGTATACAAATTTGACGAACGAAGGATCATCGCCGGAAGGGTGGAGTCGGGCACAGTCAAGGTGGGAGACGAACTCATTTTTTCTCCTTCAAACAAGTCCGGGGTGATAAAAACGATAGAAGCCTGGAGTGTTGAGAACCAACCCGAAACAGCAGAAGCTTCCCAGTCCATAGGATTCACCCTGACCGAACAGATTTTTGCCGAGCGTGGCGATGTTGCGGCTCTCAAGACAGGACTGCCGATCATCTCCACCACGTTTGACGTTAACGTATTCTGGATGGGCAAACGTCATCTTGAAAAAGGAAGATCCTACACGCTGAAACTAACCACTCAGGAGGTGACATGTGAGGTTGTCGGATTTAAAAAGGTAGTTGATGCTTCGACACTGGAAACACTGGAAGATCAGGATTATTTAGCCAAGAACGATGTCGCCGAAGTCACACTGCGAACGACCCGGCCAGTTGCTTTCGATTTATTTGGCTCCATCCCCACAACAGGTCGTTTTGTTTTGGTGGATGAATACGATGTGTGCGGTGGGGGAATCATAACTACCTATACGCCAAGTAAAACGGACCGGTTACGTGATGAAATTCGTCATCGTGACTTTCACTGGCTCAAGAGCGATATCAAGCCAGAGGAGAGGGCTTATCGCAACGGACATCAGTCGGCACTTATATTGATCGTAGGACCTTCGGGTACAGGGAAAGCCAAACTGGCCCGGCACCTTGAGCACAAGCTTTTTGAACTCAATTTCCAGAGTTACCTGCTGGATGGGCGTAACGTGGCGCTGGGTGTTTCCGCTGATATTGAGTCACAGCACAAAAAGCAGGAAGGTGAGGTGGTGCGGCGGTTCGGTGAAGTTGCAAAGCTGTTTCTCGATGCCGGACATGTGGTCATATCCACATCCAACGTATTTAATCAGGAAGACCATAGCGATCTCCGTTTGCTGGTGGAACCCTGCCCTGTAGTGGAAATTTTCGTTACCGATGACGAGGAGCCAGAGGGGAATTTTGAAATAAAATTATCACAGGCCGAGACAGAAAAGGAAATCGAAGCGGCCAATACGGTTTACAAGTATTTGAAAGATAAAAAAATCCTCACGGGTCATAACTATTCAATCTAACGGGCAGGTTTTAGATTTCACCCGGTCAGAGAAATAAGGATTGACTTTTAATCCGTGTGGTGCAGAATGTCCCTTTTTCAGACCCGATAACGAAAGTTCAGAATAAACGAGGCGAGGAATAGCATGCCCAAGGTTACGATAGTCAACGATGAAACTGGCGAGTCCAAGCAATACAAATTAGGTTATGGTGCCAACTTGAGAAAGTCGGCATTATTTCAGGACGTTGATATTTATAAGGGCCTCAACACTCACCTTAATTGTCGAGGGATGGGAATCTGTGGCAAATGCGTCATCGAGCCGACCCCGATTGAAAATGTGAGTGAGCTATCCATTTTTGAGAAACTGCATCGTCTCGAACCCCACCAGAGAATGGGATGTCGTACCAAGGTTTTCGGCGACATTACCGTCAAAGCAGGAATCCAGGACTGACACCCATCCAGTCGATCCGTAAAAGTTTTAACAAGCAACCCACCACATTCAACGGTCAGCAGTCTGCCATTGCGGTTACATTTGCAGGACTATAAGTAAAGGCAAAAGCGTTAGCCCGATCAGGGAAACAAACGCGTGTATCATGACATCCCACCGTTTGCTGATTGGGACGACTGTGATAAAGTAAACAAATACCAGATAATCCCAGATCGTATTTTCGCCATGAACCTGATTCATGATCAGGAAATTGACGAGGCTGATGAGGACGCCATAGTACAGCAGGTTGTGAGCCTTGATCAGGGCAGGTGTTTTTTTCTGGAACGCCATGAAGACACCCGTGAAAATATTCACGACATGGAATCCGATTGCGGGAAGAAGCCAGATCAAGGATGGAGAATCTGAGAGTTGTGGAAATAATTCAGTTGCCATCAGGTCAATTAAGAAAGATGTTTGTATTAAATTAGGGAATGAGATTCTAGCATGGATATGGATTTAAAAAATCGTAAAGTAGTCGTCACAGGTGCCGGAGATGGTATTGGGCGAAGCCTGGCTTTAGCTTTTGGAGAAGCGGGGGCACGTGTCGCCGGGTGCGCTCGCAATAGTGACAGGCTTCATGCGGTTGAAAAAGAAATTGATGGGGAAGGGCATCTTTTTGCTACCGCCGATTGTTCGAAGTCAGATGATATCCAGCAGTTTCATGATAAAGTCATCTCCGCACTGGAGGGAGTCGACATCCTTATCAACAATGTTGGGTCGGTTCAGAAGCTGGCGGGATTTTTCGATCTCAGCGATGAAGACTGGCAGGAAGTGTTCGATGTTAACCTCATGTCAGCAGTACGGGCATGTCGGTTGTTTGTCCCAACCTTAAAGAATTCAGCGGCACCGCGGATCATCAATATCACCTCCGTTGCGGCAAGTCGCCCGGGAGATGTGTTTTCGCATTACAGCGCGATGAAAGCCGGATTGTGCAACCTGACCGTTTCTCTGGCACGCGCTCTTGCCGATGATAAAATACTGGTTAATTCAGTTTCTCCGGGTCCCGTTTGGTCAAAGTCCTGGGAAGATGAGGCCCGTCAGGCCGCCAACCAAACGGGTGGCGATGTTGAAAAAATTGCCGAGGGAATGCGTTCTTCTACAGGTGAAACATTATTGCTCAAGCGGATGGGAGTGCCGGACGATGTGACAGGCCTGGTTCTGTTTCTGGCTTCTGATTTGTCACGATGGATCACCGCGTCCAATTTTACTGTAGATGGGGGCTTTACTCAGAATCCATATTAACACACAGCGAAATGAAACTATTTGATAGCTCAAAAATTTATTGCAGAAGAATCATCAGATCGTTAGGAGTATTTTTCGCCATAGCGACAGTTTTGTACGGTTGTTCCGTTTCGCGGGTAGCAAAGGACACATGGAAATCACTTGTCGAAAAAGATGCTCCGGTATTTGACAAGCGCTTCAGGGAGGTTTCTTCTCAGGATATTAATTTGCAGAACTTCTGGACGGATGGCGTTCCTGTGACAGATCGCAAGGTAGTCCCGCTCCACAATATGATTTTTACTGAAGTAACCGACTCAGTGAAAGGCGGAGTGGTCAACATTTATACTCAGCGCTTGGAAGAGCGTGACGCAAAATTTGGTATTGCCCCTAATGATCTTCTTCCCTTCAGAATTCCCATTGTCTCAACGATTCTGGATATTGTGCCGTTTCAAGTGCCTATTCCCTTTAATACAGAAGGAGTTAGCCTCGGTTCAGGATTTATTATTAATCCTGAAGGATATATCCTCACTAACGCGCATGTCGTTTTCAATGCCACGGATATCAATGTGGTGCTTGAAGGAGGCAGGCAGAACTTTCCCGCAAAAATTATAGGAATAGATCGCCTGACCGATTCAGCCTTGTTAAAAATGGAATCTGATTTACCGTTGACGGTTCTGCCGCTGGGAAATTCGGATGAACTGCGGATGGGTGAGATGGTTATCGCCATTGGGAATCCTATGGGCATGCAACATTCAGTAACATCTGGACTGGTGAGTGCTAAAGACAGGTATGCTCCACAATTGAGCGACCAGTTTATTGACTTTATTCAGACAGATTCCGCTATCAATCCGGGAAGCAGTGGCGGGCCTCTTCTCAATATGTATGGCGAAGTGGTGGGGGTCAATACAGCGATCATGCAACAGGCTCAACTCATAGGGTTTGCTGTTCCTGTGAACACGATCAAGGAAGTGATGCGTATGTTGATTCTGGGGAAAGCAGAGCGGGGGTGGTTCGGAGCGCAAGCCAGACCACTTACCTTAAAGAGTGCCATCGAACTGGGTTATGAGGGAGAAGAAGGTGTTATTGTTACAAAGGTGGAAGAGGGGAGCCCGGCTGAGCAAGCAGGGGTACAGCCCAATGACATTGTGTTCAAATTGTACGGAAAACAATTCGCTGACTTTTCAGGTTTCCGGCGAAAGCTTCTGGGACTCATGCCCGGCCGGGACATCGAACTGACTATATTCCGGGCAGGGGAAATAATTGAGATAACCAGTGTTCTGAGCAGGAGAAATGTAGAAGAAGAATGACCTATAGCAAGTTACTGGAAAAGTTGTTTTGATGAAACCTTACACCCCTTTTAGGGGCAAGAAAGTTAATGTTAAATATCACTAGCTCTGAACGACGATTTACTTTTGTTGGAAATAATTTTTCAGCAACCTGATAGAGAAATTTTTTAGCCTTATAACCGCCTACGCAGGCCTTCGTGAATTTCTTCAAGAATATTTTTTATGCCCACTCGGTGTTTCCATTCAGGATAATCGTTTTGAAACCGACTGCAATCGCTTATCCACCACATACAACAGGGCCTTCTTCATTATATACGGGAATTAATACGGAAAGTTTCAAACTCATGTCTCCATAAAAAAATATTATTATATATTTTCAAATGGGGTCATAGGAAAATTAAACAAGAATAAATTATTCATTGGGGTCAGAATAGCAGATTGCCTTCTCAGGCCGATTGCCTTATGCTTGACCGAAAAAATCAGAAACCTTTGGAAAAATGCTCATGACAGAAACAATAAATCCACAGATTTTCAGAGAATATGACATCCGCGGGCTGGTCGATATAGACCTGACCCGGAATTCCACGGAGCGCATTGGCAAAGCCATAGGCACTTATGTCCGCAGAAACAGTGGGAAAGTCCTGACCGTGGGATATGATATGAGGACCAGTTCCATTCCCTTCCGGGACAGTCTTGTCGCTGGGCTGAACTCGACCGGATGCGATGTCATTGATATAGGGATGGTGCCAACTCCGGTAGCCTATTTTTCTCTGCATCACTTGAAACCCGATGGCGGCGTGATGATCACAGGGAGTCATAATCCGCCTGAGTTTAACGGATTCAAAATAAGTCACCGATTGCACAGTTTATATGGGAAGCGCATCCAGGAACTGCGCGAGCTTATTGAGCGCAATGATTTTGAGTCGGGATCGGGAACGTTGGTGCAAAAAAATATTCTACAGGACTATGTTCAGGACATTTGTGATTCGATAAATATTTCTCGGCCGGTCAAGGTTGTGGTCGATGGCGGGAATGGATGTTTTGGGATTGTCGGGCCAGAGCTGTTGAAACGGGCAGGTGCGGATATCACGGAACTGTATTGTGAACCGGATGGTAATTTCCCCAATCATCATCCAGACCCCACTGTGGCAAAATATCTGGTGGACCTCATCGCCAAAGTGAAAGAAGAGGGCGCGGAACTGGGAATCGGATTCGATGGCGATGCCGACCGGATAGGCGTCGTGGATGACAAAGGAAATATTCTTTGGGGCGATCAGCTTCTCATGTTGTTCGCGCGCGATTTACTCAAGCGTAAACCCGGCGCGACCATCGTGGGTGAGGTCAAGTGTTCGCAAAACTTGTTCAAGGATATCGAACGGCATGGTGGTACAGCAGTGATGTCCGCCGCCGGGCACTCCCTGATCAAAAAGAAAATGCAGGAAACCAACGCCTTGCTGGCAGGTGAAATGAGCGGTCATGTTTGTTTTGCGGATGAGTATTACGGATTCGATGACGCTATTTATGCCGCGTGCAGAATTCTTCGCATAGTGGCTTCCTCTGAGATGAAGATTTCAGAAATGCTCGCTGATGTCCCCAAAACAGCGTCCACTCCAGAAATTCGTGTTGATTGTCCTGATGACCGGAAATTTGAAATCGTTCGTGAACTCACAGAAAGTTTCAGAGAGCATTACGATGTGATTGATATCGATGGAGTGCGGATTAATTTTGAAAACGGGTGGGCTTTGATTCGTGCTTCAAACACTCAGCCGGTACTTGTTTTACGATTCGAAGCGAACACTGCCGACCAAATGGATGAGATTGTCTCCATCATTCGTTCAGCGATGTCCAGGTACGAACCGGTCGTCACCCTTGGGCAGGAGTTATGCTGAAAAAATACCTGCATACCCGGTTCCGGGTTTTTGATATGGATCGTTCCCTTGATTTCTACAGCGGTGTTCTGGGGCTGGAAATTATTGAACGCAAAACATCCCCACGTGGTTCGCAATTGGTGTTTCTGCGGTTACCGGACTCGGATTGCGACCTTGAGCTGTGTTCTTTCCCTGACAGCGGAAAAGTTGATGTTCCCGAAGACCTGGCGCACCTTGCGTTTCAGGTGCAAGACCTGGAGCAGTGTATGGACAAACTCAAAGAAGCGGGAATTCCCATCACCGAAGGCCCGATTGAAATGGAGAGTGGAACGCGATTCATTTTTACCGAAGACCCCGACAAATATGAGATCGAGTTGATGCAGTATCCGTAAGGATGAGGGAGCCTATCTGTCCCTTGGTTTGATGTAATGGTGTATTTCATCTATTTATTTTCTGCGATAAACTTCACGTTGAACTCTGGAAATTTTTCCCTCGTAGTATAAAATTGATAATATTTTTCTCGTTCAACATTCATACTTGGGTTGACCGCCTTTTTTCCAAGGCTCCATATGATTCGCAGTGCAAATCGGATTTTCTTTGATTTGACTATAAATTGTTTGAAGAGACACAGGTTTGCCGCCAGCATTTTCAATTATTTTATATATTTTTCCTTTCCAACTCACTTCACAATCACTCCGGCGTAACCAACGACATGGTCCATGTCGCCGCTCACTTCTCCCGAAGTCATATATTGAGCCAGGAGCGCTTCTTTCGCGCCCATCTTATCAGCGCACATCAACATGACCGTGGTCGGATTGACCCCGCACATTGAAATATTTTTATCGTGTACCGTGTTGTAGAATCCTCTGGCATCCAGCTTCAATATTTGCTGGATGGCGCTTTTATCTTTTTTCGATGCGCTTGCATGCGTTTCATAATGAGTCATGTCTGAACTCGCAACGATAAGGACGCTACGTCCGGTTTGTCTAACGGCTTTGACGATGCTACGGCTTATTTCCTCACACTCATCGAGTCCTAATCGCATCATGCAGATGGGAATGATTTTAAACTCATCGCGATAAAATTGCAGGAAGGGCAATTGAGTTTCAAGCGAATGTTCCTTCTGATGCGCCTGATTATCTTTTTCAGCGATCATAGATGCCTGACAAATCGCATTGGCGAGTTTGCTGTCAATTTCAATATCGCCCTGCGGCATGTTCCAGGTTCCTTCGCTCATGACAGAAACCCGCTCGCCCAGCCCAGTGTGGTTTGGACCCATAAGGATAACCGTGTCGGGAATTTCAATGCGTGAATAGACGGCTCCCGCCACATCACCGGAATACATGAATCCCGCGTGAGGAGATACTATGCCGATGGCACGAATCTTTTCCAGCGGTTTGCTCGCGGGATTTTTTTTAATGTGGCGTTTCACTTCTTCCGTCAGGGAATGGGCATCGCCAGAATAGAAGCTTCCCGCTACAGCAGGTTGTCGGTTCATGAGTCATCACCTTCGTTGTTTCTGACTTCTCCGGTCATGGGGACAAATATTACATGGGTCACAAAACGTTTTTCCAAACCATTTTCTGTCTTGGTCAGCGCGATAAGTTCCTGCGATGTACGAGTTTGTCCAAGTGGCATGACAAGAAGTCCTCCAACCTTAAGTTGGTTGATGAGAGGTTCCGGAATTTTCGGGGCCGCCGCAGTGATAAGGATGGCATCGAAAGGGGCCGCTTCCTTCCAGCCCTGGTATCCATCGCCATGTTTTACTTGCACATTCTGGTATCCCAGTTTATTTAGCAACTCACCCGAATCCCGCGCCAAGGTTTCGATGATTTCTATACTATAAACTTCCCGTACGATTTCACCCAGCACAGCGGCCTGATAACCCGAGCCTGTTCCTATTTCCAGCACCTTGTCGGTAGAACTCAATTCTGCGGTAGCCGTCATCAAGGCGACGACGTAGGGTTGCGATATAGTTTGGTTTTCTTTGATCGGCAGGGCAGAGTCGGAATATGCGGATTCGATACTATCAGGTCTGACAAACAGATGTCTTGGAACTTTGCGCATTGCATCGAGTATCGCAGGATCGTGAATTCCACGACCTTCGATACCTTTTCTGACCATCTGTTCACGGGCTATTCTGTAAGAATCAGGTTTTGCCGCCGGGGCACAGGTCACCATGAGAACGGTGACAGTGAGGAAAAATGAGACAGGCTTAAAGTATAAGACCGTTCTTCTTAAGCCAATCCTCTGCATCGAATCGTTCGTTGAGGAACTCTTCAAAATCGATTTCACGCTTGGAAAGTTTGCGTCCATCGATAAATTGTGACTTTTCAGGGGTCTTCTTCCGACCTCGTTTTTTAGTAACGGGTTTTTCTAAAGAGTTGTCCTGCTCTATTTTCATTTCCAGTGATTCGGTGAGTACTTGCATTTTCAGAACCAGAACCATGAAGCTCTGCGGACAGATTTCATCTTTCCTCTGGATTTCTTCTACTATCTTCCGGACTTTCTCCGAAGTCATAACAGCCTCGGTGATAGCTTTTGACAGCTTTTCAAATTCCGGCTCGGAATCGTGGGAATGGCTCATAAACGTCCCCTTTCAAAGGATTTCAACACTGTTGGGAAAGCATTGCGGTTCGGACTGGTTACTCAATCCAACATAAACTTGTAAGCCTGCGATGTCAAGAAGCATTACCAGCAGAGATGGATAGACTTACCTCACGCGGTCAGACTCAATATTTGGGAACGGAGGGGTCGATATTGTCAGACCACGCTTCGATCCCACCAGCCATGCTTTTGACGTTCTCAAAGCCCATTTTTTTGAGGGCTTTCACCGCTTTCAGACTGCGTACCCCCGCTTTGCAGTGCAATATGATTTCGTCATTCTGGGAAAGGCCGTTGAGGTTTTTCGGTTTCATTTCCTCAATGAGTCCCAGTGGAATGAGCACCGATCCATCAATCCGACAGATATCATATTCCGAAGGTTCCCGCACATCGACCAGTGTGAATTTGCCCGACCCGTCCAGCTTCAGCTTGACTTCCTCAGCAGGGATTTCAAGTGCCGCATTTTCGGCTTCCGCTTCCGCTGCAGAGGGAATACCGCAGAACTGTTCATAGTCGATCAATTCGGTGATCGTAGGGTTCTCTCCGCAGATGGGGCAATCTTTGTCTTTACGCAATTTCATTTCCCGAAACTTCATCGCCAGCGCATCGAAGATCATCAAACGACCCACGAGGGTTTCGCCCTTGCCGAGAATAAGCTTAACAACTTCGGTTGCCTGGATGAGGCCAATGATTCCAGGGAGAACTCCCAGCACGCCGCCTTCGGCACAACTGGGGACCAATCCCGGTGGCGGCGGCTCAGGATACAGACATCGATAGCAAGGACCTTCCTTTGAATGGAATACCGATGCCTGTCCTTCAAAACGAAGGATACATCCATAGATATAAGGTTTGCCCAGCAGGACCGCCGCGTCATTCGCGAGGTAGCGGGTCGGAAAGTTATCCGTTCCATCCACGATGATGTCGTAGTCCTTGAAAATCTCCATCGCGTTTTCAGATGAAAGCCGGGTGTTGTAGGTGATGACTTCTACATCCGAGTTCATATCCGCCAGACGGTCCTTTGCCGAGTCCACTTTCAATTTGCCCACAGTAGATTCACCATGCATGATCTGGCGTTGGAGGTTGCTTTGATCGACGATATCAAAATCGACGAGTCCCAGCGTTCCTATACCGGCGGCGGCAAGGTATAAACCCAGCGGCGACCCCAGCCCACCGGTGCCAATGCACAATACTTTGGCGTTGCATAATTTTTCCTGGCCCTCGACACCCACTTCAGGAAGGAGCAGGTGGCGGCTGTATCGGGCGATCTGATCTTGTGACAAGCCCATAACATGATTCCGATAAAAAGGTTTCTCAAAGTTGCAATATGCTTATTGGAGATTAGAGTCTATTCTAACAGAAAGGGTTCGTCAGGCCAAAAATCCCCCCCCCGGTTGGCATAGCATCTGTTGGGCCTCCGGGCCCTACAGAGACTTGATCCCTTAACGCCTGTCTTATTTCATCGCTTCACTAAATGCGTTTTCGAACCCGCGGATGGAGCCTTCCAAAACTTTGTCAGGGACGCAGTAGGATATTCTGAAATATCCGGGCGAGCCAAATCCGCGTCCTGGGACCACGAGAACTTTCTTTTCCGCCAATTTTTGCACAAACGCGACTTCATCTTCGATGGGCGATTTGGGGAACAAATAAAACGCTCCCTGTGGTTTCACTACGGAATATCCGATGCGAGTGAGTTCGCCATAAAGGAAATCGCGTTTTTTGCGGTACATCTCCGCATCCACTGAAACATCCTGCACATTTCTCACCGCCCTCTGGATCAGTGCCGGGGCGTTGACGAATCCAAGCACCCGATTACAAAAGATGAGGCCGGACATCAGGCTCTCGGCATCGGCACATTTCGGGTGAACCGCCACATAACCTATTCGTTCTCCGGGTAAGGCCAGGTCCTTGGAGTGGGAAGTGATGTAAATGCTGTTTTCATACAACTCCATAATGTTGGGTGTTTCCACTTCATCGAAAACAATTTTCTTATAGGGGTCGTCGGAGATGAGGTATACCGGATTCCCCGTATCGCTCGTATGTTGCCTGAGAACCTCTGCCAGTTCTGTCAGCATGGCTCTGGAATAGACCACGCCTGTCGGGTTGTTGGGGGAGTTGATGATGACGGCTTTGGTTTTTGGTGAAAGTGCTTTGCGAAGCTCGTCAAAATTGAGACTGAAATCTTCGTGCGTTGGTACGATGACGGTTTTCCCGCCGTGGTTGTCGGAATAAAACAGGTATTCGACAAAAAACGGGGAAAACGCGATGACCTCTTCATCGGGGTCCAGCAATGCTTTTAAAGTGATGTTTAATCCACCCGCCGCGCCGCATACCATGACAACATGATCGGCGGATAATTTCACGCCGGACTCTGCGGATAACGACCCGGCAACCGCCTCGCGCACATCGGTCAGTCCTGCATTGGGCATGTAGCGGTGTAGTCCGGGGGTGGTGTTGCTGGCGGCGGAGACAATGGCTTGCCGGACTTCTTCTGGCGGTTCCACCACCGGGTTGCCCAGCGACAGGTCAAACACATTATCCGCGCCGTGTTCCTGCTTCATGCGCAGGCCTTCCTCAAACATTTTCCTGATCCAGGATGACTTTTCAAGCTTTTCGCTGACTTGACGCGAAATCGGCATTTCCACCTCAAATTTTAGAGTTTCAAAGGGGGTTCTATAGCTCAAAGACTACTACAGAAAGTTTGCTGGCCCTTATTAAAGGGCCGTTCATGACCAAAAGCAATTTCTAAATATGTTTTTGAAAATTTACAAATACCATAAAGCCCAGGCAGGCGCAACTGACTTGAGTATCGATCCCGTTTCTAATATGCTTGGTAGGTCGCTGAAAAAGTCGAATTGATTAGGTTTCCTGGGTGCCGTGTTGAGCTTGTCGCCTGTGCCGCGTTAAGCGGTAAAGCATGCACCGTTCGACAGGCTCAAGGCGACATTTCTGGATACTTTATCACGCAAAGGATGTGATCATGTCACCCATCATTCGTTTCAAAGATGTTTGCAAGTATTACCGTGCGGGTAACTCGCAGGTGACAGCTCTGTCCAATGTCAGTTTGGAAATTCAACAGGGAGATTTCGTCTCGGTCATGGGGCCAAGCGGTGGCGGGAAAACCACTTTCCTCAATTGTCTGGGTGGACTCGACTCGCCGGACAGTGGAGAAATTTATCTTAAAGACCGGTTGATGAACAGGATGAATGATGGCGAACTCACGGAACTGAGACGCAGGGAGATTGGGTTCATTTTTCAGTTCTTCAACCTCATGCCCACACTCACCGTTCGCGAGAATGTGGAACTGCCTCTTTTATTGAATCACTCGGCCAAAGTTAAGAGCAAGCAGGTACACACGCTTTTGGATTATGTCGGACTCCTCCACCGGGCCAGATCGTTTCCGGCGGAGCTGTCAGGTGGCGAGATGCAGAGAGTGGCGATAGCTCGTGCTCTGGTGCATCGTCCCTCGATTCTCCTGGCCGATGAGCCAACGGGTAATCTTGATTCTGAGAATGGAATAAAAATACTCGAATTGATGAAAAAGGCTTCGGTCGATTTTGATACCACTGTGGTCATGGCAACGCACAACGCGCAAATCGCCAACTACGGAAACTGTCACTACGAAATCCGCGATGGCCAGGCTACGTCCGCAGGATAAGGTAGAGGGTAGTTTGTAATAATACTCCCTCTCCCCTTGAGGGGGAGGGTTGGGGTGAGGGGGAGTGATATTGTCACTAGGCTAATAGGTTGAAAATTTTAATCAATGAACTTTCTTTTTTATTTTAGAGATCTTTTTTTCTCGCTTATCTTACGACCTGTTTTGCGTGATCCGTTTCGCATGATCATTACGATTACGGGTGTCGCCATCGGTGTCGCGGTATTTCTGAGTATTCAGCTGGCCAACAGGCAAACGCTCCGTTCATTCGAGGAAAGCGTGAACCTGGTCCTCGGTCGCGCCGATGCTGTCATTCATGCGGAGGGTATGACTTTCGATGAAAAACTCTTCGGAAAACTTTTACGCGTTCGCAAATGGGTCAAGGCCTATCCGGTTATTGAGGGATACGGAATCGAAGCGAAGTCGGGCGAGGTAGTGGAGATACTTGGCACCGACCTCTTGCAGGACAGCGGCATCCGTGACTTTTCGTTGAAGACGGTGGAAAAAGACCTTAAGGGCCTGCTACCGATCATTATGGACCCAAGGGGAATTGTTTTGCCGGAACAGTTTATTCCCGGAACAAATTATCAACCGGGGGACAGCATTACTTTTCTCATTAATGGTGTGGAAAAAACGTTTAACGTGAACGCTGTGCTGGAGAATAAAGGCTTGGCTCGCACGCTCAACGGGAACTTCGCGCTCATGGATATTGCGGCGGCGCAGTGGGCATTTAGCAGGGTCGGCAAGCTTGATCGTATCGATGTTGAATTTTTGCGGGAAGGGAGTTTCGAGTCGATGCGCGAAAAAGTTTCAGCAGTGCTTCCCGGTTTTCTGCGCATGGATCGTCCGGAAAGAAAGAACAGTCAGGTTGAGAAAATGTTGCGGGCGTTTCAGTACAACCTGACCGCGCTCAGTTTTGTTGCCCTCATAGTGGCCTTGTATCTTATTTATAATATGATCGCGTTGTCGGTGGTCCGCAGACGAGTGGAGATAGGGACGTTGCGCGCTATCGGGGCGACACCGCTACTCATTGCGAGTATTTTTTTTATCGAGGCCGGGATCATTGGCACTGTGGGTTCGGTTCTGGGTATCTGGTTGGGTAAACATTTTGCGCAGTTTTCACTCAACGTAGTATCCATCACAGTCAATAACCTGTACGCGCCGAGTTATGTGACGGAAGTGGAGTTTTACTGGAGCCAGTCCCTGCCTTATCTTTTGTTGGGGATAGGGTTGTCCTTTGTGTCTGCTCTCATACCGGCTATTGACGCGGCCAGGACTCCGCCCACAACGGTGATGCGGCGCGGCAGTTACGACCTCAAGGTTTTTTGTGGGGACCGCAGGTTGACCTTCGCGGCTCTGGTGGTTTTCACAATGGCGGGAGTTTCCAGTCTACTGCCATCTATTGGCGGGTTCCCCTATTTCGGATTCCTGGCAGTATTTCTTGTCATCATGGGTATGTCCCTGCTTGCGCCATCGGCGTTGTTGACCGGACGTTATTTACTGAGTGGTGTTTGCAGGAAACTTTTCGGCGGGGAGGGGCTTCTCGCGAGTATGAACCTGTCGCAGAATGTGGGTCGCAACTCGCTCGCTGTTTCATCGCTCGCTATCGCGTTCATGATGATTATCAGCATGTCGATCATGGTGCACAGTTTCCGCCAGACGGTGATTGTGTGGATAGGGCAAACATTGAAAGCCGATCTTTTTGTAAGAGTCGCTGGCGGAAGGGATATTGATTACCAGTACACCCTGCCTGCAGATCGGGTGGCACAGCTTCGAAAAATTTCCGGGGTGGCGGCAGTGGATCTATTCCGTGCGCAGGATATCAGTTATAACGATAAGCCCGCTGTGTTGGGTTCGGGCGATTTCAACGCATTATCCCGCTATGGCAATCTGGTGATTAAATCTGGCCCGAGCGCACAGGAACTGTCCGTGTGGATGGTGGGAAAGGACCGTGCGATTGTTTCGGAATCGTTCGCGCTAAAACATGAGGTGGGAGTAGGCGATTCGCTATATCTGGAGACTCCCGGCGGATCGCTTGAACTCAATATTGCCGCTGTGTATTTCGATTACTCAAGAGAACGCGGTTACATTATTATCGATCGGTCTACATTTGTTAAATACTATGGCGATCCTGATATCAACAGTTTCGTCCTCTACCTTTCAGATAAGCGCGAATTGGAAAACGTGCGTCAGGAAATTTTGCAGACTCTTGGCGCGGATTACAAACTGGTCATAAGGTCCAATCCTGAGCTCAAAAAAAATGTGCTTGAGATTTTTGATAAAACCTTTGCCATCACTTATTCATTGGAGATTATCGCCGGCGCTGTGGCGTTACTGGGCTTATTCAATACCCTGATCTCACTTATTCTGGAAAGAAAACGAGAGATAGGAATTCTCCGTTTCATTGGCGGGTTTCGTGAGCAGGTGAAACGTATGGTTCTTGTTGAGGCGGGAATATTGGGGATCATAGGGTCAATGATGGGGGTGGTCGCTGGGGGAATCGTGTCCTTGATCCTGATTTTCGTGATTAACAAACAGTCTTTTGGCTGGACGATTCAAGTTCACTATCCATACATATTTATCCTGTTTTCCTTAGTAGTTTTTTGGCTGGTTTCCCTTGTTGCCGGAGTTTATCCCGCCCGCCTGGCGGTGAATCTAAACCCCAAAGAAGCTGTTCGGGCCGAATAACAAGATTTTTCAGGAAACTGCAATTGCAAAGAATTTCCCGTATTTATCAGATAGCCTGGATCCCCTTTCCTCCATTCATACTCCTGTATCAAATACCCTTGCCAATCGGCAAATATTTGATTGGAGGGTGGCTATTATGGTAGCCTTGCCCGATCGATTCCATAATTATCGAGTCTTGAACCGATATTTGTTTGAGTGCCTGAATTCTTGAGGAGGCTATTCCCCTGATGGCAAGCATGGATTTAAATGAAGCGCGTAGCTACGTCAATTATCTGCTGACTCTTGGTATTCGCCGCGAGGAGGCTTTCGGTGCGCTGGCTTTTACCTTCATCAAGGAACATGATATGGAGGCATTGGGTCTGTTGCCTGAAGAGCAGTTCAATCTGCTGATGTCGATTGTCCAGGCCTTCGCCCCCGAACCCAAACGCTATACGCAGAAACTGGAACTGTTAAAGAGGGCGAAAGAGTTGCAGGCCCGGACCAGTTACTCCAATCCAGAACTGTTGCGTCAGTTGGATTATGATATCCGTAAAACCCAGGCGGAACTGGATATTTACAACGATGCCATGCGCCCGGTAGGGCAACCGCTGGACAAGCAACTGCTCATCGTGCAGTCGGATGTTCCTGACTACTCTCTTGATATAGCGCAGAAAAGGGCTGGGACTTATTACCAGGAAAAATATCATCTGACAAAAGAAGCCAAAGCTGGTCAGCACTTCAGCGGAGGGCCGCGCAAATTTGAGCCGGATAATGAGGACGTTCACCGTGAATTTCCCGGTGCCTGCGGACCTTTTATGAATTCGCGCGCCAACGCGTTTCACCTGATGCTTCCTTTTGACCTGAAAATAACGCGCAAGCCTGAAGATCCACTGGAAGCCGGGGTGCGTGTGTTTTATTGCAAGGAAGGGTACTCGTTTCCATTGGCTTATGATATGGATAAGCTAGTGAGTTATAACGATGGTCAGGTATTGCCCCTTGATCTTGAAGACCCGAACCTTTTGTTTGTTTCCGCATCGCGGGTTAAGGAACCAGAATTCAAATACCAGATCGGCGATCCCTCTCCTGAAAATCCGCCTGAGTTCAGTTACCCGCGAGCTATCATAGAACGAATGGGAAGCCTGGGAACCTTTCTGCAAATGGTCAGTAACTTTAAAGTGTGGTTCGACGCTTCACGGGTTTCAGTGTTAATTCAAGGTGCGCCCGACTTGCACGAGTACGGTTTGCAGGGCGGAACAGGTTTGATGACTCGCACGCACGCGTCAGACAAGATACCGGCGTACGCGGAATCGACCAAAGAACCCTGGCAGGAGGGGATGAGTTTTAACTTCGTCAACCTGCACCTCCAACTCAGTCCCGGAGCGGACAGCGCTTTCGTTCCGTTTAACACGCCAATTTTTTCTGTGCATCCTGTGCTCAACCGGCAGTGCTTCCAGGTCATCAATGCTGAGGATGCGACGCGAAACTGGCAGGAGCAACAGGCGAAAGCAAGGAAATAGCATGCTGTTGACCCCCCCGCCTCGAATATTATTACGCGACAGGTTTAAACTGTTTCACCTGAGTCTTGCCTTGTTTTGTCTGTTTCTTAATGGATGTGATGGTTCGACCAAAGAAGAGAATGTGAAATCAAGCCCTAGTCAGGCCAGCGATCCAGCGGAGCTGATTAAAAGCGCTGTCAATAAACAAGAGACAGGGGCTTATGATGAGGCCATTAATATCTTGAATCAGGCGCTGGAAATAAATGCCCAGTTTGCCCCCGCGAATTATCAGAAGGGGTTAATTTATGAAGAGTGGGACAAGAGAGAAGAGGCTCTCAAAGAATATAAAAAAGCCATCGAAATAGATCCGGCCTACGATGACGCACGTTTGGGGCTGGCATCGGTTTATGGCAAATCGGTACTAAACGATCTTGCAGTGGAGCAATTATTAAAAGTTGCTGAAACACGAAAAGACGACCCGGAAATTCATTTTAAAATAGCGCTGGAATACTGGTACCTTCAGGATATTCCTAAATCGGCAAATCACTATGTCCGGGTGATAGAGATCGCCCCTGAACATTTGCAAGCGCATTTGAATCTGATCAGTGTTTATGAGCGGATGAAAAACTGGGGGAAAGCTATTGAGGAAATCGAGACCGTCAAGTGGCTCGCCGGAGAAACTCAAAATCAGCCGGCGATGAGCATCGCGGAGAGAAAATTGAAATTCATCAAAGGAAGAATGAACTTGACCGAAGAGGAAATGAAACGAAAAACAGAACCCCCATTTAATTGAGACCAGCTTGCACCGGTGTCACGCTTAATTTATAATTTGGGTCTGTAGCAGATAACTAGTGTCCCTTGAATCTGTCGCAATGATATTTTTTTAGGTGGAATCACCTCACTTAATATATTATCGTGGCTTTAAAGAAGTTTTACCCTGTCTTTTTATTTCCTTCATATTTTCCCTGAACTTCCTCCAGAAAATGTCTATGTCAAAAGTCCGTAATTCAGGCTTCATACGCTAAAAGAAAAATGACCAGAGAACAGATATTTTTAAATGAGCTTTATGGGCCAGTTCAAGAAATTCGGGTCCAGATTTATTGAATCAGATTCTGTTTAGACGGAGAACAAATGATGGCGAAGAAGGTGTTTTTTTCAGGGGTGCTGTTTTTATTGATGCTGTTTGCAGGTAATTTGGCAGCGGCGTCCAATGAAAGCCTGGAAAAAAGGATAGAAAAGTTAGAAGAAAGAGAACGCTCGAAATACAAAAAAGGCGAAAGCGAAATCCTCGTTTATTTCAAGAATGGATTTAAAATGCGAAGCCGGGACAACCAGTTCAAGTTTCAGGCCGGTGGACGCATCATGCATGATTGGGGGTCTTTTGCTGAAAACCAGAAGTTCGAGCAGTCTATGGGTAATCAGGAAAATGGCGCCCGTTTTCGCCGCGTCCGTTTTTTCATGGCTGGCATGCTCTACAATCAGGTCAAATTCATGTGGGATATTGATGTTGATGGTGGCGCTAATGGTGTGACATTTAAAGATATGTATATTTCCTTTCCCCGCATTCCCGTTCTCGGAAACTTTCAGGTCGGTCATTTTAAACGCCCGGCATCTCTGGATTCGGTCACCAGCTCCAAGTATCTCACGTTTTTGGAGCGTTCTTTGGCCAATACTTTTTTCAAAACTCGAAATGTGGGATTCGCTTTTTTCAATCAACATTTTAACAAACGACTCACATGGTTTACTTTTGCCAACAAGGAAACCAGTGAAAGACCGCCCGACTTTACAATTGATGGCGATTGGAATGTCACCAGTCGGCTCACGGGGCTACCCTATATCAGCGAAGACCACAGACGCTGGCTTCACCTGGGGCTAAGCTGGAGTCACGAGAATGCAACCAACAACAAAGTGACATTCAGAGGAGCACGCGATTCAGAAATCACCAGCACGTTTTTAACCACCGGTGAACTCGAGGCCGAGACATTCAATATTATCGGCCTGGAAGGAGCTTACAATTGGAATCAATTCGGTATCCAAGGTGAATATGTCCTGACCGATATCGAGCGAAAAGCAGGCGGGAATGGGCTGTTAGATGCTTTTTACGTCCAGGGGAGTTGGTACCTGACCGGTGAAAACCGCAGATATTATCGCAAAAATGGCGCTATCGCCCGGTTCAGGCCGAATCAAAATTTCAGTTGGGATAAAAAATGGTCAGAAGGAAATGGCACCGGAGCATTGCAATTGGCAGTACGTTATTCCGAGCTGGATTTGAACGATTCGGGCGCTGGCATTGCGGGCGGTGAGCAGAAAAGCCTGACATTAGGACTGAACTGGGAGTTGAATCCTGTGTCACGTATCATGTACAACTTTGTTCACGCCAAGTTCTCTGATGGAACCGGCGCGGACTCTGGCAAATTGATCTCGAACCTTGTCCGCTTTCAAGTCGATTTCTAACTACCCTTGAAATCACTAATTTGGAAATTGCTGAATAACTTTTAAATCAGGAAGAGAATTTATGGGTATCAGGTTATTAGCGGGAGGATTTGCATTTGCTTTGGCATTCAATTTATCGCCGATGGATGCCTCTGCGGGTAAATCCAGATATATTGAAGAAGAGGTTGTAAATGGAGGATCAATTTCAGGAGTGGTTAGTTATGATGGCCCGTTAAAGGATGTTCGTATTGATCTGATGAAAGAAAAAAACGGGGAAACTTGTTCAAAGCATCCAGAGGCTGAGGATGGAGTGCGATTTGATCATAAAATTATGCGCTCAGGCGGTTTGTTGCAGAACGCAGTGGTATTTATAAAAAATATTGAAAGAGGAAAAGCCTGGGAAAAGAAGGACCATGCAGTGGAAGATAGTGGGTTTACTCAATTTCATTTTAAAAACTGTGACATCTTTCCTAAAATTTCTATTATCAGGAAAACCGCAAAAAAGGAAAAGGTGGGTAATCTCACAGTGACCACCCATGATGGAGGAGTACTGCATAACCCTATTGGATATTTGGTGTCAGGTGCCAGCCGTAGAGTACTTTTTAATAAACCGTTATCATCAGAGGTGTTAACCGCCGATGCCACAAAATCATTAAAGCGTTTCAAGAGAAAGGACAAACATTTCTTTTTGCAATGCGGTCAGCATAATTACATGGAGGCCGAAGCGAGAATAGTTTGGAATCCTTATTATTTCGTCACAGATGCGAATGGCAGGTTTAAGCTGAATCAAGTCCCGCCCGGCAAGTATAAGGTCACGGCCTGGCATCCCTATGCCGGGGAACGTACTCAAAATATCACCGTATCAAAAGGCAACGAAACTAAAGCCAGATTTGAACTGGAGGGGTTATAGTGGGAGTGAAAACAAAATCTAGTATTTTCAGATTCTTCAAATATAGAATAACTAACTATAATACAAGTATTTGCGCCTGTAGCTCAGTTGGATAGAGCAACGGACTTCTAATCCGTAGGTCGCAGGTTCGAATCCTGCCAGGCGCGCCATATAAATCAATGGTCTATGGCTTGACGGCTGTAGGCCGTTTTTATTTGTGTAGACTATGAGGCGAGATTCAGAATCCTATGAGCAATTCCACCAACTACGCAAGTAATTATTTATATGCTGCTTTATAGTCTTGTCTTTCATAAGCATCTACAGCATGTTCAAAGTCATCATCACTATTTTTTGATTCGTCGTTCATATTACAACACCAGCTCCTGTAACGATTAAGCCAAAAATGAGAATACTAACTTAAAAAATGGTACAACTTAATGAGGCAGGTCACCTCTATTATAAAATCAGAAATTTTTTTTAAGTCTTATGGCATCGACGCAAAAACAAGCTGATGGAAATCATCCTGCAGTACATGTTGCGGAAGAATATAAAATGCTCCATGAGGTGGCCAAGGTGCTTTATAGTTCTTATGACCTGAAGAGAATATTAGAGGATGTCCTCAGGGCTGTTATCAAATTCAGGAACCTTAAGATCGAGGGGAAGGGGGGGATTTTTCTTGCGGATCCGGAAAAAAAGGTTCTGAACCTGTTTTGTTTGATAGGGTCTTTTTCGGAGGAGTTCCGTGCAAAAGAAAAGGAAGTTCCTTTTGGGAGTTGTCTTTGCGGGCGCGCCGCTGTTTCCGGTGAAATCCTGATGAGTGAGAACTGCTTTAGCGACCCTCGCCATGAAAGAACATTTTCCGACATGAAACCTCATGGGCACTATATCATCCCACTGAGAAGCGAGAGCGTTGTGATAGGGGTTATGTTCATGTACACCGATATAAGCCCCTCCTGGTATGAGCACAGTCGAGAAGTCTTGATGTCCGTTGGAGGTTTGGTTGCGGATGTTATTGTACGAAAGAAACTAGAGGAAGAACTGGATCAACACCGTAACCGTCTTGAGGAGCTGGTGGCGTCTCGAACTTCTGACCTGATGCGGCTACAGGAACAATCGAGAAGGCTCAGCCGCCAAATCCAGTCGGCACGGGAAGAGGAAAAGTCCCGAGTTGCGCGTGAGGTGCATGACGGACTGGGGCAATCGATGACCGCCTTGAAAATGGACTTGGCTCAACTGGAAAAGAGAGTACCGGCAAACCTTTCTTCACTATTGGCCAAAATTGAAGCCATCACGCAAGGAGTAGACGAGGCTATCAAATCGGTTCAACGCATCGCTACTGAATTACGCCCCCCCATTTTAGATGCCTTTGGTCTCTGTGAAGCCATCGCTTGGCAGGCAGGCGAATATCAAAAAAGATTAGGGATCCAATTTGATCTTAATTGCTTATCAGAGAAGCTTGACCTGGATCCTGAACTCCAGACTGCCCTATTTCGCATTTTCCAAGAGACGGTTACTAATATCGTCCGACATGCAGAAGCAAGCTGGGTTCGGGTTGGTTTAAACAAAGTGAAGGATCACCTAATACTTACCATTCAGGACAATGGCAAGGGAATTAAAGCATCTGAGATAATAGATAGCAATTCGTTGGGTCTCATTGGAATCCGTGAGCGGCTTTTTCCCTGGGACGGCCAGGTTCAGTTCAAGGGGTTGCCTGGTGCAGGCACTCTTGTTACCGTTACTCTACCAATTTCCGGTCCATGAAGTCTTCGGAGGAGAAACAAATCAAGATTCTGGTGGCTGATGATCACGCTGTAGTTCGCAGTGGGATCAAAACCATTCTTATGGAATCGCCGGACCTTTGTGTTGTCGGAGAAGCTGAAAACGGAAATGAAGTATTGGAGAAGGTTCAAAACATAAACTTGGATGTTGTCCTGTTGGACTTCGATATGCCAGGAAAGAACGGATTGGATGCGTTGCTTGAACTTAAAGCGGTTCGACCTAAGCTACCGGTTATCATCCTGAGCATATTCCCGGAGGATCATTACGGGACGCGTTTTCTCAAGGCCGGTGCGGCGGGGTATCTGAGTAAATCCAGTGCCCCCAAACAATTGGTCGAGGCGGTGAAAAAAGTGGCTGGAGGCGGAAAGTATGTTTCCCCGGAACTTGCGGATAAATTGGTCGGGGATTTAAACAAGGAAACGGAAACACCCGCTCACGAGTTATTGACCGACCGGGAATTTCAAGTTTTTGTCTTTGTCGCTTCCGGAAAGAAGCTCAAAGTGATCGCCGACGAACTCCACCTGAGCATCAATACGGTTAGTACCTATCGAACACGGGTTCTTAAAAAAATGGATATGCAGAGCAACGCCGATATTATCCGCTACGCGATCCAGAATGGCCTGGTTAAATAAAGGCCTGTCCAGCCATTTTCCTTTGAATTTTATATCTTTATATTAACACCCTTCCTCTACCCCTTCTCCCTTGTAGTAGTCCTGCCACAAATTTAATCAAGAAGTGACCTCATAAATTTGGTCGTTTCAGTGATTTTTAATTCTCTCCTAAATTCCTATATTGAGTGGGTATCGAGGAGGTGACCTGGGTTTCCTCGGGAAATCTGCCAAGGGGTTGGAGCATTAATCATATTATTCAAAAATAAAAAACATCCAGGGTGAAGAAAGGGAATGGTTATGAAGAATTTGTTTAAGTTCGATTCAGGAATCGTTGCATTTGTCCTTGCAGTGGCGTTCATGGTCATGGGCACTCAGGTAACCAACGTATTTGCTAAAAGCGACTCTGAAGAGCTGAGAGAAATCAAAGATGAGTTTGGTTCTGTATTGAGCCTGAAGGGGGCGGCTCGTAAAGAGATCAATACGATCGCTAATTTATTTGCACCAGGATCCAAGCTTGCCGCCATCGATATCACTAACGCA